>Ga0335074_10002825_pt1 | contig 23669 bp, 22 predicted proteins | sample Lox_Sample_23_FD_206715 | JGI IMG/M metagenome (GOLD analysis project Ga0335074, IMG submission 206715) | Soil microbial communities from Loxahatchee National Wildlife Refuge, Florida, United States - Lox_Sample_2.3 | ecosystem: Environmental > Terrestrial > Soil > Wetlands | place: USA...
GCTGGAGCGACCCGCGCTTCGTCGTCATGGTGCTGAACAACCGCGACCTCAATCAGGTGACCTGGGAGCAGCGCGCCCAGATCGGCGATCCGAAATTCGAGACGACGCAGAGCATCCCCGACGTCTCTTATGCCCGCTACGCCGAGCTGTTGGGCCTCAAGGGGCTCTTCTGCGACGATCCGGAAAAGGTCGCCCGCACCTGGGACATGGCGCTGGCGTCCGACCGACCCTGCGTCGTCGAATTCTACACCGACCCCAACGTGCCTCCGCTTCCCCCGCACATCACGCTGGCGCAGGCGCGTGCCTTCATGGGCTCGATGTACGGCGAGCCCGAGCGCGCCAGCGTCCTGAAGAACACCGCCCGCGAGGTAGTCAGCACGCTGATGCCCGGCCGCTGAGCCGCCGATGGCACGGAGGTGGTTCAACGCCTCCCCGTCCCCTTGCGGGCTCGGGCTGCGAAGCAGACCAAGGCTGGGGGGAGGGGGCCAGCGAGCGGGGCTCCCCACCAGCCACCCCGCCGCCCGCTCCCCTAAACTCCCTCCCCCAAAAGAAGGGAAAGTTTCACACCGCACCACCGCCCGTCGCCTCAACAAAAGCTCCGCGCTACTCGCCCTGTCCGTACTGACCGACAGCTCGATCGAGCACTACCGCGGCATGTTCTCCAACCGCGCGATGGTGCTGCCCATCATCGCCTCGGCGCTAACTCTCGGCATCAGCCTGCACGGCGCCCATGACCCGACGCCGCGCGCCCACGGGCTACGCCACACCGTCGCCGTTGGTGCGGCAGTCACCGGCCTGATCGGCGGCGGTTTTCACGCCTACAACGTGACCAAGCGCGAGGGCCGCCTGTCTTGGCACAACCTGTTCTACGGCGCCCCTCTCGGCGCTCCCTTCGCGCTGATTCTGGCCGGCACGATGGCCGTCGCGGCCGAGCATGTCCGCGACGCACGTGATGGGCGCACAAGCCTGTTCGGCCAACCCGCCGGCCCCATGCTAGCCGCACTGACTGCGGCCGGCCTTGCCGGCACGATCGCCGAAGCGGCGCTGCTGCATTTCCGCGGCGCCTTCCAGGACAGGTTCATGTACCTGCCGGTGACGATCCCACCGATCGCGGCCGGGCTGATCGCGAAGGCAGCGCTGGAGCAGACCCCACGCTGGCCCCGGTTGACGCGGTTCTGGCTTCGGCTGACCGCCACGCTTGGCTTTGCCGGCGCCGGCTTCCACGTCTATGGCGTGTCCCGCAACATGGGCGGCTGGCACAATTGGAGCCAGAACCTGCTGGCCGGCCCGCCGATCCCGGCGCCGCCCAGTTTCACCGCCCTGGCTCTTGCCGGACTGGCAGCACTCGACCTGCTGGGTCCATCGCGGCATGACTGAGCGAAACCGGTTTCCGGGCTATAGCACGCTCGCCAAGCGCGACACGCCATCGTGGAACGCGCAGACCCGAGCGGTCGTGGACAAACGGCTGAACGACCCGCCGCCGCGTCGTTTCTTCACCCAAGAAGAATGGTCGGTACTGGTCGCCGTCTGCGCGCGCATCATCCCGCAGTCGACGCAGCGTGATCGGAACGTGCCGATGGCGCCGTTCATTGACCAGAAAATGGCGGAGAATAGAGGCGACGGATTTCAGCACGCGGGGCTGCCGGGCATGCAGCAGGAGTGGCGCCGCGGGCTTACTGCCATCGACGCCGAAGCGCGGCTGCGGTTCGGCGCTGCTTTCATCGATCTGCCCGCCGGCCGGCAGGACGAGGTGCTGCACATGGTGCAGCAGGGCGACGTACGGGCGCCGGCCTGGGCCGACCTGCCGGCGCGACAGTTCTTCAAGGGCCGCCTGCTGATCGACATCGTCACAATGTATTATGCCCACCCACAGGCCTGGGACGAGATAGGCTTCGGCGGCCCTGCCTCACCGCGCGGCTACGTGCGCATGGGTTTCAACCGATACGATCCATGGGAAGCGGTCGAGCATGCCTGAGATCGTCCCGCCCGCGCCGCGTGGCAAGGACGGTCGCGCGCCTGATGTCCTCCGCCCGGGCGGCTGGGTGCCGATGCGGCAATACCAGGACATCGATGAGGTCGATTTCGCCATCGTGGGCACCGGTGCCGGCGGTGGAACCCTGGCCGCACGATTGGCGGAAGCAGGGTTCTCAGTAATCGGCTTCGATGCTGGCCCGTGGTTCCGTCCATTGGAGGAATTTGCCTCCGACGAGTTGGAACAGACCAAGCTCTACTGGACCGACAATCGCATCGTCGCCGGCGACAACCCGATCGAGCTTGGTCACAACAACAGCGGCAAGGCTGTCGGCGGCAGCACCGTGCATTTTGCTATGGTTGCACTGCGCTTCCGTCCCGAGTGGTTCAAGGCGCGCACCAGGCTAGGCTACGGCGCCGACTGGCCGGTCAGTTGGCAAGAGATGTGGCGCTACTACGACGAGGTCGAGGACGCGCTGAAAATCGCCGGCCCGGTGCGCTTTCCCTGGGGTCCGCCGCGCCGGCGCTATCCGTATCGGCCGCACGAGGTCAACGCCGCCGGCCTGGTGCTGGCGCGCGGCGCCGAGAAGCTCGGCATCAAGTGGTGCCCGACGCCTCTGGCGACGGTCTCGGCGCCGCGCGGCTTGTCTCCTCCTTGCGTTTATCGCGGCTTCTGCGTGATCGGCTGCTCAACCAATGCGAAGCAGAGTGCGCTGGTCGTGTGGATCCCGCGCGCGCTCGCCGCCGGCGCCGAGATCCGCGACCTGGCGATGGTCGGACGCATCGAGCTCGGGCCGAACGGATTGGTGACCGGCGTGCACTATCACCGCGAAGGCGAGTGGCGGTTCCAACGAGCGAAGAATGTGGTGGTCGCCGGATATGCGATCGAAACTCCGAGACTTCTGCTGAACTCCGCCTGTCCGCAATTCCCGGACGGGCTGGCGAATTCGAACGGTCTCGTCGGCAAGTATTTCATGGTGCAGTCGAACGACGCGGTCTGGGGCGCGATGGACGAGGAGATTCGCTGGTATAAAGGCCCGCCCTCTCTCGCGCTGACTGAGCACTGGAACTACACCGATACCGGAAAGGATTTCTTCGGCGGCTACGCCTATATGAGCCAGGGGCCACTGCCGATCGAGTTCGCCCGTACGCTCGCTAGCGCGCGCGGCCTGTGGGGTCACACGCTGCGCGAAGCGATGAGTAACTACATCCACATGGCCGGATTGAAGATCTGCGGCGAGGTACTGCCGCGCGAAGAAAATCGGGTCGAGCTGGCCGACGCCACCGACCAATATGGTCTGCGCATCGCCCGCGTGGTGTTCGGTTACTGCGACAACGACAACCGGCTACGCCGCCACGCGGTGCGGTTCATGCGCGATGCGCTGGCGGCGGCGGGTGCCCGCGACATCTGGGAGTCCGAAAGCACGGCCCATCTCAACGGCTCCTGCCGCATGGGCGATGGTCCGGCGACCAGCGTGGTAAACCCCGACGGGCGTTCCTGGGACATCCCCAACCTCTGGGTCTGCGACGGCTCACTGTTTCCCACTGTCGGCGGCGTCAACCCGTCACTGACAATTCAGGCCTTGGCCTGCCGCATCGCCGACCGAATCAAGGTCATGGCCGCACGCGGCGAGCTGCAGCGACCGGCTACGCCGCCTGTGCGTACGGCGGCCCGTGCGGCCGAATGGTCGAAGCTTTGAGCTCGAACGTAGGGCGGACGCAGTCCGCCGTTGCTGCAACACGTGCCCCCCGAATCAACGACGTCAGGCGCCAGAGTCCTTTGCCATGACAGGCCGAGGCCGCCCATCGGAGACCAACTACGGCTGTGGCGCAAGCGGCGGCATATGACACCAACCGCCCGAATGATCGACTCTCCGGCACTCGCGGCCCCCGCGCATCATGGCCAGGCTCACATGAGGTTTCTCCTGTCAAGCACCAATTCTTCAGGTTGTTGACGTGATCGATGCGGTCGCCTGCTTAGATGGTGATCAGCTTCACCGATCCGCCGCAGCGCGTTTCAGCCCGGCCGCGTTGCTCGTCGAGCAGGGTCAGCAGTCGCTCGCTCTCGCCCGCCTTCTCCGAGCGCTCAAGACGTCCCGGGACTGTGTCATCTGGCTCTGGCGGCGTTGGCTTCGGCGCGGGCAGCGCGACAAGACGACGTGGGAGCGGATTGTGCGACTAACAGACGACTATCTGCCTAGGCCGCGCATCCTTCGTCCGTGGCCGTAGCAGCGCTTTGCCCTTAAGCACCCGAGGTGGGAAGCCGTATTCGGGAATGCCGCACGTACGGTTCTGTGCGGGGGGCGCGCAGTAATGCGCGTCCCTACCGCGTCTGTCGAAATGCCCTCGATGCGCCTCCGGACTGACCGATATGGGCGCGGACTCCGGCCGCGCGAAGCCACCGACGCGGAGACTCGCCGCAGCTCGGCGCTCTGTGTCGATGCTACCGACCGAAACAGGCCGTCTGAAGCTGAGCGAATGCGCGGGCGCGATGGCTGAGCGTACGCTTTTGGGCGGGATCAAGCTCGCCGAACGTCCCGGAGGCTCCGGCCGGGACGAACATCGGGTCATAGCCGAACCCGTTCTCCCCGCGTGGCGGCCAGACCGCCTCGCCGTCCACCCGGCCTAGGAACGTCGCGGTGTGGCTGTCCGGCCAGGCGAGGCAGAGCGCGGCGATAAACCAGGCCCGGCGATCGGCCGCATGTCCCATCAGAGCGTTCACCCGTGCCATCGCAGAGGCAAAGTCCTTGGCGGGCCCGGCCCAACGTGCCGACTGCACGCCAGGCACGCCGCTCAGCGCCGCGACGCAGAAGCCGGAATCGTCCGCCAACGCCGCCAGCCCGCTGGCGCGTGCCGCGGCCAGCGCCTTGATCCTTGCGTTGCCGGCAAAATCCGGCGCGTCCTCCGGCGGCTCCGGGAGTCCCAGCCTGCCGGCAGAGAGCACCTCGAAACCGAACGGGCAGACCAGCGCCACGACTTCCGCGAGCTTGCCCGGATTGTGCGTGGCCAACACCAGCCGCGCCCCGCGCGACAGCTTCCGCGCCATCACCCAAGCCCCAGCGCATCCCGCTGCAACGCGAACAACGAAGCCGTGCCGGCGCGCGCCAGGGTCAGCAGGCTCAGAAGCTGCGCCTCGGAGAACGGCGCTCGTTCGGCGGTGCCCTGCACCTCGACGATCCCGCCCGCATCGGTCAGCACGAAATTCGCGTCCGCCTCGGCGCTCGAGTCTTCCTCATAGTCTAGATCCAGCACCGGCTCTCCAGCGGCGATCCCGCAGGAGACTGCGGCGACCTGGCCGGTCAGCGGGTCGCGCGCCAGCACCTTCATCTTCCGCAAATGCCGGAACGCCAGATTCAGCGCCACCCAGGCGCCGGTGATGGCGGCGCAACGCGTGCCGCCGTCGGCGTTCAGCACATCGCAGTCGAGCGTGACCGTCATCTCGCCCATCGCAGCCCGATCGACCACGGCGCGCAGGCTGCGGCCGATCAGCCGCTGGATCTCCTGCGTGCGCCCCGACTGCTTGCCGCGCGCCGCCTCGCGCTCGCCGCGGGTGTGGGTGGCGCGCGGCAGCATCCCATACTCCGCCGTCACCCAGCCCTGGCCGGAGCCGCGCAGGAACGGGGGCACCCGACCCTCCACGCTGGCGGCGCACAGGACCTCGGTGTTGCCCATCCGGATCAGGCAGGAGCCCTCGGCATGGCGGGCATAGCCCGGGATGATGGCAACCGGTCGCAAGGCGTCGGCGGCACGGCCGGACGGGCGCATATCAGACTCCAGTTGTGAGTTGTCAGTTATCAGAAAGGAGATCGACAGTCTGACTACTACCCTAGACTTGCCACTGCCCTAGACTGATCACTGGCCACTGACAACTGACCACTGTTGCGGAGAAGCCGGATGGATACGCCGATCAGCGCCGCTGCAGCAGCTTCGCGATTCGGCGGTCGCGGCATCGAGCTGCCGCCTGGTCTCGACGCTCGCTCGGCCGCCGTGTTGCGCGACATCGTCGAGCAGTATCTGGAGACCGGGGAACCGGTCGGCAGCCGCACGCTGTCGCGCCGGCTGCCGATCAACGTCTCGCCGGCGACGATCCGGAACGTGATGGCGGACCTGACAGATGCGGGGCTGCTGTTCGCCCCGCACACGTCCGCCGGACGGCTGCCGACCGAGCGGGGGCTGCGCCTGTTCGTGGACGGGCTGCTGCATTTCGGGGAACTCTCGGAAGATGAGCGGGGGGCGATCTCGGCGGCGCTGGGCGCATCGGGGCGCAGCCTGGAGGACACTCTGGCGGACGCCAGCTCGATGCTGGCCGGGCTGTCCTCGGCGGCCGGGCTGGTGCTCGCCCCGAAGAGCGAGGGACCGCTCAAGCATATCGAATTCGTGCCGCTCGGGTCGGGCCGGGCGCTGGTGGTGCTGGTCAGCGGCGACGGGCATGTCGAGAACCGGGTGATCGATACGCCGCCGGGCGTGCCGCCATCCGCCTTGCAGCAGGCCGGCAACTACCTGAACGCGCGGATCGCCGGCCGCCCGCTGGCGGAGTTGAGGCGGATTGTCGCGGAAGAAATGACGGCGAACCGCACCGAGCTCGATACGCTCTCGGCGCAGATCGTCGAGGCGGGGTTGGCGACCTGGACATCCGAGGGGCGCGGCGGAAGCCTGATCATTCGCGGCCAGGCACGGCTGCTTTCGGACGTCACGCAGATCGAGCGCCTGTCGGCGATCCAGGCCTTGTTCGAGCGGCTGGAAGCGCAGGAGACGATGCTCCGACTGCTGGAGCTGGCGGAGCAATCCGATGGGGTGCGCATCTTCATCGGGGCCGAGAGCGGGCTATTCGGCACGTCCGGGATTTCGATGGTGGTCTCGCCGGCACGTAATGAGGCGGGGCGTATCCTGGGGGCGATCGGAGTGATTGGTCCGACGCGGATCAATTATGGTCGTATCATTCCGGTTGTGGATTATACGGCTCGGGTGATCGGGCGGCTGCTGGGCTGATGACGGCACCCGATACGTGGGCTCCGTCCACTGTTAACCACTGTGCCGGATATCTTCTTTTGATACGCCGGGAGGGGACTTGACTATGGCTACATATGTGGCTACTTATGGGGATGCAATTTGAGTGGGACGAGAACAAACGGGCGGCCAATCGGGATCGGCACAAGCTCGACCTGATCGACGGGACATTGCTGTTCGACGGGCGACCGATCATTGACTACCTGTCCCCGCGCGGTGACGAGTTGCGCCTTGTGACGATTGGTCTGATCGGGACGAAATTCTATGCCGTGGTCTGGACCGAGCGTGGCGACGCGATACGGCTGATATCGTTCAGGAGAGCGAGGGATGGTGAGGAAAGAGCGTATCGTGCGCGCTATGGCTGACGAGATCGAGGCGATGCGTGCGCGTGGCGAGAGCCGGAGCGATTGGAAAGCCGCCGAAGCGATGTCGCGGACTGAGATCGAGCGGTTGGCCGACGAAGACGACGGTCCGTTGCCAGAAGGCTGGGAAAGCACCGTCGAACTCGGTGTACCCGAGCCGCGGCAGTCGATCCACATCCGGGTCGACGCGTCCGTGCTGCGTTGGTTCAAGTCGCATGGCCCGGGGTACCAGACCCGGATGAATGCTGTGCTGCGGGCGTTTGTGCAGGCCCGCCAGCGCGAGGAGATGTCCGCGCGTTAGGCGCACATCGAGAAGCGCAACCAAATCTCTGCGCACTCTGCGCCTCTGCGGTCAGTCTTTAAGGCAACCCGCAGACGCAGCCGCCCTGGATCGCGTTGCGGCGAACCGTTATTCCGGTGGCGTCCTGATCTTCTCCCACCCCCAGAGCATCACCAGCATGAGAATCGCGCCCACAACCACGCCGGCAATCGCGCCGATGACGCCGGCGTGCCTGCCGCCGATCACCGCGCCGGCAACGCCGCCGCCGATGCCAAGCAGCAACGGAATGAAACAACCGATCGCCAGCATTGCTCCCCCCGGTCCGCGAAACGCCGATCCGCAACCTGAAATGGTGGCTTGTCGCCCGACCGCGACCACCCTAACTGTCGCGTCATGAACAGCGAGACCGATATCAACCGGGTCGAAGGTGCCAGGGGCGGCGATGCCGCGCCCAGAGGAATCCCGGAAACCCAGGAGCAGCTCATGCAGGCCGCAACCGCCCGGATCGCCGAGCTGGAGGCGGAGGTCGCGGACATGAAGGACCGCTGGATGCGGGCCGAGGCCGAAATGGCCAATGTGCGTGCTCGCGCCCGGCGCGACGTGGACGAGACACGGCAGTACGCCGTGCAGAAATTCGCCGCCGATGTCGTCGAGGCGGCGGAGAATCTGCGTCGCGGCCTCGACAGCCTGCCCAAGGCCGAGCCTGGTCAGCCGGAGATCGTCGGGCGGATGCGCGAGGGCATCGAGGGCGTGGAGCGCAGCTTCCTGGCCTTGCTGGAGCGCAACGGAATCCGCCGTGAGGATCCCACCGGCCAGGCATTCGACCCCAACCTGCATCAGGCCATGGCCGAGCAGGAAAGCGTACTCCACAAGCCGGGAACGGTGCTGGCGGCCTGGACCCCGGCCTGGACCCTGCACGGGCGGCTGCTGCGCCCCGCCATGGTGGTCGTGGCCAAGGCGCCCCAGCCCGAGATCGGGGCGGGTGCCGAACCAAGGGTGGACACCGCTGTCTGACCGCCGGACGGGATGCGCGACCGGGCTGAAACCTGCCGAAAATCGCAATCGGCCCTTGCCGGGCCGAGGCTGGCTCAATACATCCGGCTCACCAAAATTCCACCTAGGGACCTTCGCGGTGCTTCGGGCCGCCCGGGTCCGCTGAAAGGGAGATCTCATGAGTAAAGTCATCGGTATCGATCTGGGCACCACGAACTCCTGCGTGGCCATTATGGAAGGCCCAGGAGCCGACAAGGACGTCCGGGTGATCGAGAACAGCGAGGGGGCGCGCACCACCCCGAGCATGGTCGCCTTCACCGACAGCGGGGAGCGGCTGGTCGGGCAATCCGCCAAGCGGCAGGCCGTTACCAACCCGTCGAATACGCTCTACGCGATCAAGCGACTGATCGGGCGGCGGTACGACGACCCGATGGTGGCCAAGGACAAGGGACTGGTTCCCTACGCCATCGTGCGCGGCGACAACGGCGATGCCTGGGTCGAGGTGAAGGGCCAGAAATACTCGCCGAGCCAGATCAGCGCGTTCATCCTCGGCAAGATGAAAGAGACCGCGGAAGCCTATCTAGGCGAGTCGGTCGCCCAGGCCGTGATCACCGTGCCTGCGTACTTCAACGACAGCCAGCGCCAGGCGACCAAGGATGCTGGCCGCATCGCCGGACTTGAGGTGCTGCGAATCATCAATGAGCCGACCGCGGCGGCGCTCGCCTATGGCATGGACAAGAAGACCAGCGGCACGATCGCGGTCTATGACCTTGGTGGTGGCACGTTCGATATTTCGATCCTGGAGATCGGCGACGGCGTGTTCGAGGTGAAGAGCACGAATGGCGATACGTTCCTGGGCGGTGAAGATTTCGATGCGCGAGTGATCGATTATCTCGCCGACGAGTTCCGCAAGGACCAGGGCATCGACCTGCGCCGCGACCGGCTGGCGTTGCAGCGGCTGAAGGAAGCGGCGGAGAAGGCGAAGATCGAGCTGTCGTCCTCCAAGGAGACCGAGATCAACCTGCCCTTCATCACCGCCGACGCCTCCGGGCCCAAGCATCTGGTGATGAAGCTGACGCGGGCGAAGCTCGAGCAGCTCGTCGAGGACCTGATCAGCAAGACGCTGGAGCCGTGCCGGGCGGCGCTGAAGGATGCCGGCGTGACGGCAGGCGAGATCAGCGAGGTGATCCTGGTCGGCGGCATGACCCGCATGCCCAAGGTCATCGACACGGTGAAGCAGTTCTTCGGCAAGGAGCCGGCGCGCAACGTCAACCCGGACGAGGTGGTGGCGATCGGCGCGGCGGTGCAGGCGGGGGTGCTGAAGGGCGACGTCAAGGACGTGCTGCTGCTGGACGTGACGCCGTTGTCGCTGGGCATCGAGACGCTGGGCGGCGTGTTCACCCGGCTGATCGAGCGCAACACGACGATCCCCACCAAGAAGAGCCAGGTGTTCTCGACCGCCGACGACAACCAGCAGGCGGTGACCATCAAGGTCTATCAGGGCGAGCGCGAGATGGCCGCGGACAACAAGCTGCTCGGCCAGTTCGACCTGATGGGGATCCCGCCGGCGCCGCGCGGCGTGCCGCAGATCGAGGTCACGTTCGATATCGACGCCAATGGCATCGTTTCGGTCCAGGCCAAGGACAAGGCGACCGGCAAGGAGCAGCAGATCCGCATCCAGGCGTCGGGTGGCCTGTCGGAGGCCGATATCCAGCGCATGGTCAAGGAAGCCGAGGCGAACGCCGAGGCCGACAAGCAGCGCCGGGAGTTCGTCGAGACCAAGAACCAGGCCGAGGCGCTGGTCCATCAGGTGGAGCGGAACCTGAAGGAGCACGGCGACAAGCTTGGCGCCCAGGAGAAGGGCGAAGCGGAATCGGCGATCAGCGCGGCGCGCTCGGCTCTGGAAGGTAGCGACCATGCGGCGCTGAAGCAGGCGACCGAGCGGTTGAGCCAGGCCGCCATGAAGCTCGGCGAGGCGATGTATAAGGCACAGGCCGCAGCGGGTGCTCCCGGCGCGGATCCGGGTGCCGCCGCAGGCGGTCCGGGGAATGCCGACAAGCCCGACGAGAAGGTCGTGGATGCCGAGTTCGAAGAGGTGGACGACAAGAAGAAGTCTGCCTGATCCGGTGGTCGCAACGTCATGAGTGATCGCGCCCGCGCCACGTTGTGTGCGGGCGCGATTTCTTTGTGTTTAGTGTTGAAGGGCTGAGATGGCCAAACAGGACTATTACGCCACTCTCGGCGTGCCGCGGGAGGCGGGCGGTGAGGAGCTGAAGAAGGCGTATCGCAAGCTCGCGATGCAGTATCATCCGGACCGGAATCCGGGCGACAAGCAGGCCGAAGCACGGTTCAAGGAAGTCAACGAAGCCTACGACGTCCTGAAGGACGATCAGAAGCGCGCGGCCTACGACCGGTTCGGCCACGCGGCATTCGAGCAAGGCGCCGGCGCCGGACCGTTTGGCGGTGGATTCGATTTCTCCGGCGCCGGCGGCCTGGGCGACATCTTCGACCAGATGTTCGGCGATTTCATGGGCGGCGGCCGGCGAGGCGGGCCCCGCGCGCGGGCAGGCAACGATATCCGCCACTCGGTCGAGATCGACCTTGCGCAGGCCTTTACCGGCATCAAGGTTAACTTGCGCGTTCCGACCCGCGTCGCCTGCGAGGCGTGCAACGGCACGGGGTCGGAGGACAAGGGCCGTCCGGCCGATACCTGTCCGACCTGCCAGGGCAGCGGCAGGATCCGCGCCCAGCAGGGCTTCTTCCTGGTCGAGCGCACCTGCGCGACCTGCGGCGGCTCCGGCCGGGTGATCCGCAATCCCTGCCGGGTGTGCCGCGGCGCCGGCACGGTCCAGCGGGAGCGCAGCCTGCAGGTGACGATCCCGGCCGGCGTGGAAGACGGCACCCGCATCCGCGTGCCTGGCGAGGGCGAGGCCGGCGGTCGTGGCGCGCCACCTGGCGACCTTTACGTGCATGTCGCGATCAGGCCGCACCCGATCTTCCAGCGCGAGCAGGCCAACGTCTTCCTGCGCGTGCCGCTGCGCATGTCGTTGGCGGCGCTTGGCGGAGAGATCGAGGTACCGGCGATCGATGGCAGCAAGGCGAAGGTGAAGGTGCCGCCCGGCACGCAGACCGGCGATCAGTTCCGGTTGCGCGGAAAGGGGTTCTCGGTGCTGCAGAGCGCGGCGCGTGGCGACATGTTCATCCAGGTCGCGGTGGAGACGCCGCAGCACCTGACTCGCCGGCAGCGCGAGCTGTTGGAGGAGTTCGAGGCTGAGGCGCACCAGAGCGAGAAGCACCATCCCGAGAGCGAGGGATTCTTCGCCAAGGTGAAGGAGTTCTTCGAGGGGCCCCGCGGCTGAGGTTCTTTCGCTGCCTCGTGCCGGTTAGCGCCGAAGTGCCATGGCGGCTGGAGATGGCCGGCACAAGGCTTAGCACAAGGCCGGCCATGACGATGTGGGGGGCCAGCCGTGACGATGTGGGGCCCGGCGGTGACGATGTGGGGGCCGGCCGTGAGGTGGGGGGCGACTGATTGCGTCTTCCGTCGCACGCACGCTTCGATGGCGACCGGATGAGGACCTAGTGTCAGCCTGATGACGTCTTGACGGAGGCCAGCCTGCGGGCCGTCCGCAACAGGATTTGCCGGTCGTCCGGCGAACACTCGCGGTAAAGCCGCAGCATTGCCAGTTCGTCGCCCTTCCTGGTCGGGACCGACGCCCGCTTCTCCTCGCCGTACATGAGGAATTCCACGCCGACACCAAGCACCTCGGCGATCCGGCTGAGGTTCGGGGTGAGCTGACCGGCGCGGCCCGTCTCCCACTGGGCAACCGCGCTGCGGGAGACACCAACTGCCTCGGCAAGGTCGTCCTGCGTCCATCCATGTTTGCGGCGGGTCTCCCGGATCCGGGCACCGATCTCGACGGGGTTGGTCATAGGCGGCTTATAGGTCATGAGAACTAACGAAGGGAAGTGCAAAACCGCGCCCGAGCTGGCGAATAATGTTGACAGAAAAAGTCTAGTATGCTAACGGATCGGTGGACTGAATGCAGGACGCACCGATGACGGCGAAGCACATCTGGACGAACGCTCAGGACACTCAGATTCGCCGGCTGCGCGCCGAAGGGGCGACCTGGGATGCGATCGCCGCGGTGCTGGGAGTGACGCCGTTTGCGACGAGAGAGCGCGGCCGGCGAATCGGCGCGCGCCGCCCTCCGCCGGATTTCGTTCCGCCGCCGGACGACCCGTTGCGCGAGCCATTGCCGGCTGGCCACCCGCGGAGCTGGGGCCTGCTTACCGACGGCACGGTGCTGGATGGCACGCACTATCCGCTGCCGGTGTTCCCCCGTTAACCTCACGAAACAAAGGACTCGCCAAAATGGATGGGACTTTCGAGCCGTGCCTCGACGCGACGTACGTGACCTGGCGGCTGGAGGAGGCGGGCGCGACGTTGCTCGCTCTGCCGGGGACCGGATGGTCCACGCGGTTGCGCACCTCCTCGCTGGAGATCGTGCGTACCGCGATCGAGAGCTATGGCTGGACCGAGCAGCGAGTGCGGCCGCCAGTGCCGCAGGCGGCGGCGATCAGCCGCATGGATGAGGCGATGGGTTGGATCTCGTTGATTCCGATCGATCGTTACGTGCTGCGGCGAATTGTGGGCGCCCGCAGCCTGGTGCATCCGGTGACGGAGCGGTACCTGTTTCCGTGGCGCCGGCTGGGCGCGGCACTGGGCGCCGACCATAAGGCGGTGCAGCGCTGGCACGCGGAGGGGATCGGGCTGATCGTATCCGCGCTGAGTGGGCAGGGGGCCGCTGCGCGAAGGACGAGTGCGGGCGGTGCCGCGGGAGTTGAGGCTGGAGCAGCGGGGACGGGTGGCGGCAAAGAAGGCGGCGTGTGCCTTGTGAGGCGGTGGGGGCCGCTGATCAGACCGGGAGGCCGTGCTCGATATTGCGCAGGATGCGTTCCACCTGACGGGCGCCAAGATCGGTTGCGGCTAGCTTGATCGGACGGGCTGAGTTCAGCAGGAGATGTGGCCGGTTGAGCCAGTCCGTTGCCTCATCGGCGTTGCCCAGCACCTGGCGTGCTAGGGCAACGATCCGGGTCAGGCGTTCGGCACGCCCGCTCGCCGCCTGCGGGCGTCGAGCCCTTAGTTCTTTCGCAACCATGCGATATCCCTTGCCTGCTCGGCCTTGTGCGAGATGAGCACCTTCCAGCACGAATTGTCGCGGTCGAGCCGCGCGTACATCCGGCCCGTATTGTCCCGCCCATCGCTGATATGCCGCTCCCACCAAGCCGGGACACTATGAACCGATTTCCAAGCTGGCGGCATGCGGCCGGGATGCCCTCGCAACTCGGCCAAGGCTCGGTAGGTTGGGCCGCGATCCTCATACTCGATTGCCACGACCCCGATGCTGTCGCGCACCAGCCGAAATTCCGGGAGTAAGGCCGCGAACACCGTTTGAATTTCGTTCTGTAAGCGGGCAGGCCGAGGCGGGGTCGGAGCAACCGGCGGAGACTCAAGCGACACAGCCGCCTCGGCGGCAACACGAGCCTCCCGCTCGGCCTCTAATTCCGCCCTGAGGGCGCTTAGCGCCTGCGATGCGGCATCTTTCAGCGAGTCGCGTTCATTCTGCAGCGCCGTGTGGCGCGCCCGTGCGGCAGTAAGCTCCATGTGCAACAGGTGCGATCGGATTTGCTCCGCTGAACCGGGAGCCGCTTGATGGGCTTGGGTTCCGTCGATCAGCCGTCCCAATAGGGTTTCGAGCGGTTCGGCAGCGGCGGGCTTTTCGAATCGAACGAACCAGTCGGCGGCGAGTTCCTCGACCGGGTCGCCAAGATAGCGCCCTATCCGGTGGACCGCGATTCCGGCGCCACGGAGAAGCCCCGCCACTGCCTCGGCGTCGATGGCTGAGCCGGCCAGCAGCAAATACGCATCCTGCTCGCCATCGATGATCGCGAACGGCGCCCTGCGGCCGGCTGCAGACGCGGGAGTGCATAGCCCTGGCGGGACCGCCTCGCCGTCGATATCGATCGAGCTTCCTTCGCCGATAGGATAGACCAGCCCCCTCCACAGCACGCCGGTCCGACCGTCCGACAGCACAAACGGACGGCAGCGCGTGACTTCTACGCTCTGCGTCCCATCGTTAACGATGACCTCAAGAAACTCTGCTTGGTCCGCACCGGGCATTGTTGCTATCATGCTTCGATCTCAAAGGGATTATAAAGCCAGTGCTTGCGATCGGCGATCTCATTCAGCAGCCAGCCACCCTCAAGACCATCGTTGCTGTTTTGTCCGCTTGGGCCGTGGTATCCGGGTGCTTCGCCCTGAAGGGGGTCTGGCGCACAAAGCGTGCCATCCGCAGGGCGCGGGCGCGGATCAGCCGCCTGCCGGACCCATCCGCGTTCACCGGCGAGTACGAGGAGGTCTCCGCCGACCTCGCAACCTTGGACCTGATCGGTCCCCGGTGGCGGGCATTTCGCGAGACCCTTCTGATCGACGGCGCCGGACGCCGGCCGGTGCGCGCCACCATGTCAGCCGAGAACTGGTTCAACCCTTCGATTCTGCAGGATGCGAACCTCGACCTCCGCTACCACGCAGCCTTGCCGAGCCTTCTCGTTGGGGCGGGTCTCCTCTTCACCTTCCTGGGACTGACCTTCGCCCTGCGGAAGGCGGGAGCAGTAGTCGCGGACAACGTGAGCCTTTCTGATCGCAATCACGCGCTTCAGCAGTTGCTGGACCTGGCGTCCTTCAAATTCGTAACCTCCCTGGCGGGTCTGGCCCTTTCAATCGGATATGCTCTGTTTTGGAAACGCGCCTGCCTGCGGGCCGTGGACCGGAAGATAGCCGGCCTCGTCCAGGATCTGCACGAGCGCATTCCTCTCTACACCGAACTCGCGGCGCAGGAGGAGGCCAATGCCGTTGCGGAGCGCCAGCTTGCGCAGTTGGAGACCTTCTCGACGGACCTCGCTGTCGCGATCGGGGAGAAGCTGGACTCGACATTCGATCAGCGCCTGGGTGAGCACATCGCGCCGCTGCGGGAGGCGCTGGATCGCCTGGCTTCTCGCACTTCGGAAGACAATACTGCCGCGCTGCAGCGGATGCTTGACGTGTTCCTTGAGCGTCTCCACGGGGGTGCGGGGAGCAGGATGGAGGATGTCGCGGAACGGCTCGAGACTTTGGGCGACAGCCTCAAAGGGCTCGAAACCGGCTTGCGTGATGTAGCGGGGCGCATGGCGCACGGTGCCGATGCCATGGCGCAACGCATGAGTGAAGGCGCCGAGGCTGCGTTGACCCGCATTACGGATCAAATGAATGGCTTGGCGCAGACTCTCAGCGAAGTCGCGCTGCAGACACGTACTGCGGGCGCCGACGCAGGCAGCGAGATGGCGACCCGCATCAAGGATGCCGCCTCTCAGTTCGAAGGCGCCATAGTGAAGCTGGTCACCGAGGCTGATACGCTGGCTGCCAGAATCGGAGAACTGCAGCAGGCGGCGGGCGAAGCTACCCCAGCGTTGGTAACCAGCGCGGGGAACTTGCGAGCGGCCAGCGAGACGGCCCGGGCAAGCGTGCAACCCCTCCGCGAGGTTGCCCAGACGGTCACGACAGCGGTCCAGCAGATCGGCGGTGCCGCCGAACGGCTGCAAGCTGCCGAGCACGGCGCAGAAGCCACCGCGCAGGCCCTAACAGCCGCCGCTCAGAAATTCGATGGCCTGGATCGCGAGCTTGGCAAGGTTCTTGAGCAACTCAGCCGAGGCTTGCAGGGATTCACTAAAGAGATCGAGAAGGTTGTCGTTGGGACCGATCAGAACCTCGCAAAGGCAGCAACCCAGCTTGGAAGTGCGATCCGGCAGCTTGAGGAAGCGCTCGAAGACCGCCCAACGGTGGCAAAGGTTGTAAGAGCTTAGAATGCGACTTGTGCGAGCAGACCACGAAGATGCGGAGGAGGGTTACTTCGCATCGATCAGTGATCTGATGATTGGGATTCTCTTCGTCTTCTTGCTGATGTTGACCGTATTCGCAATCAATTTCCACCAAGCGGAACACGATCAGGTGGTGAAGCTTGAGGAACTGAAAAGGACGCAGCGCGAACTCAGTCATCAGACGCAACTGGCAGAGCGCGAACGTGAGGAGGCTGAAAGACAAAAGACAAAAAACGACAAGCTAAAGATGCTTCTGGGACAAGCACAAGCAGAGATGGAGCGCGAGATCAATTTACGCGAGCGTGCACGCGAATCACTTTTGACCACCCTGCAACAACAACTGAGCGCTCGCGGCATACAGGTCGTGATCGACCAGCGCTCGGGGGTGCTGCGGTTAGCGGGAGATCTGCTGTTCGCCACCGGCAGCGCTGACTTGAGCGATGACGCGCTTCGGACAGTGCAGGCCCTCGCAGAGGTGATGGCATCAACGATGCCCTGCTATGCCGCGGGGACACCAGCCGGTTGCGACCATGCGGCCGCACCTGTGCTGGAAACCGTGCTGATCGAGGGCCATACCGACCATCGCCCTTTCAGTGGGGCATCCCATTTCCGCGACAACGATCAGCTCTCAACCGAGCGCGCCCTGGCGGTTTTCGCGGAACTCCGCCGTGCTGAGCCTAGCTTGGATTCTCTGCGTAACACGGACGGATTACAGTTACTCGGGGCTGCGGGGTATGGCGACCGACGTCCGCTGCCGGACGCGCAGGGCGCCACTGAAGACGACTTCCGGAAGAATCGGCGTATCGATATTCGCTTCGTCCTCACATCACGCACCTCGGACGAACTGCAGCACTTGCGCGATCAGATCCGACAGGCGATCGAAGCGCCATGAGCGGGTACGCATTTGAAGCGTTGCGGGGTCTTGAAGCTGCGGTCATCGCACTTCCAGGCCGTCGGAGCTTACCTCCTGAGCTGGCGACTGCGCGCATGTTGCGGGAGATCGGCGCAGCGCAATCGGCTCCCAAGGCTCCGGCTGACCAGTTTCTGGAGGGAGTTCGTGTCCGCTTGGGTAACGGTGGCGACTCGCCTCGGGACGTTCGGTATGCACCCTGGATTTTGTGGCACGGCAATCCGCAGGCGATTGGCTTCCCCGGATTGCTTCACCGTATTGTGAAGCAGGCTTTCGAGAGTCGGAGCACTTTTCGTAACCTTATCGAGGCTTGGCTGCGTGACTTCGCAGTTGGTCAGCGCGAGATTCGCGAGGCCGGCCTGGCGATCGTCACACTGCTAGAGAATAACGCTGATGCGCGTTTGGACATCTGGCGAAACGCTCAGACGCGGTTCAGCATGTTCGACCCGCTGGTGGGGCCCCGAGACATCGCAGCTGAAGTGTTGAGTAGCCAGCGGCCTGTTACGGAGGTGCTTGGGTCGCTTGGCTTCGCCGACGAATTGCGGGCGAATGGCGGATATATGCGGGCGATCCACGATGAGTGCGTGGCCCAACTCCCGAGGCTGCTCCGCGGCCCAAGTGTGGCAAGTCAATTTAGCCGCGCTGTCGCCCTATTGACCCAGGGAAAACAGCTTCGCTTTCCGGACGCACGCCGCAGTACTGCGAAGTCCTTACTTGGGCCATGGACTGACGGGCATCAGCCTCCGTCCCTTGAGGCACAGGGCCTCGTGAAGGACTTCTTGTTGAAGTACATTGGGCATCCCCAGTTGCAGCCTCACCTCTGGATCGGGGCGGAAACTGAAGCGGCAGTTCTACGGGGCTGGTTGGCACGGGCGACGCTGCAAGTCTTCTTCGGACTGATCGCGAAGCATGCACCTGACTCATGGCGATATAGAGAGGCGTTTTGGTTGGCGTGCCTCAAGAAGGGCGCAATTGCCGATGCGTGGCTTGCTCTTGGGAAGAGCGTCCATGCCTCCTTGGACCGGAAACAAATCGGAGACGCTTTTGGCGAGCTCGCCGGGAGTAGCGGCGATCAATCCGTGCTGTTATTGCGAATCGGTCCAATCGTTCTTGCGGAATGGAGCCATAACGGTAAGCTTCGCGCGTGGTCGGCTCAGCAAGCTCCGAAACTTTATGAGCGCACATACCGCCGGGCAGAGCTCGTTCAGGACGGGCTACCCTTCCCCGCTGACCCCACGCGACCCTTAGCGGTCGCGAGGGGGTCAGATCGCTCAGGGCTCATGCATCTCGGGTCGGTAACGGGGCTCTGGCAGCGCCGGGCTGCTGCGCTCCTAGCCCAGCAAGCGGGCGTTACGGTATTCCCGACGGATTGGGAGGTACGATGACTTACCAATTTCAGCACAGCATAACCAGACCATTTACCGAGCTTCGCCTGCTCGGACCCGGTGGCGAAATCGCATTCGATGATTGGGCGATCGAGGCTCCAGCATCATTTACAGCCGGCATCGCGTTGGTGCAGCGTCTGGGTGCTGCGGGCGCAGCAATTGACGACGGAACGGTCCTGCATATCGAGCACTCCGCTATCGCTGGACTAAGCGCGCGCGAGGGCGCGCTGATCGGATTGCCGCAAGTGGCCAACGCCGTAGCGGCAGTCAGCACGCGCGGGATCTTAACGAGACCCGATTTCCACATCGAAATCTCCTGGAGACGGCCAAGCGGGCAGGCGATCGCCGGCGTCGAACGATGCGGAGCGTGGCTGCGTATCGGCGCCACATGGCATCGGATCCCGTATGAGTTGTTTACGATTGCCGAACTCATCAAAAAACTGGCGGAACTTCCCGCGGCGGACACAGCCGCACGGATGCGCTTAATTGCGGAGCTGCGCGAGAGCCTTCCGGCCGCCGAGCTATCCGGGAAGGCCAGCAGCTCCGGAATCATCGGCTCAATGACTATCGCTGTCGCTGATGCGTTCTCTCTCGATCTTACCGACGAGGGCCAGCGTAGCCGGTTGGTACCGATCCTCCACCGAGCCGGACAGCAAGACCCCGCCCCGCTGCTGTCGACGGACCAGCAATGGGTTTTCGGGGACGACCAGTTCAATCGCTTCAGCGATGCCCGGGGCCTGTATCCGCTGGGTGGTGGCGCCTATGTCGTGCTCACGCCTCCACTGCGCGCAGCGTTGTCGGAGGTCCGGCGAGCGCAAGCTGAGCCGCTCGGGACGAAACGAGCATTGCTGGCTGCCCCGCGTGCGTTTCTTCGTCAAACTCTGGGCGACGAGGCGGACACCACGCTGTTGGACAATCTTGTTCGGGAAACGCCCGCCTACGCCGAGCGCGTGCTTGGTCTCGGTTTGTGGCAAGCGCGAGTCGTCCCGTGGATCTCTTTGGGAGGCAACGACTGGCTTGGCCCGGGCGGCCGTGAAGGCAGGACTACGAAGCCCCAGCGTGGATTACTGGTTCAGGACGAGATAGTGCCGCTGACCCAGGAGCAAGCGGCGGACTTACGTCGGGGAGTGGAAGCAGCGATGACTGCGGGGGAGCGCGTGGTTCCTTTCGCTGTCAATGGGCGTACGATCGCAATCCCGGCTGACGCGCAAACGCTTGTCTCCCTCGCGGCTCTAGAAGAACCAGCCCCCCGCTCGCCCGGTGGGCCGGCGAAAGCAGAACCTGCAACGGTGCTGCTGATCGCGCCTAACGAGAATGGGGTGGAGGTCGAGGCCCAGTGGACGCCGCGTTCAGGACACGACAGTGCATTGCCCGGCTGCCTGCGGACGCCGCTGAAAGCGCATCAGAGGGATGGGCTGCGCTGGTTGCAGGCGGCATGGCGGGAAGGCCGGCCGGGGGTGCTGCTGGCCGACGACATGGGGCTTGGCAAGACGTTGCAAGCCCTCGCATTCTTTGCCTGGCTGCGTGAAGGGATGAAGGCGGGGCAGATCGCGCGCGCACCGCTGCTCATCGTTGCTCCGACCGGACTGCTTGAGAACTGGCGGCAGGAGCATGATCAGCATCTGGCTGCACCCGGGCTGGGAAAGTTGGTCCGCGCGTATGGAAGGGACCTTACCGGCTATCGCCACGCCGGCGAGGACGGCCGGCCCAGCGTCAGCGCCAAGGCGTTGCAGGAGGCCGACTGCGTCCTGACCACGTACGAAACCTTGCGCGACTACGATCGCGATTTTGGTCGGATCAAATTTGCAGCGATCGCTTTCGACGAAGCACAAAAGATCAAGACCCCAGGCATCCGTTTGACCGATGCCGCCAAGGCAATGAACGCCGAGTTCCGAGTCACGTTGACTGGCACGCCCGTGGAAAACCGGCTTAGCGATCTCTGGTGCATTGTGGATACCGTGCATCCCGCGTTCCTCGGCGAACTGAAGAGATTCAGCGCACAGTACGAGCGCAGCCCTGATCCGGCTGAGTTGCGAGCACTGAAGGACCGGCTTGACCGCCCGCGTGGTGGTCGTCCGCCTTTGCTGATGCGCCGCTTGCGTCGCGACCACCTTCCTGACCTTCCCCCATGCGAGGAAGCGGTCATCGAGGAACCTATGCCGCCGCTACAGCAGGAGGCCTATGAGCAGATCATCCACGCGGCGCGCAATTCCGACTCGGGCGGCGTACTGAAAGCACTCGCGGGACTTCGCGGCATCAGCCTGCATCCCTCACCAGACGCCGTATCCGATGACGATACGTTCATCGCGGCATCCGCCCGGCTGCGAATTGCCTTCAGTATTCTGGACGAGATTCAAGCACGAAATGAGCGTGCCCTAGTATTCCTCGACGATCTCGAGATGCAAGCTCGCCTGGTGACCCTTATTCAGAGGCGATACAAGCTTGCGACCCCGCCGATGATCATCAATGGCACTGTGTCGGGTTTGAAGCGCCAAGCGCGGGTAAACCAATTTCAGTCGAATGACTCAAGATTTGACGTGATGATACTATCGCCCCGTGCGGGGGGCGTTGGCCTTACGCTAACAAGCGCCAACCATGCGATCCATCTCGACCGATGGTGGAACCCCGCGGTCGAGGACCAATGCACCGGGCGGGTCTTGCGAATCGGGCAAACTCGGCCGGTGACGGTGCATATTCCGCTGGCAGTGTGCCGGGGACGTCGCTCCTTCGATCAGAACCTTCACGCGTTGCTGGCACGCAAGCGTGAACTGTTCCGTGAGACCCTCATGCCGCCCGAGGCGTCGGACGATGAGAAGTCCGGCCTGGTACAGGATTCACTACGGGCTTAAGCGTCACCTGCTCGCCACCGGTGCCACCCGTGCCCCAGTGATCCGTTGCAGGTCGGCGGCCGTGGTGCGGAACACGTGGGTTGGCGAGCCGGCGGCGGCCCACACGGGATCGAGCGCCATCAGGTCCTCGTCGAGCAGCAGCAGCGGCGGCGTCCGATGGCCCACCGGGGCGACGCCGCCGATCGCGAATCCGGTGACATCCCGCACCCAGTCCGCATCGGCGCGTGCCAGCTTCACCCCAAGCACGGCCGCCGCCTTCGCCGCGTCCACCCGGTTGGCGCCGGAGGTGATGACCACCACCGGCCGCTCGGCGGCGCGGAACACGATCGACTTGGCGATCTGCGCCACGGTGCAGCCGACCGCGGCAGCGGCATCGGCCGCGGTGCGCGTGCTGGCGGGAAATTCCATGATGGTATCGGGATGGCCGGCGGCCGCCAGGGCCGAGCGCACGCGCTCCACTGAGCCGACGGCATTGTTCGAAGGGGGCATCGTGACGACCTTTGGGGCGATGGAACCGCTCGCGCTCTATATCCACTGGCCGTTCTGCCTGGCCAAGTGCCCCTATTGCGACTTCAACTCGCATGTGCGCGACAGCATCCCGCAGGCGCGCTTCGGCGCGGCGCTGCGGACCGAGCTGGCGTGGGAAGCGGCGCGGCTTGGCGGACGCCCGCTCGGTTCGATCTTCTTCGGCGGCGGCACGCCCAGCCTGATGCAGCCGGCGACCGTCGCCGCGCTGATCGACGACGCGCGGCGCCTATTCCAACCGACCCATGATATCGAGATCACGCTGGAGGCCAATCCCACCAGCGTCGAAGCTGATCGCCTGGCGGAATTCCGGGCCGCAGGAGTGAATCGCGTCTCGCTCGGCGTGCAGTGCCTTGATCCCGCCGCACTGCGGATGCTCGGGCGCCAGCATTCGGTGGCACAGGCGATCGCCGCGCTGGAGATCGCGCGGCGTCTCTTTCCACGCGTCTCCTTCGACCTGATCTACGCCCGCCCCGGTCAGACTCTCGCAGCATGGCGCGCCGAGCTGCGGCAGGCGCTGTCGCTGGCCGCGGATCACCTGTCGCTCTATCAGCTCACGGTCGAACCCGGCACTGTGTTCGAGGGGCTGCATCGGAAGGGCGAGATCGTGCTGCCGGATCCCGAAACGGCGGCAGAGCTCTACCTGGCAACCGGGGAAGAGGCGGGGCGCCGCGGATTGCTGGATTATGAGGTTTCCAACTATGCGATTCCGGGCGCCGAGAGCCGGCACAACCTCGCTTATTGGCGCTATGGCGATTATGCGGGGATCGGACCGGGCGCGCATGGTCGCATCACGCTCGACGGCGCGCTGCTGGCGACCCGGAGGCATCGCGCGCCCGAACCCTGGGCGGAGCGGGTCGAGCGCCACGGCCATGGGACGACGCACGAAGAGCCCGTCGCCGCCGCCAACCGCGCGCGCGAGATGCTGCTGATGGGCCTGAGGCTGCGCGAAGGTATCGAGGAAGAGCGGTTTGCCCGCCGCACGGGCATGTCGCTCGACGATGCGGTGGACGCCGACGTGCTTCACCGTGCCATCGATGCTGGCTATGTCGAGCAGAGTGACGGACGCCTGCTGGCCACGTCCGATGGACGATTGCGGTTGGATCGATTGCTGGTTGAACTTGTGCGCTGAGGGACCGTCATGGCTGGCGAAGGCCGGCCATCGATGTCGTCTCTTATCTCGATGGTACAGTCGTGGATGCCCGGCCTTCGCCGGGCATGACGGTGAGGGCCCGCACGAAGCGCTCCACCTCTGACTCATCGTTGTAGTAATGCACGCTGGCGCGAACGAGCGCGTCCAATCCGCGCGAGGGCAGATCGAGCGTATGCACGCGTGGCGAACGCGATATGTGGGCGTTGATGTTCACGGCACGCAGCCGTTCCAGGGTCGTGCCCGGCGCTTCTCCGTCCTTGCGAAAGCTCACGATCCCGCACTGCTCTACCCCGAGATCGTGCACAGTCACGCCGGGTCGC
>Ga0335074_10002826_pt1 | contig 23668 bp, 19 predicted proteins | sample Lox_Sample_23_FD_206715 | JGI IMG/M metagenome (GOLD analysis project Ga0335074, IMG submission 206715) | Soil microbial communities from Loxahatchee National Wildlife Refuge, Florida, United States - Lox_Sample_2.3 | ecosystem: Environmental > Terrestrial > Soil > Wetlands | place: USA...
TGGAGAAGGCGGCGGCGGTGGTGGAGAAGGCGGCGGCGGTGGTGGAGAAGGCGGCGGCGGTGGTGGAGAAGGCGGCGGCGGTGGTGGAGAAGGCGGCGGTGAGTGAAAAGTACCGCAACGATCAGGAATATGGTTATGGCAATAGGAGAGACTCAGAACGAGATGCACCATCAAGCGATGACAAATGAAGGCTTGATGTGTGTAAGAAGGCTGCGCGACACAATAAACGATAAGTGTATTGTGCGCGTCCCTAATGGATCTAAGGAGCTTCCTTCGCTCGACGGCCAAGGATATTACACTTGGCAGTTCTATTTGCGCCGAGTGCTCCTGGATGCACATTGTCTTAATTTGATTTGTGAAGACTTCTGGAATAGGTTTGAGCACCTATTTAAGCTCGAACCCTTCCAACTGGCTGGTGTCGAGTCTGCGGCAGTGCCTCTGATGACGGCCATCATTATTGATGGTGCGAGGAGAAGCCTCGATATAAACGCCTTTACTATTCGGAAGGATCGAAAGACCTATGGATTGCGAAACCTTATCGAGGGGAGCCCATCGAGTCGACCTGTATTGTTTATTGACGACCTTACATCGCCCCAACACAATGCCTTTTGGCATGCTATCCACGCGATTTCACAGAGCGGGCTCAAATTGAATGGGCATGGCTACGTGTTGGTCCGAAAGCAAAATGCAGATGCGTGCCCGGTGATCGAAACCTCGATGGGCAGAGTGAAGATCGATAGCCTTTTTACGTTGAGCGACTTTTCGATGACTCTGGAGGACTACGCCAGGGAGAATTCGGGACGCCTTGCGTAAGAGCTTTCGGGTTCAAAGTCCGCTGCACCCGGATCTCAAAAATGCATCTTTTAGGGGTTTCCCCGTTCCGCCCCTAGTGCCACCATCGAAATGGAAGGCCGCGGGCGCAGCGTAATCTGCGGCGACAAGCCGACCTCCTGCTGCGGCGTCAGTCGCAAACGCCAATGCTGAGCAATCACCGCAATCAGCAGAACACCTTCCATGGTCGCAAAGTGTTCCCCAATGCAGACGCGGCTCCCAGCACCGAACGGGAAGAAAGCGAACTTCGGCCTCTGGTCCGCGGCGCCCTCCTTCCATCGTTCGGGAGCAAATGTCTCCGGATCGTGCCAGAAGCGCGGGTCGCGGTGAATAGCATACGGGCTCATCATCAGCGTCGAACCAGCGGGTACATCCACGGACCCCAACCGGTAGCCGGTGACCGCTTCGCGCCCGATAATCCACGCAGGCGGATAGAGCCGGAGAGCTTCGCGAAAGACCTGGCCGGTGTAATGAAGCCGCACCATATCTTCGGGTGACGGCAGCCTCCCATTGAGCACGTGCTCGATCTCCTCGTGCAGCGTCTGCTCCGCCGCCGGATGCTGGGCCAGCAGGTACCATGCCCAGGTCAGAGCGTTGGCCGTAGTTTCATGGCCGGCGAGAAAGATGGTCAGCGCTTCGTCGAGCAACAACTCGTCGGACATATAGCCGGTGCCCATCTCGCCGTCGGATGCCATCAGCATGGAGAGCATATCGGCATAGCGTTCCGGATATGCGCGATGTTCCGAGATAATGCGGCGTAGCAGATGCTCGAATCGATGCCTCGATTTGCTGGCCCGCCTGGCAGCCCAGCGGCGGACCACCTGGATGGTCTGTACGAGAGGGCTGTTCAGCAGGCGGAACTCGTGGAGGGCATTCGTCACCGCGTTGCCAATCTCCCGCGCCTCAGCAAGCACATCGGCCGTAAACAGAGTGCGGCCCACAATCTGCAGAGTCAGACGCATCATCTCCTGATCGATCGCAATGCGCTCTCCCTCACTCCATCGGCTGCTCGCAGCCGCGCCCAGGTTGACCATGGTCCGCGCGTAGCCCGCCAGCCGCTCGCTATGGAAGGCAGGCTGAGCGAGCCGTCTCTGGCGGCGATGCAGCTCTCCCTCGCTGGTCAGAAGACCGCTTCCAAAGACAGGCTTCGAGGCGCGCAGACCGCGGCCCTTGATGAAATTCCAGTCATGCGTCACGAGCACGTCGCGGATCAGCGTCGGATGATTGACGAAAAAGACCCGGCGCTTTCCGATTGTGATCTGACGAATATCCACACCGCGGATCGATATATTCCTGAGATAAGCAAGTGGATTTCCGCGGAATTTCAACAGCTCCTGCAGGCCGCTCACAGATTCAGTCTTATAGTTATCCTGTTGAGCCATGTCGGGCCTCATTCTGAATCGATTCGGCTATCGAGCTGAGTTGCCGCCGTCGCTGCCGCGCGAAGGCGCCTGATCCGGCGTGGAGGACGGCACCGGTGCTGTGGCGCCACGGATAACGATTGCCGTGCGAGGAAAGCTGAATGAGCCCCGCGCGTCGTCGATGACGTTTACCTGGCAGATGTACGTCCCGGGTGTGAGGCTCCCGAGTGGTACATTCAGGTGGAACGCGATGCCATCGAGCCCCGGCATGTTCGTTTTCGTCGCTCTCACCACCGGGGCTGCAAAAACTTCTTCGTTGTCTCTGAGCAACTCGACGCTCGTGAAAACGCTGACGGGCGGGCCGGAGTCCTTGATAGTCGGGCCTGCGGCTTTCTGCTTTCCGGAAACCTGTGCGGGATCGTAGACCTGGTAAAGCAAGGTGAGAGTCTGGTCCGGACTGAAGACATGGGGCAGATTGGGCACGAGCTCATCTCCGTCGTACACGAGCGGACTGTTGAGCTTCTTCCCGGCGGGAACGCGCTGGCTGGCCAGGACAACAGAACTCATCTTCAGGGGGGCTTTGTCCAGATCGGGCACGCTGATCTGGGCTTCGAAGGAACCCATTCGGCCAGTCTCATTTTCGCGAACGACGAATTTAAGTTCGTATTTCCCGGGGGGCAGCGCAAAGCCAGTGGTGTACTGGACATTCTTTTGACGCACGTGCTGCGACGCATCCACAGCCAGTTTGACCGTGTCGTGCACATCGCCAACATCGTGTCCCGCCAGATCGCGTATCTGGCCGATGATATCGAGGGTAGCCTTGTCGCGGTCGGCGCCCTGAACGAACGGAATCTGAGATCCCGGCACCACAAGAGAAACCGGAATATAGAAACGCCCGGGATTCTGCTCGAAATACCACGCCTGCAGATAGACCTCGATGTCGGTGGCGGGAAGCGGGCTGGCCAGCTCATCTTCCAGTTCCTGCTCGCGCTGCTCCTTATTGGAGTGACGGAAATCCGCTGGCGCATAGTAACCGGGACGATAGTCGAGCTTCACATCTTTGCGATCGACTTTGATAGTCAGCCGTCTCCAGGTTCCGTCCCGGCGAGTGTCGGTGGAACGGTAGCCAACGATGTAGTAGGCGGCTGTGTCGTTCTGTATGCGCCGGAAGGCGTCGGAGAAATCGTTCGAGTCGAAGAACGCTTTGCCCCCGGTATCCGACGAAAGCGTCGCCATCACTTCCTGAGTGTTGAAGTTGGAATCCATATTGTTCTGGAGCGCTGAGCCGTTGTACGCGCTGATCCCGCGCAGGCTTCCGGTCGAGGCGTCACCCAGCGGTGAGATCGCCTGAAGTCCGCGCGCATCCACGCTGTAGATCGACATATTCGAACGGACAGCCGCATTGACGGCTGCATTTAATGAGGCCTGGTTCTCGATACCATCCCGCTGGATGCCTCCCGAGAAATAAAGCATCGACTTCTTCTCGTTGATCCAGGCCAGCGACTTCGAGATGTCTTCAATTGCGAAGAGCTCGCGGTCGGTGTTCAGGTCGTTATATTCCTCCTCATCGGGCGTGAACGATGTGGTGTCTTCGACCTGATTGGTCGTGCTGGTGGCGCCGAGTTCATAACCTAATCCCTGCGCGCCGGAATAGCCGCCGACGGCCCGCAACAGGAGTTCTTTGTCGGACGTGAAGTCCTGGTTGACAGTGAGCGCGCTGTCGAGTGACACCACGGCCACGAGATCGGCAGGCTGCATCTGATGTTCGATGTAATGGCGAGCCGATTCCTGCGAGCGCAACAGGTCTTCGGGCTGCATCGAGGTCAGATCGAAGAACATCACGATGAGCCGGCGGTCGTGCAGGGCCTCTTCCGTCGCCGTCGTGCCGTTGCCCCGAAACAGATTGTTCTGCGCCGTCCCGCTGATGGTGGCCTCGTTGAGCGCTGCCGCCTGATCGACGTTCTCAAAATCGAAGCTGCTGATCTGTTGTCGCTTGCCGTCCTCGAGGATCGTGAAGTCCTTAGCGGCCAGGCCGAGCACAGGCTGTCCCGTTTTCCTGTCCCGCACGACGACATTGGTGAGAACAACGTCGCTGTTCACGCGGAATGTAAAGGTTGACTGACTTTGTGCCTGATCCTGAGCCCTAAGCGGGAGCGGCGAAGCGGAGCAGAGAAGAAGGGCCAGAGTTGCGGAGAAAATGAGCTTTGTCGTGGTCATCGAATTTCTCTCTTAATAGCGGAAGCGCGCCATAAACGAAAATTGCCGCATGGGCGCAGCGCCGGTGACCTGGCCGTAGGAAGCCGAACCGAGCGTGGTATCGACGCTCGAGTATTGAACCGTGTTGAAGACGTTGTCAGCCGTCGCGCGCATCTCGAAGGTGCGGGTTTCGGAGAAGCGAACGGTCTTCGACAACGAGGCATCCACCGAGACGGTACCTGGGCCGGGGATGGAGTAGCGTGAAGCCGTGCCGTAGACGTTGGCCGGATCGGTGAACGCGGCCAAATTGAACCAGTGATCGAGCGAGCCGCCGCCTTCAGTCAGGGAAGCTCCCGGAACTCTGTCCGGCCTCAGCGACCCCGCGCTTCCCCGCGCCACGTCCGCGACCGTTGCCTCGTAGTGCGGTGTCAGCGGCTCGCCGGAAGCGAAGTCGAAGGTCCCGGACACGGAGATGCCGTTGAGCGCGTTGCCCGCCCAGCCGGAGGTGAGCCTGCGCTGGTCGGGGCCGAAGGGCAGCTCGTAGAGAAAGTTACCCACGACCTGGTGACGAATGTCGAAGCTGGAATTCGACTCCTCCGCCAGCAGATCCTGCCAGTTCTGCGCAGGAGTAGTGCTCGTGCCGCCGTTGCCGCCAATCGAGCTGGCATCGTCAATCGAGTGTGAATACGTGTATCGGGCCTGCAGGCCAATTCCGTTGCTCAGCCTCTTGCGCGCGCTGAAGGTCAGTCCGTTGTAATTCGAGAAGGCGGTTGAATCCTCGTAGTCATAGAGCACGCCGCTGAGGGAACCGGTTGCGGTGCGGCCGGGAGCGTCGACCACATCGAGCCGGGTGCCTTTGGAACCGCTGTACCCGAGGTTGAGGACCACATTCCAGGGCGCGGTGTGCTGCACGTTGAGATTCCAGACCTGGATGTAGGGCAGCCGGTAGTTCTTGTCGACGGCAAAATTACCCTCTGTCTGTGGAGCGGGAAAGCCGTTGGCGAGGCAGATCGGCGAGCAGGCAAGCGCGCCCGCGATATTGGTGGTCTGGTTGGTCTGCACATTCGCCCAGGGCGGCTCAAAGGCGAGATTTTGCGCAAAAGTCACGTACTGGCCATTCGTGAAGTCGATTCCGTATCCGGCGCGCAGCACGGTGTCATGGCCCATATTCCATGCGAAGCCGAAGCGGGGCGCAAAGTCGTCGCGCTCGGGATAAACCAGAGTTCGCGGAAATTTGCCGGTAAACGGGCCGACGCCGTTGGGCAAAACGGTCGCAACGGAAGCGAAGTTATTGCCGGTGTCCAGCGTGGCGAGGCGATCGTTCACCTCCGAATAGGGCGAGAAATACTCGTAGCGAAGCCCAGCCAAGACGCTCAAATTCGGCAGAGCGCGCCAGTCGTCCTGAAGAAAGGCGTCGTAGACGTTCTCCCGCAGATAGGCTTTCTGATACGGCGCCTCGATCGTGGTCTCCTGGGGAAGGCCAAGCAGGCAGTCGGCCAGCGACGATCCCGTCTGTCCTACTCCACTGGAGCGTGTCCCTGGCTGTTCCGTGAAGACGCCGGTGAAGATGTAGGCGCCCGTCGAGTTGGTGTCTCCGAGCAGTTCGAAGTAGGCTCTGCGGAAGTCTCCGCCAAACTTCACATTGTGCTTTCCGTGCATCCATGAGCTGGTTTCAGAAAGTGAAATGGTTTGTTGTACCTGGAAGTTCGGTTGCAGCTCGCTGGCATTGCTGAACTGATTCATTATGAGATTGGGAAGACCGTAGAGCATCGGATTCGTCGGCAAATTAGAAAGCCCTGCAGCGGCGGCTACATTCGTCGTATTCGTAAATCCGTTCATCAGCTGAGAATTCGTGCGATTCCAGTCAGCAGAGAGTTTGCTCGTAATCTGCCCCACGCCCAGCGAATACCCGAGTTGGAGCGAATTCTGGGTAATCTGTGCCTTACCGTCAAGATCGGGAAACAGGTTGAGCTGGTCGGCTCCGGTATGCATGTAGTTGTAGTTGACGTTGATGCTTTGCCCCGGCGCACTGCGTCCAAGGTATCGCTGCAGCATCCCCATCAGCGGCGAGCCCGTGCTGTTGCCAATACTGCGGTTGTAGCGCAGGCCGAATTTCGTCGTGTTAGTGTCGGCCGCGGCCAGGCGCTGATAGTTAAGAAGCTGTCCTGGCAGGTTTGGCAGCGGCACGTACGCAAGCAGAGCTGTGGCAGGCGCCGCAATTCGCCCAGGAGGAATCACATTCGTCTGATTGCCATATGTGAATTGTTGTCCCGTGGCGGGATCGTAGATAGGAATTGGATTGCCGTTCTGATCGATGAGTCCGGATAAGTTTCCTGCACGCTGATCCACAGTGGGAACTGTGCCGTACTCGTCGAACGGCTTCGAGGCCCGCTCCGCGCTCAGCGCAAAGAACAGGAAATCCTGGTCGTCGTTCGTGAGCAGTCTTGGGATGTAGGGGGCTCCCATGTAGGTCAGCCCGATCTGGTTCTGCCCGTAACTGGGCTCGGTAATAGGCTGTCCGCGGAGCGCAAAATCAGCCGCATTCAGTGCGCCATTCCCACCATCCCAAAAGAAGGCACCGTGAGGCTGGTTGGGCTTGAAATTGCGAAAAATCGCTCCCAGTCGCCCCCCCCCTCCGCCTAAACCTCCCGTAGCTCGCATCGCGGGTGCCTGTGGGGTTCCTGTGATCGCCGATTCTGACTGGTTTTCCTGGATCTCTTGCCGAATCTGGTTCGCGTCGAGGCCGGCAAACGGATTGGTCTCGCCATTCTGTCCGCTCACCGCCACCGATTGACCGGAGAAGTCGCTGTTCTCGGCAGCCTCCGGCAGTTGTACTCCGGCATTTCCCCCTCCGGCCGCCGCCGCAATCAGATCGGACGCCGATCCGAGCAGTCTCAGATTCGCTGCGCCAGTTCCAGGGTACTGCCGAGACTCAGCTCGCGCCTGCTCCTGCTTTTCGGCCCGAGATGCGAGCACCAGCGAAAAATCCACCTGCGGGTTTGCCGAAGATGCGCTCAGCAGGATCTCCTTCTCGCCCGGCGCGAACACCGCAAACTGCGCGCGCACAATGTAGCGTCCTTCCTGGGGCAGCTTCATGCTGTAGCCGCCGGTCGAGTCGGTCGCGGCGCTGTAGGTTTTGCCGGTCAGTGTGTTGGTGGCGGTGATGCGCACGCCCGGAAGCGGGGTCCTGCCTGTGCTGACCGTGCCATGGATCGAGCCTGCTGCCGACGGAACCGTGGCCGCCGAGTCCTGCCCGGCTGAGGGCGAAGAAGGCAATCGCTGCGAAACCTGCGGAAGAGCAGCCGGACAAAAGCAGCCAATCACTGTAAATAAGATCATCTGCTGCAGATGCTGCGAACGATTCTGGAACCATGGCATCACGGCTTGAGAAACTCCTGATCTGCAGAAGGCCTTCCTGTCCACTGCGTGAGGAACGGCTTCTGCGCCTGATGGAATCGACGTCCCGCTTACGCAGAAGACCGGGGTTGAATGTCGGGATTTGTCGTTCTGGCCGATAGATCTATAGGCTCGCCCAGCCAATCGCGGTCTAATGAGAGAACACCAGCGCATGACTTTCCCCCAACATCCACACCCACGCCTGCACGCTCTCCGCATGCATCACCCCCGGGTGCTGTACTGGCTGGCTCATCTGAGTATCCCCGGGGTTTTCGTGATTGCCGCCATCGATTTCTCTCTGATCCCCCTTCCCATTCCCAACGCCACGGACCTGTTGCTTCTGGCCTTCGTGGCGCGGGGGGCGAGTCCCTGGTTTCTCGTCCCCAGCGCGGTGGCCGGTAGCATGCTGGGGACATACACCACCTGGCATGTCGGCTCGAAGGGTGGCAAACGTGCGCTCCGGCGCTACGGCTCCGTACGCCTGGTCAAACGTCTGTGCGCGTGGATGGAGCGCCATCCGATCCTTGCGGCACTGGCTTTTCCCATGCTGCCGCCGCCCGTCCCGCTCTCTGCTCTTGTACTGGCGTCCGGAGCTCTGGGAGTTGCCCGGCGACGGTTCTTCGCAGCTTTCACCGCGTCGCTGAGCTTGCGCTATGTGCTCCTTGCCTGGCTCGGAATGACCTACGGACGGCGTATCGTCCGCCTGTGGGCGGCGGTAATCCACAAATGGTCTCCCGCAATGCTCTGGACATTGGGAGCGCTGGTTGTCGCCGGCATCGGCTTCGCAACCTGGCATGCCCTGGCGAGACGGCGCGCGGACGCGCGCCTTGCCCGTGTCAGAGAGACCGCTGTTTCCGGCATTAACTGATCCTCGGATTCAGCTTCCACCTGCCCGTGAGGTCTCCCTTACGATGGCGTGCGCGCGGCGACAAATCCCGACATAACTCAGCGAGTGATCGGGTCAAAGTGGATGGGTGCAACACGGGCGGATATTGCAATGTCCCCTGATGCAACCTGCGAAAGGTTGGCGCTGCACCGATTTTCAGGAGTTGAAGGCTTTATGAACTTACCCATCGAACAGAGTGACTCCCCCAGCGTCCGCAGGGCGAAGCGGAATCGAACGCACCGCCTGGCTCGCATTTTCCAATCCGCCGCAAGTTGCTTCCTCCGGACTGTTCGCGCCGGTACAGCACTCTTGTTGGTCTGCCTGATCGCTCCGGCTGGAGTTGGGAATCTGTACGCGCAGGAAGCGGCCCCGCGGCCTGAATACAGCCAGCTCAGTTACGATCAGTTGGATCAGCTGGTCGCGCCCATCGCTCTCTATCCGGATGCTCTGGTCGCCCAGATTCTTGCTGCTGCAACCTATTCGCCGCAGGTCGTGGAGGCGGACCGATTCGTGCAGCGCAATGCCGACGTGCCTCCGGCTGAATTGGCGCGCATGGCAGATGCCCAGCCGTGGGATCCCAGCGTCAAGGCGCTCGTGGCGTTTCCCTCGGTCCTGTCGCAGCTCGATCGCAACCTCGACTGGACCACCCGGCTTGGCAATGCCTATTACAACCAGCCCCAGGACGTGATGGCGGCCGTACAGGCAATGCGTGGCCGCGCTTATGTGGCGGGTACGCTGCGGTCGACGCCCCAGCAGACCGTCGTGTATGCGCCCGCCGACATCGTGATCCGTCCTGTGAATCCTGCGGTTGTTTACGTGCCTGCTTATGACCCCTGGGTCGTCTATGGAGCGCCGGTCCCCGTGTATCCGACCTACGTCTATGCGGCTCCTCCGCCGCGGCCAGCGGGTGCCGTTGTAACTGCAGCGGCCATCGGTTTCACCTTCGGTGTCGTCGTGGGTGCGTTTGTTCATTACGGCTGGGGATGGGGTCACTGGGGCTGCGCCTGGGGCCCACATCCGGTGATTGCGTATAACCACGTGACCTACGTTTCGCGCAGCTTCACTGTAGTGAACCACGGCTTCTACGGCGGATACGACCATTCCTTTGCGGCCCGCAGCTGGAACCAGCATGTCGCTTATGGAGCTCACGGTGGCGTCTACACGGATCAGCGCTCAGTGAACAACGGCGTCTACAGCAATACCCGGACAGCGACAGGGCCTCACGGAGCTACTTATGGTGATCAGCGCAGCGTGGGCGACGGCCAATACACAAATTCCCGTACGGTTACGGGGCCTCACGGCGCCTCTTATACAGATTCGCGTTCCGTGGGCGGTGGCACATACAACAACACTCGCACAGCCACGCGGGCTAATGGCACCACATATACGGACCAGAGGACCACGAGCGACGGCCAGACAACAAATGCGAGGACCTACACCGGCGCCAATGGGAGAACGGCGTCGAGCACCACGACGCGGTCACCGGGAGAGAACTCCACGACCATCACAGGTCCCAACGGAACGACCGCAACCCGCACGGTAACCGGCAAAGGAACAGGGAATGCCACGGTGACGCGAACGGGGCCGCGCGGCACCAGAACGCACGTCCGCCATCGCCACGAATAGCATGTCGCGTCCCGCATGCGGCAGTGCTATTTTCTCCGCTGCCGCATGATCCGGTTCAGTAACAATCTGGTGGGCTGGAGAGTCTCAGCGTGATTTGTCGGAAATTGTCGCCGATCACGTTTTCAGAATGACCTCCGGCGCCAGCGGACACGTCAATCGAGAAGCGCCAAAACCAGAAACACCCCGAGGACCAACCGATTCAGAGAATCCACACTCATGCTCCAGCCCAGCATGAGAGAACCAACGGTCCCCACTTCGATACAAGCGAACTGTTCACTGCGACTCAATTTGGGAGAGAACATGAAAAAACTGCTAGGTCTGTCACTCGGGGCGCTTTATCTCACGACGGTCTCGTGCCTCGCGCAGCAGGGCACAGCTGATATGCCGGATGCTCCAAAGCCACAGGTCACGACTCAGGCCTCACTCACCTACCGTCCCCCTACACAGGGCGAACGCTTCAGATACTACGCGAAACATACCTACGGCATCGCCTCCGTGATTGAAGCAGGGGTCCGCGGAGGAATTGACCAGGGGCTGGACCGTCCCAGTCAATGGCCCGAGGGAGCATCGGGTTATGCAGACCGATTCGGTTCGGCCATGGGTGAGATCGCCGTTCGGGGAACCACTGAATATGTCTTCTCCGACCTGTTCAGGGAGGATCTGCGGCGCACTCCCTGCGATTCCTCCTGCACGGAATCGGCGCTTACCCGGGCGTTCGAGGACACATTCACCGCAAGGAAGGGCCCGGACGGGCATCGCGCCTTTTCTGTTGCACGGTTCCTGGGGCCCATCGCCGCAGGAGTCGTCGAGAGAGAGACCTGGTATCCGGGCGGCTATTCCGATAAGAACATCGTTGGCGAGGTGGGCGTCAACTATGGCTTTACCTTCGTCCGCAGCTATCTCCGGGAGCTCATCCATTGACGCCGTCCCCGCTCGGCTCCGGAGGCTTACGCCCCAATGAACAAGCACCCACATCGAAGTGCCCTTGGATTGAGCCTGAGCGATGCGAGGTCGATCATGCCGGGCGATTCGAAGCCGGACCACGCTGCCCGCCGTTACCGTCACGCACGTAACGGAAATGGCGGCATTGATTCGATCTGTCTGAGGTGCCATGTGGTAATTGCATCTTCCGCAGATGAGTGGTCCTTACTGGATAGGGAAGAGCTGCATGTCTGCGGGACACAGGGCAATCCGGCGACTTCCCGCTCCTGAAATTTTTGTCAGCACAAAAGGAACTTAAGAATGAACAAATACTGCTTAGCGATGATCGTATCCTGTCTTGCTGTCTGCGCACCTCAGGCGCGACCGCAGCAAGAGGCAGGCGGGTTGCAGCAGGAGATGGGTCAGGTACGGGATGCCATGGCTGGCAATCAGCAAAAGCTGCATGGCTACCAGTGGATCGAGACTGTCACTCTCACCGTGGACGGCAACACCCGGGCGCCCAGGCGCTACCTCTGCAGTTATGGCCCCGACGGAAAGCTGCAGAGAACCCCGCTCGATGCGGAGTCCAGACAATCCGAGGGGCAGGGCGGTGCGATGCGCCTGCGCGGCGGCGGGCTGATCCGCATGGCAGTGGCGAAACGAAAAAAGGAAAAGTATCAGAAGGAAATCGCGCAGATCCGCGCGCTTGTGCGCCTGTATATGCCGTTCGATCCTGCAAAACTGCGCGCCGCTGCCGCCGCGGGCCAGATCGTCCTCGACCATAGTGGGACATCAGAAAGCGCATTTGTCATCACCAGCTATGCGAAACAGGGCGATCAATTCAGAATCACTGTCAATCGTTCCACCATGCGGGTCGCAGCCGTCTCCGTGAAGTCATGGCTGAATAAACCGAAAGATTCGGTCACCGGGCAGGTGCAGTTCGGCCAACTGCCCGATGGGACCGTATACCCAGCCCTCACCACGGTGAACGCACCGAGCGAGAAGCTTTCAATAACGATGGGAGATTCGGATTATTCCAGGCCCGTCGATTAGACCGATGCAGACGTATGCCGTCCTCGGCACGGAAGAGGAAAGTGACTTCTTCTCTCAGGTACTTGAGTCGGCTGTTGGCTGCTGTATCGCGAATTCGTCGGTTGGGGCTCTCAGTGGCAGCGTGATCGTGACGCAAAGACCGCCCTCTTTTCGATTCTGTGCGGCTATGGTGCCATCGTGCATGTGCACGGCCTCGGCGGCGATCGCCAGCCCCAGACCTGTTCCTCCGCTTTCGGTCTCGCGTCCGGGGGCAGTTCTGAAAAACGGTTTGAAGATATCGGCCAGCATGGTTTCCGGAACCCCAGGACCGGAATCCAGAACTTCCATCGTGACAAGCTGCCGATCATGATCAACCGTGCAATTCAGCAGAATCTCGGATCCTGCAGGGCTGTACCGGATGGCATTGCGGAGAACATTGTCGATGGCACGCCGCAGCAACTGCGGATAGGCCAGCAGGGTCTCATCGTCGCGGCTTCCTCCTATATGGCATCCGGCCTGTGCAGCTTCGAAATTCGCATCGTCGACGATGCTTCCACACAAGACTCGGAGCGAAACTGGAGCCAGCGACTCCGCAGGGCGACGCCCCGCCTCCATCCCAGCCAGCAGGAGTAACTGCTGCACCAAATTACTGAGCTTGTCCGTCTCCCGTTCCAGTCTTCCCATTTCCGCGCTGCCTTGCCCCGGGAACTGCCGCCGCAGCAGCGAGAGAGCGAGATGCATGCGGGTAAGCGGACCTCCCAGTTCATGAGAAACGTCGGCTACAAAGCGCCGCTGTGCGGTCATCAGCCGCTCGATCTGCGCCGCCATCGTGTCGAAGTCACGGGCGAGATCGCCCAGTTCATCCCGGCGAGCAATCCGGTGCGTAGACGAGCGGGCGCTGAGATCGCCGGCCGCCAGCCGTTGCGCGGTCGTACGCAGCTTCGTGATGGGACGCGTGAGATATAAGGTCAGAGCCATGCACACCAGCGCCGCCGGCACCATGGCAATCATCACGTTGAACCAGAAATGTAGTTTCAGCAGCCGGGTGCGTGGTCCAAAAGCAATCAGGACCGCGACGTATTCACGGCCGGTGTCGCTTCTCACCGGGCACACAAAAAGCATGCGCGAGACGAAGTAACGCCGCATTATGGCATGTCCGCTGTGTTGTGCGTCATAGGCCAGCTCCCGATAGAAGGGAGGCGGGGATGATCCGTCGCCGATCAGGACTTTGCCGCTCGGGTCGAAAATGAAAAGCCGCCTGTGTCGCATTCCCGCCAGCCCCTGAACTTGTGCAATCAGTGCCTGCTGCCCCAGCCTCTCATAGGTATTCACCGCTTCCGTCAATTCCGACTGCGCCGCATCGGGCTCGAATCCTGCCTTGCGGTCGTGCGGCGTGGTGAACTCCAGAATCTCGCTGATCGTGATGACCGCCACGATCATCAGCACCGTGGCCAGCCAGAAGCTGAGAAAGATACGCGGGAAGAGTTTCACAGGCGTTGCTCTTTGGAGATCGGGCGGCTTTGATGGACGTAAATGTATCCGGCGTTGCGAACGGATCGGACCCGATCCTGGCCCGATCGGGTCGGCCCGAGCTTCTTCCGTAATGCACTCACCAGGTTATCCACTCCACGGTCCCCCGCATAAGGGGTACGGCCAAGAGCGATGCGCGAGAGGTGTTCCCTCGTCACTAGCTGGCCGGCGGACGAGGCGAGAGCATGCAGCACATCGAACTCCGCCGCCGTACAGTCGACTGGCGCTCCGTTGCGCTCCACAGTCCGCGATCCGGCGTCCAGAATCAGATCGTCGATCGCCAGGAAAGAACTGCCAAACCGCGAAGGCTGTCCGCGGCGAAGCACAGTACGAATGCGCGCCACCAGTTCCTCCGGCGTGAAGGGTTTCGGGACGTAATCGTCAGCGCCACCCTCCAGCCCGCTGACCTTGTCGTGCACTGCGGATCTTGTCGTGAGCATAATGATAGGGATACGGCTCGTCTGCCGGATTTCATGGAGAACACTGAATCCGTCCCTGTCCGGGAGCATCACGTCGAGGACGATTAGCACGATCCCTCCTTCTCGCGCCCGCGTCAAGCCTGACTCCGCCGTATGCGCCAGATGGGCAACGAAGCCCTCGGGCCGAAGATATTCGGCCAGCATCTCTGCCATATCCCGGTCGTCATCGATCAGGAGGATTTGCCGCGCAGGCCCATCACTTCCCAATGAGACTGTTCCTCCTGGACGAACTCCGGGCGGCATCATCGGTATCACCTGAGAAGAGAGTGCGTCTTCGGCGGGAAAATCGTCAATGCCCTGCGCTGTCTCGTTCCTCGCGTGGCCCCGGCAGACCTCTTCAGCCCGAATCTGCCTTTGATCGTCTTTCCCCTGGAACAGCGGCTCGGCGTCCCGAAACGCAGCGTTGCCCGGCAGACTATGGACGAACGGGTGAAGACTTCTATTCGTGCACCGAAGATGCCCTGAACCGATCGAATCAGACGCCCCATATTCCGTCGCTGGTCCACCACACCTCCGATTTGCGCACTACTGTCGTGTTGCCGACCAAGTGACCCCGCGCTCAGTGGTGCCACTCATTTTGTCTCCATCCAATGTGCCGGCGAAGCTGAGTTGTCGCCGTGGCAGTTTGACGGTTAGAGAAATCTGATTCCCGTCCAGAGTGCCCTTGACTGGAACGGAGCCGCGGGCTCCCTCGAACGTGCCGCTGAGCTTGCTGCCTTTCTGGGTAATTTGCATCGACGCCTGCCGTTGGTCGCCATTCCTGCCTGTCCACGATACTTGCCAGGAACCGGTCGCGTCCGGAGAAGCTGTATTGTCCTGCGCGACCGCCTGCGCAGAAGCGCCCGCGCTTCTCGCACCCCACGATTCCGCAAATGCGCTTGGCGTACCGAATATGAGTGCGGCGGCCGCAATCATCAGGCATGTGGTCAGAGCAAGGGAAAAGACAGCTTTCACGGAAACCTCCGACGGAAGGTGGATTGAGTTGCACTGGTTCAGACGATGTGAAATTTCTTTGGGCCGCGCACGGTTTGTCGAGTTTTGTCTGGAAGCCGGATCGCGCTCTTTTGCGATCGATGAGACCGAATCGTCAAAGGCAAATCAGATTCTTGCGAGAAATAGCGTATCTTCTGTCGGACACCGTCTTCTTCGAACACGAAGTCATTCGGGGGTCAGATTCTTGACAATTCGGCCGTCTCGATCATGACTGTCGCAAGAAGCGTGACGACCTTGACGTTTACCGACAAGGTCGGCCCTTGTTGACCCAGTCCAACTGAGGCAATGGCGAACAATAGGATGCCCGGTGTGTTTTTCATCTATGCCAGGCGCAACTGTCTCATCAGATAGGCAGCGTGAACGGCGTCCCGCACACGTTGTACGTAAAGGCTCTTTTAGTAGGCCATTTAGGGCCGGTCATAGCCTTTGCCCACCGGTGAACCAGCTCTTCGAGTTGCTTGACCTTTTTGGGGTCTTTGTCGGCCAGATTGGTCGTCTCGTTGAGGTCGTCCTTCAGATTGAACAGAAGCTTGTAGTCTCCATATTTGCCGGTCCTGTCGTTCACGGATTCCCATAGCTTCCAATCGCCCTGGCGGATTGAGAAGAGAGGCAGAGCCCGCCACACCAACGTATTGTGGGGAGGTCCGGTCTCATGGCCAGAGAGATACGGCATCAGGTTTACGCCGTCATAGATTCGGTTCGTGGGCAGTTTCTCGCCTGCGGCAGCCACCGAAGTCGGAAGTACATCAAGTAGTGAGACAACGTCACGGTAGACCAGGCCAGCTTTGATGTGCCCGGGCCAGCGCATCATGAACGGCACGCGAATACCGCCCTCGTAATACGAAAGCTTTCCGCCGCGCAGAGGCGTGCAGCTACAAAGGCCGGGAAAATACGCGGCACAGCCGTTGTCGGATGCGAAATAGATGATTGTGTTGCTGGTTTGGCCTGCCGCATCGACAGCTTTGAGCACGCGTCCTACGTTATCGTCCAGGGCCGCGATCATCGCGGCGTAGACTCGTTCCTGATGATTTTGAATTTGCGGGAAACGGTCGTAATATTTGGCCGTCACCATGTGCGGCGCGTGCGGAGCATTGAAAGCAAGATATAGAAAGTATGGTTTTTCCGCTTTCGATTGCCGCTGAATGAAATCGACTGCCCGATCACCCCAATAGTCGGTCAAATACTCGTCATCGTTGTGCACCACCTTGCGATCGGGACCTTCGATAACTTGATTCAGCGGCCCACGTTGAAATGCTTTGGCTATCCTGCTTAGCCGACCTCCCCTGTCGTCGTCATTCACCGTCGTTGGGGTCTGAGCGGTGAGGGCACTGTCGCCGATCGGACCGTAGGAAGCGTGTACACCGGGCTGATGAGGATCGATGTAACTGGTCTCGCCGGGCAGGAATCCAACAAACTCGTCGAAGCCACGGTTCATGGGATAGAACTGCTGATCGCTTCCCAGATGCCATTTGCCGATCATGCCGGTGTAATAACCGCCTTCCTTCAGTAACTGCGCAATCGTGACTTCCCCGACTGCCAAGCCAAGGCCCTCTGCGAGATCGCGCTGGGTGGGACCGTTGTTGTATTCAAAACCGAACCGGTTCTGGTAGCGGCCTGTCAGCAAAGCGGCGCGCGAAGGGCCGCATACCGGGGCCGTGGCATAGCCATCCGTAAATCGGACGCCTTCAAGGCCGATGCGATCTATGTTCGGCGTGCTGAATCGGCGAATGTTGTACGCTGAGATGTCGGCGTAGCCGAGGTCATCAGCCAGAATCACGATGATATTGGGCCGGGTCGCCGCGTCAACCAGTCGCGTGTTCCGAATCGCAAATTCTCTGTACGCGAGAAGTCCTGCCACTACTAAGCACAGGAGCACCGTGCTCAGAATTGCCACACGTGCTCCCGAAGCCTTCCGCATCGATTTCATTTCGCAGTTCCTCCCTGATTTGGCAGCGCCCTCCTGAGCGCTACCTCTTTCGTTTCCCGAACTACGCGTCCGGCTGAATTCGTCACATCTTCAGGGTCGGACGCGCATCGAAAGCCGATGTTTTCAAGCGAAGTATCGGGCGCCGTATGATTCCTGGCACTGGCGCGATAGCCCTGGCAGAACTGCGGCGAGCACAGAAAGGACCCTCCACGCGACACGCGCTCTCCCTGGCCATTTGCAGGCGCGCTTTCAGGAACACCGTAGGGAACGTACCACGAGGAGGTCCACTCCCATACATTGCCTGCCATGTCCGTCAATCCCGACGGCGCTGCTCCGAAGGCCCCGACCGGAGAGGTGGCGCGAAAGCCATCGGCTCCGGTATCAAGCAGCGGGAAGACGCCTTCCCAGGCATTGATCAGATAGCGCTCGTTGTGCTCAATCGAGTCCCCCGTCTTGAAGACCTGCCCGTCAGGCGTCTGTCCCATCCTTGCAGCTCTTTCCCATTCGAACTCAGTGGGAAGGCGTAGCCCGTATGCGCTGCAAAACGCATTGGCGTCAAACCAACTTACCTGGGTAACCGGATGATCCTTCTGCGCCCTCGGCCGGCTCGGGCCGAGGGGGCGTCGCCACATCGCTCCCTTGTCTGCGATCCATGCGCCATTCCGTTCATCCAGCACCCCGCCGTAGCCGTAACGCTCGGCGTCAGTTCTGTAACCCGTGTCCTTTACAAAAGCAGCAAATTGTTCGACTGTGACCGGCGTGCGATCCATCACAAATGCACGGGACGTATACCGAAACGCAGGGCGTTCACTGGGTGGCCCCGCATTGTCTCCGATCTGAACAGTTCCGGCAGGAATCAGGATCATATCCGCGTCGCGCGGCGGTCCAGCATGCAGGCGCGACCGCGCGATGGCTCGGACTGCCGGTAGTGCTCCCGTGCCCGTTCCGCTCTGCGATTTTCGCGCAACGACGGCCGTCAACCCGCACACTGTCAGCACGCACAGGGTAAACGCTGTCGGCACCGTTCTGCTTCTTCGCATGCCGCTATCTCTTGTCAGCCGTAAAGCGCGGCTGGCGCCTCTGGATTCGGAGCCTGCATTGTTGCAGCGACACGTGCTAGAGCATCAGTTCCATTCAGCACGAAATGCCGTTTAGCGATTCAGATGTACAGTCTAGCGGTTGGCGTTACCGTGTGTTTGTCGGTTTTTGTCGGGTTCCGTGCCGGCAGCCTGAAGTGGTTGCAGTCAAGTGGGAATAGTAACCATCTCTTGGGAAGGCAATCAGCGGGCGATCCCTGGTTATCAGCTGATTTTGGTGATATTTCCCATCGGGTGCATTTCGCCGCGGCGTAAAAAAGCGTCCGACAAATCCCGACATCCGCCACATCGAATTCGGGTCAATATCGTAGAGATGTAGAGCGGTCGGGAGAGCGGAGACGATCCATCGATTGATTGCCTTCTCCGGCTCCCTGATCAGAGCGACAGTTCCTGGGGGAGAAGGGCAGAACCGATGACATTACTGCAACAAACCATCGCGGGCATCTCCGGGGATGCGGCTATCAGCGGGATCGGTGTCAATCGGCTCCTCGACCGAAGATCAGATCCGAGATACAACCATGAAAATGAAGCTGTCGCCGCAAGACTGAGGATGCGCGACCCGGAGATCCTGGATGAGCTGATTCTTCAGTATCAGCATCGGCTGATGCGCTATCTGATTCATCTGACGGCGAACCGTGAACTCGCGGAGGATCTCTTCCAGGAGACTTGGATGCGTGTGATGCAGCGGGGACCACAATTTCGTGGTAACTCGCAGTTCGTCACCTGGCTGTTCACAATTGCTCGTAACCTGGTCTTCGACCTGAAGCGTAAGGGGTCGGTCACCAGAAGCCTCGATGAAATCACGGAAACTGGAGATGAACGCTTGTTACGCAGAACAACTCGGGAGCAGTCGCAATTCGATCATACTGCAGCGCAGGAGGCCGAGCGCCTTATTGGGCAAGCGCTTGTGGCGCTTAGCCCCCAACAGCGAGAGGTCTTCGTATTGCGATTCCACCAGGAGATGCCCCTTCAGGAGATAGCCACAGTCACAGGGATGCCCCTTTCAACCGTGAAGGCGCGGCTTTATCGCGGTTTAGCGGTGTTGAAGTCTCGTATGACGCATTCCTGGCTATCCCGCCATGATTCCGCCTTCCGAGCGTAGTATCACCAGTCGCCCCTGATAGCCGAGGGCTTCCCGCCCCAAGGTGGGCCCTCGCTGGGGTAACACTGTGGATCAGTGATGATCGTGGCGCCACACGATTTCACTTTCAGATCCACGGTCATTGGCCGCACGTAGGCACGTCTACTTCGCTCCTCTCCGACGCAGTTCTCTCGCCGAGCACCCTTTCCAACGCTCCGACAAAAGACGACACAACCTGCGCGACCGATCCCGTCTGTATGACGTTTCAACGAAGGCGGGCCTTCGTGAATCTCGCATTCGCGCTCGTCTGCGAAGGAGGTTGTTTGTTTGTGTGGCTCCTGGCCAGGAGCTAAGAGATCGATCGTTTGTCGGCTGCGTGGTCTGTCATCGAACTTCTGCCAATGGCATGGAGTGATATGACGCAGCCCGCCATCTTCAGGAGGAATATATGCGCTTTCGAAATGTCGCCAGCCTGCTGGCTGGCGCTCTTGGTCTACTGACGCTCACCGGCTGCGGAGGAGCTGCTACAAACGTAGCTAGCGCCCCACCCGGAGGAGCGTTCAGCAATAGCAACCTCAGCGGTACTTACATCTTCTCGTTTTCAGGCTACGACATAGGGTACGGCGAAGGCAGCTTCTTTACTTCAGTTGGTTCACTGACGGCAAACGGTAACGGCAACTTCACCAGCGGCACAATCGACATCGACGATCCCTCGCTCGGAGCCGCATTTCAGACAGGCGACGTGTTCAGCCGTCTGCCGGTTTCCGGGACTTACAACATTACCGCCGATGGCAGAGGCACTGGCTCCATTTCGTTCACCGTGAACGGCACGCAGGTACAGTTTGGCCTCGATTTTGTTTTGACATCCGGCTCTCATGGTTTGATCACTCGCTTTGACAACAGCGGCAGCGGCAGCGGCACGATCGACCTTCAAACCTCCAATGTTCCCCAAAGTGCGCTTCAGGGGAGCTATGCGTTCGGGCTCAATGGGGTCGATTCGACCACCGTGAACTCGTTGGGCACCGTCGGTTCATTTACTCTCGATGGGAATGGCAACGTCACCTCCGGCCTCGAGGACTTCGGTGACAACGGCGATTCGTTCGGCCTGCAGGATCTCGCTGTTCAGGGTACGGTAAATGTCGGATCACCCGGTTCGGCGCAACTGACAACGCCTGCGTATGGCTTCGGTACCCTGCATTTCGATGTGTGGGTTATCGATGCGACACATCTGAAACTGATTGAGACCGATTCGACAGCCCTTCTTGAAGGCGACGCATTTGTGTCGACTGGCCAAACTTCGTTCCCGTCCGGCCAATTGGTCTTTACGCTGTCCGGAGAGGATACATCTGACGGGACCTTTGCAGCGGGAGGTCTGCTCACTTCTGACGGTTCCAGTCAGATCACCGGCGGCCTTGAAGATGTCAACGATGAAGGCTACGTGGAGCAGGCCCCGACCGTCGACGGCAGCTTTACGTCCGACGGCCCTCGCACCGTTCTGGTCCTGAATGGAATTTATAACGGAAACTTTGGGAACGCTAACCTCGCAACTGGAAGCTATAGGTTTGCGGCTTATCCGTATGCCGGCGGTGTCATGCTGCTCGAAATCGACAACGGAGCGGGTATCACGTTCGGAATCTCCGGAGGAACAATCTATCCCCAAAGTGCCACTTCGATATCCGGATCATCAGGTTATGGCTTGAATCTCTCTGGAGCGAACGGCAATGGTGAAGTGGATATGATCGCCGAGTTCGCTACGAACGGGAATAGTATGACCGGCCTGTACGATGCAAACAATTCTGGCATGCTGGTTTCCGATCAAAACCTCGGAACCGGTACGTATTCCGTCAGTTCGAATGGCCGCGGCACCCTCTCGTTCCCGGACATCCAGACGAACGACAATTCGATGATCGGCGCGCTGAACCTCACTTTCTACATTGTCAACAGTTCGACAGTCGTTTTCCTCGAAACTGACGGAGACCAGGTATCAACCGGCACATTCCAGGCCCAAAATGCTTCTGCGGAATCCGCATCATCAGCATTCGGCACAGCGGCTCGTTCGCCGTTCGTCGTAATGCGAACGATGCCGTCCGTCCACGGAGCGTTGCGGCTTGCTCGTTAGGTCAAAACAGCCAGACGGAGACAGGCTTAGCGCCGTCTTCGTCTGGCCGTATACGCCAGACGAGCGTCGGCTGCGGCTGTGAAACGGGCTCAACTCGGGCCTGATTGTCGTTTTTTGTCGCCGAAGGAGACTCGCTACCAAGGTTATGTCGCAGAAGGCTGCAAGTCGTGATACTAAACGTTAATGAATTTGCATTAATTCACTGTGGGGAATACTTGAAGCGGAAACGTGTTGTATCGGAGCTGCAGATGACCGCAGTGGAGGTCGCGAAGGAGCCGAGCTACAAGTGTGCAGGCAAGCGATCTTGGGTCGCTTAAGAAGTGGGCCATGTCCCTTTGAATATTGAACCCTCTGGATTGTTTGGCATGATTCACTGTATCGAATCGTTCACTACGAAAACGGCCTCCCAGGCAATCGTGCCTGCGCTGGCTTCGGAACGCTCTCCATCGTCACGATCCTCGTAGAAAGGGAAAATGACAATAGAGCTATGTCTGTCGTGAGCAGAAAAATGCGATGGGAGCATGCTCATCAGTGCCGAAAGTGTGGGTACGTGGTGGCAGTGGACGATATCGATCCGAACGTGATCACATTGGGCGTCATCACATGCCCTAAATGCGAGACGTCGGGGCCAATCAATGTCGCAATCGTCCAGATCAAACAATAGTCGGCGATGGAATGCCCGAATGAATCGGGAGAGGAAGCGACATCTGCTCATCCACAACTAGCTGGTTTATACGCCGCATGAAGCTCCGAACCAGTTCACTGACTACCTTCGAATTGTTATCAGCTCGGGAGATGAGGAGCGTACTCGTCGCCAGCGTCACCTCGACCAACGGTCTCATTGTCAGGCCGCCGCGCGCGATTCTCAGGGCGCCGGATTTCCCGACAATCACGGCTCCCCCGGGGTCACTCATGAGAGGAATGGCCTCTTCGGGGATCATGAAATGCTGGATAGCGGAGGGTATGATTTTCAATTCCTGCGCGCGTTTCTGGATCAGATCGTATAACAGGGGGTGGCTCTGACGCTGAAAGAGTATCCAGCGCCGGTTGGCGAGTTGATGGAAGGCGACGGAAGGATGATCCGCCAGCTCATCGTCGCGCGAAATAACGATATAAAGGGGCGCTTCGTCGATTTTGAGACTGGTAAGGAGATCCGAAAGAGGCGGCTCAATCACTACTGCAACATCCAGTGACCCAGCCAGTACCTCGTGAGCAAGATCGCAGGAAAATCCACTCGACAAGTTCAATCTCAACCGTGGGAACAACGGGAGTCGCGTAGCCAGGAGAACGGATGTGAAGAAAGGGTCAACGTAAGGCGAGCGCCCAACATTCAGGATCACTTCGGCATCTCGCCCTGCCGCTCGCGACGCCTGCACTGCCCGTTCTGCATGAAGCAGTGCGACACGAGCCTCCTGCACGTATGCCCTGCCAGCTTCGGTCACAGATACCACATGATGGTCTCGGAAAAAGAGAGGCGTGCCGAGGCTGTCCTCAAGCTCAGAGATGTATTTCGTAACCGCCGGCTGGCTCAGGTGTAGACGCTTCGCCGCACGAGAAAAGCTCAATTCCTCAGCTACCGCGACGGCCGCTTCCATGTGCTTCAGCTCGCTTCGCGCCATACCGCCCCCGTTCGACGCTCGACCTGGGTTCAGAAGGCCCGGGTCCCGCGTATGAGGCGGGGTCAGGGCACCGGAAACGACGCGGTTTCCGAAGATCGCACATGACGAAATGGATCTCAGATGGCGAGACCTCCATATCGCCTCTGTGACATTTTCAGATGCGTCAAGTTAATTTGCCGTCGCATCGTTGAAATGCCGGCTATTACGATCCGGAATAACCGCTACCTGAAACGTAATTGGACAATCCCCTCGCCCATCGTCAATCGTGGTCAGCAAGCCGGTATCCGGACGGTTAATGCCAGCTCCGCTCGGGCTAATTGGGGCAAGTTGTACGAGGGCGCGGAGTCCAGCCTGTCGGACGCCGTTGATTTGTAGACCGTCCCAGGGGGTCGCTGATGCAACGTCATCCACTGAACGACAGGGTTATCGCGCCCGAAGCCAGTAAACCATCAGAGCAGGACCGGAAACCAGTGGCCAGGGAACCGTTTGTCCCCGAACCATTGCTGGATACGGACGAAGCAGCAGCCATCATGCGAGTTCATCCCAAAACCCTTCAACGGTATGCACGCCAGGG
>Ga0335074_10002827_pt1 | contig 23667 bp, 20 predicted proteins | sample Lox_Sample_23_FD_206715 | JGI IMG/M metagenome (GOLD analysis project Ga0335074, IMG submission 206715) | Soil microbial communities from Loxahatchee National Wildlife Refuge, Florida, United States - Lox_Sample_2.3 | ecosystem: Environmental > Terrestrial > Soil > Wetlands | place: USA...
GTCGAAGTAGAAATCTCTCTTTGTAAGACTGGCGAACATACCGTTGTAATCCGGCGAGGTGACTTCGTGGGTTTGTACGTGCTCGACCTGGACGCCGTTGTGGCTTTCTAAGCCGATATAGGCGATGTCCGAGGACGGGTCCTGCAGTGTGTTCGCGAGAAACAGATATGGAAGCGTCAGACTGCCTAGGTTGATAGCGTTTTGGTACGGGGTACTTTTTGTGTCTCCGTCGGCATCGCTGACGAAGCCCGCACCGTTGCTGACCGCCCAAGTGCGACTACCTTCAGGCAGAACGGCATCGACGCGAAAGTCGCCTGTGCCTTTTCCTTTGACGGTCACGCTGCCCTGCTCGCCGTCACCCCAGTAATAGCTAACCGTTCCTGTCCCTGTGTAATCTTGAATGGCTTCGATGGCCGCAGCGCCGCCTACCGCAGCAAGCGATTGATTGATGATCGAAAGTGCCTGCGGGTCCTTTACTGCGGTGGCGGGCTGGGTGGTGGATTCCTGAGCCGACAGATTGCCGATTAAAGCGGCAAGACATATGGAAATGAAACAGACGAATCGAGTCGCCCGCATGTGGCCTCCCAATGCTTTTTGATTTGTGAGGCGAGGTATAAGCCAGATTTTTATACTCTGGTGTTAAGAATCGTGTCTGCTTACAGTTGAAAGCAGACCTCCGCTAACCCCTTTCCTTCTCGCCGGCAGCTCCAATTGTCTTTAGTACGATAGGTGATAATGATGCGTGGGATTATAAGCAGCTATCTATGATGATAATGAGAGCAACCTGACCTAGGACTGACCGGACCGAGCTTTTGTACCACGGCTCCGTAGTTTCCCGCATTTATAAATGGACAAGCGACGTCTACCTGTGGTAAACTACCTTTCGAAATTTTCGCCATGCGAACCGTGGCTGCAGGTGCCAATCCCGAAAGAGGACCCACCCCTCCGCCCGGCGCAGGCCGAATCGTGAAATGCATAAAATTCCCGAAATTCTAATCGCAAATGAAAATAATTAGAAATCGACGTAAGTCGCTGAAAATACAAGGCGAAAAAATTTCTAATCGCGGTCAGAACAGGCGGTAAACGAGCGTTGCGATTAGAAATGCATAAAATCGGCAGCCGCCCTGGGGCTTATCCCACGGCCGCGAGAAATCGCCAATTTCTAATCGATATCGCTGCGATTAGAAATCGCCGCAAGCCCAGCAGTTGCAACAGATACGATTTTCTAATCGATAGTAAAACAGCTCTTTCGCACTAGAAAAAGGAGGTGCAGCAGGGATCCCCGTTTATTCGTAGCGGAGGGCTTCGATGGGGTCGAGTTGGGAGGCTTTGCGCGCGGGGTAGTAACCGAAAAAGATGCCGACTGCGGCGGAGAACGCGACGGCGACGAAGATGGCGAAAGGCGAAAACGCGCTGGGCCAATTCATTACGTGGCAGACGACAGCCGACGCGGCGACTCCTGTGGCGATGCCGACGAAGCCGCCAATCGACGTGAGCACGACGGCCTCGCTGAGGAACTGGCGCCGCACGTCGCTTTCCGTGGCGCCGACGGCCATGCGAACGCCGATTTCGCGCGTTCGTTCCGTGACGGAGACGAGCATGATGTTCATGATGCCGATGCCGCCGACGAGCAGGGAAATCGAGGCGACGCTTCCGAGCAGCAGCGTGAAGATCAGCGTCACGTTGCCGACGGTCTTGGCGATTTCGTCCGGGCTGCGAATGATGAAATCGTCGTCCTCATCGGTGCGGAGCTTATGGCGCTGGCGCAGCAGCGATTCGATCTGGCGCTGAGCCATGTCCATATCGGCTTTGGTATCGACGGACGCGGTGATCACCTGCAGCCAGTTGACGCCGACCAGCTTCTTCATCACGGTCGAGTACGGCATCATGATCACGTCGTCCTGATCCTGGCCGAAGGTGGATTGGCCCTTGGTTTCGAGCTGGCCGATCACTTCGACGGGCAGGTTCTTGACGCGAATGATCTTGCCGATCGGGTTGTCGCCGTCGAATAGCCGGTCGGCGACGGTTGCGCCGATGACGCACACATCGGCGGATGCGGCGACGTCATGGTCAGAAAACGGCGCGCCCGTTACGACCGGCCAATCGCGGATTTCGAAGTACTCGGGCCCGACGCCCTGAACGCGCGTTGCCCAGTTCTGGTCGCCATAGACGGCTTGCACGTTGGTGTCTACCTCGGGCGAGACGAGCGCGACGCTTGGCACGTCGCCCGCGATGGCGTCAGCGTCCCCGACGAGGAGCGTTTTCGTGGCCTCGGAGCCCATGCGGATGCCGTTGCTATTGACGCTGCCGGCCTGGATGAAAAGCATATTTTCGCCGAGGCTCTGGATTTGGTCCTGAACCTGGTCGCTGGCGCTGGTGCTGACGCTGACGATGCAGATCACGGCCATAACGCCGATGACGATGCCCAGCATGGTGAGGATGGTCCGCAGCTTGTTGCGAGAAAGGGTGCGGAGGGACATGCGAATTATGTCTTTGAAGCTCATTTCACCGTCACAAACAGACTATACCGAATCGCCGCGGAATGCATTTCGCCGCGGGTCATCGATAAGTACGCGGGAGGAGAAGGAAAATATCGCCCAGCGCAAAAATAATCAGGCGAGTTGGAGATTGGCGTAGCGTTCGACCAGTTTCTTGGGACCATAGTCGAGGAAGCTGACGGTGATCTTGCGGTCGTCGCCTTCGCCCTCGATCTGGATGATGGTGCCGACGCCGTACTTGGCATGGCGCACGCGTTTGCCGATCAGGGGATCGCCGGCGGAGCCTCGCGCGAGACGGGCCGCTTCCGCGAGTTTTGTCTCATATGGAACGGAACGCCGGCCGCCGTAAGAGCGCCCGCCGGGGATATTCCGGCCCCAGCCGCGGCCGTACGTTGAGGCCGAGCGATACTGCGTCTGGCTATACTCCGGGTCGTCCTCATATCGCCGCGTCTCGCCCGGCTCCGCGAACGAACCAGGAGCGGCTTCGATCATGTCGCCGGGCACTTCGGCCAGGAAACGCGAAGGGAGCGCGGAGCGGAGGCGGTCTTCGCCGTAGTTGCGGCGATAAAGCGCGCGGGTAAGAACAAGCGTGCGGCGGGCGCGCGTCATGCCGACGTAAAAGAGCCGGCGTTCCTCTTCGACGTCGCCGTCCTCACTGATGGAGCGGCTGTGCGGGAGGACACCCTCTTCGAGGCCGACCAGATATACGGCATCGAACTCGAGGCCTTTTGCGCTGTGCAGCGTCATCAGCGAGACGGGAACGGATTCCTCATAATCATCGGCGCCTGCGACGAGCGCGGCGTGATCGAGCACGTCTTCGAGGGTTTGGCCCTGCTCGGTGGCTTCGGCCATGGCGTTGGAAAGTTCGCGGAGGTTATCGGCGCGGGAGGTGTGTTCGAGATTATCCTGCTGCTCGACCCAGGTGAGATAGCCGGTGCGGTCGAGCACGAGTTCGATCAGCTGCGCGGGCGAGAGGCCGGCCGCGTCCTTCTGCAGGGATTCGATCATCTCGCGAAAGTCGGTGAGATTGCGGAGCACGCGGCGCGCGATGGTGAGATCGCCCGTGCGAATCACGTTCCAAAGGGAGGCGCCGGCGTCACGAGCGCGCTCTTCGAGCGCGGTGATCGAAGCGGTGCCGATGCCGCGAGGAGGAACGTTGAGAACGCGCAGCAATGCGACATTATCTTCGGGATGAAAGAGCAGGCGGATGTAGGCGAGAGCATTACGGACTTCCGCGCGTTCGTAAAAGCTGAAGCCGCCCACGACGCGATAGCGAATGCCCAACTGTCGCAGCGCTTCTTCGAAGGCGCGAGATTGGGCGCCGGTGCGGTACAGGACGGCCACGTGGGCGTCAGGATTGTCGCGCAGGAACGAAGCAATTTCGCCGCAGACGAACTCGGCTTCGGTGCCGGCGTCTTGCGCTTCGTAATAGCGGAGCGGCGAACCCGCGCCGGCCGAAGAGACGAGATGTTTGCCGAGCCGGTTGGTGTTGTTGCGGACGACCGCTGCGGCGGCGTCGAGAATCGTTTGCGTGGAGCGATAGTTTTCCTCGAGCCGAATGATTTTTGCGGCGGGGAAATCTTCGGTGAAGCGCTTCAGATTGCCGGCGCGCGCGCCGCGCCAGCCGTAAATCGATTGGTCTTCGTCGCCGACGACGCACACGTTCTTCCGCGTGCCCGCCAGCAGACGAACGAGTTCTTCCTGCCAGCGGTTCGTGTCCTGGAATTCGTCGACCATGATGTATTGGAAGCGGCTGCTCCACGCCGCGCGGATGTCCGCGTGGTCGCGGAGAAGCTGCACGGAAAGCAGGAGGAGATCGTCGAAATCGACGGAGCCGGCGGTGCGAAGCGCGCGGTTGTATTCGCGAAAAATCTGCGCGACTTTCTTTCGTTCTTCATTGCGGCTTGCTGCTGCGTCGGCTTCCATGTCGTCGGGCGTGATTCCGTGATTTTTAGCGTGGCTGATTTGTGCGCGGACGCTGCGGGGCGGGTAAACCTCGGCGGGAAGGTCCAGCACGAGCAGCGCGCGCTTTATGGCGGCATTCTGGTCATCATCGTCGTAAATGGCAAAATCGCGAGGAAGCCCGGCGGCTTGCGCTTCGCGGCGGAGCAGGCGCGCGCAAAAGGAGTGAAAAGTCGAGACCCAGACGCCCGACGCGTCATGACCAGTCGTGCGGAGCACGCTCTCGATGCGTTCCTTCATCACCTCCGCAGCTTTGTTGGTGAAGGTGACGGCAAGAATCGCGTTGCCGGGCACGCCTTGTTCGATCAAGTGGGCCACACGATAGGTGATTACCCGCGTTTTCCCCGTACCGGCGCCGGCCAGGACGAGAAGCGGCCCCTCCGTGGCGAGGACGGCTTCGCGCTGCCGTTCGTTGAGTTCGTCGAGTAAAGGCATGTGCGAAAAGATTCCGAGACAAAGTTTAGCTGACCGGAGACCGTTGAGCAATTTAGGATTGGATGCCGCCGCCGAAAGGGCAATAACAGGGCTTGGGGGCACAGAGAAGCGCGGCGAAACCGAGCGATTCTGCTAAGATCGTCCGGTCCGGAGGGGCGTTGGCGAAGCCGAAGCAAGTAAAACTGCCGGGATGGCTGCAGAGAACGATTTCGACCCTGGGTCCTGGCGGGCTTTTCGCGGTGTCGTTCCTTGATTCCTCAGTGCTTTCCTTTCCGTTTGTTACCGACGGCATGGTGATCGATCTTTCGGTCAGGCACCCGGCCGAAATGCCGCTTTATTCGTCGCTGGCGGTGATCGGATCGCTCGCCGGGTGCGTTTGGCTCTATTACCTGGCAAAAAAGGGCGGTGAGGCGTATTTCCGGAAGCACGCTGGCATACACGCCGAGCGAACGAAACGCTGGGTCGACCGAAATGCCTTCGTAACCATGTTCATCGCTTCGATCCTGCCGCCGCCGCTGCCCCTTTTTAAGATTGTGGTCCTGGCAGAAGGCGTCTTCCAAGTGAGATTCACGACGTTCGCGCTGGCATTGCTGCTCGGGCGTGGCGTGCGGTTTTTCGGCGAAGGTTTGCTCGCGATTCGTTACGGCCCAGCAGCGCTCGACTTTCTCGAGGCACATCGAATCGCGTTTGCGGCCTGCGGCGTTGCGTCGCTTGTCGCCCTTTGGCTGGCAGGGAAGTTCTTCTTTCGAGAAGCAAAGGAAGGAAAAGCGTAAGGCTACGGAGTGAAGACCGTGGCGTAGACGAACTTCTCGTAGCGCTCCTTCAGGAAGCTGCTGAATTGCGCGCGCATGATGATGTTTTCTGGGCTCGTGTCGTCCGGCGCAAAGCGAAGGTCACGAATTTCGACGCGATAGTCGTCTTCGCGGCGATCGGTGGTGGCAATCGGTTCGCTGGCGTAGAGCATATAGCGCTTCGCGGCGGCGGTGGCTTCGGCGGCTTTGAGGTCGGGTGACATCGGTGGCTTGAAGAACGAAACGCTGCGGTCGTCCTCGAATTCATCGGGGTCTAAGACAGGGACGGTGATGACTTCCATGGTGTCGTCCGTTTCGACCACGCCGCGCCAGACAAACGGCGAAGTAGGGGTGGGAAACGCTTCCGCCGAATCGGCTTCGCGGCCGAAATAGTCGCGATAGAGCAGCAGATGAACCGCCTTGTGGCGCAGCACAGCGCGTCCGCCAAGATAACCGCCAAGCAGAATCAACGTGACAATGGCGGCCATGCTCACGCCTTCCTGTTTTTTCTTGCGTGCGCCGATCTCTTCATTGACGACCCGGATCAGAAGCGGGAGCAAGAGGCCCAAAACGAGTATGGTGAGTATCCACAAATCGAGATTGAAGACAAGATCGGTGCCGTAAAACTTATCGTAAAAGGGCCAAAAGAGGGCGATACCGACGGTGCTGAACATATCGAGCACGAGGTGCCCCGCGACGCCGATTCCACAGAAAAGCAGCGCGGTCCGGAATGTGAGGGGCGCGGGACGCTTTCTCTGCGGATCGTCCCAGGGGACTTTCTTGTCCAGTTCGACGAACATGTAGGCCAATGCGCAAGAGAGAATCAACGCACCGAGAAGTGAATGAAAAATGACGCGGTGCATCTTAAAAAAAAAGGTAGGCGAAACGATATAGCCGATGCTGTCGATGTCCGGCGCCACACCGCCTGCAACCATCATCAACATACCGAATCGGGGCAACTTCTTGCGCGTCGTTTGCGAAAGGGCAATCGACGTGAAGGCGTGAGTAAACGGCTCCAAAGAAATCCTTTCCAGCCCCAAAAGGTACGCTTAGATTACGCGCGGCGCTACTGCGGGGTTACAAGAGAAAGCGCGTCCGGCACAACCCGAAATACCAGCGGCAGCGGGCCGACGGGCTCGCCATCGACTTGTGCAAACGCAGGTTCTGGACCGGCCGATTCGCAGAGTACTTCTGTTGACTTCCAGGCATCGATGCCTTCCATGTCGCGGAGCTTGCCCATCCACAGGGCCGGGAGGCAGGAGGCGTAGCCAAGACGGCTCGTCATTGAGTTAGTGAGAATTTCGAACGAATTGTCGTAAAGACTTGCACCCGTAGTGATCTTGAAGGGCCCGCCGTAGTTCACAGTGCGACCGACAACAACCGTGGTCGCCCGTAACTCATGGCCATTCGAGCGGACGCGCATCTCGGGAAAATTGTAAGTGAAAAGCTGGCGAAGGCCCTCGGCCCAATAAGCCAGCTCGCCAGCGTTTTTCTTAAAACCGCTGTCGACGCCATTGACGATCGCGCCGTCAGGCCCGGCGCCGCCCACGCAAAGAAAGTATCGACCGCCCTTCGGAATGGCGGGCGATGCAGAGCCATTGCCATTGGGAGGCACAACCTTGCCGAGCGCGACGCGGCGGACGACGCCCGTGGGAATTAGGCGCGCAGCTTGGGGAATGTCCCAGGGAATGCGCAGCTCTTTCGCCAGAATGTTCGCAGTTCCGGCGGGAAGCAAGGCCATGGGCACGTCGCTGCCCGCAAGCCCGTTCACGACTTCGTTCACCGTGCCATCGCCGCCGCAGGCGATCACCATGCCGCGCCGCTGGTCCACGGCGAGGCGGGTGATTTCGGTCGCACTGTTGGGGCCTTCCGTGGGCGCGAGTTCGGTGCGAATGCCGGCATCTTTCAGGGTGCGCGCAGCATGCTCGACTTCGACAAAACGGCGATGGCGTCGCCGCCCGCTGGTCGGGTTGTAGATCAAAAGCGCGTCTGTGATTCCATCAGGCATAGTCAATCGTCGTCAGGCCAAACCCGCATTGTATAATATCCCGCCGTTGCGTTGGATGTGATCTCGCCAAGGAATTCTTAATGCCAAATCAACGCGAAGCCGCCAAGGAAGTTGAACGCCTGCGAGAGGAAATCCGCCGCCACGAATATCTCTATTATGTGGCCGACGATCCTGAAATCTCGGACGCGGCTTTCGATCGACTGATGGGCCGCCTGAAGGAATTGGAAGCGCAATATCCTTCACTTGCCGGCCCAGACTCGCCCACGGTTCGCGTGGGCGGCGCTGTGCGAGAAGGCTTCCAGAAGGTCCGCCATTCAACGCCGATGGTGAGTCTTGATAACGCCTTCTCCTTCGAAACACTGGGCGATTTCGATCGGCGCGTGCGAGAGCTCGTGGGGCGCGAAAGCATCGATTACGTGGCCGAACATAAGTTCGACGGGCTGAGCATTTCTCTGCGATACGAAAAGGGATCGCTCGTTCGCGGGGTTACCCGCGGCGACGGCACGACTGGCGAGGAAGTGACGCCCAACGTGAAAACGATTCGCTCGATCCCTCTCACGGTCGATGCAGCGCTGCTAAAGGAGGCGGGACTGCCCCAGGCTTTCGAGGTTCGCGGCGAAGTGCTGATGAACCGAAAGTCGTTTGAGGCACTCAATGAGCAACAGGCCGAGACCGGAGGCAAAATATTCAAGAATGCGCGCAATGCCGCGGCTGGAGCTGTGCGCGTCCTCGACCCGAAGGTGACCGCCTCGCGCCGCCTCGATTTCTTCGCCTATTACCTGCTTGTCGATGGACGCCCCGCGAAAAAACGCCTTTCCGAAATGCTCGACGCGCTCCAGGAGATTCATTTCAAGGCGAGCGATGATTGGAAGCTCTGCCACGGCTTGCGCGAAGTGGAGAAATACATAGGCCTTTGGGAGAGCCGTCGCGAGAAACTGCCGTACGAAATCGATGGCATCGTCGTAAAGGTGGATGAAGTCGCCCTGCAAAGCGAGCTGGGCTACACGTCGAAAGCGCCGCGCTGGGCGATCGCCTATAAGTATCCTGCGCGACAGGAAACGACTTTGGTCCGCGAGATCCTGGTGAGCGTTGGCAGGACAGGCGTCCTCACGCCATTTGCGGTGTTCGAGCCGGTCACGATCGGGGGTGTCACCGTATCGAAATCGACTCTTCATAATCTCGAAGAGGTGCGGCGCCTTAATGTGCACGTGGGGGATACGGTTCTGGTCGAACGAGCCGGCGAAGTAATCCCGCACGTTTTGAGCGTGGTGAAACACGGCAGCGAAGAGGTTGAATTCCAGATGCCGGGGAAGTGTCCCGTCTGCGGCACGCGCATTCACAAAGATGAAGGCGAAGTTGCCTATCGATGCGTGAATGTCTCCTGCCCGGCGCGGCGGCGTGAATCGATCCTGCACTTTGCCGGCCGCCACGCCATGAACATCGACGGGCTCGGCGAAAAGATCGTGGACCAGTTGCTCGAGAAGAAGCTCGTCGACGATTTCGCGGATATTTACAAACTGGATGTCGAAACTCTCTCGAATTTGGAGCGAATGGGAGAAAAGTCCGCCCGCAATTTGCTGGATGAAATCGAGGCGAGTAAGAAAGGATCGCTCGCGCGCCTGATTTATGCGCTGGGCATTCGTTTTGTCGGCGAGCGCACCGGCCAGCTGCTTGCCGAGCATTTCGGCTCGATGGAAAAGCTGGCAAACGCAACGCTCGAAGAGTTGATGGAAGTGAATGAAGTTGGTCCAAAAGTGGCGGAAGGCGTCGCGGAATTCTTCTCCGAGGCGGTGAACAAGAAGCTGATTGAACGGCTTCGCGCGGCGGGCGTCAATATGAAAGAGGAGCGACAGGCGCCGAAGGGGACCAAGTTTGCGCGCATGACGTTCGTATTTACGGGCACCTTGGTCAACCGGACCAGAGAGCAGGCGGAGGCGCTGGTGGGGCAGCAGGGAGGCAAGGTCGGCTCCTCCGTGAGCAAAAAGACAAATTACGTGGTGGTCGGCAGCGACCCGGGTTCGAAGTTCGACAAAGCCAGAGCGCTCGGCGTTCAAATCCTGGACGAGGCTGGATTTGAGAAGCTGCTTAATTCGCGCTAAGTTATAGATTATAAAGGAGATGGCCAAGCTTGTGCTTTTTTGTGCGGAGGTAGGCGCGGGAGTGATGGGTAGTAGGCGGGCGGCAGGGGACTCGTTCGACAACGCGGATGCCGGATTTTTCGAGCTGGGCGACTTTGTCGGGATTATTGGAGAGAAGGCGGACCTCGTGAACGCCGAGCGCCTTCAGCGCTGCGGCGGCGAATTCGTAATCCCGGGTGTCGGCCGCGAAGCCCAGTTTGCGGTTGGCCTCAACCGTGTCCAGACCGCTATCCTGTAACTCGTATGCTTTCAGTTTGTTAAGGAGTCCGATGCCGCGGCCCTCCTGCGGCAGATAAAGCAGGATCCCGGAGGGTTCTTTGGCGATTTTGTCGAGCGAGAACTCGAGTTGCGCGCGGCAATCGCAGCGCTGGGATTCGAAGACGTCGCCTGTGAGGCATTGGGAGTGGACCCTTACGAGGGGCGCCTTTGACCCCTTAAAAGCGCGATTTGTACCGTTATTTGCAGCGATTTTGCCGTGAAAAACCGCTACGGCTTCCTCTTTGGGAGTGCGGCCCTCGATTCCGGCGATCTGGAACTTGCCGAAGCCGGTGGGGAGCTTGGCGCGCGCGACGACTCGCGCTTTCGTGTTGGTCTTTTTCGTGGTCATTTGCTGTCTGGTGTTCGATGCTTCGGATTGGCTGGCGGCTTCGCCGCCTAATCGCTGCTTTTATCTTATCCCTTTCTGAATCGCGGGCGACTTCGCCTTTTCTGCGCTTCCGGCGTATTGAAAAGCGCGCTATTTTACTATCGATTAGAAATTCGCATCTATTGCAAATACTTGGCTTGCGGGGATTTCTAATCGCAGCGATATCGATTAGAAATTGGCGATTTCTCGCGCCCTGAGATAAGTCCAGGGCGGCCGCGAATTTTATGCATTTCTAATCGCAACGCTCGTTTTACCCCCGTTCTGACCGCGATTAGAATTTATTTCGTCCTTTATTTTCAGCGACTTAGGTCGAATTCTAATTATATTCATTTGCGATTAGAATTTCGGCCTTTTTATTCATTTTGCCCCCCGCTTGATCGACCGGCTTGCCCCCGATGGCACCGCTGCGAGACGGTTTTTCCCTTATGCGATCTCCGGCGAGTAGTTTATCACAGCGTGTACCGATTTGTCAACAACAATAAGGGTACTATAACCACTTTTCCCGATTTGGGAATTTCGGGCAGGAGAAAATCGAGACTGCCCTTCCTCTCCGCAACAATTTAAATCGTCGGGTCAAGGACGGGGAGAAGTTCGGATCGCGCCGCGTCGAGCAGTTGATGGTCAGAACAAACGAAAGTTGGCGTCTCTACGCCGCCAGTAGACAATCTCAAAGCGAGGCAACCGGAAAGCTGAACGGCGTCGTACGCTCGAAGCGCGTATCGATCAATCATTTCTTGGGCTCCGTCCAGCACAACCTCGCTTATCGGTTGACGGACGAATTTCCCTTCCATGTGATGTTGAAATTGGCCCAAAATCTGGCCAGCCGTGGCGTGGTCTATATCGCCTGCGCGCTCGCGACGCCTGACGGCGGAACGCAGTTCCACCGCCGACAAAGCGAGCACACCTAGTCTGTTTTCGGGAACCTCAGACGCCAGACGCAAGAGCCTTTCGCTTCCCAACTCCTGCACGTACAACTTGACCAGAGCGCTTGTTTCCAGATAGTAGAGGGCCAATTCAGCGCCTGTCGTGCAAAATCGTTGTCGAGAGACCTTCGCCGCGAATTGCGACCGGCTGGAAGCACGAGGCCCGACGGTCCTCGTTCCCGAGGATTGCCATCACTTCCGGGATAAGCCGGTTCAGCCTGATGGTGGTAACGGGAAATTGAGGAGATTTGGGATTGGCGATCTTGCTGGTCAGGATCAGGCGCTTGTCAATCGCGTCGCGCAAGATGCTCTGCCGCGTATGTTCCTCTGATGCCCAAGAAAAATGCTCGACTGGAAGCGCCGTATCTCTAAACCATTTCAGCACGACAAAATCGTAACCCGGCCTGGACTCGGCTCGATCGAGCGCTCGGATCATATCAGCAAGAGGATTCGCGCCGGGTACGCTGGCAGAGTCAACAGCGGGAGTAGCCGGTGTGGCTACGGCCGCGGGGGCAGTTCGCCTGGATGCAGCTATATCCGCAGCGGAAAGGGCTTCAAATGTGACGTGAATGGAGTCGCTGTCGGGGGACCAATTCTTCTCAAAAGCTGCGGTACGCCGTTTGTCTCTCTCGACGCCATGGAGACGAACTCGGCACGCATAGCCCTCGGGAACAAGGGAGAGGTCTCTCAAGATGCGAGAAATCTTTTCGGAAAGCTGGACTTCTACGTCTCCGATGGTCTTCATTTTGTTTTTTCCGTCTCCGGCTAGCGCAGTCGTGGCGACTGCGTCGGGCTTTCACTTAGATATACTATAGGTGAAGAATTAGGCCTTGTCAAGGGATTTCTCTCGGGTCGGCAAGGGGCTCGCGCGATGCCTGGGGGAGACATGGCTTGCTGGGAAGGACTGCAGGTGGAAGAATGCTCTGCCGCGGAGGAAGAATGGAATCGACCGGACCGGCAAAGGAGCGCAGGATTTACCAATTCAGGGTCGAATTGCCCCCTATTTCGCCGGCGATCTGGCGGCGCATACGGGTGTGGGAGGACTATACGCTCGGCCAGCTCCATCGGGTTTTGCAGGTGACGATGGGCTGGGAAAACTACCACCTTTACGAATTTCGAATCGACGGCGACATGTACCGCGACCCGCATCCGGAGAACGAGCGCGAAATCCTGAACGCGAAAGCGGCCAAGCTTCGCGGCGTTTTGGGAGGTGCGGGGACTGAATTCGAATATCTCTACGATTTTGGGGACGGCTGGCGGCACAACATCGTCCTCGAATCGATCGTTTCTCCCGAGCCCGGCGAGCTTTGTCCGCGCTGCGTGGGCGGGGAAAGAAGCTGCCCCCCCGAGGACGTGGGCGGACCTTACGGGTATGAGGAGTATCTTCATGCGATGGCCAATCCCAAGCACGGGCGACACAAAGAGATGATGGAGTGGCGAGGTCCCTTCGACCCGGAAGCCTTTTCAATCGAGAAGGTGAACGAAACGCTTGAAAAGAAATTTCGTCCGCGGCGGAAGCCCACGGCGCGTGAGGAGAGCAGGAAGAGGCTTACGCTATCGCCAGAGGAGCGCGAAGTGTTGCAGCGAGTGCTCTCTGGGGCGGAGTTTAGGGAGAATAAGCCAATCCGCATCAAACCCGGCGAGAAAGTTCCGCTAGGATTGACCGAGCGAGAGCGAGAACTGATCCTGAAATATACTTCTGCGGACGAGGATCTGACGAACCGGCTCCGTCTCGAGCCAATGAAGCACGGACTGACCATTTTCGGGTTCAGCCTGGATGAGCTGGAGGAACTCGCGGGCTTCGTCGCTGCCGAAGCAAACCACGCCAGGAGCAAAAAGCTGGAGAAGGGGCTCGACGAGCTCTGCGACCGAATCCAAGCGACCCTCGACCGCTACACCGACGACGCAACTATCAATTGAGAAGAATTGGGCGGTGATTGCTTCGGATTTTCACTGGCGGCTTCAGACTCGCGAGCACTGGCTGTACGGGGCAGGGCTATAATCCTCACGTTACTCGCACCGGCGCACTGGGCTCAACAGCGCAGATGAGATTCCCGATCTACTTACACATCGGTGGGCTTCGGTTGCATCCGCATTGGGTGATGGGGACTCTCGCCTATGCCGTGGCGTTTCGGGTTTATCTGGCTCTCCGGCGGCGGTTTGGCGACCCGCTTGAGGACGTAAACCGCTGGTGGATGATTGCGGCTGCGGCAGTGGGAGCGCTTCTCGGCTGCAAGATGCTCTATTGGTGCGAAAACCCCGCGCTCACGCTGCGGGAATTCTGGAATCCGGCGTATTTGCTGGGCGGAAAGACAATCGTAGGCGCTCTGATCGGAGGCCTCTTTGCGGTTGAAGGGCTGAAAGAATTCCTCGGAATCAGAGTGCGGACGGGCGATCTGTTTGCGGTGCCACTTTGCGTCGGCATTGCAATTGGGCGTGTGGGATGTTTTTTGACGGGCGTCTCCGACCACACCGTGGGAATTGCGACGAAATTGCCGTGGGGTATCGACTTCGGCGATGGAGTCCGTCGACAGCCGGTCCAGGTGTATGAAATTCTGTTCGTGTTAATCCTGGGGGCGTTTCTTCTGCGCCTGATGCAGAGACCTCATAGGCAGGGCGACGTTTTCAGGATGTTCATGGTCGGCTATATGGGCTTTCGGCTGGCGTGCGATTTTCTCAAGCCGGACGTGCGCGTGTTTGCCGGACTCTCGTCTATCCAATGGGCTTGCGTAGCGATGCTGTTGTACTATGCGCGCGATATTGCGCGGTGGGTTGCGGCGGGTGCGACGGAAGTTTTTGCTCCGGCGCGAATCGCGACCACTGACGCTTTCCCAAAACGCTAGACGCCGAGAACGCGGAGAGAGTGGAGAAGACCGGAGCGTCCATGAGCGATCGACCCGTACAGCTGTTACCGAATCCAAAACCTCCCGAAAAGACGCCGTATAGACCGGTGCTTATAACGATCGCGTGTGCCGTCGGAACGGCGGCAGGAAGCTGCGCCGGATTTCTGGCGACGGATGGTTCCCCGGGGTGGGCTTCGATTGGGATCGCCTTCGCATTAGTTTTTTCCCTCTCCTGCCTGGCTTTTCTCCTGTCGCTGGTGTGGCTTCTGTTCGTGGCCGTCAGCAATGGGATTCGGGGACGGCGAGGGTGATATGGCGCGAGTGCGGCCTTACCTGTTCTATGACGTCGCACTGACGATCTGCTCGACGTGTTTCCGCAAGCTTGAGGGCAAGATCGTATTTGAGGAGGGCAAGGTGCTCTTGCTCAAGCGATGCCCGGAGCACGGGGCGGAACGGGTGTTGATCGCAGATGATGTGGACTATTACCGCCGCTGCCGCGAAGTGTTTATCAAACCCCCGGAGATGCCAGTGGTTTACAACACGCCGGTCAAATGGGGATGTCCTTACGATTGCGGCTTGTGCACGGACCACGAGCAGCATTCCTGCCTGTCGCTGGTGGAAGTGACGGATTCTTGCAATTTGCGATGTCCCGTGTGCTATGCGGGAAGCGGACCGGAACGAACCGAACATCGGCCGCTGGCCCTGATTGAAAAGATGATGGATGCAGTGGTGCGAAACGAAGGCCACCCGGATGTGGTGCAGATTTCCGGAGGCGAGCCGACGCTACATCCGGACTTTTTCAGAATTCTGAAAATGGCGAGAGCACGGCCCATCCGGCACGTGATGGTGAACACGAACGGACTCCGCATTGCGAAAGACGAAGACTTCGTGACGCGCATCGCGGACGAAATGCCGGACCTGGAGATATATCTGCAGTTCGATTCGTTTGAACGAGAGGCGCTGCTGGATTTGCGCGGGGGCGATTTGCGGGGTGTGCGTGAGGCGGCGCTCGAACGGCTGAACAAACACGACATTTCGACGACGCTCGTGATGACGTTGCGAAAAGGGCTGAACGACGGAGAGATTGGAAAGACGATCGATTTCGCGCTGACGCAGCCGTGCGTGCGCGGAGTGACGCTACAACCGATTCAAGATGCCGGTCGATTGGAGCGCTTCGATCCGGCCAACGATCGCCTGACGTTGACGGAGGTTCGGCGACGAGTTCTGGAGCAGACCAGCGTGTTTCGCGCGGAGGATGTGATTCCAGTACCGTGCCACCCGGATGCCCTGGCGATGGCTTACGCGCTGAAGGTTGATGGCAAGGTGGTACCGCTCACTGGGATGATCGATCCGCAGGTGCTGATCGAGGGAGCGCGCAATACGATTGTTTACGAGGCGGAAGCGAGCGTGCGCGACTGCCTCTTCAAGTTATTTTCGACGAACCACTCTCCCGAGTCGGGAGCGGCTTCGCTCCGCGACTTGCTTTGCTGCCTGCCTCGGATCGACGCGCCCTTGAGTCTCAGTTATCGAAATATCTTTCGAGTGCTGATTGTGCAGTTTCTGGATGCGCATGCGTTTGACGTGCGGTCGGTGAAGAAGACCTGCATTCATATCGTGCATCCGGATGGGCGGCTGATTCCGTTTGATACTTACAATCTGTTTTATCGGGACGATCTCGAACGGACACGATTGATGCCGCTGCGAGCTGCGGCGCAAGCTGTCCGCGCCTAGCGGATTTCAAGAGACAAATGGCAGAAGAGGCGGGGCGGCCGCGAGTTCCTGTACTTTGGGGCAGGTTTCGGGGACTGGACGAATTTGCACGGATGGGTGATTGCGGCGGCTTCGCGGCGAAGCCTAGAGTGGCTTGAATTTGCACGGCTTGCGGTTGCGGCCGAGTTTTTACCTACCGGGCAAATCAAACCTCTCAAACGAAGGAGACGCCATGTGGAACAAGCAGCCAGAAGTTGAAACGCCTAGTCTGCGGCCTGCGCCGGTGCAGCCGAGCGGTCTGGGGTCGAATCCGTCGATGACGCCAGCGGCAGCGCGGCCGATTATGATGCCGACGGCGCGCAATTTGTCGTGCCTGGGAGCGGGGATCGTGATCAAGGGGACGGTAAGCGGGACAGAAGATTTGCAGATCGATGGGAAAGTGGACGGGCCGATCTCGTTACAGGGCCAGAAGCTGACGATCGGGCAGACGGGGAAGGTGAGTTCGGAGATTTCGGCGCGCGACGTGATCGTGCATGGGGACGTGACGGGGAATCTGAACGCGCAGGACCGAGTGGAGATCAGGAAGGATGCTTCGGTGATCGGCGACATCAAGGCGACGCGGATCAGCATCGAGGATGGCGCGTTTTGCAAGGGGCGGATTGAGATCGATCGCGGGCGGACGAGTGCGATGGCGGTGAGCGAGCCGGAGCACGTGGATGTGACGGCGCTGGCGGGCGTCAGCGCGAATTAAGAGTTCGCGGACGGTTGCAAGTTGAAACGTGAGTGACGACGGTTTTCGCGCGAGCTGACGTGTGCGTGGAACCCGCGGGAAAAACCGTCGGGGAGAATGGCGCTCCCGGGAAAAACGGAAGGGCGCAGCTATGTGCGGGCGATTTTGGATTTCAGGATGTCTCGGAGGCTGTCGACGTCCGCGGAATTCTGGAAGAAGCGCTTGGGGATGACGATAAAGCTGCGCGGGCTGGGATAAAGCAAAAAGGATGTTTTGCCGTCGCGCCATTTCACGATCTGGTTCCACTTGATTTCGCTGCGGGCGCCGGGGGTTTCGCGGCTGTAGCCATTAGGATTGAAATCGCAGCGGACGAGGCCTTGCAAGGCGGGATTCTTCAGATTGCGCGCACAGCGAAAGTAAATCATCACCGGGTAATACAAGATCCAAAACGCACCGACGATCACGAGGGCGATTTCGTCGCGCGTGCTGCCGATAGCCTTGATCCGCATAAAGACGCCCGCCGTAGCGACGAAGAGCATGGCGATGCCGAGAGCGGCAAAGATCATCACGGTGGTCCGAGCATGGAGCATGCTGCCGCTCCAGAGGTCGCCCAGAGTGAATTCACCCTCCGCATGAATGGCCACGCGAATATCTCCTAAATTCTGCGAAAGAAATGAGGCAGGGAATCATAGCACGCGATATGGGGCAGGATTGCCTTTAGGGTTCGCCGGGAGCGCGGCGCGCGTCCAGCGAGAGCGAGCCGGCGCCCATTGCGATCAGGAAGAGGAGCGAGCAGAGCATGGCGAAATCCGTGCGGGCGTCGCTGACCATGAACCAGAAGCCCTGATTGGGGCGCGAAAGCTCCGGGATTTTCGTAGTCGTGATCGCCGTAAGGATAACGACCAGAAGCGGCACGGCAGCCGCCTTTGTCCACAGGCCGACGAGAACGAGCAGGCCGCAGACGATTTCGAACACGCCCACAAAATGCGCCGTAAAACCCGGGTGCGGAAAGCCGATCCGGGTGAAGCGGTTGACGCCCATCGCGGGGTCAGTGAATTTCAAAATACCCTGCGTGAAAAAGATCAGGCCGACGGCGAGGCGAATGAGCGCGATGCTTGCGTTGCCTTTTGCGGGGCGAAAGAAGAAGCGAGCGAGAGAAGACATGGCAGCTCCTTTGGAAGCGCGAATGGGCGCATTGTACTCTGCAGCGCATGAAGCCGCTCAGAAATGATCGGGCATCGAGGATGAGCGAGGAAGAACTGATGCGAGGAGCGGTCTCTTGGCGCGGTTTGCTTACCTTTACACAGCAGCGGGCATTCGCTAAGTTACGTACAGGAAGCGGCGACGTCGGTGAGCGATGCCGCGCGGGAAGCACGCAAGGCGATGGAATCGTTTAGCACACAGGACTTGTTGACGCTGGTGCTGAAGGTGGGGTGGTCAGCATCGCTGGCAGCGCTGCTGGTGCGGTTTGCGTCGTTCCGGAAGCTGGTCTTTACCGAGACGCGTGATTCGGATCAGAAGGTGATGCTGCTGCTTTTCATGACGCCGCCGCTGGCGATCGGCGTGATGATGCGAATTCTTTTCGGCTACGCGTATTTCGATCTGATGCTCGAGGGATCGTTTCTGATGGGGTTGCTCGGCGGGCGCGTGGTGGGGCTGCTGGGCGGGTCGCTGATCGCACTGAGCGCGTTTGGCCATCATGAATGGCTGTCCGCGCCGATGGCCGCGCTCGTGGGGTTGCTCGCGGGGTTTATTCGCGAGGCGATCCCGGACAAAGAGGATATCTGGCATTTTGGGCCGTTTCTTTTTCTGGGGATACCGCGATGGATTTCACGGCTGATCCGGCGCGGAGAAGGGAACCGCGCGATGCTGCCGCTCTTTGCCTGTGCGGCATGCGAGGCCGGGCGGCTGGCGCTGGCAAGCGCAGTGCCGGCGCGCTGGCTCTATTCGCTTCACCCGACGAACATCGGGTATTGGATACTGGATATTTTGTCGTCTGTGATGTGCGTGGCGATGGCAATCAAGATCTGGAACAACACGCGCATCGAGATGAACCTGGAGCAGAATCAGCAGCTGCTGCTCAAAGCGCGCATGGACGCGCTGACCAGCCAGATCAATCCGCACTTTTTATTCAACACGCTGAACACGGTCTCTTCGCTGATCCGGTTCGATCCGGACATGGCGCGCGGCGTGGTGCTGAAGCTTTCGAATATCCTGAGGCGGCTGCTGCGGAAGCATGAGACGTTTGTGCCGCTGCGCGAGGAGCTGGATTTTATCGACGATTACCTCGATATCGAAGTGATCCGCTTCGGGCGCGACAAGCTGCAAATTTTCAAGGAGATCGATCCGGAGGCGCTGGATGCGTTTGTGCCAAGCATGCTGCTGCAGCCGATGATCGAGAACGCGATCAAACACGGCCTGGCGCCGAGGCTGGAAGGCGGCGAGATCCGCATTCGCACGCAACGGCGGGGCGGACGGCTCTATCTGGAAATCGACGACAACGGGATCGGCATTCCACCGGAGCGGCTGCGCGAGGTTTATGGCGGCGGGATCGGGATCAGCAATGTGTTTGAGCGGCTGCGGCTGCTTTATGGTGATCAGTTCAAGATGGATATTCGCAGCCGCGAGGGCGAAGGCACGCAGATTTGCATCGAAATTCCGGAGCTGACGGGCGTGGAATCCGCCGCGAGCTGAGCTTGCTCGACGGACGCCGCAAGCTCGAGTGCCATCGCGCAGGAGGGTCCACACATGCGCTGCTCTGTAAAATGAAATGAGTGCAATGGCCGAATTCGAGACGACTACGGACTCCACCGGTTCGCGCCAATCGCGCAACGTGCTGCTGAATTCGTTTCGCTGCAGCATCGTGTTGAAGGGGCTTTTTGCAATGTTTGAATCCATCACCGGCGCGACTCTATTTTTTGTGCCGGGAAGGCTGCTGAACGGGATTGCGCTGCGTGTGGGCACGCTGGACCTGAGCCGCAACCGGCACGACTGGGTCAACATGCACTTGCGCCACATGGCGGCCGGGGTCACGGGGACGGGAAGGCATTTTGCGGCCGCGTATTTGCTTTCGCACGGTCTGGTGAAAGTGGTACTCGTGATCGAATTGCTGCGGAACCGGCTGTGGGCCTATCCGCTGATGATCGCGGTGCTGGGCGCGTTTGTGGCATACCAGAGCTATCGATTCGCGTTGACGCACTCGATCGCCATGGCCGCGCTCACGGTGTTTGATCTGGCGGTGATTACGCTGACGGCGCTGGAATACAGGGAACAGCTGGAGCTGAGGAAAACCTCCAACTGAGGCAACCTCTCAGAAACCGGGGGGAAAAGATTCGGGGCTTCCGGAAAATTTGCGGAAGCCCCGAATCGCGTGAAGAAACGTTTGCGGCGATTACTGGCCTGCGCCGGCGGCCTCGCCGGGCAGTCCGAAGCAGTAAAACTCGCCGTCGTAGGTTCCCAGATAGACTTTGCCGTTAGCGACGGTGATGCCGGAGAAATGGCTGAAGGAACTGATTGTGTCGCCGCTCGACCATAGTTCTTTGCCGTTCATGGCGTCGAGAACATAGATGGTGGCATGGCCGGATTTCGCCGCGCGGATGGTGGAATCGAAGTTGAGGCCGATGTCCGGCCATGCTTGTTGAGTGTTTTCACCGCTGCCATAGGCGAAGATCATGCCGTTGGCAATGATGGGCGGTTCGCCGCGGTGCATGTCGCGAGAAATCCAGACCGGTTGCAGCGACAAGTTGCCGCCATCATCGACCAGCTTGAATGCCGCTTCGCCGCCTTCCTTGGCCGCGGGGGTATTGGTGATGGGGAACTTGAAGTCGGGATTCGGCGGACCCCAGAAGGGAACGAGAATCCAGCGAGTGCCGGTCGAGTCTTCCCAACTGGAGAGCGCGCCCCAGCTGCCGGAGTTCTGGAAATCGGCGCCAGCGTTGCAGAAGAGCGGCGTCTTGTAGAGCGGCGTGTGATGATCGTCGCCGCCCGGATTAAGCGGGTCCAGCAGGAAAACACGGCACTCTTTGCCTGACGAAGCCATCAACTCGCGGCCTTTGTAAGTGAATATTGTGGGCGTGTTGTTGGGGTCGAGGTCGCGGTGCCAGAGCCAGTTCCAATTATTGGGCGTAAACCAGTTCCAGGCCTTCCAGACGCCATCTTCCATGCGGAAACCGACCATGCTGTCCGCGATGATGAGGTCATCTGGATTGCTCGTATTCACGTTGCCGTCGCCAGTGGTGGTCCAAACGGTCCCTTGCGAGTCGATCGCGGGACCGCGGCGTCCCCAGAGGCCGCCGCTGCGGCCAAATCCGGAGCTGCCCACCGGCTGCGCGTTCGGTTCCTTAATGTTGAAGGAAACGATGCCGGTATTCGAACTGTAGTTGGCGCCATAGATGATCATGTCGTCGTAAAGCTGCAAGGCGAACTTACTCGTGCCGATTTGGGCGACCGGCTTTTCGTCTTCGCCGCTGGCGATGTCGATCGAGTGGAGGTTGCCACCGCCGTCATCAACATAGAGCGTACGATCGCCCGATGAATCGGGCGGGCCAATGACAGGAGTATCCGAGCTTCCGCCGGGTTGAAGGAATCCCAAGTGTTTGGGATCAGTGGGCTGCTGACCAAAGCCGCCGCCGCGAGCAGGCGGCGCAGGATAAGTGAAATGGCGTTGCCAAATCATCTTGCCCGTCTTGGCATCGATGGCGTAAAGATTATCGGAGACGCCCTCGAGATAAATCACCTGCTTGGGCCCGCTGCTCGTGGGAACTGAATCGACCACCAGGGGCGTCGCGAAGGAGTGGAGCGCGCGAGGATCGTTGCCGGTCTGGACCTTCCAGAGGAGCTTCAGGTTCTTGATGTTGTCTTTTGTGAGGATGTGCTCGTCCCTGTTCCACCCGGAGCGCTGCACATCACCGCCGTCGGTGAGCCAGTTTTCACCAAACGCGAGGCCGCAGCAGACGGCCAAACCTATGAAGAAAGCGATGATCGGTTTTTTCATGGAGTCTCCTGACCCTCTAGTGTTCCACGGGCTCGCCGTAGGCATATAAAGTGTTGTCGTGGGTCGTAAAGAAAACGCGGCCATTCGCGACGGCAATTCCGCTTGTCGAAAAGCTCGTAGCCGTGTCGCCGCTGGAAAGCAGCTCCTGGCCCGTGGAGCCATCCAGGATGTAAAGCACGGCGGGCTTGGCCATCTTTTCCTCTTCCGCAACGGTATAAGGCGTGCCGTCTTCTTTTGCGACGCGCGGCGTCATGCCTGTCGAGAGCGCGAACACGAGACCATTTGCCGTGACAGGAGCTGCGGGCGAAATCATGTCCTCAGAAATCCATTGCGGGCTGAGTGTCGGCTTGCCGTCCTGGTCCTGCAGCTTGAACGCGACGATTGCCCCCGTGGATGCGGAGCCGTTGGACACGGGGAATTTCATGGCAGCCGGCCCGCGAATCGCGGCGTAGATCCAACGCGTATTGTTGTCCTTCGCGTCCTCCCAGGTGGCAAACGTGCCCCAAATCCCGTTGCCGCCGTAATTCGAATCGGGAGCAACGACCGGATCGCTGACGTAGAGTGGCGTGTGATGATCGTCACCGCCGAGAGAGGAAGCTTCCAGAATGTAGATGCGGCCATCGCGTCCACCCGCGACGATCACATCTTTGCCGTCCCACTGGAACGTGGTCGGCGTCACGCCAGGCGATGCGATGCCTTTTTTCGGCGCCGGCATCGACTCACTCGGCGTAAAGTAGTCCTTCACTTCGAGGGTCTTGGGGTCCATAGCGAGGACAGTATCGTTGTACGTCCCCGCTACATCGCCGTGGCCTTCGGCGACTTGTCCGTAGACCATGTCACCATCGGCAGGAATCACCGTACCGCCTGTGCCAGAGAACCCGCTGCCATTGGTCATGAAGCTGACGACATTGAAGTGCGCCGGCTCGACCAGAGGCTCGCCCGGCATGGAAGGGAGCTCAGGCGGCGTGTAGAGCGCGGCGTAAAGGCCGTTGGGATTGCCGCCGCAGCTGTTCGCCGTTGCGGCGTAAATCACGTCGCCACTCACATTTAATCCGGTGACGTCCGCATTCGCGGGCAGGAATTTCGCCGGTGCGATCCAGGTGCCGTTGCCGTCCTGCTGACGCAAGGTGCGCAGGTAGCCGTCGCTGCTGACGGCCCAGAACACCGCCGGACCACGACCGAATCCGCGGCCGCCTCTCGCGGCCCCCGCTGCGCGACCGGGTGCTGCACCGCGCCCAGCCGCTTCAGTACCTCTGCCACGACCGGCTGCTTCGGCTCCCCGGCCGCGCGCCGCTGCGGGTAGAGCAAACCCGCGTCCGGTCCTGCTTTCACCGGGCATCGCCAAGTTGGCAGTCATCCCGCCGGAGCAAAGGGCGGACGAACTCACAGCCACCTTACCCATCGGGTCGAGCTTGGTTTTGAAGAACAGCTTCCCAAGGTCGGCATCGAGCGCATACACAGCGTTGGAGCTGCCCCCCACGAACACGAGCTGCTTGAACCCTTCGTAGCCGATGATGTTACTCAGGTCGATCGGCGAGCCCATATCGCTCAGGCCTTTTGCTTGGTTGTCGAACTGGTATTTGTAGACCAGGACGATCTTCTTATCGGCGATGCTTTCCTTCGAGAGAATTGTTTCGTCCTGGGCCCAACCGTCTCTTTGCGGATTGCCGCCCGTGCTAGGCCAATCCGCGGCCCACACGCAAGCACACAGCCCAATCGCAAGGCATAACGTCCACAGCACCTTCTTCTTCATGAGCTGCCCCTCCCCCCGAGAATCGCAGCCTTTCCCTCTCGCCCGTCCACACGATGCGGGCATTTTGGCCGGAGGGATCATACATGTCGGGACGCATTATTCAAAGCGAATGTTGTTTCGCTATCGAAACGAGTAGAGGGAATCTCGTTCGGGCGCGGGCGAATTCAGAAACCGTAGAGCCGGGCAGGATTATCAACAAGGATGGTTTGACGCAGCGCCACGTCGGGAACCCACGTG
>Ga0335074_10002828_pt1 | contig 23665 bp, 25 predicted proteins | sample Lox_Sample_23_FD_206715 | JGI IMG/M metagenome (GOLD analysis project Ga0335074, IMG submission 206715) | Soil microbial communities from Loxahatchee National Wildlife Refuge, Florida, United States - Lox_Sample_2.3 | ecosystem: Environmental > Terrestrial > Soil > Wetlands | place: USA...
AGGAGCTGATGCGCCAGCACCGACTTGCCGACACCGGTGCGTCCGGACACAAGCAGCATGGCGCGCTCGCCCGCCGCCGCGCGATCGTAAGTCTCGAGCAGCAGGGCGCGTTCTTCTGCCCGCCCGTAGAGATGTTGCGGCAGGCGCAGCTCCTGCGCGATGTCTTCGCCTCCCGGTTCGAAGTCGGAGATCGAGCCGGTGGCATCGAGCTCGTCGAGGCAACGTCGAAGGTCGCGCGCAAGGCCATAGGCGCTCTGGTATCGGCGCTCGGGATCCTTTGCCAGGAGCTTGAGCACGATGCGCGAAACCGCCGGCGACACTGCCGGATTGAGGCTGGTAAGCGGCGCCGGCGGCTTGGTGATGTGCCAGTACACCAGCTCCATCGCGTCATCCGAGACGAAGGGCAGCTGCCCGGTGAGGAGCTGATAGAAGATGATGCCGAGGGAATAGAGATCGCTGCGGCAGTCGACGCCGCGGCTGAGCCGGCCCGTCTGCTCGGGCGGGATGTAGGCGAGCGTCCCTTCGAGCGGGCCCGTCGGCGCCGCTGCGCCGGCGAACCCGCTCATCCGCTCGGCGATGGTGAATCCCGTGATGCGGACCTCACCCGACCGCGGATCGAGCAGGAGGTTCGACGGCTTTAAATTCTTGTGGACGATGCGCCGCGAGTGGATTTCGCCCAGCGCGTCGGCCAGCTTGACCGCGAGGTCCAGGAAGACGCGCTGCGCGAGCGGTGCCTGTTCGACGAGGTCGACCACCGACCCGCCGGCGAATCCCTCGAAGACGACCGCGGAACCATTGCGCTGGCGCACGAATTCGAGCGCCCGAAGCGCATCTTTGACGTCGAGGACGCTTGCGACCGTGAACTCGTGGTGCAGCGCGGCGAGAGCCCGGCTGGAGCCGTCCACGGCCGCCTTGAGCAGCACCGGCCGGTCGTCGGCTTCACGCACCGCCCGGCAAAGCCGATACTCGCCCTCCGCCGAGACCAACCCCAGGGTGCGGTAGCCGGCAAAAGCCGGCAGGCTTCGAGCGTGCGCTTCTCCCTTCATCGGCCTTCCCCGGCATGCCGGACGTCAAGGCTCGACCCGTTCTCGGGCGCAACGCGAAGTTTCGCACGCTTCTCTACGCCCGGGCGTCACGCCGCAGCGCACCATAGCACCATTCTGCCACGCCGGTCATTTGCCGATTCAAGCAGCAGTGGAGCGCCGGTTCCCGAGCCATGGCCTCGCGGGGTCGGCGGTTGCCCAAAATGCTAAGCGGAAGCGCGCGCGGCGCGTCGTGTCGTTGCGCGCCGTCGGCGCGGTCATCGCTGTCCCAAAGCGTCAACGAGATCGCGCACTTTCGCGCGCCGGCGAGTGCTATCCTCCGCATATTCGGTTCCGCGCATGTTTCGCGCGGCGGCGCGAACCGCCGAAGCCGGCAACGACGGGAGGAGACAATGCCGAAATATCTCATCCAGGCGTCGTACACCGCGGAAGGCTTGAAAGGCCTGCAAAAGGACAAGGCGTCGGGGCGCAGAAACGCGGTCGCCCAAGCCGTGGAGGGAATCGGCGGCAGGCTCGAAGCCATCTATTACGGTCTCGGCGAGGATGACGTCTTCGTCATCGTCGACGCGCCCAATATCGGCGCCGTGGCGGCGATGTCGATTGCCGTCAGCGCCTCGGGCCTGGTTCGCACGCGGACGACCGCGCTGATGACCGTCGAGGAAGTCGATCAGGCGCTGGCGAAGAGCGTCAGCTACCGCGCCCCCGGGCGATAGCGCCGGCGATCATCCCCCGGCACGAGACGGGCAGGAGCGACGGCCGTCTGCCTCGTGGCTAGGCGGTGCAGCCGACCGCGCTGTTCACGGGGACGCCGTGGTCGCGCATGCAGCAGCGCATCGCCAGTTTCCGGTCCATCGCCGGAACTGACTGCGTCTCCATCTGCTTTTGGCAGAGATCGAGCTGCCAGGTGAAATTGCCGCCGGGATTGTACCAGTTGCCATATTGGTTGCCGTAGCGATCGGCGATGCTGACGAAGCTGCACGCACCGAGCGCCATCACCACCAGCACCATCCCGAGCTTGCGCATGATCCTTCGGCCCCGTCGCCCATCCGGCTGCGGAACTTATAGCACAGAACAACGATCCCGCCGGAAGCGGCCTCGGCCCGAACTAAGAGTGCGCCGAAAGAAAAAGGGCCGCACCGAGGTGCGGCCCAAGTTCAGGGAGGAAAAGCCCGAAGGACTTGCGATACGCGGCCCGAAGGACCTGCATCGCGAGGGTGACAGTAAGGCCCGCTTCGTCAAGAAATGGTTAATGGCGATTCTTTTTTCTTCGCGCTGGCGCGTTTTTTTTGGCGGGCCATCCGCATGACTTCTACCGCTGCGGTCCGACGACGGCCCGCGCCACCCCTCAGGCTTGGGCTAAGCCTTTGTCGAGAAATCGAAATAATCGTTGATCGAGCGCACCAGGCCGCTCGCGAGCTTGCGCTGGTAAGGCGCTTGCTGCAGCAGCCGATCCTCTTCCTTGTTGGAGAGACAGCCGAGCTCGACCAGCGCCGAGGGGATGTCGGGCGCCTTGAGAACCGCGAATCCGGCCGAGCGATGGCTGTTGTTCAGCATCCGCACCTCGTGCCCAAGCTCGGACACAACGTCGCGGGCGAGTCGGATCGACAGGTTGTTGGTCTGCCGGCGCGCCAGATCGAACAGGATCTCGCTCACCACCGGCTCGTGCCGCGAGAGATCGATGCCGGCGACGAGGTCGGACTTGTTCTCGCGGGCCGCCAGAGCGGCGGCCTCCTTGTCCGACGCCTTCTCCGACAGCGTGAAGACCGAAGCGCCGCGCGCGCCCGATTCGGGCAAAGCATCGGCATGAATCGACAGGAAAAGATCGGCGCCGACCGAGCGGGCAAAGGCGACGCGGTCCTCAAGGGCGATAAACTCGTCGTCGGTGCGGGTCAGACGGACGTGATAGCGCCGGCTCGCCTCGAGGAGGCGCGCCACCTCGCGCGTCGTCGAGAAGGCGATGTCCTTCTCATAAACGCCGGTGCAGCCGATACAACCGGGATCGATGCCGCCATGGCCGGGGTCGAGCACGACGAGATGGGGTTTTTGCGCGCGCGCCAGCACCGCCTCGGCAAACGCTTTCGGCGCCAAGCCAACGCCGCCCGCTCCGAGCGCGGTCGCGGCCAAAAGGCGCAAGAGCCTGCGCCGGGAGAGTCCTGCTTCAGTCATGGTCACCTGCGCCCATTCCGCTCTCGTCCCTCACGAGGAGGTTGAACGCCTACTGCACCGCAGTTATAGGCTTTAGTTGAGGATACTGCCATATCTATCTGCATTCTCAGAATAAAATGTTTTTAAGGATCGCCGTGCCGCGAGCCATAGCGGCGCCGGGGTTGCGCCAGAGCGTCGCAGGCGATGGTTAAATTTGCGGAAATCGCGCCAAGCGCGAGCCGCGGAGACGGCGATCAGGCGCCGGTAAGCTGCCGGATTGCGATGCTCGGGAGGGGCTCCAGATCCTCGGCGATGCCGTCGTAATAGTCGGCCAGCTCCAGCAGCTGCGCACGGATCTGTTCCTGCAGCACCGCTTCGGCGCGGCAGCGCAGATCGCGGGCCCTGCCTCTCAGATCGCTCGCGCTCGGCCGCATGATTATCCCGCCGCCTTCAGCACGCGCTGCACGGTGCTGACCAACTCGGCGCCGCTGACCGGCTTTCTCAGCACCGCCTTGGCGCCGAGGCGGCGGGCGGTGTTGAGATGGTTGTCCCAATCATCGACCCCGGAGACAGCGATGATCCGGATATTGGGCCGTTCGGCGATCAGCGATCGGATCATTTCGATACCGTCCATCACCGGCATGGCAATGTCGGTGATGGTCACGTCGACATCATGGCGCTTGAGGCTCTCGACACCGTCGCGGCCGTCGCTCGCGGTCATCACCGCGAAGCCCGACCGCTCCAGAACCCGCCGCAGCAGGTCCCGCATGACTTCGTCGTCGTCCACGACAAGGACGGCGGCGGACGGTGTCTTCGTTGCGGTCATCCCTGGCCTGCGCGTGAACTCCAGCACGCATCTTCGCGCAGAACGGATAACGCTATGTTAAATATCCGAAAATTGCTTGGAAATGGGATGCCACTAGGCGCGCAGGTCGACGACGATACGGCCCCGCACGCCGCCCTTCAGGATCTTCTGTGCGAGGGCCGGGAGGGCCTCGAGCGGCACCGTCTCGGTGAGTGCGTCGAGCTTCTCCATCGGCAGATCGCGGGTGAGCCGCGACCAGGCGACTTTCCGCCGCTCGACCGGGCACATCACGCTGTCGATGCCGAGCAGATTGACGCCGCGCAGCAGGAAGGGAATGACGGTCGCCGGCAAATCATTGCCGCCGGCAAGGCCGCACGACGCGGCGCTGGCGCCGTATTTGAGCTGCGTCAGCAGGCTCGCCAGCGTGGTACTGCCCACGGCGTCGATGGCGCCCGCCCAACGCTCGGCATCGAGCGGGCGGGAGGGGGGCTTCGCCAGCTCGGCACGATCGATAAAGCCGGCGGCGCCGAGCGACGATAGATAGCCATGCTGCTCGGACCGGCCGGTCGAGGCGATGACGCGATAGCCGAGCTTCGCCAGCACGGCGACGGCAACGCTGCCGAGGCCGCCCGCGGCGCCCGTCACCAGCACGTCGCCCTTCGCCGGCGCCAATCCGTGCTCTTCGAGCGCCATCACCGCCAGCATCGCGGTGAAGCCCGCCGTGCCGATCGCCATGGCGCGCTTGGCGCTGAGCCCCTCGGGCAGCTTGACCAGCTGTCCCGCCTTGACCCGCGCCTTCTCGGCATAGCCGCCCCACTGCACCTCGCCGACGCGCCAGCCGGTCAGCACCACCTTGTCGCCGGGCTTGACGGCGGGCGCGTCCGAGCGCTCAACGGTGCCGGCGAAGTCGACGCCCGGCACGTGCGGATAGGTGCGCACCAGGCGGCCGAGGCCGTTGAGGATGAGACCGTCCTTGTAGTTGAGCGTCGAGTATTCGACCGCGACGGTCACCTCGCCGGGCGGCAGCGCGCCTTCGTCGATGCGCTCGATCGCGGCGCGGACCTTGCCCTCGGTCTCGCGCAGCAGCAGCGCTTTCACCTCAGCCATGGCGCGGCTCCTAGCGCAGCCGCTCGAGCACGCTGGCGTAATTGGCCACCGCCGCGCCGCCCATGTTGAAGATGGCGCCGAGGCGCGGTTCCTTTACCTGGATGCCGCCCGCCGTGCCGGTGAGCTGCATCGAGGCGAGCACATGCATGGAAACGCCGGTCGCGCCGACCGGATGGCCCTTCGCCTTGAGCCCGCCCGACGGGTTGACCGGCAGCTTGCCGTCCTTGTCGACCCGGCCCTCGAGCAACACGCGCTCCCCCTGCCCTTTCGGCGCCAGACCCATCGCCTCGTAGATCAGCAGCTCGGCGATGGTGAAGCAGTCATGCACCTCGGCAAAGCCGAGATCGTCGAGCCCGACCTTGGCGGTGGCGAGCGCGCGCTTGAAAGCGAGCTCGGGGCCTTCGAAGGCGACGATGTCGCGCCGGCTCATCGGCAGGAAATCGTTCACCTGCTCGGCGGCGCGGAACACCACCGCCTTGTCGCAGGTCAGCGCCGTTTCGACATCGGTGAGCACCAGCGCCGCCGCGCCGTCGGAGACGAGCGAGCAGTCCGTGCGCCGCAACGGCCCCGCCACCAGCGGATTCTTCTCCGAGACGGTGCGGCAGAACTCGTAGCCCAGATCCTTCTGCAGCTGTGCCAGCGGATTGGCCGAACCGTTCTTGTGGTTCTTGGCGGCGATGCGGGCGAGCGCGTCGGACTTGTCGCCATAGCGCTGGAAATACATCTGCGCGATGCGGCCGAAGACGCCGGCAAAGCCGCCTTCGATGGCGCCCTCCTCCTTGATATAGGAGGCCTTGATCAGGATCTCGCCGACCTGCGGACCGGTGACCTCGGTCATCTTCTCGACGCCGACGACGAGAACGTTGCGTGCCGTTTTGGCGGCGATTGCACTCAAGCCCTGGTGAATCGCGGCAGAGCCGGTGGCACAGGCATTCTCGACATGCGTCGCCGGCTTGAAGCGGAAGGCTGGATCGGCCTGCAGCACCAGCGATGCCGGAAACTCCTGCCGCTGGAAGCCGGCATTCATCGTGCCGAGAAAGATCGCGTCGATATCCTTGGGCTCCATGCCCGCGTCGCGCAACGCTTCGACCGACACCTTGACGATGAGCGCTTCGAGATCCTGTTCGAGCTTGCCGAAACGCGAATGGGCCCAGCCGACGATGCAGGCGGTCATGACGTCCTCCGATCCCTTGTCCGAACCAGATATAGCAAGCCCACCGGCGAGCGTCACGCCGCCGCGGTTTGCCCTGGCAAGCCGCGTTCCTGCCCGGTAACGTGGCGCGCGCCCGCAACCGATCGCAGCCACCGAGACGAGGCACCTTGGCCACCGACACCATCACCTTGCGCCGCCCCGATGACTGGCACGTCCATCTGCGCGATGGCGCTCTGCTGGAAGCGGTGCTGCCGTTCACCGCGCGCAGCTTCGCCCGCGCCATCATCATGCCGAATCTGGTGCCGCCGGTGACGGCAATGGCCGCGGCCGAAGCCTATCGCCGCCGCATCCTGGCGGCGCTGCCGCCCGGTGTCGACTTCACGCCGCTGATGACCGCCTATCTCAGCGATGACAGCGATGCCGACGAGATCGAGCGCGGCCGCCGCGCCGGGCTCTTTGCCGCGGTGAAGCTCTACCCCGCGCACGCCACCACCAATTCGGCGGCGGGCGTGACCGACATCGCCAAGACCTATCGCGTGCTCGAGCGCATGGCGGCGCTCGGCATGCCGCTCCTCGTCCATGGCGAGGTGACCGATCCTGCGATCGACGTCTTCGACCGCGAAGCGGTGTTCATCGAGCGGATTCTGGCGCCGCTGATGCGCCGCCTGCCCCAGCTCAAGATCGTGCTCGAGCACATCACCACCAGCGAAGCGGTCGCGTTCGTCGAAAGCGCGGGCGACACGCTCGCTGCCACCATCACGCCGCACCATCTCCTCATCAACCGCAACGCGCTGTTCTCGGGCGGCCTCCGGCCGCATCTGTATTGCCTGCCGGTAGCGAAGCGCGAGACGCATCGTCTGGCGCTGCGCCGCGCCGCGACCTCCGGCAGCGCCAAATTCTTCCTCGGCACCGACACCGCGCCGCATCCCGTCGCCGACAAGGAGCGCGATTGCGGCTGTGCCGGCATTTTCGCGGCGCCGGCCGCGCTCGAACTCTATGCCGGCGTCTTCGCCGAAGAGCAGGCGCTCGAACGCTTCGAGGCCTTCGCCGCGCTCAACGGCCCGCGTTTCTACGGGCTGCCGGCCAATGAGCAGCGCATCACCTTGGCGCGCCGCTCCTGGCGCGTGCCGCAAACCGTGCCGACCGCCGCCGGGCCGCTGCGCCCCTTCCTCGCCGGTGAGGAGATCGCCTGGCAGCTTCGGTCTTGAAGCTGCCAGGCGTTTGAAGCCTTCGTTGGGCTGGTGCGGAAGGTGCCGGGCGAACCTGCCCGGCACCAATTCCTGCCTTACGTCGACAACTGATCGCCGATCGGCAGGCTCCGGATGCGCTTGCCGCAAGCGGCGAAGATCGCGTTGCAGAGCGCCGGCGCGAACGGCGGTACGCCCGGCTCGCCGATGCCGCTCGACGGCACGTCGAGGCCGTGCGGAACCATATGCACTTCCGTCTGAGCCGGGGACTCGTTGATGCGGGTCACCTTGTAGGTGTCGAAGTTGCCCTGCTGGGCGCGCCCGTTCTTGAACGAGATCTCGCCATAGCGGGCGAGCGCATAGCCCATCACCGCCGCGCCTTCCATTTGCGAATGGACGCGTTCGGGATTGGCGATGAAGCCGGCGTCCACCGCCGTCACGACGCGCGGCACGGTGAGCTTGCCCTTCTCGTCCACGGCCACCTCCACGACCGTGGCGACATAGGTCAAGAAGCTGCGATGCACCGCAATGCCGCGCCCGTGCCGGGGCGGCAGCGGCTTACCCCAATCGGATTTCTCAGCTGCGAGCTCGACGACGCCGCGCAGCCGCGCCGTGTCGATCGGATAGGACTCGAAGGGATCGCCGTAGTTCCAGAAGTCCTTGACGTCCTGCGATTTGCGCGGATCGACGATGCGCGGCGGCCCGATCAGCTCGATCAACATGTCCTTGGGGTCGCGGCCGGCGGCCTGCGCGATCTCCGCCACCATGGACTGCACCGCAAAGCCGTGCGGAATGTTCGACACCGAGCGGAACCAGCCGATGCGCGTATGCGCCTCGGCCTCGCCGTTCTCGCAGCGCAGGTTGGGGATGTCGAAGGGGTTGTCGACCAGCCCCATGCCCATCTCGAGCGCCGATTCGTGCTTCGGATCGGGCACGAACAGCGCGAAGATGGTCGGCGCGACGCTGCGATGGCGCCAGGCGACCACCTTGCCGCTCTGATCCAGCCCAGCATCGATCCGTTCCACCGACACCGTGTGGAAGAAGTCATGCTGGATGTCGTCCTCGCGCGTCCAGATGACTTTGACCGGCGCCCCTACCGCCTTGGACAGCAAGGCCGCTTCGATGGCGTAGTCGCATTTCGACTTGCGTCCGAAGCCGCCGCCGAGCAGCAACTCGTGCACGGTCACGTCTTCCGGCTTGATGCCGAGCTTCTTCGCCAGCTCGTCCCGCGTTCCGCCGGGGCTTTGCAGCGGCGCCCACACCTCTAGCTTGCCATCGGCGAAGTGCGCCGTCGCGCTGACCGGCTCCATCTGCGCATGCGAAATGTGCGGCAGGTAGTATTCGGCGGTGACGACCTTGGCCGCCGAGGCCAGCGCTTTCTCGGCATCGCCGTCATTGCGCACGACGAGGCCGGGCTTGCGCGCGGTCTCTTCCATCTGCGTCCGGTAGGTCGCCGAATCGTAGACGGCGTGCGGGCCGTCATCCCAAGTGATCTTGAGTGCGTCGCGGCCCTGCATCGCGGCCCAGGTGTTCTTGGCCACCACGGCGACGCCGCCGAGCGGCGCGAACTTCGCCGGAGCCGGCGTGCCCTCGATGACGACGACCTTTTCGACGCCCGGCACCTTCATCGCGGCGGTGGCATCGTAAGACACCATCTTGCCGCCGAACACCGGCGGTCGGGCGACCACGGCGAATTTCATCCCGGGCACCTTGGCGTCGATGCCATAGATGGCCTTGCCCATGATGATGTCTTTTTGATCGACCGGCTTGATCGTGCCCTTGCCGATGTAGCGGAACTGGTCCGCTGTCTTCAGCGTCACCTGGTCGGCCGACGGAGCCGGCAGCGCCATGGCCTCGACGGCGACCGCGCCATAGCCGATCTTTGCACCGGTCTTCTTGTTGATGATCTCGTGGTTCTTCGTCTCGACGTCGCTGACATCAACGCCCCAATGCTTGGCGGCCGCCATCGCCAGCATCAGGCGCACCGAGGCGCCGATATGGCGCATCGGCTGAATGAAATGGCGGATGCTGCGAGAGCCGTCCGTGTCCTGGTTGCCGTATCTTTCCTCGTTGCCCGGGGATTGCTTGATGCGGACGCGCGACCAGTCCGCCTCGAGCTCGTCAGCGACGATCAGAGGCAGCGTGGTGCGTGCGGCACCGGTTCCCATTTCGGCGCGCGACGCGATGATGGTGACCAATCCGTTCTTGTCGATCGTCACGAAGACATGCGGGTCGGTCACCACGCCATGCGGCATCGCACCGGCACCCGTCTTGTAGTCTTCATGCATTTCCGCAAACGACTTGAGCGAGATGAACTGCGCCGCGATGACCAGCCCGCCGGCGCCGACGATGAAGCGGCGGCGGCTGACATTCTCGATGATCGTCTTCATGTCAGGCCCCCGTGATGGCTGACTTGATGGCAGCGGAGATGCGCTGATAGCAGCCGCAGCGGCAGATATTGCCGGCCATGGCGTCGTTGATCTCCGCTTCGGAAGGGTTCTTGTTGGCGGCGAGCAGGGCGGAAGCCTGCATGATCTGGCCCGCCTGGCAAAAGCCGCATTGCGGCACATTGAGGGTGTTCCACGCCTTTTGCACGGGATGGCTGCCATCGGCCGACAGCCCCTCGATCGTCGTCACCTTGCGGTCGGCGACCCCGCTCATCGGCGTCGCACAGGCGCGTACCGCCTCGCCATCGAGATGGACCGTGCAGGCCCCGCATTCCGCGATGCCGCAGCCGAACTTGGTGCCGGTCAGCCCAAGCTCATCGCGCAGATACCACAGCAGCGGCATCGACGGGTCGCCGTCGAACGCGTGCTGCCGACCATTGACGGTGACATTCATTGCTTCCTCCCGAAAAATGCGCTGCCCGCCGCGCCGGCGGCCGATCCGCAAGGTTCGCTGCTGTCTCGCCGCAAGGATGGGGAGGACGCCCGGTCGCGACACGGTGCCCAACGGCACCACGCCCCTTGTCGCTCCTCCCGTGCACCCTCATTCCTCGCGTCGGGATGCTTCGCCGGCCATGCCGACAGGCTTGCTTAGCGCAATACGTTACTGTGAGCCGCACGGGTGCGATCGTCAACACCAATTAGGCTAGGACGGATTGAGGCCACGATCGGCAACACACACGATCGGCAACACAATGGATGTGCGGCCGCCGCAAACTTGCCGCCGCGAGAGTGGCGCCATGGCCAATAACAGTCGCGAGCGGCACAGTCATGCGTCGCAAACTGAAAGATCATGCTCCCGCAGAATAGGAACTGGCCCGCACAGCAGGCCAGCTCTCATTTCGCGTCTGGGTTTCCGGCCTCGGTTGTACGGGCCTTTCTACCCGCCATGTGACGCAAATACGCTACGATCATCCCCAATTCTTCATCGCTCAGGTCCGCTTTGGCGAATCCGGGCATGCGTTGATCGGGCCACACCCGAACCGATGTCGGATCGCGGATCAGCGCACGCAAGCCCGCATCGGTGAAGTACTGAGTTGGGTTCATCGGCACGTTCAGATCGGGACCGGCTGATGCTGCGCCGGCGTGGTTGAGGGTATGGCAGATGAAGCACTTGCTCACGAACAGGATTTGTCCGCCCCGCGCCGGGTCGAGTGCCGCGAGCGTCGGGTCAACCGCGAGCGCGGGCCAGCGCTTCGTCGGCGCATCGCGCACCGCCAGACTCTCGACTTGGTACGGCCATTCGACGGCTGGAACAGATGAGGCGTGCGCGCCCATCCATACGATGTAAAAGGGGCCCGCGCTTTTGGCCTTATTGGGAATCGGCGGCCAGGGCGCGTTGGCTGGCTCGACCGCCACGTAGGCGACCGCCTCTCGGTCGCTGCCATAGATCAGATCGCGGGGGAGTTCGGCAACGAAGCCGTCTCGCGCCACAGCCTCGACCACGGCATCGGCCGGAATGGGGATACCTTGCATAAGATTTGCCAGCGGCACGGCTCGATAGGCCCGTGGTGTACCGTATGCCACATCACGGGACGTCGTGATCTCGACCGCATCAGAGCGCGCAAGCAATGCATCCCGGTCGAAGGTTCGGGTGCGGCCGTCTGCCGAGACCGCGAGCGTCGGACCGGCCGCGCGCGACGGCGCGGATATCGTCGCAACGAGAGCCGCTAAGCCGAAGGCGATAGATGCAGCGATCACCCTCTGCGACATCGGGCCCACCTGTTGGCTGCCAACGCCACCCTACCCGACTCAGTCTGTATCGTATGCGCCGGCGCCCTCACCCACTCAAGTGTCCTTGCGTTGCTCGAGCACCGGCCGATGCTTCGTGGCACGGATTGTTGCCGGGCTACACTTGAACATGGTTGACGGCGAAGCTGAGTCGGGCCCACACTTCTCCGCACCAGATCACAGCGCATCTTCGCGGCATAAGCACATCGGCCGATCCGGGCAGAAGCTCCGGAGCAACGAGGCACCTATCCTCAGAACGAGGAGGGGACGTGCACGGGAAGAAGGAAGGCGTCGAAGCGCCTTGCGGCGCGTGCAAAGCCGATCCCGGGAAGGGGCCGGCACGGCGCGCGTTTCTGCGCGGTGCCGTTGCCGTAGGCGCCAGCCTGTCCATGTCGCCCTCGGCGTTTGCGGCGGACGACAAGCGGGATGCCGTCGACACAGCCTCGGACGCGACAGCGCTGCCGCCGCAATTGGGCGACCACTTCGTGTTTGCGCTTGGCGACAAGCAAGGCGAGGTCAAGGTTGAGGATCTGACGGTCGGCGGACCCCAGGTCGTCGCGTTTCCGATGGACCCGAAGAGCGGCCTGGTGCGCGATAATTCGCGCCTCAACATGGTCATCCTCATTCGTTACGACGCTGCCGATTTGAGCGCCGAGACGCGCGCGCACGCCGCCGACGGCGTGGTCTGCTACACCGCCGTCTGCACCCATCAGGGCTGCCCGGTGAGCATGTGGTCGACGGAACGCAAAGCGGTTTTCTGTTCCTGTCACGGCTCGATTTACGACCTCAAGGACGGCGCGCAGGTCCTGGACGGACCCGCCCCCAGGCCGCTGCCGGCGCTGCCCTTGAAGATCGACAACGGTGCCCCGGCGGTGGCCGGGTCTTTTACCGGACGCGTCGGCTCACAAATCTGATGCGGAAGTGTCCGGGCTTGTGCTGATCGTGCCGAATGCCGCATCAGAGTTTTCAAGGGGAGGAAAAAGGCATGACGAAACCGCTTGTTTTCGCAGGCCTGGCAGCCGCGCTGCTGGCGGGGCCGATCGATACCGCCCTCGGGGCGGACTACACGCCGGTGACGGATGCGCGCCTGACCAATCCCGAACCGCAGAACTGGCTCATGACGCGAGGCCGCTATCAAGGCTGGAGCTACAGCGACCTGTCGAAGATCAACGCCGGCAACGTCAAGAACCTGGTGCCGGTGTGGAGCTTCTCGACCGGCGTCGATTCCGGTCACGAGGCGCCGCCGATCGTCAACGACGGCATCATGTTCGTGGCGACGCCCTACAGCCAGGTGGTGGCGCTCGACGCCGCGACCGGCGACCTGCTCTGGCGCTACAAGCGTACGATCCCCGAGGGTTTCAGTGCGCTCCACAACACCAGCCGCGGCGTCGCCCTTTATGGCGACAAGGTCTATTTCCCAACGCTCGACGCGACGCTCGTCGCGCTCGACGCAAAGACCGGCAAGGTCGACTGGGAGGCCAAGGTCGAAGATTGGAAAACCGGCTACTACATGACGCTCGCGCCGCTGATCGTGAAGGGCAAGGTCATGGTCGGCGTCTCCGGTGGCGAGTTCGGCATCCGCGGCTTCATCGCCGCCTATGATGCCGAGACCGGAAAACCCGTCTGGAAGACCTACACCATCCCGGAGCCCGGCCAGCCCGGCAGCGAAACCTGGCAGAAGGCGGACACCTGGAAGCGGGGCGGCGGTTCCGCCTGGATGACCGGCACCTACGATCCCGCGAGCGATACGGTCTTCTGGGGCACCGGCAATGGTTCGCCGTGGTTCGGCGACCAGCGGCCCGGCGACAATCTCTACACCTCCTCCACCATCGCGCTCGATCCCGAGACCGGCAAGATGAAGGGGTATTTCCAATACCACCAGAATGACAGCTGGGATTGGGACACGATGAATGCGCCGATGGTCATCGACTATCAGAAGGACGGCTCCACCGTGAAGGGGCTCATCACCCCGTCGCGCAACGGCTATCTCTATTGGCTGGAGCGCAAGCCCGACGGCGGCATTTCCTTCGTCAGCGCCACGCCCTATGTGAAGCAGAACGTCTTCAAGAGCATCAATCCCGAAACCGGGCGGCCCGATGTCGACGAGGCGCACAAGCCGGGAACCGGTAAGGAGGCGGCCTTCTGCCCGAGCCTCTGGGGCGGCAAGGACTGGCCGTACGAGGCCTATAACCCGAAGACCGGCATGGTCTACATCCCGTCCAACGACAATCACTGCGGCCATCTCAATGGCAAGGTTGAGCCCTATGTGGCGGGGCAGTGGTGGACCGGCGTCGCCATTCCGGATATCGGCTTCACCGTCGACAAGGATGCGCCCTTCTACGGCGAGATCCAGGCCTGGAACGTCGACACCGGCAAGCGGGTCTGGCGCGACACCTACTCGAACTCGATGATGTGGGGCTCGCTCCTGACGACCGCCGGCGATCTCGTCTTCGGCGGCGGCACGAACGACCGCTATTTCCGCGCCTACGACGCCAAGTCAGGCGAGGAGTTGTGGTCGTTCCGGACAAACTCCGGGATCATCGCGCCACCGTCGACCTTCGAAGTCGGCGGCGTGCAGTATGTGGCGGTCGAGTCTGGCTACGGCGTTGACCCGGCCTTCCAGCAGGGCCTGCTCAGCAACCTTGTCGGCTGGCAGAAGGACGTACCGCAGGGCGGCGTTGTCTGGGTGTTCGCTCTGAGTAAGTGAACCGGCGGCAGGCCGCACCGGTCTCGTTCGCTGGACGCCAGCCACCCGCCAGGGTGGCTGGCGTTCGGCCGAGCGAACCGGATGATCGCGGAAACCATTGATGAGAAATCTTCGATCAACCGCGTCGGGTGCGCTGCGAGCGGGCATGCTGGCGGCGGCGCTGCTGGGCCTGCACATTGCCTGTCGCGCGCCGCCCGCATCGGCCGACGACCCGCTTCCCTACAAGGTCGAGGTGAGCGATATCACGGCCAAGGTCGGCGAGCCTGCGGTTCTTCACGCCACGGTCACACTTCGTGCCGGCTACCGGCTGCTCGACGCGTACAACAACCGGGTGATGCAGCTTTCCTCGTGGGATGACGGGGTCGCGTTCGAGCACAAGGTGGTGGACGCGTCGATCCGCGACGGCGCGCTGGTCTTTGCCATCGGGCTCAGGCCGACGAAGCCCGGCAAGCACCCGATCAACGGCGTGTTCCGCTTCGGCTACATTGTCGGCGATACCATGATGATGATCTCGGTGCCGCTCATCGCCAATGTGACCGGGACCGAGTAAAGCCCCGCCGGCGCAGGACAAGCCGGTGCGCTATTCGTCCTCGGAACTGCCAAACATGCAGATCACCTGCACCGGCTGGTAGCCGGCATCGTCGATGCTGCCGGAGAGCGTTTTCTGCATCTGCTCGGCGCGGGCGCTGCACTCGGCATCGCTCTTGGGCGCCGGATGCTGAATCTCCTGCTTGCATTGGCCGGTATGCGGCAGGCATGCGACCAGAACCAGGGCGATAGCATTCATCTCCAACCTCGATCAACGTTGCACAAGCGGCTGCGCCAGCCGGATGCCGGGCCGATCGGGCCGGCCGTCCGCTTTTTCGCCCGGCGTCGGGCGGGCCCTTCAACGCAGGCTGGCCAAGCTCGGGGCCGCGACGCGGCCCGCGATTTCGCGCGTCAGCTTCTGGCGAAAAGCCTCGGCGAATGCGTCGAAGCCGTTGGCGACGACCAGGAACGCGTCACTGCCCCCGACCACATTGGCGCGATACCAGGCATCGACATCCGGCTCGCTGCCGGAGGTGATCGGCAGCCCGTTGACGGTGACGCCATGCGCGACGGCGGCATCGCGGCTCTCGCGGGTCGGGACCTCGCCGATGTTCTGCTTGCCGTCACCCGAGACGTCGATCACCTTGCGGCCGGGGGTGAGCGGCACGCTCTGAAACAGCGCGTCCGCGGCGGCAATGCCGCCCGCCGGATCCGTCATCGTGTGCACCCAGGAGCGCGGGGCCCGCCGGAGACTCATCGCCAGTCCGGCGAGGTCCTGGCGATTGTGGATCACCGTCCAGGGAAGGACGACTCGCTGCTCCTCCGCCCATTCGACCACGGCGATCTCGATCGTCTGATGCGCGCCGGCGGAGACCACCGCCGCCAGCGCATCGCTGTCGAGCGCGTGGGCGATGCCGTCGCGTTGCAGCTGGAAGCGCTCATCGTTGACCGAGCCCGAAACGTCGACCGCAAGCACCAGCGCCACATCGGCCTGGGCTGCCGCCGGATGAAGCCTAACCAGGAGCCCGAGAGCGAGCGCCGCGCAGAAGCCGAGGCCTCTCATGCGTCGCTGTTGCCCGATGCCGCATCATTGAAACGGCAGATCACCTGCTGCGGTTGGTCGCCGCTGTCATCGATCAACCGGGTCAAAGCGATAGCGTTCATTTTCACCTCGAGTGTTCGACGCCTGGCCGGTGCCGGCGGACGAGCCGTCTTTTCCCTCATGCCAAAGTCATGCCACCAGATCCGCCCGCGATCGCTTTGGGCTGCCGGCGGTTGCGTCACATCTTCGCACTGACTCATTTTGCTAATTCCTTAACTCCCCAGAACGATCGCGCAATTTTCACCCCTCGCCGCTCTACCACGACGATCGATCGTTTCCCGGGAGATTTATTGTTCGGCGCGCCATGTGATCGAGGCGCTGGCCGCCTGCGTCGATCGCGCCGTTTTCTCCAAGGCGCCCGCTGTGCCCCGGCCCCTGGACGTGGTCGGCGCTCAGCCAAAGTCAATGGGCCATGCTCACGGCCGACCAGCGCCCCGCGTCGCCCGCCTTGATTTTTGTGAGATTGATTTTAGTAAGATTAGGTCTATCTGCTTCCTCGCGAGAAGCGCGCGCAAGTTGAATCCGCTTGCCCGAAATACCGCGGCGGGCGCATAGTCCCTCACCTTTCGGGGGAGCCAAACATGGCGATCACGCGGCAGGTTGTCTCGACGCTCACCAACGACGGCCGTGAGGTGATGGGGCCGGGCGTTCTCGTTTGGCACTATCCCGACAGCTCGATCGTCAACAACTCGCTCTTGACCGTCGAGAGCAATCATTTCTGCGTCCTGAAATCCAGGGGCGCGATCTTGAGCGTCTACGACACCGGACAGTATCCGGTAACGACACCCGATAAGCCGATCCTCGGCTCCTTCACCCAGGCCTTTTTCGGCGGCCAGAGTCCTTGGCAGTACGAGGCGATCTACATCAATCGCGCCAAGATGGTGGTGAAGGCGAAAGGCCTCGCCCTGTCCTCCGAGATGGCCGAGTTGGCCTACGAGGTCGATTACTATTTCCACTGTGCCAGCAAGGACGACGCCGTGGCGCTCGTCACCCACATGCCGATCGGCGGCGATCACATGATCAGCGCCGACCAGGTCAACGAGTACGCCATGCCGGTGGTCGAGCAAGCGATCAATCAGGTCGTGCAGGTGACGCCGTTGGAGCGCGTCAATGAGAAGATCCACGAGATCGGCGAGACCGTGCATGGTCATCTCCAGGATTTCCTCAAAGTGTTCGGTATCACGCTCGATACCGTGAAGGTGCTGATATTCCCGCGCGACGAACGCATGCGCGCGCTCATCTCGCTCCGCGCCTTCGGTCTCCAGGAGATCGACGCGGTGCGCTACTACACGGCGATGATCATGGCCGAGCGCGGCGTCGTCTCGGCACCGAACATGGCTGTGGGCCAGCCCTTCAACGTGGGCTCGGCCTTGGCTGCGCTCGGGCTCGGCGGCAATTCATCAGCGCCGCCGACACAAGCCTCATCTCCGGTGCCGTCCACGGCACCGTGGGGTGGGGCCCGCAATGACTGACCCGCTCCGCACGCCCCGGCCGATCTTCCTGGGCCAGGAAAATCCGGTTTATCGCAACTGGGTCATGTTGCTGAACGGCTATGGCTTCAATTGGTATCGAGCCGACAACCAGGCGCGCGCCGACGACCTCCTCATTCGCTCGCGCGCGAGCGAACATCTCACGCAGGCCGCGGCCACCCTGCGTGCCGCCGAGGCGGCGTATCGCCGACGCTTCATCCCGCCCCCGAGCCGGGAGCGTCCCTCGCCCGACGCGGCGTGTCTCGCCGAGGCGCGCCGTTTGCGCGACGCCGCGGACCGCATCGCCGCGCTCGACACAAGGTTGCGCGGCGCCGCGGTCCCGGGCGACGACAAGATCTGGGCCCGGCTCCGCACCCGGCAAGAGGACCTGCTGCTGCAGCTGTGCCAATGCGATCTGGCGCTTGTGGGCATGGCCAATGATCTGGCGGCACTTACCGCCGGCATCGGCGTCGTGCCACAAGCCGGGCTGGCCGCCGACACCGAGCAGGCGATCGACCAGTCGCTCGCCGAACTCACGACGTCGCTCGCGCGACGCGACGAGCTTCTCGCCACCGGCCTCGGCGGGTGATCGGGTCTATGTCCGTCGCTGGACCACGACGTCGAGCCAGTCGGCAATCTTGTCCTGGATGCGGGCATAGACCGCCTCCTGCGGCACGCCCGCGCGCTTCAGCACTTTGAAGGAATGGTCGCCATTCTCGACGCGATAGAGCTCCGCGAGAGGGAGTGGCGCGAGCACGGCTTGCAGTTCCTCGGGCGTGCCGAAGGTGTCGCGGGTACCTTGCACGAACAGCATCGGCGCTGCGACCTTCGGCAGATGCCGCACCCGCAACTGCCGCGGCTTGCCCGGCGGATGAAGGGGATAGCCGAGCAGCACGACACCCGTAAGTCCGCTCGCGCCCGCCGCGACCTGTGACGCGATCCGTCCTCCCATCGACTTGCCGCCGATGGCGAGGGCGTGGCGCGCGCTCGTTCGCTGCCGGCGCACGCTATCGATGACGGCGCGATAGCAGGCTTCGAGCCGATCGTTTGAATCGGGCAGGCGCCGCCCCGCCTCGATGTAAGGGAAATTGAACGTCACCGCGTCGATGCCGCGCGCCGCCAGCGCGGTGGCGCAATCGACCATGAAAGCGCTGCTCTGGCCGGCACCGGCGCCGTGGCCCAGGATCAGCGTGATGCCGGCATCGCGGCGCGCCGGCGCGTCATACGCTATGGCGGAGACGCTCTCCCCTCCCTCGATCGGCACGCGAAACGGCTCGGGCATTGGCAAGGGCGCGGCGTCAATCCCCCGTGCGCGATGAGCGCTGCGGCGAAACCGGCGTCATCTCGCCGAGAAGGGTCGGGATCAGCTCCGAGACGGTCGGATGAATCGGCACGGCCCATCGCAGCGCCGTGTAAGGAGTGCGGGCGTTCATCGCGTCGAGGATGCCGTGGATCGCCTCGTCGCCGCCGGTTCCGAGGATCGCCGCGCCGAGGATCTGCTGTGTCTCGGCATCGGCGATCGCGGTCATGAAGCCCTGCGTTTCGCCCTTCTCGATGGCGCGGCCGACGCGGCTCATGGGCCGCCGGCCGATGAGCAGCGGACGGCCGCTCGCACGTGCCTCCGCCTCGGTCATGCCGGCGCGGCCGAGCGGCGGATCGATATAGAGGGCATAGCCCGGGATGCGGTCGCTGACGCGCCGCCGGCCACCATCCAGGAGATTGGCGGCGACGATCTCGAAATCATTGTAGGACGTATGCGTGAAGGCGCCGCGGCCATTGCAGTCACCCAGAGCCCAGATGCCCCGCGTGCTGGTACGCAGCTCATCATCGACGACGATATAGCCGCGCTCGTCGACCGCGACCCCCGCCTTGTCCAGCCCAAGATCGTCGGTATTCGGCCGCCGCCCCATCGCCAGCAGCACATGGGAGCCGACGACCTCCGGCGGGCCGGACGCGCATTCGGCGATGACGGCGATCTCGCCGCCGCGCGGCTCGAACCGGACGCATTCCGCGCCGACGCGAATGGCAATGCCCTCCGCCTCGAGAATCTCCCGGATCGCCGCCGACACTGACTCGTCCTCGCGCGCGATGAGCCGCGGCGCCTTTTCCACGATGGTGACGGCGCTCCCGAAGCGGCGGTACATCTGCCCGAATTCGAGGCCGATATAGCTGCCGCCGACCACGACGAGGTGGCGCGGCAGCGTGTCGAGCGCGAGCATCGAGGTATTGGTCAAGGGCGCGATCCGGTCGATCCCGGGCAGGTCCGGAAAGATCGCACGGCCGCCGACATTGATGAAGATGCGCTCCGCCGTGAGCCGCTCCCCGCCGACCTCGATTTCGTGCGGCGAAAGAAAGCGGGCATGGCCGCGATAGACCCTGCACCGCTCCATGCCCTCGAGCCAGGATTCGACGCCCTTGCGCGCCCGGGTCGAGATCATGTCCTTGCGCGCCTTCACCACCTTCATGTCGACCGCGACCGCGCCTTGCGTGCTGACGCCATACTCCGCGGCGCGGCGCGCCAGATGCGCGGCATAGGCGCTGGCGACGAGCGTCTTGGTCGGGATGCAACCGGTATTGACGCAAGTTCCGCCGAACAGCTTGCGCTCGATCACCGCGACCGACATTCCGGCGGCGGTCAGCCGCCCGGCCAAAGGTGGCCCCGCTTGGCCGGCGCCGATGATGAGCGCGTCATAGGTCGACGTCATGAGAGGGCTCCTTCGATCATCGCCGCGCCTCAGCTTACCGCCCGGTCCGGAGCGGAGATACGACGTCCTCGGCAAACGTCGCGATCGCTCGATCGCTCATTGCCGCGTCGGAGCGACTCGCGGCTCCACGCCTCGCTAGTGATGAATTTGCAACGTTCGCGGAAAAAATGGCGGACCTGCGGCATTTGCTACGCGAAATCCGGCTGCAGCTTCCGCATAGCATGGCGCGCAACGCCTTTGGATTGGAATACCGGATGAAACGACTGACCACGAGCGAGCTGACGCAGCGGCTGACCCCGCGCTTGCGCGAGCATTTCCACGGGCGCGGCGTGATCGATCTTCGGGTGTTTCCGAACAAACCAGAGACCCTGTTCGTCTATGTTCATCTGTTTTGCGAACTCGGCGATCTCGTCGACCTCAAGGTGCTCCAGGCCCTGGCAGCCGAGCTCGGGGTCGAGGTCGAGCGCGGCTGCTGCTACGGGCACACCGTCTGGATCGAAGTGCCGGCAGCATCGCCGGAATGCGTCATCCTGCCGTTTCCGCGAGCGAACCGGCGGGTCGCTCACCTCCGCACCGGTCAGCTCTGATCGCGCCGATCAACCGTTCTGCACGCGTCACGCGGCGCTCTTCTACTCCAGGTCTCGCCCAGATCAATCTCCGCCCTGCTACGCCGGCCGCAGCGCGGCGGGTCGGGCGGATGGCAGCGGCGGGAAGGCGAGCGCAATCGCGGCCGCGCCCATGCCGATTGCGAACGAGCCGATATAAAGCCAGCCATAGCTCCCGAAAGTGTCGAAGATCCAGCCACCGACCAGCGGGCCGAATGCCATGCCGAGGCTCGAGACCATCGCCGCCGCGCCAAACACCGTGCCCATGATGCGCGGCCCGAAATACTCCCGCGCCAGCACGGCGTAGAGCGGCATCACCCCGCCATAGGCAAGGCCGAAGACCACAGCGACCGAATAGAACGCGCCGAGACGGCTGACGAAGTAGTAGGTCCCCGCCGCCAGTGCCTGGACCATGAGCCCGGCGACGAGCACCGGCTTGACGCCGAGGCGATCGGCCAGGACGCCGAGCAGCAGGCGGCCACCCAGTCCCGACAGCCCCTCGACGCTGTAGATCGTAACCGCCGCCATCACCGGCAGGCCACAGCTGATGGCATAGCTCACCGTGTGGAAGATCGGTCCGGAATGCGCCGCGCAGCAGGTGAAGAAGGTGAGCGCGAGCACGATGAATTGCGGCGAGCGCAGCGCCTCGCCCACTTTCATTCCGGGATCATTCCCGGCGCCGGCACGCAACGCCGCGGCCGCGGCGACGGGCGGCCGACGCACCAGCAACGCAGCGGGCACCAACAGCAACCAGGCGGCGATGCCGATCGTGAGCTGCGCCGTGCGCCAATCATAGGTCGTGATCAGCCAGCGCGCGAAGGGCGAGACCGTCATCGGCGCCACGCCCATGCCCGCCGATACGAGCGAGACGGCGAGGCCGCGATGATCCTCGAACCAGGACGCGGCCGCCGCGATCATCGGCGCGTAAAAGCTGCCGGCGGCAAGGCCGACGAGCACGCCGTAGGCGAGCTGGAACTCGATGAGGTGCGTGGCATGGCTCGCCAAGACCAGCCCAAGCCCGAGCAGCACGGCGCCTGTCAGCACCACGATGCGCGTGCCGAAGCGGTCGCTGAGCGCGCCCCAGCCAAAGGCCGCGACGCCCATGGTCAGGAAATCGAGCGTCATCGCGCTCGCCACGCCGGCACGCGTCCAGCCCGTCGCCGCCGTGATCGGCTGCAGGAAGACCGCCAGCGAGAACATCGAGCCGATGCCGACGCAGGTCATCAAGGCGCCGACCGCGACGATGACCCACCTGTAGTGCCGCGTCATGACCATTCCCTCCGGCAAGCTGCGTTATGCGGCATGCGGGAACGGCTCGCGCCACGCGGGCAGCTCGTTCATCCGCTCGTGCCAGCGAACAATCTCGGCGAAGCCCTCCAGCGGCAGGCGCGCCTTCTCGGCGTAGGGCAGCGTGGCGGCCAAGGCGAAATCGGCGACGCTCAAGCGATCTTCGACGACGTAGCGGCGGCCGCGGAGATGATCGTTCAGCACCGCGCCATAGCTCCGGAAAGCTCCCTTCGGCTCCTCGAGCGCGGCCGGGTCCGGCGCGCGTCCGACCTTGGGCTTGACGATGTTTTGAAAATAGAACGCCGCGCCGTGCCGGCTGAAATGCTGCGCGTCCCACATCAGCCAACGCAAGACTTCGATCTGGCGCGCGTCATGCGGCCAGAGATCGGCCCCGGCCTTGTCCGAGAGGTAGCACATGATGGCATTCGATTCCGTCAGCAGCCGCGCGCCATCTTGCAGCACCGGAACCTGGCCATTGGGATTGAGCGCGAGGAAGTCCGGCGTCCGGCTCTCGCCGCGGAAGACATCGATGCGGACGAAGTCGACGGGCAGATCGAGATAGCGGGCCACCGCGCAGGTTTTTCGGGGGTTCAGCGCCTCGCCATAGAAAAGCTTCATCGTCGTTTCCTCCCTCGAACGAAACGCCGCTAGGTTCAGCCCGCGCGCCGCCGCCGCGAGGCGCCATCCTCGCTTGGCGGGCGCAGCGATTCCAGGTAGCGCGCCAGCGTTTTCCCGCCGGCTTTGAGGCTGTCCGCGCTTTGAAAGCACTTTGCCAGGGATATGTAGCCTTCATAGGCGGCGATCAGGGATGTCGCCGTCTCATCGGCGTCGACGTCCTGCCGCACTGTCCCGCGGCTCTTCCCCTCTCGCAACGCGCTCGCAACCGCGACGTGCCACTCCTCGAACAGTTTGGCCGTTCGCTTTCGGAAGCCCTCGTCGAGCGGCGACATTTCCTGCGCCAGGTTGTTCAGCGGGCAGCCGCACCGGACATGCTCGGGCTTGAGCGATGTGCCCGCGACGATGTCGATCAGCGCATCGATCGGACTCGCGGCGGCGCGCAAAGGCGCTTGCCATTTCTCCCGCATGATCGCCGCGATCACTTCGTCGACGACGGCGTAACCCAATGCCTCTTTGTTGTCGAAGTGATGGTACATCGCGCCCTTGGTCACGCCGACCTTGAGCAAGATCGTCTCGAGATCGGAGCCGCGGAAGCCCGACCGGTGCATTTCCTCGAACGCCGCCTGCAGCAGCGCGCCGCGGGTCCGCGCCGGATCGCGCGCCGTCGCCTTGCTGCCGCGCTTCTTTGCCTGCGCGTCTAACATACCGACCAGTATGTATGTACGATGGACGAAGTCAAGCGGGGCTTGCCCTGGTGTTTCGCTCCGCCGAGCCAACCATCTTGCTTGACAAGCTCCGGGGCGGCATGTTCCCTTTATGTTCCTATCCAGTGAGCAGGATGGAAGCGACAATTCTCCATGCCGACCTGGACGCCTTTTATGCCTCGGTCGAGCAGCTGCTGGACCCGTCGCTGCGCGGCAAGCCGATCGCCGTCGGTGGCGGGGTCGTGCTCGCCGCCTCCTACGAAGCCAAAGCCTTCGGGGTATCCAGCGGCATGTCGGGACGGCGGGCCCGCGCCCTCTGCCCGCA
>Ga0335074_10002829_pt1 | contig 23653 bp, 18 predicted proteins | sample Lox_Sample_23_FD_206715 | JGI IMG/M metagenome (GOLD analysis project Ga0335074, IMG submission 206715) | Soil microbial communities from Loxahatchee National Wildlife Refuge, Florida, United States - Lox_Sample_2.3 | ecosystem: Environmental > Terrestrial > Soil > Wetlands | place: USA...
AGAAGAGCCTCGCATCCAATGTCCTCACCGTGCACGGCAACGCCCCGGCTGGGCCGCCTCACCCGGTCCTCGAACTGGGGGGTACTACGACTGTGGATGGCCCTGGCTCAGTCGAGCTCGACGGCTCCACCACGCTCGACAATGCGGGGGCCATGAGCATAGGTGCCGGGGGAGTGGTCGAGGGCCAAACCTGCTGCGTGAACCCCGACCATTTCGACAACTCCGGGGGGCTCGTAGTGGCTGCGAGCGGCGGGACCGCCACGGTCGGCTCGCTCGATTTTACCAACACGGGCATGGTCAAAGCTCTCAGCGGCACCTTGTCAATAGGGGGGCCCGGTTACTTGCAGGCCGCCGGGACCACCGACCTTGCAGGTGGCTCCATCTCGGCTGCCGGCGAGCCAGTCACTCTCACTGGAGGCTCCCTCGCAGGCGACGGGACGGTCACCGCGGCCGTGGCCAACAAGAGCGGCACCGTGGAGCCAGGCCCACAGGGCGGTCTGAGCGTCGTGGGCTCGTACGACCAGGGGGGGCAAGGCTCTCTCGTGATCAGCGCTGCCGGCGCGGACAGGGGTACCAGCTACAGCCCGCTGGCAGTGCAGGGTGAGGTGTCGCTGGATGGATCGCTCAGGGTGGTAACAAGCGGTGGGTTCACCCCCTCCGCCGGGCAATCCCTCACAGTCCTAACTTTCACCTCTCGGGACGGGCAGTTCTCTTCGACGAGCGGCAACCATCCGTTCACGGTCAGTTATGGCCCGGACGGGGCCAGGGTGGTGTTCCACGGGTGAGCAGCGCGGAGGCGGCCCTTGCCCGGCTCGACGATAAGTTGGGCGAAGAGTGGCTGCGCCGGGCGAGGACTATGAGCTAGAGGCCCGGGGACGGGAAGGGGTTTCGCCAGCGGGGAGAACCAGTCGGGGCCGGTTGCGCGGCCAGGGGCGTAGCGAGGCCTCGTCCTCGGCGGCGTATTGGGGCCGATCGATTGGCGGGTGATTTTCCTTGTCTCGGTGCCTTTTGGGATCGCCGGCACACTTTGGGCCTACTTCAGGCTGCAGGAACTTTGCTCCCGACGGCCCGCCCCGATCGACTGGACGGGGAACCTGACCTTCGCTATTGCGAGCCCCAATAAGGCGGGTCTGATGAACAGCCTTCCTCGCCAACACCGCGGGGCCGGCTCGGGGGTGAACGCTACTTTCCAGAACTCGGCTCAGGTTCTGTCTATCGGCATCTTCTTTACCCTTGTGATAATCGGCCTTTCGGCGAACCTGCCGGCAAGCCTCGGGCATGGGCTGACCTCCGAAGGGGTGCCGCGAGCCGGGGCGCTCAAAGTCGCCAACATGCCGCCCGTGCCCACGCTTTTTGCCGCCTTCCTGGGCTACAGTCCCCTCGCTCATTTGTTGCCGGCCAAAGTAATTGCCGGGCTCAGCAAGGCCCACGCCTCAACTGTCCTGGGCCGCTCGTTTTTCCCGCACCTCGCAGCCAAGCCTTTCGGGGACGGGCTCCACACTGCATTTGACTTTGCGGCTGCGGGCTGCCTGGTAGCCGCGGTGGCGTCGTGGACGCGAGGGCAGTTTCGTTTACCAGAGCGGCGAGCCTCGGGAGTTGGCTGAAGCCGAGCGTCCTCTCGGTGAGATCCCTCCGAGTGAGCTTGTGAGCCGAGTGGACAGCTGGAGTGCCTCCCCACGCTCACCCTAAGGCTCCACGTCGATCTCGAAGAGCTGCGCTGCTGCGGTACTTTTGTGCTGAGGTTGGCGCGCAGCAGGCGCGAAGACGTCTCTTTGGCGGGACGCGTTGTTTTGTCGCGTACCGTGGTTCGACAAGCGCGGCTGGGAGAAGGTACTTCGACAGTCAGGATCATCGGCTGCCGCCGAGCGAAGTGCGTCCCGCAGGCGTTGAAGGTCCTCGGGCGGGTCGCCGGTATTCCTTGGGTGACGGGGGTCGTCGGGCGGTACGAAGGCGCGCTTACCCTTGCCGGCGACGAGCAGCCAACCCTCGTTGGTCTTGAGCCTGTGGTGGTGGGGACAGAGCCGGTCGAGGAGGTCGAGGACGGTGAAGCGTGTTTTCGCCCAGTCGACCCTATGGTCGCTCTGGAGGTAGCTGCCCTTGGCAGGGCAACCCGCTACTGCGCAGCTTGGGTAGAGCCAGTCCAAGGCGGTTGATTGATAGGCATTGGGGCGCCGCCCGAGGTGCGCGACGCCAATGACATCTTTGCCCTTGGTGACCACGGCTTTGAGAAAAGGGTCACGCGTCTCGATGATGTCGTGGACCACCTTGGGGGGCACGCTCCCAAAGCCGGCGACCTCGCAGGTTTCGCCATCGACGGCATAGCCACGCAAGAGGGCATCGTGGTCCACCCGTACCAAGATCTCGTAACCGGGGCGCTGCTTCGGCCCGCCCGCTCTCGCGAGGGCCAAGAGAGCATCGTAGGCGTAGGCTTCCCTTCGCTCATGGCGGCCTTCGTTGCGGGCCTGGTCGAAGATCTCGTCGATGTAGGGCTGCAGGGCTGCCATGACCTCCGCACCCTCGTCTGGGAGCCCGTCGACGCCCATGTGCCAGGTCCCATAGGCGTCGGTCCAGTCGCGAACGGCACGGTTCTCGTGGAACTGCGTGCGCCGGGCCTCCAGGTCCTCCGCCTCGGCCCGCGCACGCTGTGCGTGCGCTACCAGTTCTGAGAGCGAACAGCTCCTTGCTGCCTCGAGCAAGCGCTGGGCTGCCGCCGGGTTTGCTTCTGCAGCACCGGCCACGATCCGGGCTTGCGCCCTGGAAAGCTCGCCATCTCTGGCAGCGGCCTGGACTTCGGGTTGGCCCGCAATGGCTTTTGCCGCCTGGATGTCTTCGTGTGCCGCCTTGAGGGATGTCCCCGAGGACTTCGCAAGCATTTCAGCTGCTCGCCGGTCGGTGAGCTTTGCCCCGATTGGTAGCCCGGCGCCGCCAGCAATGCGGGCGGCGGCTAAAGACGCCACCGTGGACGCCATCTTTTCGATATGTCCCGCCTGCTCGACAACCATTGCCAGTTGGCTCGGGGCGACCAGGGCCGCGTCGAAGGCGGCTGCATAAGCCTTCATTGCTGATCTCAGCTCGCCCAATCTAAGGCACATGGACAGGCTCCTTCGGACGCGGACCTTCCCACCGAGGCTGGCGTCGTTGCGCCGGCGATAAGCCTTGCTATTCCCCGAGACCCCTGGAACGCTGGTAGCTGAGGAACGTCTGTTCTATTGTAGCGAGGCCTGGCGGTTCCCGGCAAAAATTTCTCAACTGGTTCCCCATCGTAAGTTGGTGGAGCCCGTTGTCGCGGGCGCGCTGGTGGGAGGATGGTGCTATGGAACTGCTCGTCGTCAAGGTCGCCAACCCCGATGGGCTTAACCTCATCCTGGGGCAAAGCCACTTCATAAAGACAGTCGAGGATGTGCACGAAGTCTTGGCCGGGTCCTCCCCAGCCACTCGCTTCGGTCTGGCATTTTGCGAGTCGTCGGGGCCTCGTCTGGTGCGGCGTTCGGGCAACGACGAGGACCTGGTCGGATTAGCCACAGAGAACGCGCTCGCGATCGGCGCCGGCCACTCGTTCATTCTGTTCCTGCGGGACGCCTACCCCGTGAACGTGCTGAACGCCATTAAGCAGGTACCGGAGGTGTGCCACATTTACTGCGCCAGTGCGAACCCGGTCTCAGTTGTCGTTGCGGCCGATGAAGAGGGGCGCGGGATCCTGGGCGTGATTGACGGGGGAGCGCCACTGGGAGTGGAGAGCGACCAGGACGTCGCCGAACGCAAACAACTTTTGCGCGCGATCGGCTACAAACTGTAGGCGGACGGCGGGGGATGCCTGTGGCCGCCCTTCAATGTGCGGCGGGTCAGCTCTGGTGGGCGGCTACGAAGATGGGAGGCGGCGTGCCGGCGAGCGAGCCGGACTGGTGGCCCTCGAGGGTGTCCTCGCCCCAGGTGCCGTTGGGGTAGTACGTGCGCACCCACCAGCGGGGGCTCAGTGGGTCGGTGCAGGCGTCCCAGAAGATCACTGAGTGCGCCTGGCCCGTGGTGGCCGCGACATTTTTCGCGAAGCGGAAGTTGACCTCCATCTGGGTGGTCGTGGCATTCTGCGGGAGGCGGGTCGTCTTGGCGTCCACCCGGACCACCTGGTCCAGCTGGTCCGTGGCACCATCGTTGGCCGCCGCCTCGTAGCCGATCGGGGCAGCTTGGTGTGCAGGGGCCGTGAGGTCGATGGGCGGGTAACGGCGCGTCGGGCCTCCCCAGACTGGTGCGGTCCCCTGGGTGAAGCTGTTCATCGACACTCCGCAACCTCGCTCTTGTCTCGCCCAGCCAAATACCTACCCAGGTGGGGAGGCGATGGGTGACCCATCGAGGTGCTTCTCCTGTGCCCCGAGGCGAGGGCACCGAAAGCCTCCCACGCCATTAGTAGTACGAACGGCTGAAAATCTTGCTGCCTTGAGCCTGGCGCATGTGTTCGGCCATATGCAAGCGAAAGTGTCTCGGCTTTCGCCTTTTGCCCCCTCTGCGCGCGCACCGCAAGGGCGCGAGTGTGCAGCTCAGTGCGCATTTCGCGATAGTCGTCAGCGAGCAGGTCCTACAAGGGCCGGTTGCCGAAGAGCGATAGGCGCAAAGTGGACGAGCTACCCGCACCCGGGTTATGCCACGAGGCAGGCCGGATAATTGGGAAATGGAGCGGCTTTCTATTTCCCAAGGCGAAACGGCGGGAACCAAGCGTTACGGTCCCGGGCAAGCCATGGTGCCCCGAAGCCGCAATTTGTGGGCCTGCTAAGCCGCCACCGACGGCACCCGAGCGGCCGTACTAGCTGATCTGGCAGGGGCTGCCAACAGGAGCCGTGCCGAGCGGCAATAATTGCAGCAATGTGGTCGCACGTGCTCGTCGACGGTCACCGGCGGACTTATCAAGCCAAGGTCGACCGCGGGGCCAGGCCCATAACCGGGCGCCCTGCCGTTGCGGTCCTCGGAGCCATCGCGGCGGCCGCCCTCGTGTCCGTGGCGGGTTGCGGCGGCTTGAAGGCGCCGTCGTCGTCAGGGACAACCGCGAGCACGTCTGCTGCCCACTCGGGGAGCAAGTCGAAGACCACAGGGACTACCGCGAGCGCCGGGAGCGGGGCGGCGAGCAACGCAAGCGCGGCGGCCACCTGCCGGACCGACTACCAGGCGGTGGCTTCGGCGGTGACCAGTTATCAGGCGGAGGTGGGCCAGTACCCGCAGAGCATTGGTGCGCTCGGCCAGTGGCTCCACGGGCCGGTCAGTTCGCACTACTTCACTATCACGCTGGGCCCGAAGGACAACGGGGTTGTCGAAGTAGCCACCTCGAACCACCCAGCCGCTGCCGGCGACCATAATTGCACCTACGCAGGCTGAGGAAGGCTCTCAGCACCAGGCCCGGTTTTAGCCCTTGACCGTGACCACCACGGCCTGTGAAACAGACGGGCCCTCGTTCTTGTCCCCCAAGTACTTCGCTTGGAACCGGTGCCGTCCGGGCGGCGCATCGACATGGAGCTGTGGGTTAGGGGTGGCCAGTTTGGTGGTCGCAACGGTGGCGCCGTCCATTAGGAGCTCTACAGATGTGCCGGGGTCGACCGGTGTCGAGGCCGCACCCTCGACTGTTACCGGGAAATCGAGGCGTTGCCCAACGGTCGCCGGCGCGCCAAGCAAGGTCAGCGTGGGCGACTTTTTGACCGTCAGCCTGATCGCCCCGCTGCTCTTCGTGTAAGGGTTCTCCGTAATGCCTTTGACACCAGTGACCGACCAGGGGACCGGGACGGCTTTGAAAACAGCGGACAACCGGTAGACGCCGACCGGGATGGTGGAACTGCTGTGGGCCTCGACGACGTCCCCCCCTGGCTGAATAGCCGAAGAGGGGACCTGAGCCTCGCCTTCCACATGACCGTCGACTAGGAAAACTACGTCGCCGTGAGGAGAGCCAGAGCCAAGGTGCCCTGGGGCAACTTCGGCGTTGAGCCAGCAGCAGTGTTGCGGCCCGTAGATGTAGACGCCGGAGTGGCGGGTCAGTTGTGGCGGTACCACTGAGCTTTCGAAGATCGGGCCGGGATTTATCACCCAGGTGGTGGTCCGAGATTGGTCGAACATTTCCTGGATCCTGAGCACGACGCGAGACTCCTCATGCTCACGAGGGTCAAGCACCACAGCGGCCCACCACCAGGCCCCGGCCTTGGCCGGCGTCCCAGCGAAGCGGATCTGCGGTCCCTTGAGCGACACGGCAATGCCGTTACGCGTCAAGGTCCCGTTCGAGGAAAGAGAGTAAGGCGGTTTCCCGCCTACGATCCTGAGAACGGCCCGGTACGGTGTGCCCACATGGCCGTAGGGCAGGAGCCCGGACACGGATATGGCAGAGCTCGTGTGAGCAGCCCTCACTTGTGCTGACGGTGCGATGACAAAGGCGGGAGCACTCAGCACCAGAGCGAGGAGCCGTCGGTTCACCGTCCCCAGGCTAGAGAAGGACGGACTGTGCAATGGAGCTTTGCGAGCAGACCTTTCTCTATGGCGCGGGCGGGCCGCTATGGCGCGGGCGGGCCGCCAGCGAGAGTGAGAGGCACCGGTATGGTGACCGTGACGCTCACCGAAACGCTCAGGGGGGCGAGTGTATGAAGCGGACGTGCCGTGCGGGTAGGAGGCCGCCCTTAGAGGAGCGCTCGAGCGCCCAAGCGCTCGCAGCCGAGTGGCACGGTGCGCGGGGAGCCGGTGCCCGGGTGCCCGGTGCCCCGGACGGGGTGGCACGAGCCCGTGCCCGGGCCTCCGGTGTGGGAGTGCTGATACCCATGCCGGCGGCGGAGGACAGCGATCTTGTTGCCCTAAGCAGTGAGAGCCAACTTGGCCAGCCGCGAATGCCCGAACGCTACCAGGGCCTTTGAAAGGACGCGGGCCGCCATGAAGCCCGAGCCTGCAGCAAATACCGTAAATATCAAAAGGCTGAAAAGCGAGCCCGACGCGCCCACGACATCGGCCCGAGCCACGCTCGTGCTCAGCGCCAGAATATCTGCCTCTGCGCTGTGCCATAACTGGGGGAGGACGCGCGGCGCCAGGAAACCACTTGGCGCGAGGTCGCCTGCCAGCACAAGAATGCTCACAACGACCCACGCCTTTACCCCGTCAAAGCGAGCCGCGCTCGCATGACCTAACTCGTGGAAGGACGCCGGTAGTGTCCCGGCCGGGTACATGACCAATAAAAGCGCCGGGGAGGCAAGCACTTCTTGTAGTCCGTGAACGACTAGCCCGTCGTGGCGCAATATTTCCCAAGCGTCGCCCGAAGCGAGCGCAGCGAGGACGACAGCCACGCTGCGACTGAAAACCATTGCATGCAAAACGAAGTCCACGCCAGGGGCCTCGTTCGACCTGAGCCAGGGCACCACCACGCAGCGACCTCAGTTTGCCGCGCAAAGCGCAACGAGGTCCTTGTGCTTGGAAACGAGCGCCTGCAACTGAGCCGCCATGGTAGAAAGCTCCGAGGCGGCCGCCAAGGCGTCATTGGAACCGCTCGCTGTCAACTGGGCGGCTTCGGCGGCGCTGTCGATGCTCTTGCGGATGCGGCTCGACCCCTCAGAGAGCTCCCGCAAACCATGCGAAACCGTGGTGGAGGTCCCACTTTGCCTTTTGACCGACGTCGCGATCGACTCTTGGATCTCGTTGATGCGGCCGATCGTCTGGCTGATGCGTTCGATCGCTTCCACGCTGTGGCTCGTGTCGCGTTGGATGGCGCTGATCATGGAAGCGATCTCGTCCGTAGCCTTGGCGGTTCCCGAAGCCAGCTCTCGCACTTCGCCGGCGACGACGGCAAAGCCAGCGCCAGCCTTGCCGGCGCGCGCTGCCTCAATGGTCGCGTTCAGCGCCAAGAGGTTGGTTTGCCGAGCGATCTCAGTGATGACTAGCAAGATCGTGCCGATCTTGGCCGAGCTATCGGCAAGGCGGGAGATGATCGTGTTCGTCGCCTGCGACTCGCGCTTGGCGTCGGTCCCGACTGTTAGGGCCTCGTTCGCGTTACGGCTTATTTCCTGGATGGAGAGCGCCATTTCGTCGGCTCCCTTGGCGACAGCGTCGGTATTGAGGGCGATCTGTTCGCTCGTGGTCGCGACGACCACTGCCGACCCCGATGCCTCCTCTGCACCGACGTTCAGTTGGTGAGCCGTCGACCTGAGGCGCTCGGATGCTTGTGCGAGCGACTCGGCGTTGTTGGCAACGCCTGTCAAGAGCGTGACGAGGACTCGTTCTCTCTCCTCCGTCGCCGCTTGGCGCTCGCGCGCCTCTGCCTGAGCCCGCGTCACCGTCAATGCCAACCGGTAGCCGGTGACGATGATCGTCAGGGTGGCGAAAGCGATCGCTGCGGCGCCAACGTGGCCGAGGCTGGCGGCAATGAGCACCAAAAGTCCTGCGCCGGCGCCAGCGCCCGGTAAGACGTACCCGCCGCTCGCGGGGGGGTCGAGCTCCGAGGGCTCGGCGGGCTGCACCCAGCTGCTGATGGCGATGAGGGTGAGGGACATCGGCCACGCGATGGCATTTGCGACGTACCCCATCCGGCTGTCTGGCTGGAGGAGGTTGTAGGTGTCGCCAACGCAGTTCACTATCAGGGCGGCGGTAACAACGCCAAAGGCCGCCCTCCGGTCCTTTGGCACGACAACGAAGGCGCTCAAGGAAACCGCAAGGAGAGCCAAGTCGCCGACGGGGTAGAACATCGTGGTCGCAGTGGACAGGTTGAACCCGCCGACCGCCTTTAGGACCGGCTGCGCCACGAACGCGGCGATTATCGACGCAACCCCGAGGCCGGCGATCGCTCGGTCGAGCCATGTCATCGTGATGAGCGGCGAGGCTTCCCGGCGCAGCAGCGCGGCAAGGCCTAGGTAACAGAGCGGGAAGAAGCCGACGTAGAAGCCGTCTGCGACCGAAGGCACTGGGACGGTCCCGCCACCGATCGACTGTACGGTCACTGCGACGTCGCCGATGCCCCAGGAAACGCCCGCCAGGCAAATGATCACCGGGAAGCTCCGCCCAACGGCGCCGCTCGCGCGCCAGCCCGGGCCCCAATAGCGATATATGCCGAGACAGCTGACGGCTATCTCGAAAAGCGACGCTCCCCAGCCGTCTACCGGGATGTAGTAGGACCCGACCTTCCGCACGACGAGGGAAACAAGGAAGCCGAGGAGGAGGGCCCCGGCCACGACGAACTTGCCGCGGGCCGGGTGGGGGAGCATAGGGGGCCGGGCTCCGCGCTGTCGTGCAGCTCGAGCTGTGCCTAGGCCCGCTGGGTACCCGGCCGCCGGTGCGAAGCTTTGAGCTGGCGGTTTTCCTGGTGCGATGGTCACTCCAAGCCTTACCTGCTGGGGCGCCCCGGGCCGCTTGCCCGGGGAACCGCGCGGTGGCTCCCGCGCGGTTATGTACCTGATGAGATCGGCCTGCGTAAGGATGACCTTAGAAAGCGGTGACGCCTGGCCTCAGAAGCAGCGTCGCTGCAGGTCAGCTATGATGTAGCCAGTCAAGTGCTGTGTGGGCCAATGCCGTCCCGACCTGCACCAGAAGAGTTAATAACCCTACCTGGGAGGCATAAAGGGACGATGGCACGTCGCGCTGGCTTCAACCTGAGCCCGAGCAGCTCAAGAAGTGCAACCAGTACGGGCGTCGAAAAGAGCCGCAACGGTCTCTATAGGCCTGAGATGGAGCACGACTCCTGTGGCGTCGCCTTTGTTGCGGACATGCGCGGCAGGCCGAGCCACGAGATGGTCGAGATGGGCTTGGCGGCCCTTTGCCACCTAGAGCATCGAGGTGCAAAGGGGGCGGAGCCAGATTCGGGGGACGGTGCGGGAGTGCTCGTCCAGGTCCCGGACCGGTTCCTTCGTAGCGCGTTCGGGCGCGCTGGCGTGGGGCTGCCTCCGGCGGGCTCCTACGCCACGGCCATTGCGTTCCTTCCTGCCGACGAGGCGGCCGCAGAACAGGCGCGCCGGCAGTTCGAGGACCTTGCGTCAGAAGAAGGCCTCCGGGCCATCGGCTGGAGGCGAGTGCCTGTCGAGGAGGAGCTGCCGGGCCGGGGGGCACGCGCGGTCATGCCGTCTTTCGGCCAGGTGGTCGTGGCCGGCCTGGCAGGCGAGAGCGGGCTATCCCTCGAGCGGCGCGCCTTCATCCTTCGCAAGCGCGCCGAGCATGAGGTCGAGGGCCTTTATCTCGCTTCGCTCTCGAGCCGCACGCTCGTCTACAAGGGGATGCTCACCGCGCCACAGCTCCCGGAATTTTTCCCCGATCTTTCCGACCCTGAGTTCGAGTCAGCTCTCGTCTTGGCGCACGCTCGCTTTTCCACCAACACCTTCCCCAGTTGGCCCCTTGCCCACCCTTATCGCTACGTAGCTCATAACGGCGAGTTCAACACTGTGCAAGGCAACCGCAACTGGATGCGCACGAGGGAGGCGATGCTTTCGAGCCCGCTCCTCCCCGGGGACATCTCCAGGATCTTCCCCATCGTTACCCCGGGCGGCAGCGACTCGATGAGCTTTGACGAGGTGCTCGAGGTGCTCCACCTCGGGGGGCGGTCGCTTCCCCACGCGGTCCTCATGATGGTCCCCGAGGCCTGGGAGAACAAAGCCGATCTTTCACCCGCACGGCGCGCCTATTACGAGTACCACTCTTGTCTCATGGAGCCCTGGGACGGGCCCGCTGCGATCGTGTTCACCGACGGGACAGTGATCGGCGCCCAGCTCGACCGCAATGGCTTCAGGCCGCTGCGCTACTGGGTGACCGACGACGACCTTGTGGTGCTCGCTTCCGAGGTCGGAGTACTGGACATCCCCGCGGGCAAGGTCGTCACCAGGGGCCGGATCCAGCCCGGGCGGATGTTCCTCGTGGACACGGCCGCCGGGCGCATTGTGGACGACGACGAGATCAAAGACGCCCTTGCACGCGAGCACCCCTACGGGGACTGGCTCGCAGCCGAGCGAGTGGGGCTGGAAGACCTCCCGCTCCGGCGCGCCCTTACTCCCCAGTACTCACGTCTTGTCAGCTTCCAGCGCCAGTTCGGGTACACCGAGGAGGAGGTGCGCCTCGTCCTCGAGCCGATGGTGAGGACTGGCGCCGAGCCTGTCGCTTCCATGGGCGACGATACGCCGCTAGCCGTGCTCTCGCGCCGGCCCCGCCTCCTTTATGACTATTTTCGGCAGCTTTTCGCTCAGGTTACCAACCCCCCGCTCGACGCCATCCGGGAGGAGCTAGTCACGTCCTTGGCGGCTTCAGTGGGCCCCGAGGGCAACCTGTTGCAGCCGGGCCCGGAGTCGTGCCATCAGATAAGGCTCCCCAAGCCCATCCTCTCCAATGACGAACTTGCAACCTTGCTCTACGTGGACGAGGACGGGCTCGTCCCGGGCTGGCGCACTTTCGCCATCGACGGCCTCTTTGAGGCGAAGGGCGAAAAGGGCCCAGGGGAGCGCCTCCGTTTGGCGCTCGAGCGCGTCTGCGCCGAAGTCGAAGACGCGATTATCAACGACGAGGCGAGCGTGGTCGTGCTCTCGGACAGGCATTCCAACGCCGACTACGTGCCAGTCCCAGCATTGCTGCTCGTTTCGGCGGTACACCATTACTTAGTCGACAGGAAGCTGCGTACCCGAGTGGGCCTCGTTGTCGAAACGGGCGAGGCCCGCGCCGTCCACCACATGGCCTGCCTGATCAGTTATGGAGCGGCCGCCGTCAACCCCTACCTCGCCTTCGACACGGTCGTAGACCAGGTGCGGCGAGGAGCCATCGTCGACATGTCTGCCCGCAAAGCGCTCCAAAACTATGTCAAGGCCGCTGCCAAGGGTGTCCTCAAGACGATGTCGAAGATGGGCATCTCAACGGTCCCCTCCTATACCGGTGCACAGGTTTTTGAAGCGGTCGGGCTTTCGAGCGAAGTGGTCGACCGCTATTTCAAGGGTACGGCGAGCCAGGTAGAGGGCGTGGGCTTGGAGGAGATCGCGAACGAGGCCCTCGCACGCCATCGTGCGGGGTGGCCGGCTCGGCCCACCGAGCTCGCGCACAGGGACCTCGAGCCGGGCGGCGAGTGGCAGTGGAGGCGTGAGGGCGAGTACCACCTTTTCAACCCGGACACAGTGTTCAAGCTGCAGCACGCGACTCGTGCCAAGAGCTACAAGATTTTCCAGGAGTACAGCAGGGCTGTCGACGACCAGTCCCACAACCTCGCCACGCTGCGCGGCCTGCTCCGCCTCAAGCCGGCGGCGGAGACCGGGCGCCGTCCTGTGCCTTTGGACGAGGTGGAGCCAGTTTCCTCGATTGTGAAACGGTTCTCCACAGGGGCCATGTCTTATGGGGCAATTTCCCAAGAAGCGCATGAAACTTTGGCGATCGCGATGAACCGCTTGGGTGCCAAGAGCAACAGCGGGGAAGGGGGCGAAGACCCCGAGCGGGACATCCCAGATGCCAACGGCGACAGCCGGCGGAGCGCGGTCCGTCAGGTCGCTGCCGGCAGATTTGGCGTAACGAGCGAGTACCTCGTGCATGCCGACGACATCCAGATCAAGATGGCGCAAGGGGCCAAGCCGGGCGAAGGGGGGCAGCTGCCCGGAAAAAAGGTCTATCCCTGGATCGCAAAGACGCGTTACTCCACACCCGGCGTCGGGCTCATCTCGCCTCCGCCCCACCACGACATCTACTCCATCGAGGACTTGGCTCAGCTGATTTATGACCTGAAAAACGCCAACCCAAGGGCGCGGGTCAACGTCAAGCTGGTCGCGGAGACCGGAGTCGGGACGGTCGCGGCGGGCGTCGCGAAATGCCACGCGGACGTGATCCTGATATCAGGCCACGATGGCGGCACCGGGGCCTCTCCCATGAGCTCCACGAAGCATGCAGGCGGGCCCTGGGAGCTCGGTATCGCCGAGACCCAGCAGACCCTGCTCCGCAACGGCCTGCGTGACAGGGTGGTGCTCCAGGTCGATGGGTCGATGAAGACCGGGCGCGACGTTGTCATCGCGGCGCTCCTGGGGGCGGAAGAGTACGGTTTTTCGACTGCGCCATTGGTCGTCGAGGGCTGCATAATGATGCGCGTCTGTCACCTCGACACCTGCCCCGTCGGGGTTGCAACGCAGAACCCCGAGCTCCGCAAGCGTTTCCGTGGCACACCCGACCTCGTGGTGAGCTATTTCGAGTTCGTCGCCGAGGAGGTGCGGGAATGGCTCGGCCACCTCGGTTTCAGGGCCCTGGAAGAAGCCATTGGGCGCAGCGACGTCCTCGGTTCAGTAGTAGCCGCGCGCCACCCCAAGGCCGCCAAGCTCGACCTCTCGCCGATATTGCAACCGCCTCCGGCCGGCGTCGCCCTCATGTGCACGCGTGCCCAGGACCATGGGCTCGAGCGCGCGCTCGACGTTGAGCTCATCCAAGCATGCCGCTCGGCGCTCGAGGACAAAGAGCTTGTACGGGGCTCGTGGGCAGTGGCTAATTCGAACCGCGCCGTGGGCACGATGCTCGGCTCAGAGGTGACAAGGCGCCATGGCGGTGGCGGCCTGCCGGACGGGACCATTGACCTCGAGCTCCGGGGCTCGGCCGGGCAGAGCTTTGGGGCGTTCCTGCCCAGGGGCGTCACCCTGCGGCTTTACGGTGACGCGAACGATTACCTGGGCAAGGGGCTTTCGGGTGGACGGGTCGTGGTCCGGCCGCCGGCAGACGCAGGAGAAGGCTTCCTGGCGGAGGCGAACATTATTGCCGGCAACGTGATCGGCTATGGCGCCACCGGTGGCGAGCTTTTTATTCGCGGTGTCGTGGGTGAGCGTTTTTGCGTGCGCAACTCAGGCGCGACGGCTGTTGTCGAAGGTGTTGGCGACCACGGCTGCGAGTACATGACGGGTGGCCGGGTAGTGGTGCTCGGCCCGACGGGGCGGAACTTCGCAGCCGGGATGTCCGGTGGCTTCGCTTATGTGTACGACGAGCAGGGCAATTTTGCCGGCCGCGTCAATACCGATGGGATCGAGCTGCACGAGGTCGGTGAGGAAGACCTTCCCTGGCTCGAGGGGATCTTGGCGAGGCACGTAGAGCACACGGGCTCTGCAGTCGCGGCGCGCCTGGTCGCTGACTTTGCCCGGTACGCCCCGTTCTTTGTCAAGGTGGTGCCGGCGGAGTACCTCCGAGCGCTCGAAGCTGGAGCGGCAGGGGCCTTCCTCGCGCAGGTTTCGCCCGGACAGGAAGGGCATGAACAAGGAGACGAGCAGGCGGCAGGCGGAGACGGCCTGTCGCTCGTGGCAAGTTCGCGTGGCTGACCCCGAAGGCTTCCTGAAACATCGTCGCAACGAGGCGGAGCACCGGCCCGTCCATTTGCGCGTCCGGGACTGGCAAGAGATGTACGAGCCTGTGGACGCCGGGCTGCTGCGCGCGCAGGCCTCGCGGTGCATGGACTGCGCTATCCCTTTTTGCAACAGCCTCCACGGTTGCCCGCTCGGCAACCTCATCCCGGACTGGAACGACCTCGTTCATCGCGATCGTTGGCGCGATGCGATCGAGCGGCTGCACGCCACCAATAACTTCCCCGAGTTCACCGGCAGGATGTGCCCAGCGCCCTGTGAGAGCGCCTGCGTCCTCGCCCTCAACGACGAAGCCGTGACGATCAAGCAGATCGAGAAGGAGATCATCGACTACGCCTGGGAGCACGGTTGGGTGACGCCGCTTCACCCTGCCACCGAGACAGGCAAGCGAGTGGCGGTAATCGGCTCGGGCCCGGCTGGGATGGCCGCGGCGCAACAGCTCACGCGTGCGGGGCATGAGGTGGTCGTCTTTGAGCGTGACGACAGGCCGGGGGGGCTCATCCGCTACGGCATCCCCGACTTTAAAATGGACAAGTCACTGCTCGAACGTCGCGTCGAACAAATGCAGCAGGAAGGGACATCTTTTGAATGCGGGGTCGAGGTAGGGGTCGACCTTTCGGTGGAGGAGCTGCGGGGGAGCTTCGACGCAGTTGTCCTTGCCCTTGGAGCGCTCTGGCAGCGGGACCTCGAGATCCCCGGCCGGCACCTGGAGGGGGTGCACCTGGCCATGGAATACCTCGTCCCGGCTAACCGTGTGCAGGCGGGGTTGCTGGCGGTGCCGCCGATTGATGCCGCTGGGAAGAAAGTGGTGATCATAGGGGGAGGCGATACGGGCGCCGACTGTTTGGGTACGGCTCACCGCCAAGGCGCGGCTATGGTGCACCAATTTGACATCCATGAGCGCCCGCCTGACGAACGACCCGATGAGACGCCCTGGCCGCTGTGGCCCCTGGTGCTGCGGGGCTCTCTTGCCCATGAGGAGGGAGGGCACCGTGAGTTCGCGTCGCAGACGGACGCGTTTATCGGGGACGAGCGCGGCCATGTAAGAGCCTTGCGGGCGCACAGGGTGAGGGAGCTCTCGCGGCGTATATACGAAGACATCCCCGGTAGCGACTTCGAGCTGGAGGCTGATTTGGTCTTACTGGCAATAGGCTTTCGCGGCCCGGACCGCCAGCTGCTCGGCAGGCTCGGGGTGGCGCTGACGGAGCGAGGGACCGTCGCTCACAATGGGGATTGGGCCACCAACGTGGGGGGTGTGTTCGCATGCGGGGATGCGACCCACGGAGCGAGCCTCATCGTTTGGGCAATTGCTGAGGGACGGGCCGCGGCGGCGGCAGTCGACCGGTTCCTGGTTGGCGACACTTTGTTGCCCGCTGCGCTCTGAGGGCCCAAGAGGGTGGCCCGGGGCCGGGGCCTCCGGCCGGCATGAACTTTGGCAATAACGTGGCGACGTGGGGGGTTTGCTCGAGCTTGAAGGGCTCCGGCGGAGCTACGGGCCGGTCGTAGCTCTGGATGGCCTCTCCTTCGAGGTCCCCTCTGGTGAAGTGGTTGGGTTCCTCGGCCCTAATGGCGCTGGCAAGACGACCACGATGCGAGCAATCTTTGGCCTCACCGACCTTGACGCGGGAGCAGTCCGATGGAACGGCTCTCGGGTGGGCCAGGCCGAGCGCCGCCGGTTCGGCTACATGCCCGAAGAGCGCGGGCTCTACCCGGGCATGCTGGTCGGGCAGCAAGTGGAGTACCTGGCCCGGCTGCACGGCCTGGGGGCAAAGGAAGCGGTCACCGCTGCCGCCGGGTGGTTGGAGCGCCTTGGGATTGCCGACCGACGTGGTTCCAAGGTGGAGGCCTTGTCGCACGGGAACCAACAGCGCGTACAGCTCGCCGCTGCGCTCGTGCACGACCCAGAGCTCCTTGTCCTCGACGAGCCGCTGTCGGGGCTCGACCCAACTGGCATTGAAGACATCGGCCAGGTCCTTATCGGTGAGGCGCGAGCCGGCTGTTGCGTGCTCTTCAGCAGCCATCAGCTGGACCTGGTGGAGGATCTTTGCGATCGCGTGACGATTATCGACCACGGCAAGCTGGTGGCCTCGGGGACGGTCGAGGACTTGGCCACGAGCGGCCCCCGCCGCCTCGAGGTGCGTGTCGAGGGGGAAAGGACGGCTGACTGGGCTCGAGAGCTCCCCGGGGTCACAGTCTCCGAGGTGGTCGGGGGCGCAGCCCGTCTCGTGCTGGAAGGCCCTGTCGATAGTAACGACGTGCTCCAGGCTGCCATGAACGCCGGCCGCGTAACCGAGTTTTCTTTCGCCCGTCGCCGGCTCTCGGAGGTTTTCAGAGAGGCGCTCGGATGAGGGTCTTCTACCTTTTGCTCATACTGGTTGCCGGTGGCGCCGTGCGCCTGGCGCTCTTCCGTGCCCGGCGCCGGCGTCGCAGCGCTGAGCCTCTGCCCGGCGGACCGTCTCGCCCGGTTCTCGAGGCTGGGGGCGCGGCGACGCAAGGGAGCGCCTCGGCGGGCGGGGCGTCGCGCTTGCTCTGGGACGCTTTGGAGCGGGGGCTCGGGGATGTTGGCCTGGTCGCTTCTCGGGAGATCCGAGAGCGGCTCCGTGGCCGTATCTTTCGGGTCGGTACGGTCTTGATGGTCCTCGGCGTGAGCGCGGCCATCGTTATCCCCACGCTGACCAAGAGCGGCGGCCTCACACCTCAGACGGTCGGAGTCCTCGGCCCTCTCTCCCCAGGCGCAAGGCAGCTCGTCCTCGCTGCCGCAAAAGCGAACCAGGACAAGGCCAAGTTCGTCCCCGAGAGCTCGCTGGCCTCAGCCGAGGCGCACCTACGGTCGGGGGAGACGGACTTCGTGATCGTGGACGCAAGCGAGATCTTGCTTGACAAACCTGTCAGTTCGAGCAACTCCCCAGCCGACCCAGGGCTCGTGCAGGACGTGGCGCAATACCTCGGCGTGCTGGACGCGTACCAAAGGGCAGGCGTGAGCCCGGCTCAGGCGGCTCGGATCGACAACTCCAAGCCCATTGGCGTGCGCAGCCTCGTAGCAGGCTCAAAGAGCAAGACCAACGCCACGTCGATCATCGGGCTCGTGCTGTTGTTCTTCATGCTTACCCAGTACTGCACCTGGATCCTGGTCGGTGTCATGCAGGAAAAATCGAGCCGGGTGGTCGAGGTCCTCCTCGCGACCGTCCGGCCCATCCAGCTCCTCGGTGGCAAAGTGCTCGGCATCGGAGCCGTTGCCCTGGGACAGGCTGCGCTCATCGTTGGCGTCGCGCTCGCGCTTGGCGCTGCCGTGGGTTCAAACTTTCTCCACGGCGCGGCGCCGCTCGCGATCCTCGCCGAGCTCGCCTGGCTCGTGCTCGGGTATGCCTTTTATTGTTGGGTCTACGCCGCCGGCGGGTCAACAGCGGAGCGGCAAGACCAAGCGCAAACGGTTGCCTTGCCGCTCAGTTTCCCGGTGCTCTTTGCTTATGTCTACGCGATCACAGTCGCGTCCTCGGGGAGCCCGAGCCTGTTCTTCAAGGTTCTCGCCTATTTTCCGCCCACGGCGCCGTTCTGCATGTCCGTGCTGGTCGGCTTGAGCGAAGTCACCTGGTGGGAGTTCGTGGTCTCGGCGTTCATCAGCCTGGCCGCCACGGCAGGCATGGCAGTCCTGGCCGCTCGCGTCTACCGGCGAGCCGTACTGCGGACCGGTGCCAGGGTGCACTTGCGCGAGCTCCTCGGGCGCTACGCCCACTAGCCGACGAGGGGCTGGAGGGACCGGGCAGCGAGGTCGCGCTCGGGATTGGCCAGGTTGTAGGGGAGCGGCCGAAGACGCCGTTACCCTCGTACAGGTGAGGATCGTTTACTACCCGGCGGGTACTGGCCCCGAGCGGGAGGGCGCACCCGCGCCGGAGCCTGTCCCCGACCCCGATCGCGGGACCGTGGTCACAATTGGGGCCTTTGACGGGGTCCATGTCGGTCACCGTGCGCTGGTACAACGGGCCCTGGCTTCCGCTCGCGACATCGGGGCACTGACCGCGGTAGTCACTTTCGACCGTCACCCGGCTAGCGTCGTCCGGCCGCAATCGGCCCCGCTCCTACTTACGACCCTCGACCAGAAGCTTTCGCTCCTCGACGCCGCAGGCGTGGACCTCGCGCTGGTGCTCCATTTTGACGCCCAGAGAGCTGCAGAAGCAGCGGAGGACTTTGTCGCTGAGATCCTCGTGAGTTACCTGCACGCCCGGGCGGTCATCGTCGGCCATGACTTCCACTTCGGTCGCAACCGGGAGGGCGACGTGCCCCTACTGCAGCGGATGGGAGCTCGCTTGGGTTTCGACGTCACGGGCATCCGGCTCGTGAGGGCGCAGGCCGGCGCCGAGGCTGAGAGGTCGGCGAAGGGGGTAGGCGCGGGCGCGCCGGCCGGGCCCGGGGTGCTCGAGGCAGTGTCGTCGACGCGGATCAGGCGGCTCATCGCCGGGGGCGACGTTAGGGCGGCTGCGGCGCTCCTTGGCCGGTGGCACCAACTTTCAGGAGTGGTCGGCCATGGGGACAAGCGGGGGAGGGAACTGGGGTTCCCCACGGCTAACCTCCAGGTGAGCCAGGAGATGCAGCTCTGCGCCGACGGCGTCTACTCGGGCTGGTACCTGCGGCCTGATGGCACGCGCCACCAGACGGCGATCTCGGTTGGGAGGCAGCCGACCTTCTATGCCGAACGAGCGTTCTCGCTGGTAGAGGCGTTCCTGCTCGACTTCCAAGGCGACCTTTACGACGAAGTGGGCACGGTCGAACTAGTGGCCAGGCTCCGCGGCCAAGTGAAGTTCTCCTCTGTCGAAGCTCTCATCGACCAGATGACCAGCGACGTCGCGCAGACCCGACGTACGCTCGCTGCTGCTCGCTGGTAACATGTTTGGCGGCGTTGCGCCGAGGCAGTCAGCCCACGTGCCCTCAGCTGGACCAGCTGAGCGAGCGCGGGCGAGGTCTTGGGGGGCGCCGAACGCGTAGTAGACCCTAACCAGCCTGTTCTGAGGATCTAACCACATGGCCGAAAAAGCGGCGACGATCGCCAGCTACCGCCTCCACGAGACCGATACTGGTTCGCCCGAGGTGCAGGTCGCCCTATTGAGCGAGCGCATCTCACATTTGACCGAGCACCTCAAGGTCAACAAGCACGATCACCACTCGCGCCGTGGGCTCATGGTCCTTATCGGGCGACGCCGCCGCCTCCTCGATTACGTGAGGAACAACAACGTCGAGCGTTACCGGGAACTCATAGGTCGGCTCGGGCTGCGCCGTTGAAATTGTTGGCCTTTGGGCGGGCTGCGGTCAGCTGCCAGTCGAGGGCTTCCTTATGCATGCCAGACGCGGTTCGCCCTTTGGTGGGCGCGCGCCGGCACAGCCGGGAGGTCGTCAACTGACAACTGGCTCGCCACGCTCCTTGGCTGCTGGGCCCGGCAACGGGCCCTTTGTTCGTGGTCGCCGGCCCCACCGGCGGCCCCGGCCCCACAGGGCACAGGCCCGAAAGGAGATATATGGGGGAGCTTGTTACAGTTTCGGTCCCGGTTTCCGGTACCGCCAAATCGATCAGTTTTGAAACGGGGCTACTAGCTCAGCAGTCCCAGGGAGCAGTTGTAGGGCGGGTCGGCGACACGGTCGTCCTCGCCACCGCTAATGCTGCTCACAACGCGCCAGAGGGGATCGACTTCTTCCCCCTCACGGTGGACGTTGAAGAAAGGATGTACGCAGCGGGGAAGATCCCGGGTTCGTTCTTCCGGCGAGAAGGGCGCCCGACCGAGAGCGCCATCCTGACGGCGCGGCTCATAGACCGTCCCCTCCGGCCGTCTTTCGTCGACGGCTACCGCAACGAGACCCAGGTTGTCGTCACGGTCCTCGGGGCGGACCAGGTCAACCCGCACGACATCATCGCCATAAACGCCGCCAGCGCGGCGCTCATGATCTCAGGGATCCCCTTCGAAAACCCGATCGGCGCGGTGAGGGTGGCCTATTCGCAGCAGGGCCAATGGGTGCCCCACCCAACTTATGAAGAGGGTGACGGCTCGACGTTTGAGCTTGTTGTTGCGGGCCGGGCGCTCCCAGATGGCGACATCGCGATCATGATGGTAGAGGCGGGTGGCGCCGAGCGCGCCTGGAGCTATTACGAAGCGGGCGCCCCGAAAGTTACCGAAGAGGTGATCGCCGAAGGATTGGAAGCCGCCAAGACGTGGATCCGCGAGTCGATCGAGCTCCAGCTCGAGCTGAAGGCTAAAGCGGGGCCGCGAACGGCTCTTGTCTTCCCAGCTCGCAAGGACTACGAGGCCGATGTCTACGAGCGCGTCGAGGCGCTCGGTGGCGACCGGATAGCCAAAGTGACCACGATCTCATTGAAGTCCGAGCGGGAAGCGGCCTTGTCCGAGGTCGCCGCCGCGTTGCTGGAGGAGCTCGGCGGGGATTTCCCCGGGCGGGAAAAGGAGATCGCCAACGCGGTCCGTTCCCTCACCAAACGGCTTGTCCGCAAACGCATTGTCGAAGAAGGTGTTCGCATCGACGGCCGCGGCACTCGTGACCTCCGGCCGCTCAGCGCCCGGGTCGGGGTAATCCCGACAGCTCACGGCTCGGGGCTCTTCCAGCGAGGCGAGACTCAGGTCCTCAACGTAGCGACCCTCGGTATGCCGCGGAGCGACCAGCTCTTGGACACGATCTCTCCTGAGGAAAAAAAGCGCTACATGCACCACTACAACATGCCCCCCTTTGCTAATGGCGAAGTAGGCCGTGTCGGGAGCCCCAAGCGCCGTGAGATCGGCCACGGGCTCCTCGCCGAGCGTGCCCTCCTGCCCGTTGTGCCCGCCTACGACGAGTTCCCCTATGCATTGCGGCTTGTTTCCGAAGTGCTTTCTTCCAATGGGTCGACTTCGATGGCATCTGTTTGCGCCTCCACTCTTTCGCTCATGGACGCGGGCGTGCCGATCAAGGCGCCCGTCGCCGGGATCGCGATGGGCCTTGTCAAAGAGGGCGAGCGCTACGTTACTTTGACCGATATCCTCGGGGCCGAAGACGCTTTTGGGGACATGGACTTCAAAGTTGCCGGCCCGGCTGACTTCGTAACAGCGCTCCAGCTCGATACGAAGATAGACGGCTTGCCCGCAGGCGTCCTCGCCGACGCCCTCCGCCAGGCCCGGGAAGCCCGCCTTACGATCCTCGAGGTCATGAACGGGGCGATCAGTGAGCCTCGCACGGAAGTCCGTGACACCGCACCCAAGATCGTCACGCTCGAAATCCCTATCGACAAGATCGGCGAGGTGATCGGGCCGAAGGGCAAGATGATCAACTCGATCCAGCAGGAGACCGGGACCGACATAAGCGTCGACGACGACGGCGTCGTGGGGACCGTAACCGTGGGCGCCCGCGACGGCGGTGCCGTGAAGGAGGCGGTCCGGCGGATCGAGCTGATCCTTGACCCGCCGAAAGCCGAGATCGGCTCGACCTACACGGGCAAGGTCGTCAACATCACAAAGTTCGGCGCATTCGTCAATATCCTGCCCGGGCGGGACGGGTTGGTCCACATCTCCAAGCTCTCCAAGCTCACTCAAGGCAAGCGCGTCGAGCGGGTAGAAGACGTCCTTTCTGTGGGCGAGGAGCTCGAGGTGCGGGTGGACGACATCGACCCCGTCGGCAAGGTCTCACTTTCCTTGCTCGCGGGCTCTGCCGATGAGGCTGCGCCGGGTGGCAGCGGGGCGCAGGGTGGCAGCGCCGATCGCGCTCGTGAAGAGAGGGGCCACAATGGAGCGGGAGACCCTGATTACGAGACGGTGTCGTTCGAGGAGACCTGGGAACAGGAGGCCCGCTCGGCCTTCGGGGACCTCGGTCCTGTGACCGCTCCCGAGCTCGCAGCAGGGCCTGCTCTCCCGGGCGCACGTGGGCCGGGCTCCCGCAGCGGCGAAAACCGCGGTGGGGACCAGCGCGGTGGCGAGCAAAGGGGTTCTGGGCCCCGCCGCAACCCGCGGCGCCGGCGCTGAGCCGTCAAGTGCTCCCCTTAGCCGACGCCGTCCAAGTGACGGCAGTGGACGGCGGCCTGACAGTCGTGACCGAGAACATGCCCGACGTGCTGTCGGTGAGCCTCGGCTTCTGGGTGGGCACAGGTTCGGTCGACGAGCCGGAGCACCTTGCCGGCGCGTCGCATTTTCTCGAGCACCTGCTCTTCAAGGGGACCGCGAAAAGGAGCGCCCGGGAGATAGCCGAAGTCGTCGACGCCCTCGGAGGCGATATAAACGCCTTTACCACCAAGGAACATACCGCCTTTTACGTCCGGCTCCTCGCCGAGTCGGTGGACGTCGGCCTTGACATCCTCTCAGAGATCATCTGGGGCCCCGCGCTTCGTCGCGAGGAGCTCGAAGCCGAACGTCAAGTGATCCTCGAGGAAATCCTTATGCACGCGGACGAACCGGCCGAGGAAGTGCACGAGCTTTTCAATGCTGCCGTCTACCCGGGCCACCCGCTTGGGCGCGATGTCCTCGGGCTCACAGCGACCGTCCAGGCGGCTACCCGCGAGGAAATTGCGGGCTTTCACCGGCGCCATTACCGCTCGGGCAACATCGTCGTAACTGCGGCTGGGCGCGTGGAGCACCAACAGGTGGTCGACGGCGTCGTGAGCCGCCTGGACGAGGCGGCGCGTGAGATCGGGCGCGACCTCCTCCTGGGCGGGGGCCCCCCCGAGCGGAAGTTGCCCTCCGTCGCCCCAAAGGCCCGGATGGTCGTCAACCGTCAGACTGAACAGGCTCACATAGTCGTAGGGATGCGAGCTTTCGACCGCAACCACCCCGACCGCCAGGTGCTGAACGTGCTTGACCACGTGCTCGGTGGCGGTATGTCGAGCCGCCTTTTCCAAACTATTCGGGAAGAGCGGGGCCTCGCTTACAACGTCTATTCCTACCGCTCGGGCTACCAGGGGACCGGTGATTTCGGCGTCTATGCCGGCACCGCCCCCCAGCGCGCCCAAGAGGTCGTCGAACTGATCACAAAAGAGCTCGACGGCATGGCAGCCGAAGGCCCCACTCAACAAGAGCTCCAGTCCGCGATAAGCCATATCAGGGGAGCCACGGCTCTTGGCCTCGAAGACTCGGGCGCCCGCATGAGCCGGCTGGGGCGCTCCCAGCTGGCGCACGGGCGTGTGCCCTCCCTGGCCGAGCTCGAGGCCCAAGTGAGCGCAGTCACCCGAGAGGACCTCGCCCGGGTGGCCGCTGAGGTGCTCGGCGGCCCGAGAGCACTCGTGGTGCTGGGGCCCCTTGACGAGGACGCCTTTTCCGACTGGGACGCCCGGCAATAGGCTCGGGCGAGGACCGTCGACAAGCCCCGAGAACGGGCCACAGTAGAAAGGCCCGGAATTGCTCAAAGTTGCTGTCTTT
>Ga0335074_10002830_pt1 | contig 23650 bp, 26 predicted proteins | sample Lox_Sample_23_FD_206715 | JGI IMG/M metagenome (GOLD analysis project Ga0335074, IMG submission 206715) | Soil microbial communities from Loxahatchee National Wildlife Refuge, Florida, United States - Lox_Sample_2.3 | ecosystem: Environmental > Terrestrial > Soil > Wetlands | place: USA...
AAATCATCGACACCGGCCCCGCGGCTCCGTAGGGACTTCACCTCCGCCTTGCCCGCGAAAGAATTTTTGAAGAAATCGAAGTGGATGATGGCAGCGCTTTGAGATCGTATGGATTCCCGCTTTCGCGGGAATGACGGAATAGTTTGATTTTGCTTCAAAAATTCGTCGCCCCCGCGAAAGCGCTAGGGAACGTACAAATCGCACAGTGAAATCATGTCCCCGGTTTCGCCTTGCCCGCGAAAGCGGGCATCCAGGAGCTTCAGCCCCGATGAATGGAGCGCATGGCTCTGGGTCCCCGCTTTCGCGGGGACGGCGGGAAAGATACTGGGATTTCAGTGTTTTTTGAGATGTGTACGTACCCTAGCGCTTTCGCGGGGGTCCATTTCTGAGCGGCACGATGTCAGAGCTGTGGATGCCGATCCCGCCGCGCTATGGTGAGGAGATGACCGAGCGAAGTGGCCCCGAGCCGGAGACCGCCCCGAGCGAGCTCAGGCGCGCCGCCGACGGCTCGCGGCTCGTCGCGGTGTGGCCGGGTGGCGGTGAGACCAGCGTGTCGGCAACGGTGCTGCGCCGCGCCTGCCGCTGCGCCGAATGCACCGCGCGCCGCGCGCGCGGCGAGATGGCGGCGGGACCAGACGAGGTCGCGATCACCGATATCGCCGCGATCGGCGGCTATGCCGTCAACATCGCCTTCTCCGACGGGCACCGCCGCGGCATTTTCCCCTGGGCGTTCCTGCGCGCGCTCGCCGAGCCGCCCGCCGGCAATTAATTGCTCCTCCTCGCGCGTGCGCGCCGGCATTGTGGCGCCGAGGGAGAGCCAGCCCATGCCCTATGTCGTCACCGAAGCCTGCATCCGCTGCAAGTTCATGGATTGCGTCGAGGTATGCCCGGTCGATTGCTTTCACGAGGGCGAGACCATGCTGGTCATCAATCCCGAGGAATGCATCGATTGCGGCGTCTGCGAGCCGGAATGCCCGGCCTCGGCGATCATCCCCGACACCAAAGACGGCGCGGAACGCTGGCTCGCGCTCAATCGCGAGCTGGCCGCCACCTGGCCGGCGATCGCGCTCAAGGGCAAACCGCCGGCCGACGCCAATGAGTGGGTCGGCCGCGAGGGCAAGTTCGCCGCCCATTTCAACCCCGCGCCGGCATCGCGCTGAGCGCTATCCTTTGACCATGTCGAGGAGGAGATCCGGGCGCTCGATCACCAGCGCTTGCCGGCTGACCGAGATGATGCCCTTCTTCTGGAAGCGGTCGAGCGTGATGGTGACCCATTGCCGGGTGACGCCGACGATGTTGGCGAGCTGATCATGCGTCACCTTGCGCTGGACGACGAGGCGGTTCGCCTCCTGCTTGCCGTAGACCTCGCCGAGAATGACGAGCAGCTGCGCCAGCCTTTCGACCGCCGAGCGCGTGCCCAGCATCTGCACCAGCGCCGAATAGCATTTGCTTTTGGCGACCAGCCCCTCGATCAGGCACACCGCGAATTGCGGCATGCGCTCGACCAGCATGCGCATCGCGCCCGCGCTGAGATAGAGCAGCCGGCAATCCTCGGCGGCTTCGCCCGACCAGATATGCAGGCCGCCGCGGAAAATCTCCGGCCCGCCGACGAAATGCCCCGGCGTCCAATAGGCGAGGGTGATCTCGCGCCCCGACGGGCCGGTGTAGTAGCTGCGCACGACGCCGCTCTCGATCAGGAAGATGCCTTCGTGCGGCGCGCCCTGCAGAAAGACCGATTCGCCGCGCGCCGCGGTCACGACGCGGCCGAGCCGGCGCACCTGCTCGAGCTCCGCCGGCGCGAGGCGGTTGAGGAAGTTCGCGCCTTCATTCAGCTCGCCGACGAGCTCGCTGAGAAAGAGCGCGGTCGCCCGCGGCGGTTTCGGTTGCGGCATCATCGCCGGCTCCCGCCCCTTGCCGCCACGCCCTGCGCCGCCGCCGGCGGGCGCGGCAGGCTCGCGAGATATTGCGCGAGTGCGGCGATGTCGTCATCGGACAGCACCTGCGCGATTTTCTCCATCACCTCATCGGGATCGTTGCGGCGCGCGCCGGAGCGAAACTCCTCGAGCTCCTTGACCAGATAAGCCGGCTGCTGCGCCTCGAGCCAGGGCGCGTCGAAGGCCCGTTTGGGATGCGGGCTGTGGCAATTGACGCAAGGCGGAATGCGATCGGCGCGGCTGCCCCTCGCGACGAGCAGCGCGGCCCGCGCCGCCGCCTTGGGGCTGAGCTCCGTCATAGGTGCAGGGGGCGGCGGCGGCAGCCCGGCGAAATAGCCCACCACAGCATCCAGCGTCGGACCCGCCGCCTCGCGCGCCGAAGTCCCCATCTGGCCGTGATCATTGTCGCGTCCCCCCTTGCGGAAATCGTCCATCTCTTTGCGCAGGTAGCTCGGCTTCTGCGCCGCGAGATTGGGAAAATGGCCGTTCGGCGCGACGCCGTCCAGATCGTGGCATTCGCCGCACCCCTCCCAGGGCTTCATCCCCTTGGTCACCACCATGTCGCCGCCGATGGCGTCCTCGGCGGCGGCGGCCGAGGTCCAGAGCGCAAGACCGATCGAAACGCCAAGTGCGACGGCGCGCCAGACACGGTTCACGACACCCTTTCCCGCTGGGACGTCATTTCGCAACGCCAGCCTCGGCGGTCGATTCGGAGCTCATGAGCCGGGCGAGAAAAGCGGCGGTCTTGTTGGGTGGCATGGGCGGCAGCAGCCGCGCCCGCACCCGGCCTTCGGGGTCGATCACCTGGACCGCGGCGCTGTGCGCGACACTATACCAGCCGCTCGCATCGGGCTTGCCGATCCGGTAGACGGCGCCCACGGAGGTCACCAGCTTCTCGATCTGCGCCGGCGCGCCGGTGATGCCGATGAAATGCGGATTGAACTGCTCGATCCATTGCTTCAGCACGGGCTTGTCGCGGGCGGGATCAACGGCGACGAAGACCACCATCGGCGCCATCGCAGGGCGTTCCTGCTTTGCCGCCGTCTCGAGCACGGCATTGAGATTGGCGAGCGTGAACGGACAGACATCGGGGCAGCTCGTGTAACCCACGGCGAGCAGCGACCAATGACTCTTGAGCCGCTGCAAGGTGAAAGGCGCGCCGTTCTGGTCGGCAAGCGCAAAATCGGGCAAGACCAACGGGCGATCGAGCAGCGTCGCGTTCAGGCGATCGCCGGCGCCGGCTTGGGTCGCGCTGGCGGTCACCAGCAGCGCCGCGACTAGCAGGGAGCGCAACATGACTGTCTCCTCAACGGTTCTGTTGCTCGAACGCCCGCAGGCTCTCGACGCTGATGATGTCGAGGCAGCGGCGCTTCAGCCGGATGAAAGCTTCCTCGGTGGCGATCTCGGGCAAGCGCGGCCGTTCGAGCGGCACGGTCAGATCGGCGATGACGCGGCCCGGACTGGCACTCATCACCAGAACGCGGTCGGCGAGAAACAGCGCTTCGTCGACGTCGTGGGTGACGAACAGAACCGTAATGCCGAATTCGTCCCAGATGCGCAGCAGGTTCTGCTGCATCATCGCCCGCGTCTGGGAATCGAGCGCGCCGAACGGCTCGTCCATCAGCAGCACGGCGGGGTAATTCGCCAAGGCGCGGGCGATGCCGACGCGCTGTTGCATCCCGCCGGAAAGCTCGCCCGGATATTTCTTGGCAAAACGGGAGAGGCCGACCATTTCGAGAAAGGTGCGCGCGGTCGACGTCGCTTCGGCATCGCCCTTGCCGGCCAGCCGCGGACCAAAGGCGACGTTGTCGAAGACCGTCTTCCACGGGAACAGCGAGTATTGCTGGAAGACCATGCCGCGATCGGGACCCGGCTTGGTGACGGGCACGCCGTCGATGGATACCTGGCCCTGCGACGGCCGCACATAGCCGGCGACGCAATTGAGCAAGGTCGACTTACCGCAACCCGACGGACCGAGCAGGCAGACGAATTCGCCGGGCGCAATCTCGAGCGAGGTCTGCGTCACCGCCATGTGCATGTGCGCGCCGCGGCCGTAGGTCACGGCGACCCGCTCGATGAGAATGCGGCCCTTGTCCGCGCCCCGTCCGGTTTTGGCGGCAGCCCTCTCTTCCAATTTTACGACCCGTCCGATCATGGCCCTCGCCTCAGAGATCCTGCACGGCCACGCCCCGCGCCGATCGCGCGGGCTGACGCGGCGCGCGCGGCAAGCACCCGCGCGCGAGCAGGTAGTTCGTCCCCAGAAGTATGGCGAATCCGACCACCGACAAATCGGTTCCGTAGGGCAACAGCGCATAGGCGGTGGTAGTCTCGAGACCGAGAAGAGAGAGTCCGACGACCCAGGTCGCCGTCGAGCAGCAGGACACCCAGAACAAGGTGACGTTGGTCATGGCAACGAGCAGAGAGCCCAGTCCTGCGGCGGCCGCACCGGCACCTTGCATGCGGGCAGGACAATGGGCCCGCAGGCGCCGCAGCAACAGCACGCTCAACCCACTGAGCGCGCCGAGCAACATCACGACGACGACTTTCGGCGGGATGATCGCCAGGCTCCACTCGGCGATGCCGTGCCCGTAGCTGTAATTCTTGTATCCGGTTTCGAAGATCCATTCGTTGCCGATGATCGGCAGCATGTCGCGTATCGAGGGCGTCGACCGGATGATGTTGAGGACGTCGGCCGGCCAGTTATAGAAGACGACGTAATTTGGCAGGCTGCCGATGCGCCAGACGACGATGGCCAACAGCGTCATGTAGTAGACGACAACGAAGCCGAGCGTCATTGCGAGCCAGGCGCCGCGATTTTCGCGGATCGTCTCCCGCATCACGGCGAGCGCGCCGCTCATCGCGTCCTCCGTTGCCAGGCCAGAAACGGCCGCATGAGCAGCTGAACGGCATAGGTCGAGAGCGTGCCGAACACGCCGATCAGCAGCATGCCGACGATGATGTCCGGATACTGAATGAGGGAATAGGCGTTCCAGGTGAAATAGCCGATGCCGTACTGGCCGCTGATGATCTCGCCGGCGAGCAGCGAGAACCACGCCACGCCCATGCCGACCGAAAGCCCGGCGGCAATGCTCGGCAATGCCGCCGGAAGCACCACGTGCCAGAAGATCTGGACGCGACCGGCGCCGAGCGACTCGGCGGCGCGGACGAGAACTTCCGGAGTCTGCTCGACGCCGTGGATGGTATTCAAGACAATCGGAAAGAGCGCGCCGAGGAAGACGATGTAGATGATCGACGATTCCTCCGTCGGCCACATCAAGATCGCCAGCGGAATCCACGCGACCGCCGGGATCGGACGCAGCAGCTCGATGTAGGGCATGACCAGATCGCGGATGGTGTGCAGCCGTCCCATCAGCAAACCGAGGAAAATGCCCACCACCGCGGCAAGCGAGTAACCGAGGGCGATACGCCTCATGCTGACGAGAATGTGAACGTAGAACTTGGCTTCGTGAGCGTGGCGCCACAGAGCTTCGGCAACCGCCAGCGGCGTCGGTACGTTGTCAAACCGGAAATAAAAGTCGAGGTGGATCTTGGCCGCCCAGTACCAGAGGGCAAGGCCGCACAGGAGTGCCGCAGCCCGCAGCGACCAGCTGCATGCCAGCGCCATCGCCGCGTCACGCGCCGACGTGTCGACGGAAAGGGACACGTCATCGTCGTCGCCATGTGCCGGTCGATCCGACCCGGCCCCTTCGCCGGCAGCCGCCGCGTCGCTCCAAGATGATTGCGGTGCGGGCACCAGCTCCCTACCAGCCTCGAAATTCATTCCCAGGCGCTCCTGCCGCGTCGTTCAACAGCCCGCCCAACTCACGGGTGCGCGTCAAGCACCTGCCGTCGACACGGCCTGGTCAAAGCTCAAGACTTGGCCTTTCACGCTCTTGGCATAGCTGTCGGCATCGTCCCTGAGCAGAAAAACCGTGTAGCTGCCGTCCGGCGACTTCACGTAGAAGCCGGACTTGCCAAACATCTTGAGGCCGCTGTTGTTGTCGTAGACGTAGGTCGCATTGATCTTGGTGCCGGTCGCTTTGATATCCGCGACCGCCTTGAGGAATTGCTTCAAGCTCGGATAGGTCTTGATGCCGTCCTTCGCCTCCCAGACTTCGTCGGGCAGGCCGCGATTGGCGACCGCGGGATCGGCGATCTTGGCGAGATCCTGGTCATAGTTCACGCCCATTTCCGCATAGGCCTTGCGGATGAAGCTGTCGTCGACCCACGACTTGAAGTCGAGCGGCGGCGACAGATCGGCCTTGGCCAGCACCTGATGATCGAACTGAAGTGTCTTGATCCATTGCGGCTTGAGCGTCGGGTCAAGCGTCAGCAGGCCGCCTTTGGAGAAATAGAGATAGAGGACTTCCTTCTCGACCCCAGTCCAGCCTTCCATCATCTGCGACGCTTTCATCGGATCGGCGTCGACCCATTTGCCCGCCTCGTAGATCGCCTTGATGAAGCTGACAACCACTTCGGGATACTTGTCGGCAAAATCCTTGCGCACGACCAGACCGTGCAGATAGGGCACGCCGGTCTGGCTGCCGTCGTAGATCTTGCGGCCGGTGCCTCGATATTCCATCAGCTCGGACCAAGGACAGAAATCGGCGTGTGCGTCGATCTTGTCGGCCTGGATGTTCGCCGCGCCGACCGCCGGTGACTGGTTCAAGAGATCGACCGATGCCAGCGTCATGTGATTATCGTCGAGCGCCTTGATCAGCATGCCCCAGGACGCGCTGCCGACCGGTGTCGACACCGACTTTCCGGTCAATTGCTTGATGTCGTAGATCTTGGAGGCCACCGGCACGTCGATGCCATTGCCGGAGCCCTTCAGATTGTAGCCCGTGCCGGAGACGTAAAGAGTCCGCAGGCTATCCGTCGCCTGGAACTTCGCGCCGTTCACGATCAGGGGATAGTCGCCCATCACGCCGAAATTGAGCTTATTCGCCAGCATCTCGTTCGTGATCGGTCCGCCCGAGCTGTAGTCCTTCCACGTGATGTCATAGGTCGCGTTCGCATATTTGCCGGCGTGCGGCAGGTTCTTGTCGAGGAGATGGAGCTCCTTGACGATGATGCCGGCGGTATAGGTGTCGGTGCACATGCTCTGATGGCCGATCGCGATATCGATCGTCTCGGCATAAGCGGGAGCGATCAGCAGCAATCCGGCCGCCGCGGCAGCAACGCTCATGGCTTTGAGGCGCATCAGGGGATCCCTCCTGTCGAGACGAACTCGTCTTAACCTTGCCTCAGAGGGGAGCAATCGATGTGCCAGCCTCGCGGGCCCGCAAGGGCTCTCAGCAAGCGGCTGAAATGATGAGCTATTTTCCGATCTGCGAGGGCCCGGTGACCGGTTTCCTGCCGCTTCCCGAGGCGGCGGCGACGCCGGTTGCTCAAAACTTTGGCGGCGGCAGCGCAACTTGTTAATACAAGCGGCTTGATCCCAGCGGCCGGTCAGCCGCGCGGCACGCGCACCCGGAACTGGAACGCGTCGGGCCGGCCGTACAGATACTCGAAATCGATCGGCCGGCGCCGGCTGTCGAAGGTGAGCCGCCGGATCCTGAGCAGGGCATCGCCTTCGCGCACGCTGAGATGATAGGCCGTGACCGGATCGGCGGCGGCGACCTCGAGCGAAAGATCGGCGAAGCCGAGATCGACGCCGAGCTTGCCCTCGAGCAGCGCGAAGATGTCGTCATGGGCGAGATCGAGCTCGATCAGGCGGCGGCCGATATCGACGGGGAAGTAGCTGACATCATAGGACAAGGGGGCACCGCCGCCGAGGCGCACGCGTTCGATGGCGACGACCCCGGCGTGGCGGTCGAGGCCCAGCGCCTTCTGCACTTCGGCGCTTGCCGGGCCTTCGGAAACGCCGAGGACGACCGAATGCGCCTCGACGCCAACCGCCGCCATCAGCTCGCCGAAGCCCTGCAGCCGGCCGAGGTCCTGCACCGCGCGCACCGCGCGGACGAAGTACCCCTTGCCCTGGCGGCTTTCCACCAGCCCGGCCGAGCGCAAGGCGTCGAGCGCGAGGCGCACGGTGACGCGGCTCACGGTGAACTCGCGCATCAATTCGCTTTCAGAGGGCAGCTGTGCGCCGCGGGCGAAGTCGCCGGCGAGGATGCGGTCGCGCAGCGCTTTGCAGATCAGCGCATATTTCGGCGGTTGCGGCGCCGCGATCGCAGCTTTGGCTTTCGGGCGATCGACCGAGGCGCTCATCCCCGAACCCATGCCGATCGCCGCATCGTCAGCCTCCGCGAATACGGCCGATCGCCCAGCGAATATTCTTTCTCACATCGGGATCGGGCTCGCTCAGATGACTTTCCAGCGCCGGCAGCGCCGCGGGATCGGCGATCTCGCCCAGCGCCGCCGCCGCCTCCTTGCGCAGATTGCTGATGGCGTGATCGAGCGCCGGCAGGAGCGCCGCCACGGCGGCGCGCGCTTTGAGCCGGCCGAGGCTGCGCACGGCTTTGACCCGCACCTGCCAGAAGGCGTCGCCGAGCAGCCCGATCAGCGCGCCGAGCGCCGCGCCGGCGCCGGTCTTGCCGGCGGTTTCGGCGGCAATCTCGCGCACTTGCCAATCAGGGTCGGCCATGAGCGCGATGATCGCCTCCGCGGCGTGGCTCGAGGTGGAGTATCCAAGCGCGCTCGCCACGGCGCGGCGCACCGCGGGGCTGTCGTCGCGCGCCGCCGCGATCAGCGCCGGCAGCGAGGCCTCGAGCTTCAAATAGCCGATGACGCCGACCGCCTGGACGCGCACTTCCTCATCGCCGTCGCGCAGCGCCTCGATCGCCGGCTTCAAGGCATCGCGGCAGCGCAGCTCCTTCAGCGCGCGCAGCGCGGCGCGGCGCACGAAGGGCCGCTCATGCGCCACGAACGGCAGCACCGCTTCGGCCGAGCCGGGATCGCGCTGCTCGGCGAGGCTCTCGGCCGCCGCTTCGGCCACGGCCGCATCGCCATCGGTGAGCGCGCCGCAGAGCGCCCGTGCCGATGCCACGCCATCGAACTCGCCGAGCGCGATCGCCGCTTGCAGCCGCACTTCCTTGGCCCTGTCCTGAAGCGCCGCGGCAAGAGGGGCGATCGCATCGGGATCGGCGGTCTCCGCCAGCGCCATCACCGCGACGCGCCGGGCGCCGGGATCGGGCTCGGCGAGCCTTGCGGCGATCGCCGCGACATCGCCCGCTTCCTCGAACGGGTCAAAGGCGTTCATGCGCGTCTATCGCAGCAGATAGGGAATATTGACGGTGACGGCGCCGGTCGGGCAATCGGTCTCGCACGGCATGCAATACCAGCACTCGTCATATTTCATATAGGCCTTGCCGGTGAGCTCGCTGATGCGCAGCACGTCGAGCGGGCAGACATCGACGCAGACGGTGCAGCCCTTGTCGGCGATGCATTTCGCTTCGTCGACGACGACGGGGACGGTGGTGGGCGTGTTGGCAAGCGGCATGACGGGTTTCCTTGGGCTCAGGCGTGCCGGCGGACACGTTGCTTGTCGTAGGCGCTGCGCTCGTCATCGCCGATCGGCACGATATAGGGCGCGACCGGACGCTTCGCGCAGCTCATCGCGCCATCGACCTTGCGCAAGACAGTGTGGCAGAACCAGTTGTCGTTGTCGCGCTCGGGGAATTCGACGCGGTGGTGGTAAAGGCCCCAGCGGCTTTCCGTGCGGAACAGCGAGGCGCACACCGCCATCTCCGCGCAGTCGAGGATCGATGCGGCTTCGAGCGCACGCATCAGCTCGTGCGAATCGCGGGCGATCATGCCGTTCTCGAGATCCTCCCGGATCTCGGTGAAGCGGTCGGCGGCGATCTGGTATTTGCGCGTGATCTTCGGCGGCTGCAGGTAATCGTTCACCAGGCGGCGGGTCTTGTATTCGATCTGGTTCGGCGGGATCCCGTCCTCGCGCTCGAGCGGCGCCAGCACGCGCCGCCGCTCGGCGACGATATCGGCGGGATCATAGGCGGCGAAATCCACTTCGGCGGCGAAATCGATCGCGTGCTCGCCGGCGATGGCGCCGTTGGTGAACGCGCCGAGCATGTAGTTGTGCGGCACATTCGCCATGTCGCCCGCGGCGTAGAGCCCCGGCACGGTGGTGCGCGCGAACTCGTCGACGAGCACGCCCGAGGCGCTGTGGCCCGAGCAGAAGCCGATCTCGGAGACATGCATCTCGATCATCTCATGGCGGTAATCGGTACCGCGGCCGGCATGGAAGCGGCCGCGCGTCGGCCGCTCGACCCGGTGCAGGATGCTCTCGATCTCGGCGATCGTCTCATTGGCGAGGTGGTCGAGCTTCAAGAAGACCGGCCCTTTGCCCGACTGCAGCTCGCGATAGAATTCGAGCATCATCTGGCCCGACCAGTAATCGCATTCGATGAAGCGCATGCCCTCGTTGTTCGCGGTATAGCCGCCGAAGGGCCCGGCGACATAGGCGCAGGCCGGGCCGTTATAGTCCTTGATCAGCGGGTTGATCTGAAAGCATTCGAGATTGGCGAGGCCGGCGCCGGCATGATAGGCCATGGCATAGCCATCGCCGGAATTGGCGGCGTTCTCGTAGGTGCCGAAGAGATAGCCCGAATGCGGCAGGCCGAGCCGGCCGGCGGCGCCGAGACAGAGGATCACCGCTTTGGCGCGCAGCACGAGGAACTCGGAGGTGCGGGTATTGACCGCGATGGCGCCGGCGATCCGCCCGTCGCGCGCCGTGAGCAGCCGCGTCGCCATGAAGCGGTTCGAGATCAGCAGCTGCACCCGCCGCAGCTGGCGGTAGAGCGCCTTCTTGACGGTGTCGCCGTTCGGCATCGGCAGCACATAGGTGCCGATGTGGTGGACTTTCTTGACGTCGAAATCGCCGGTCTGATCCTTCTGGAAGCGGACGCCGAAACGGTCGAGCTCCTGGATGATCTCGAAGCAGCGCTCGGCATATTTAAAGACCGGCGCCTGGTCGCAGATGCCGTCATTGGCGATGGTGATCTCTTTGGTGTACTGCTCCGGCGTCGAGTGGCCGGGGATCACGGCGTTGTTGAGGCCGTCCATGCCCATCGAGATCGCGCCCGAGCGCTTGACATTGGCCTTCTCCAGCAGCACGACCCGGGCCTTGGGGTTCTTCACCTTGGCCTTGTAGGCCGCCATCGGCCCGGCGGTGCCGCCGCCGATGACGAGAATGTCGCAGTCGACCTCGGATATTCCCTCGGGAAGCTCACCCATCGCTGACGCCCTGCCTCTCGTTGTTCCGCCCGTGCCGTGACGCCACCGTCAACGCCCCACCTCACCCCACCCCTCTCCGCCCCTAGGGGGCGGAGAGGGAGGGACCCGCGCAGCGGGAGGGTGAGGTGGGGTGTCGACGGCCTCGCACGCTGTCCCAAGCCTCTCTGATTGTGGACAGCGCCCCCCGCGGCGTCGGTCAACTAGTTGCCAAAGCGCCCGGCTTTCGGGACCGGCCCGGGGCCTGTAGGATTCGCCGGCAGAAAGAATCGGGGGAAACCGCTGTGCTGTCGCTGATCCTGGCCGCCCTTTTCTTCATCGGCATTCATCTCGGCATTTCCGGCACCCGGCTGCGCGACCGCGCGATCGCCGCGCTAGGCCCTGGCGGCTACAGCACGGCCTTCTCGCTCGCCTCCGTGGCGGGGCTCGCCTGGCTGATCATCGCCTATCGCTGGGCGCCCTATCTCCCGACCTGGGGCCTGGTGCTGTGGTGGCGCCCCATCGCCATCCTGCTGATGCTGCCGGCGACCCTGCTGGTGGTCATCGGCCTGATGACGCCCAATCCCACCGCCGTCGCCCAGGAGAAACGCCTCGCCCAGCCGCCCAGCGGCATCGTGCGCATCACCCGCCACCCCTTCCTGACCGGCGTCAGCCTCTGGGCGCTGGTGCATTTGATCGGCAATGGCGATGTCGCATCGCTGGTTTTCTTCGGCGCTTTCGCCATCGTTGGGCTCGCCGGCACGGTGTCGATCGACGCCAAGCGGCTGCGGCTGGTCGGCGCGGCCTGGCCGCCCTTCGCGGCAGCGACCTCGATCGTGCCGTTCGCCGCCATTGCCGCCGGGCGCAATCAATTCCGCCCGGGCGAGATCGGCGCCTGGCGCTGGGTCGCGGGGCTCGTGGTTTACGCGCTGTTGCTGGGCGGGCACGGGCCGATCATCGGCATCCCGCTCCTGCCTTAGCCTTTCGGGTCCGAGCGATGTGCGGTATCGCCCTCACGCTGGCGATGAGCGTCTGCCTGGTGCTCGGCCTGTTGCCGATCGCGACCTTCGCCTCGCTGCTGCCCGGCTTCACCGCCGCATGGGGGCTCAGCGATACCGAGGCCGGATGGATCAGCGGCGTCTACTACATCGGCTATGTCCTCGCCGTGCCGTTCATCATGAGCACCACGGACCGCCGGGATGCGCGCCCGGTCTATCTCTGCGGCGCCGCGCTCTCGGCCGTCTCGACCTTCGCTTTCGCCGCGCTCGCGCACGGCTTCTGGTCGGCGCTGCTCTGGCGCGCCGTCGCCGGCATCGGCCTCGCCGGCACCTACATGCCGGGGCTCAAGATCCTGACCGACCGCAGCCGCGACCGCGTCCCGGCGCGCGATATCGGGATCTATACCGCGTGCTACTCCTTCGGCACCGGCGTTTCCTTCCTGCTCGCCGGCTGGGTCGGGACGCCTTATGGCTGGCGCATGGCCTTCGTCGCCGCGGCGCTGGGCCCGCTGGCGGCGATGCTCGCGACCGCCGCCCTGGTGCGTCCCGCCGTGCCGCAGCACCGCGCGCAGCGCAGCAGCATCATCGCCGATTTCCGCCGGACCCTCGCCAACCGCGCTGTGCTCGGTTACGTCCTCGCTTATTCCACGCATAATTTCGAAGCCTGGGCGATGCGCTCCTGGGTGGTGAGCCTGCTGGTCTTCGCCGCCGCCCGCGCCGGCGGCACGGCGCTCTCCTGGAGCCCGACCGAGATCGCCACCGTCGTCACCTTGCTCGGCGTGCCCGGCACGGTGCTCGGCAACGAGCTGGCGCTGCGCATCGGCCGCACGCGCGCGATCACGCTGATCATGCTCGCCTCCGCCGCCGCCTCCGCCGGTGTCGGGCTCACCGCGGCGGGGAGCTACGATCTGCTGGTGGCGCTGGTGATGCTGCATGGCTTTCTCATCCCCGCCGATGCCGGCGCGCTGGTGGCGGGGACGGTGACGGTGGCGCCGGCCGAGGTGCAGGGCGCCAGCCTTGCGGTTCAGGCGAGCGCCGGGTTCGGCGCCTCATTCATCGGGCCGCTGGTCGTCGGCGTCGTGCTCGATCGCACCGGCGGCGCATCGGACGGCGCGGCCTGGCGCGCCGCCTTCATCACCATCGCCGCTTTCGCCTGCCTCGGACCGCTGGCCCTGCGCCTGGCTGCGCTCCGGACGCGATGAGCGCCGGCACCGGCCGCAGCGTTCTGCTGATCGGGCTCGGCACCGCCATCGTTCCCTTGGACAGCGCCGTCAACATCGCTTTCCCCGCGATCACGCACGCTTTCGGCCTGAAGCTGCCGGCGATCCAATGGCTGGTCGTCGCCTATGTCCTGACCTATGCCGGGCTGTTGCTGGCGATGGGGCGGATCGGCGATCTCGCCGGCCATCGCGTCGTGTTCCGCGCCGGGCTCGCCTGGAGCGCGCTCGCGCTCGCGGCGTGCGCGCTGGCGCCGAGCTATCCGCTGCTGCTCGCCGCGCGCGTCGCGCAAGGGCTCGGCTCGGCGCTGGTGCTGGCCTGCGGGCCGGCCTTGCTGACCCAGCTTTATCGCGACAGCGATCGTGCCCGCGCGCTGGGCCATTACACCATGTTGTTCGCGCTGAGTGCGGCGCTCGGGCCGCTTCTGGGCGGCGTGCTGGTCGCGCGCTGGGGCTGGCCGGCGGTGTTCTGGTTCCGCGTGCCGATCGCGCTGGCGGCGCTGTTGCTGCCGCGGCAAGCGCGCTCGGCGCCGCGCGGCGGCTTCGACCGCGCCGCATTCGATCTCGCCGGCGCGGTGCTGCTCGCGCTCGCTCTCGCCGCGCTCATTCTCGCCATCGACCGGCTGCGTGCAGCCGCGGGCATCGAAGCCGCTGGGCTGCTTCTCGCCGCCGCGGCGGCTTTCGTCGGCTTCTTCCATCGCCAGCGCCGCGCGCCGCAGCCGATCATCGATGTCGCCGTGTTCCGCGCGCCGGGCTTTGCGCCGGTCAATCTCGGCAGCGTCCTGATCAACCTCGCAAGCTTCGCGGTGCTGCTGCTCGTGCCTTACGAGCTGGCGCGGATCGCCGCTCTGCCGGACTGGGTTGCCGGCGGCGTTCTCGCCGCTTCCGGGCTCGGCACCGTCGCGGGCTCGCCGCTCGGCGCTGCCCTCGCCCGCCGCTTCGGCACGGCTCCGGTCACGGCGCTGGGCAGCCTTCTGGCCGCGGCGGGGCTGGCGCTCGTCGCGCTCGGCGGCACCGCCCGTCTCGCCGCCCTCCTGCTCGGCCTGGCGCTGCAAGGGCTCGGCCTCGGCCTCTTCCAGGTCGCCTATATGGATATCGTCACCGGCACCCTCGCGCCGGGCGCGCGCGGCGTCGCCGGCAGCCTGGCGCTGCTCACCCGCACCGTCGGCCTGGTCCTGGGCGCATCGGTGCTCAGCCTCGCCTATGCCGCGGCCGAGGCCGCAGCGCTCGCCGCCGGCAGCACGCCGCGCACCGCCTTCATCGCCGGCTTTCGCCTCACCTTCGCCGCGGCGGCAGCGCTGCCGGCCGGGTTCGCCCTGCTGGAGGCGTTGCGCCTCGCCCGGCGCCGCTGACCGCAATCACTTGAGCGGCGCCCTGTCCTGCCGGAGCTCCTGCGGCGGATTTGACTCGATGGACTATCATCCCCGGTATGGATGAGATCGAGATCGTGCCCTACGATTCGGCGTGGCCGGCACTCGCCGCCGAGGAGATCGCCAAGGTCCGCGCGGCGCTTCCTTTCGGACTCGTGCGTGCGATCGAGCATATCGGCAGCACCGCCGTCCGGAGCCTCGCCGCGAAGCCGATTATCGATCTGATGATCCTGACCAGCGCGCTGACCGCGGCCAAGCAGCTGGCCGTTCCGCCGCTGGAGGCCATGGGATATTCCTATTGGCGCACCAATCCGAACCCCGCGCGCATGTTCCTGGTCAAGGGCTTGCCGCCCGCCGCGCGGCGCACGCACCACATCCACATCACCGAAGACGAAGCTGAACTGATACGGCATTGCAGCTTCCGCGATCATTTGCGCCGGCATGCCGAGGATGCAAAGCGCTACGCGGCGCTGAAGCGCGCGCTTGCATCGCGCCACCGAACCGACCGCGAAGCTTATACCGAAGCCAAGAACGACTTCGTGCGCGAGATCGAAGCGAAGCAGCAACGCGACCCAAATTAGACAGAAGCGGCGGCGCGTCGTAGCCTCTGGCACGAGCGACGGCAGAGACCTGGGACAACAACATAATTCTCGGGGGGGACCATGGATTTCGGGCAATTCAATCTGATGGGCTACCGCACGCAAGGCACGCGGGCCGAGCGGCTCTACGACGATGCGGTCGCGCAGGTGAAGGCAGCCGAGCGCGCGGGCTTTGCCACCGCCTGGTTCGCCGAGCATCATTTCTCCAATTACTGCGTCTGCCCGTCGCCGCTGATGATGATCGCGCGGCTCGCCGGCGAGACGCACCGCATCAAGCTCGGCAGCGGCGTCGTGGTCGTGCCGCTCTACCATCCCGTCCGGCTCATCTCCGAAATCGGCATGGTCGATGCGCTGACGCATGGCCGGCTCGTGCTCGGCATCGGCAGCGGCTATCAGCCTTACGAGTTCGAGCGTTTCGGCGAGGATCTCGGCGAATCCGCGGAGAAGCTCGTCGAGTTCCTCGGCATGCTCGAACAGGCTGAGACGCAGCAGAGCTTCGGCCATGACGGGCGCTTCTGGCATCTGCCGGAGACGCATATCGCGGCGCGCAGCGGGCGCGGCATGCCCGATATCTGGGTCGCCGGCGACAATCCGAGCCTGCAGCGCCTCGCCGCCGCCAAGAACTACGCCGTCATGGTAACGCCGCGCCATTTCACCGCCGAGATGCTGGCCAAGGCGCGGGCGCGCTATGAGGAAATTTGCCGCCAGGCCGGCAGCGACCCGGCACGGCTGCGCTTTGCCGTGCTGCGCCATCTCTGCGTCACCGACGACCGCGCCGAAGCGCACGACTTCCTCGACCATGTCCGCCATCAGATCCGGCTGTCGCAAAGCCTCCGCCACCGCCAGCAGGCGATCCAGGGCGGGATGCTGGTCGAGAAGCCCTGGGAGGGCGAAATGAGCCTCGAGGAGATGGCGGCGCACATGCTGGTGGGCAGCGCCGAGACCATCGCCGAGCGCATGGCCGAAGAGATCCGCCGCGCCCAGCCCTGCCACTACCTGCTGCAATTCCAGGCCGGCGATTCCCGCCAGAGCCTGGCGCTCGCCTCGATCGAGCGTTTTGCCGGCGAGGTGCTGCCGCTGCTCGAGAAAGCGGTCGGCCCGCTCGACCGCATCGGCGCCGGAATCAGCGCCGCGGCATAAGCGCCGCGATCCGTTCGGCGAAGAGCGCGCGCTCGCCGCGGGCCGCCGCGCGGAAGTGGCGCGGCGACACGCCGGCGGCGCGGCGGAAGCTGCGCACGAAATTCGAGAGATCGGCGAAGCCGACATCGAGGGCGACCTCGGTGATCGGCCGCATCTCCTCCGCCAGGAGCCGCGCCGCATGGCGCAGCCGCGCGCGCAGCAGGTACTGATGCGGCGTGACGCCGAGCACCGCGGCGAAGCGGCGGAGGAAGTGGAACGGGCTCAGCCCCACGACCGCGGCCGCCTGGTCGAGGTCGATCGGCTCGGCGGCGTTCTCGTCGATCCAGAGCGCCGCTTCGACCGCGCGGCGGCGGTCGCGCGCCCGCGCTTCAGCGGCGCGCCGGTCGCGCCCGCCGGTCCGCGCCACGAAACGCGCCGTCAAGGCGAGGCCGATCTCGTCGAGGCCGATATCGCTGTCGCCCGACGCGGCGGCCTGCGCCAGCTCGCCCAACACCATGAGCTCCGGCAGCGGCGGCAGCGCGACGCGATGCCAGAGCGCGTCCGGGCCGCCAACCGCGTCGACCAGCGCCGGCGCGAGCTGAAACGAGAGGCATTCGTCGCGCTCGGCATGGTCATGCGTGCACATATACTCGTCGCCGGGATAGCCGACGAGCACCGACCCCGCGACGAGCTCGAAGCTGCGGCCGCGGCAGAGGCAGCCGAAGCTGCCTTTGCGCACATAGGAGAGCGAGTAGCCGGCATGGCGCTCGCGATACGGCGCATCCCGCGGCCCCATGGCGCAGCGATAATCGATCGCCGCAATCCAGTCGCGCTGCAGGAGCGTCGTGATCGGCATTTTCTATTGCGGCGGCTTGCTGCCCCAGAAGGAGCACCAGCCAGTCGGGCTGATCTTGCCCTTCACCAGCTTGCACGATGCGGGCGCGAGGAAGTATTGGCAATTCGCGCAATCGTGCCCCTCCTTCGGCGTCGGCTGATACTCCGCGTCCTTCTGCGTCATTTTCTCGTCCGCCGCGACGCTCGCGCGCGCCGCGACGCCAAGCGCCGAGGCGAGCAGCGCCGCCCGACGCAACAGGGCACGGCGGCCGATTCCGCGTTTCCCATCCTGCTCATGGCTCATCCGGGCAACCTCCTGAAGCAGAGTGCACAACCGAAAAGCAAACAACGCCTCTGCGCCAGCCGTTCAGCCGTGCGCCACGCGCCGCTTCAGCTCGGCCAGCAGAGCGGGGCGATCGGCGGAGAAATCATCGGCCTCCCACCACGCCTCGATCGCGGCGAGGAGCCGGCCGACCTCCGGTCCTGCGGGAATGCCGAGCGCCGTGACGTCACGGCCGCGCAGCGGAAACCTGATCGCGCGCCAAGTCTCGGCGAGCCTCAGCAGCGCGCGCACGCGCTCGGCCGCGCCGGTGACGGCGCCGGCCAGCAGCACCTGGTCGCGATAGAGATCGATCCCGCGGCGATAGGCGAGGCGACGCTGCGTCTTCTCGTCCGCGGCGAGATCGACCGGCGCGCCCGGCACGACGAGCGCGAGCAGCCGGTCGCGCTCCGCCGCCGAAAGCTTGAGCCGCTCGGCGACCTCGGCGGCGTCTCGCTCGAGCAGCGCCGCCAGCCGCCGGATCGCATCCGCCGCGTCTTCGAGCGCGACGAGGCCGGCGAGACGGTCGAGGCGCGTCGCCTCCGGCAGCAGCACGGCGAGCACGCCGTCTTCGCGCATCAGGCGGAGCGTCGGCACCGGATCGGCGGCGCGCAACAGCTTCAGCAGCTCCGCCGCGACGCGCTCGCCCGAGAGGCTCGGCAGCAGCGGCGCCAGCGCGCGGCAAGCGGCGCGCGCCGCGGCATCGGCGTCACCGCGGCCGTAATGCGCATGGAAGCGATAGAAGCGCAAAAGCCGCAACACATCTTCGCGGATGCGCGTCGAGGCATCGCCGACGAAGCGGACGCGGCCGGCGCGCAGATCGGCGAGGCCGCCCAGGGGATCGAAGACCTCGCCCTCGGCGTCGAGGAAAAGCGCGTTCATGGTGAAATCGCGCCGCGCCGCATCCGCCGCCCAATCATCGGTGAAGGCGACGCGCGCATGGCGCCCATACGTCTCGATGTCGCGCCGCAAGGTGGTGATCTCGACATGGCGCGGCGGCACCACCGCCGTCACCGTGCCATGCGCTAGCCCGGTCGGCACCGCCTTGATCCCCGCCGCTTCGAGCCGGCGCATCACTTCCTCCGGCAGCAGCGGCGTGGCGATATCGACATCGCCGATCTTCCGGCCGAGCAACGCATCGCGCACGCAACCCCCGACAAACCGCCCGCTGCCCCCGAGCGCCGCCAGCACCGGCGTCGCCTCCGTCATCCAAGGCTGCGGCGCCAGATGCTCGACGGGGCTGTCGCCGGCGCTAGGCAAGCGCGGCCTCGTCGATGAAGGCAGCGCTTTGACGACCGGATGGATTCCCGCTTTCGCGCTCGGATATGCACACGCCTCGAGAAGCGCTGTCATTGCAATAGATATCCCGCCGTCCCCGCGAAAGCGGGGACCCAGAACACGCGCCCCGGTCATCGCACCTGAGGCCCTGGATGCCCGCTTTCGCGGGCAAAGCGATCGTTGGAGGCTGAAGCGTCGCGAGATATGTGCATGCGCCAGCGCTTTCGTGGGAATGACAGATCTTGCTTTTATATCCGTCACCCCCGCGAAAGCGGGGGTCCATCGCGACGCCGCGCTCTGCCAGAGACAGTCCCACGGCGGGGGAGCAATGGGATGCAGAGCAAACCACCACGCCGCTCATCGCTGCGCCGGCGGTTCGACATGGCCGGGGACGATCTTGCCGCCGATCCATTGCGGCGGCACATAGACGCCTTGCGCCGAGCCGCCGACGCGCGCGCCGATGGCGTAGAGCATCGCCGCTGCGAGCAGGACGCCGATCCCGGCGAGCCAGGGCCAGGGCAGCGTGCGCCACCGGCCGCTCAGCGCCAGCGGCATGCGCCGCGCCGCGACGAGCCAGACGACGTAGAGGATGGTCGGCAGCAGCAGCGGCACGATGATGGTGGCGAGGATGCGCAGCATCAGCCGGTCAGCACTTCCGCGAGATTGACCAGCATCCCGGCGGTGGCGCCCCAGATGTAGCGCCCCTGATAGGGCAGCACGTAGAAGACGCGCTGCCGGCCTTTGAACTCGCGGCTGTCGCGGCGGTGATTGGCGCGATCGAGAATGAAGTCGAGCGGCACCTCGAAGACCTCGGCGACCTCGACCGGATCCGGCGTCGACGGGTAGGGCACGCGCACCAGCCCCACCACCGGCGTCACCTCGAAGCCGGTGCTGGTGACATAGGTGTCGAGCCGGCCGATCACTTCGACGTGATCGCGCGGCAGGCCCACCTCCTCCTCGGTCTCGCGCAGCGCCGCGGCGATGGCGTCGGCATCGCTTTCCTCGCGCTTGCCGCCGGGAAAGGAGATTTGCCCGGCATGAGCGGCAAGGTGCTGAGTGCGCTGGGTCAGCAGCACGGTGAGCCCGCCGGGCCGCATCACCAGCGGCACCAGCACCGCGGCCGGCGTCAGCGGGTTGGGCGGCGGCGACCCGCCCGGCACCAGCGAATGATCGCCGCGCATCGCCGCCAACGTCGCCGGATCGCTCGACCGCCAGCCCGCCACCGTGCGGGCGAGCCGCCGGCGCACCTCTTCCGGCGTCATGGCCCCAGACGGCCCAGCGGAAAGAACCTGCCCTTGCTCCATACGCCAAACAGGGTCGCGTCGCCGACCCGCTCCTCTCGCCCGATCTCCACCAGCTCGTAGAATACCGGGCGGTTGAGCCGCGCTTCCAGACCGTTGCGCACCAGGATATAGGGGCTGGGCTCATCGGTCGCGGGGTGATTGACGACGCGCAGGGGATGCGCTTCATCGGCCGCCACAGTATCGTCAATATTGGTGCGGAAGATCAGCTCCTGTTGCCGTCCTTCGCCCCGCCGGGTGAGCTCGACGGCGACAAAAGGTGCATCTTCGACCGTGATCCGACCGCGCTCAGCCGGCGTTTGCAGCCAGTAGCTGCCATCGGCCTCGCGCCGCAGAACGGTGCTGAACAGGCGGACGAGCGGCAAGCGGCGAATAGGAGACCCGCGATAAAGCCAGGTTCCATCACGCGCGATGGTTATGTCGAAATGACCGCAATCGATGGGCTCGCGCGTCACCGCCGGGCCGGTCGCGGAGAGACGGCCGGCGAGCTGTTCGAGGGGCTTTGAAGGCGGCGCCTTATCCGTCATGATCACCCGTATATGTAGCAAAAGGAGCCGAGCTCGTGAGTGTCACTGAAAACCTGTCGCCTTCTGCCGGCTCGAGCGATCTCGTCGGCGAGATCGAAGCTTTGGGTCAGCGCCTGGCGCAAGTGCGCGAGCGCATCGGCCGCGTGATCTTCGGTCAGCGCGAGGTGATCGATCAAGCACTGATCACGCTGCTCGCCGGCGGCCACGCGCTGCTGATCGGCGTTCCCGGCCTTGCCAAGACGCGGCTGGTCGAGACGCTCGGCACGGTGCTCGGCCTCGAGGACAAGCGCATCCAGTGCACGCCCGACCTGATGCCGGCCGATATCCTCGGCTCCGAGGTGCTTGAGGAGAGCGAGACCGGCCGGCGCTCCTTCCGCTTCATTCCCGGCCCGGTCTTCAGCCAGCTGCTGATGGCCGATGAGATCAACCGCGCCAGCCCGCGCACGCAATCGGCGCTGCTGCAGGCGATGCAGGAGGGCCGCGTCTCGGTCGCCGGGCAGTATCATCCGCTGCCGCGCCCCTTCCATGTGCTGGCAACGCAGAACCCGCTGGAGCAAGAGGGGACCTATCCGCTGCCCGAAGCGCAGCTCGACCGCTTTCTGCTGCAGGTCGATGTCGGCTATCCCGACCTCGCCGCCGAGCGGCAGATGCTGATCGCCACCACCGGCGTCGCCGAGGACAGCGTCACGGCGGCGCTCTCCGCCGGCGAGCTCCTCGCCGCACAGCGCCTGGTGCGGCGCGTGCCGGTGGGCGAGAGCGTGGTCGACGCCATCTTGAAGCTGGTCCGCGCCGGACGGCCCGAGGAGAGCACCTTGCCCGAGGCCAAGCATATCGCCTGGGGGCCGGGTCCGCGCGCGAGCCAGGCGCTGATGCTCGCCTGCCGGGCGCGCGCGCTGCTCGATGGGCGTTTTGCGCCGTCGGTCGACGATGTCGTGGCGCTGGCACCCCCGGTGCTGCGCCATCGCATGGCGCTCAATTTCGCGGCGCGCGCCGATGGCGTCACCATGGCCGACATCATCGGCCGACTCGTCGCGCCGCTGGGTTGATGGCCGAAGCCGCGTTGCAGCACCGCGCCGAGCAGCTCGCGGCGAGGCTGCCGCCGCTGCTGGTTGAGGCCGAGCGCGTCGCCACCACCGTGGCACAGGGTGTGCATGGCAGACGGCGTGTCGGCACCGGCGAGACCTTCTGGCAGTTCCGCCAATACCAGCCCGGCGATCCCGTGCCGCGCATCGACTGGCGCGAGAGCGCCAAATCGATGCGCCTCTATATCCGCGAGACGGAATGGGAGGCGGCACAGAGCGTCTGGCTGTGGCGCGACGGCTCGCCGTCGATGGACTACGCCTCGCGCCCGGAGCTGCCGACCAAGCGCGCGCGCGTCGATTTGCTGCTGCTGGCGCTGGCGGCGCTGCTCATCCGCGGCGGCGAGCGGGTGGCGCTGCTCGGCACGGGTGTGCCGCCGGCGAGCGGGCGCGCCGTGCTGAGTCGGCTGGCGCTCACCCTCGGGCGCTCGGCCGCGCCGGCCGATCTGCCTCTATTCGAGCCGCTGCCGCGCTACGGGCAGGTTGTCGTGCTCGGCGATCTGCTGGCGCCGCTCGATGCCATTCAGGCGCTGGTCGGCCGTTTCGCCGCCGCCGGGCTGCGCGGCCACCTGCTGCAAGTGCTCGACCCCGCCGAAGAGACCTTGCCCTTTGCCGGCCGCGTGCGCTTTGAAGGCCTGGAGCAGGAGGCGTCGCTGGTGATCAGCCGCGTCGAGACGGTGCGCGAGGAATACATGCAAAAGCTCGCGCGCCATCGCGAGGGACTTGCCGCGATCGCCCGCGCCACCGGCTGGAGCTTCGCCACGCATCGGACGGACCGCCCGCCCCATACCGCGCTGCTCGCGCTCTACGGCACCTTGGCGGAGCGGCGCAGATAGGAATGGAATTGATCGGATTGCCGCATATCCCCCGCTCCCCCCTGGGCGTCACGGCAGGACAGTTGCATTTGGATTCACCACGGAGGCACGGAGGGCACGGAGATACTGAGTTTGGGCGCGCTCCGCGCGCCATTCTTCCCTTCTCCGTGATCTCCGTGCCTCCGTGGTCAATCCTGTCCAGCGGCCGCGTCACGACACATCTGGTAGCCATGCCCCTCGAGAGGGGACGGGATTTGGTGAAGTAACGCATGCTATCGCTTGGTGCACTAGCCTTTGCGTCGCCCTGGCTGTTGCTGGGGCTTGCGGTGCTGCCGGTGCTGTGGTGGCTGCTGCGCGTTACGCCGCCGGCGCCGCGGCGTATCCGCTTCCCGGCGCTGCGCCTGCTGCTGGGTTTGACGCCCAAGGAAGAGACGCCGGCGAAGACGCCGCTATGGCTCATCCTTATGCGCATGGTGCTGACCGCGCTGGTGATTTTTGCGCTGGCGCAGCCCTTGCTCAATCCCAGCGCGACGCTCGCCGGCAAAGGGCCGCTGGTGCTCGCAGTCGACAATGGCTGGACGGCGGCGCGCCATTGGGACGAGCGCCGCGCCGTGCTCGATCAACTCTTCGACCAGGCCGAGCGCGAGGGGCGGCGCGTGGTGTTGCTCGGCACCGCCTTGCCGCCCGGGGAGGGCGCGCCGCCGGCGCTGTCGGTGCTGCGGCCGAGCGATGCGCGCGGCGAAGCGGCGAAGCTGGCGCCCGAGCCCTGGCCCGAGGACCGCAAAGCGGCGCTCGAGCGCCTCGCCAAGCTCGATCTCGGCGGCGGGACGAGCGTCGTCTGGCTCAGCGACGGCATCGATGACGGCGCCGCACAGGATTTCGCCGCCGGGCTGGAGCGTTTCGGCAGCCTGCGCGTGCTGGCCGATCCCAGCACGGAGCTGCCGCGGCTGCTGGCACCGGCCGATACCGACGAAGCGGATCTGACGGCAACCGTGCGCCGCGCCGATACCGCCCTGCCCGAACGGCTCTTCGTGCGCGCCGTCGGCGATGACGGGCGGCTCTTGGCGCGCCAGGAGGTGACGCTGG
>Ga0335074_10002831_pt1 | contig 23647 bp, 22 predicted proteins | sample Lox_Sample_23_FD_206715 | JGI IMG/M metagenome (GOLD analysis project Ga0335074, IMG submission 206715) | Soil microbial communities from Loxahatchee National Wildlife Refuge, Florida, United States - Lox_Sample_2.3 | ecosystem: Environmental > Terrestrial > Soil > Wetlands | place: USA...
TCGTGCGCGTCTGCGTCGACGATCGCGGACGACTCGCTGCGCAGCCGACCATCGCACGCTCCTCGGGCAGCGCGCGCCTGGATGATGGCGCGCTCAAGCTCGCCAGGGCGGGGTCCGGCCACTACCGTTCGAGCACCGAGGACGGCCGGCCGGTGCCTTCGTGCTACCCCTTCCGCATCACGTTCGCGTTGCGAGAGTAGCCCCGGGCGATTCGTTGCCGCGGCACGCTTGATTCAGTCGACCCGGTCCTTCCACCACCCCCCGCCTAGCGCGACGAGGAGCCCCGCGGTGTCCTCGAATTGCTGGATCTGGGCGGTCGCGTAGCTCAATCGGGCCTGCGCGTAGGTGCGCTCGGCGGCGATGAGATTGAGCACATTGGTCGTCCCCACCGCGTAGCTCTTCTGCTGTAGCTTGAGGGCTTCGGATGCCACATCAACCGAGTGCCGATCGACGGTGAGGAGCTGCGCATCGTACTGCAGCGCCCACAGATCGTCGGCAACCTGCCCGAGCGCCTCGAGCACCACGGAGCGGTACGTCGAGGCCTGTGCCTTGAAGGCATCGCGGGCGGCGCGCACCTCGGCGCGCTGCGCGCCGCCCTCGAAGATCGGCACCGCAAGCGCCCCTCCCGCGTCCCACAACGTGCCGAACTGATGCAACAGCCCGCCCGCCTCGAGCGCCTGACGCGTGATGGCGCCCGAGAGGTCGAGGGATGGGAACTGCTGCGCTATCGCGACACCGATCGCGGCATTGCTCGCGTGCAGCTGCGCCTCGGCCGCGAGGACGTCGGGCCGCTGGCGCACGAGCCGGGCCGGTAGGCTGAGCGGAATCTCCCGCGGGAGCGTCAGCTCCTTGATATCAAAGGGGTGCGCTTTCCAATCGGCCGGCGCTCGCCCGACGAGCACCGTGAGCGCATCGAAGGCCTGCTCGAGCTGCTTCTGCAGCGTCGGCAGCTGGGTCAGGTCGGCAGCGAGCTGGCTGTCCGCCGTGAGCACGTCGGCGCGCGTCCCGACGCCCACGTCGAACTCGCGCTGGGTGAGTGCAAGGTTCTTGCGATCGCTCGCGATCAGATCCTCGGTCGTTGCGATCTGCAGGCGCGTCGCGGCGATCGTCAGCGCCTCGTTCACCGCATCACCCGTCAGGGTGAGATAGGCGGCCGCAAGCTGATAGCGCTGGTACTCGGCGAGGGCGCTCTGCTGTTCGATGTTGCGGCGGATGCCACCGAACAGATCGAGGTTGTAGCTCGCGGAAAGTCCCATGGTGTAGAGGTTGGAGCTGCTCGAGCTCGTCGAGCCGCCCGGCCCCCCCGGCGAGGTCCCGAACTGCGAAGAGGCGCTCGCCCTCGAGTGCTCTACGTCTGCGCTTCCGCTCAGACTCGGCAGCAACGCCGCGCGCGCGATCACGATCTGTTCGCGCGCCTGAGCGAGGGTCGCATCGGCTTGAGCGAGCGTCGGACTTCCCGCGATCGCGGCTCGCACCACCTCATCGAGCGGCGGCGAGCCGAAAAGCTGCCACCACTCACCTGCGATTTCCGCGCCGGGGTGAAGATGCTGAACGTCCCCTGCGTCGGTCTTGCCGGGCGGCGCGCTCGGCGCGTGGAGGTAGTCCTGTGTCGCAGGCACTTGCGGTCGTTGAAAATTGGGGCCGACGGCACAGCTCGTCACGAGAGCCGCTGCGGCCGCGGCGAGCGCCGCGCGCAGGAGGCTTCCCTGGTCCGACCGCCGACTCGAGCGCATGCGGCTCGGTACCTCACTCGTAGCGTAGCGCATCGATCGGGTTCAGCCGTGAGGCCTGCCGCGCCGGATAGAAGCCGAAGAACACCCCGACGGCTCCCGAGAAGACGAACGCCAGGACGATCACGTTGACGCGCAGCAGAATCGGCCAGCCCGCGAAATGCGAGATGAGCTCGGAGGCGATGATGCCCGCAGCGATCCCCGCCGTGCCGCCCATCAGTGCCAGCAGCATCGCCTCGATGAGGAACTGAGTGAGGACGTGGAGCCGCCGGGCGCCGGTTGCCATGCGGATGCCGATCTCGCGCGTGCGCTCCGTGACCGAGACGAGCAGTATGTTCATGATGCCGATGCCGCCCACGACGAGGGAGATCGAGGCGATCGCGGCAAGGAGCAGCTCCATCGCCTTGGAGCTCGCCTCGGCGACCTGTGCCACCTCGGTCAGATCGCGCACCACGAAATCATCTTCCTTCCCGGGTAGGATGCGGTGAACCTTCTCGAGCGTCTTCGTCACCTCCTCGAGTGCGGTCTGCACGAGCGCCGGGCTGCGCGCCTGCACGTAGATGGTGTTGACGAAGCCCTCGAGCTTCGGGGTGACGCCGAAGGGATTGGGCGGCGGACCGATCGTCGCGAACACGTTGTTCGCGAGTGTCTGCGTCGAGGTCGGCGTCGCGACCCCGAGGATGCGCTCCTGGGAGGTCGTGAACGGGATGAACACCACGTCATCCTGATCCTGGCCCGTCGCAGAGTGGCCCTTCGCGGCTAGCACTCCGACGACCACCATGGGGACGTTCTTGATCAGCACGGTCGCGCCGATGGGATCGGCAAACTCGCCGAAGAGGTAGCCGAGCACGGTCTGGCCGAGCAAACAGACGGAGGCGCCGTTGCGATCGTCCTGCTCCGTGAACGCGCGGCCGGCGATGACGGGCCAGTGGCGGATGGATAGATAGCTCGGAGAGATCCCCTGCACGCTCGTATTCCAGTTCTGGTTGCCGTTGATTACCTGGGTCGACTGCCGGTTGATGTAGCTCGCATCGGAGACGTCGCTGTCCTCCTCGAGGATCGCCGCCACGTCGCGCACCCGCAGGCTGGCGGCACTCCCGTGGCCGCCGCGCACACCGTTGGTGTGCGTGGTGCCCGGGAGCACCACGAGCAGGTCCGTGCCGAGACTCTGGACCTGCGCCTCGACCGCGGCCCGCGCGCCCTCGCCCACCGCGACCATCGCGATGAGCGCAGCAACCCCGATGAACACGCCGAGCATCGTGAGTCCCGCGCGCAGCTTGTTGCGTCCGATCGCTCGCAGCGCGGCAAAGATCGCCATCCAGCCGAGCGAGCCTGCCTCGTACAGCCAGGCATCGAGTTGGCCCGTGAAACGCTGCTCGTGATAGGCCCGCACCGGAGGCAGTGCACGTGCTCCGAGCGGCGAAGCGAGGCTCGATGTCGCACGATCCGAGACGATCTGCCCGTCGCGAATGGTGATGATCCGATCGGCGAGCTCGGCCATATCGCGTTCGTGTGTGACGAGCACGATCGTGACGCCGCGCTCCCGGTTGAGCGCTCGGATGGTCGTCATGATCTCGAGCGAAGTCTGCGAGTCGAGATTGCCCGTCGGCTCATCGGCGAGCACGATCGCCGGATCGTTGACGAGGGCGCGCGCGATGGCGACCCGCTGCTGCTGTCCGCCGGAGAGCTGATTCGGCTGATTGCGCTCGCGCTCGGCGAGCCCGAGCATGTGCAGCATGTCGCGAGCCCGCGCGGTGTTTCCCGTGATCTGTGCCGTGTAGAAAAGGGGCAGCTCCACGTTCTCGAGCGCGCTCGTCCGCGGCAGCAGGTTGAACGTCTGGAACACGAACCCGATGCGCCGGCCCCGGATGCGCGCCAGCGCCGGCTCATCGAGCCGGGCGACATCGACTCCCTCGAGCTCGTATTGACCGCTCGTCGGCTTGTCGAGGCACCCGAGAATATTCATCAGGGTGGACTTGCCGGACCCCGAGGCGCCCATGATGGCAAGGAACTCACCGCGGCGGATCGTGAGGCTCACACCCCGCAGCGCATGCACCTCGGTGTCCCCGAGGCGATAGACCTTCCTCACGTCACGGACGTGGATGATCGGCTCGCCTCGCGGGGCCTCAGCGCTCAAAACCGAAAGCCTCCGCGGAATTGATTGCCCCCGGGACCGCCCCCCTGTCCCGCCCGGACCGCCGTGCGCGGCTCATTGGGACGCACGGCGTTCACTACGACGATGTCCCCCTCGCGCAGGTCCTCCCCGGACACCTCGATCAGCGTGCCGTCGTCGAGGCCGGTGCGCACTCGCACGGCGACGAGCCGCCCGTCTCGCATCACCCAGAGGCGCGCGCGGGCGGCGCGACCCGCACGGCCGGCAAACCGCCCCGCCCCCCCACCGCCACCCTGGGGCCTCGCGTGCTCAAACACCAGGCCGTCGTCAACCGATTGCCCTTGGCCCGACTCGGAGGCCGCCTCGCCCGAGGTCGACCCCTCGCCCGAGCCGCGGGAGGCGCCTCTGCCGGATCGCTCGTGCGCCAGACCCTCGGGATTGAAGCGGATCGCCGGCAGCGGCACGCGCAGGACGCCCTGTCGCTCGGCGGTGATGATGTGGCAGTCCGCGGTCATCCCGGGGAAGAGCGCGAGATCGTCGTTCTTCACATCGACCACCACGTCGTACGTCACGACGTTCTGCACGGTGATGGGACCTTCACGGACCTGTCGCACCTTGCCCCAGAAGGTGCGGGTGGGAAATGCCTGAACGGTGAAGAAGGACCGCTCACCGGGCTTCACCCCGCCGACATCCGCCTCACTCACGTTCGTGTCGACCTCCATGGAGTGCATGTCCTTGCCGATGAGGAAAAGCGGCGCGGCGGAGAGGCTCGAGACGACCGTCTGCCCCACATCGATGTAGCGCGTGATCACCATGCCGTTCACGGGCGACGGAATCTTGGTGTACGCGAGATTGACCTCTGCGCCGTGCAGCAGCGCCTTCTGCTGCGCGACGTTCGCGAGGTCGAGATTGACCTGGGCACGGTCCTGGTCGAGGGTCGCCTTGTCGGTGTTGATCTGCTCCTGCGAGACGATGCCCTCCCCGATCAGCTTCTGGTCGTAAGCGTAGATCTTCGCCTGGTTCGCGACAGCCACACGATCCTTGGCGAGCGCTGCCTCCGCGGAGTGCAGCGACGCCGTGTCCTCGTCCACGACCACCTGAAAGGGCTGCGGGTCGATCGTGGCGCAGATCTGCCCAGCCTTCACGATCGTGTTGTAATCGCAGGTCCAGGTCTTGACGTTCCCCGAGACATACGATTCGACTTGGGCAGTGACGATGGGATTGAGCGTCCCCGTCATCGTCACGGTGCGCTGGATGTCGCCGCGCGTCACCCGCGCGGTGACATAACGCAGCGGCGGGTCGCGCGCGAGCCACCACCCGATGAGGAGCAGGCCGGTGAGCACGAGCGCGCCGCCCGCTGTCCACAGAGCGCGGTGCCGGCGCTGCGGTGTTTCGGTCCGGCTTGATGGCGCTGGATTATCCGACATCCCCCGTAGAAGACCCCTTGGATGCTGCCGGCCGTGGTGCTTGCGGCCGTTTGAACGCCGCTAGGATCGCAGCTTTGGGAACGGGGACTGAAATGGATTGTAACGAACTTGGCCCAGGCACCCGCGCCGGGTCCCGCAGGGTGCCTGGGCCTGAGTGAGCGGCCGTGCCGCCGCCTGCCTCAAACTCTTCTCGAGAAGTTCGCGATCAGGCTCACGACGGTCAGGATGAGGAAGATCACGAACAGGATCTTCGCGATGCTGACCGCTCCGGCCGCAATGCCGCCGAAGCCGAACACGGCCGCGATGATCGCGATGATGAAGAACACGAGTGCGTAATACAGCATGAGGGTTCTCTCCGTTTGGGAGGTCGAGCTACAGCCTCGCCCAGCGTGGCCAGGAATGTCATTCGGCGTTATCCGACCTCTCGTGTAGGAAGCGTCTCACTCGCCGAATGCCACCAACGCCAGGTCCCAGGTTCGGCTTCCCGCCCTTCCCCATCCTTACAGCAGGTATAGTTCCCGGTCCGACCTCACTGGATCGGCACACATGAAGAACTTGGGCGGCAAGGTCGCCTTTGTGACGGGCGGCAGCAGCGGCATAGGTCTCGGCATCGTCAAGGTGCTCGCCGCGGAGGGCATGTCGGTCGCCTTCACCTACCGGCGACGCGCGCACCTCGAGGAGGCGATGGCCTACTTCCGGGAGAACCCGCAGCTCAAGGTTCATCCCCTGGAGCTCGATGTGGTCGACCGCGCGGCCTTTGCGCGCGCCGCCGAGGAGACGGAGCGCCGGCTCGGGCCGGTTCAGGTGCTGGTGAGCAACGCGGGCGTCGGCGTTCACGGACTCATCGAGCATGCCACCTACGAGGACTGGGACTGGGTGCTCGGCGTGAATCTCGGTGGGGTCGTGAACGCACTCGTGACGTTCCTCCCGCGCATGATCGCCTCGGGGCTCGAAGGGCATGTCGTCAACGTCTCCTCGATGGGCGGCATCGCAGCCCTTGGCTCGGTCGGGGTCTATGCAGCCTCGAAATTCGCGGTCGTCGGCCTCACCGAGGCGCTGCGCACGGACATGATCGGCCGCAACATCGGGGTCTCCGTCTACTGCCCCGGACCCGTCAAGTCGCACATCGCTGAAAGTGGCCAGGGGCGCCCCGAGCATCTCGCACGCACGGGTTACTCGAGCCCGCAGCTCGAGAAGGGCGCACCACCTCCGGCCATGATGCTGCACGCGATGGACGCGGTCGTCGCGGGACAGCACGTGGTGCGCGGCATCCGCGCCAATGCGCTCTACATCCTGAGCCATCCGGAATTTCGCGACGTGCTCGCCGCGCGCAACGCGTGCCTGCTCGCGGCGGTGCCGAATGAGCCGATCGACGAGGCGCGCGCGGAGTCGATCCGCTGGATCCTCTCAAACCCCATCTATGACCAGGGTGCCTGATCGTGAGCGAGCACAGCGCATCGGACCTCGTGTTTCTGGTCGATGTCGATAACACGCTGCTCGACAACGACCGGCTCATTCGCGACCTGATGAGCCACATCGAGCGCGAGTACGGCGCCGAAAGCCGCGAGCGCTATTCGCAGATTCTCGAGCAGGTCCGCTCCGAGCTGGGCTACGTCGACTACCTGGGCGCCCTGCAGCAGTACCGCCTGGAGGACATCGACGACCCGCGGCTCCTGCAGATGTCATCGTTCCTGGTGGACTATCCCTTCGCGAACCGCCTGTATCCCGGGGCTCTCGATGTGCTCGAGCATCTCGGCGCCCAAGGCACGACCGTCATTCTCTCGGACGGGGACGTCGTGTTTCAGCCGCGCAAGGTCGAGCGCTCAGGACTCTGGAGCGCGGTGGACGGCCGGGTCCTCATCTACGTTCACAAGGAGCAGATGCTGCGGGCCGTCGAGTCTCGCTACCCGGCGCGGCATTACGTGATGATCGATGACAAGATCCGCATTCTCTACGCCGTCAAATCGGTCTGGGGCGAGCGGGTGACGACCATCCTGCCTCGTCAGGGCCATTACGCTCACGATCCCGTCGCGATGGCCTCCTTTCCTCCAGCCGACGTGACGGTCGAGCACATCGGCGACCTGCTGCAGCACGAGTTCAGCGCGCGCTGACACCCCACCCCCCGCGCACGCGGGACGGTAGCGCGTGCGCTCGAGCGCCGACTGCGCTGCGGCCCTCGACCCTCAGGCCTTGAGCACGCCCTTCTGCTTGGCCGTATGCGTCGCGATCGCATCCATGAGCGCAGGCGAGAGGCAGTCGTAGGGCTCGAGCCCGAGCTCCTCCAGGCGCTCGCGGACCTCGCTCATCTTTCCGGGCGCAAAGCCGGACTCGATGATCGAGGACACGAACGCCGCGAACTCGGGCGCCGCCCAGCCTTGCTCCTTGAAGAGCTCGGGGTGAACGAAATCGAACCCGTAGAACGGATGACCCTTGTTCTCGATACGCCCGTACAGATGCGTACCACAGCCGGTGCACGCGTAGCGTTGAATCGCCGCGCTCGGGTCGATGACCTTGAGCTTCTGCGGGTTCGCGGTGACGCTCAGCTTGTCCCGCGGAACCACGGCGACCATCGAGAAGAGTGCGCCCGAGGGCTTCCAGCACTTCGTGCACCCGCAGACGTGATCGTAGGCGACGTCCCCCTTGATGCTCACCGTGACCGGTGAGGAGCTGCACTTGCAGGTGAGCGTGCCGCCCTCGAACTTCGAGGTTCCACGCTTCACACCCTTGTCGACGGCTGGATGGATCGAGATGGCCATGAGGTTTGCCTCTTGATGATGATTCAGAACGTGACGACGGAGCGGATCGACTCGCCCCGGTGCATGAGATCGAAGGCGTCGTTGATCTTGGCGAGCGGCATGACGTGCGTGATGAGATCGTCGATGTTGATCTTGCGATCCATGTACCAGTCGACGATCTTCGGCACATCCGTGCGCCCGCGAGCCCCGCCGAAGGCGGTGCCCTTCCAGACCCGTCCGGTAACGAGCTGGAAGGGACGGGTCTTGATCTCCTGGCCCGCACCCGCGACGCCGATGATGACCGACACCCCCCAGCCCCGGTGGCAGCACTCGAGCGCTTGGCGCATGAGATCGACGTTCCCGACGCACTCGAAGCTGTAGTCCGCGCCGCCATCGGTGAGCCCGACCAGGTGCTGCACGAGGTCGCCGCCGAGCTCCTTCGAATTGACGAAATGCGTCATGCCGAACTTCTCGGCGAGCACCTTGCGCCGTGGATTGAGATCCACGCCGATGATGCGATTCGCGCCGACCAGCCGCGCACCCTGGATGACGTTGAGCCCGATGCCCCCGAGGCCGAACACCACGACGTTCGCCCCGGCCTCGACCTTCGCGGTATTGATCACGGCCCCGATGCCGGTCGTGACGCCACAGCCGATGTAGCAGACCTTGTCGAACGGTGCGTCCTCGCGGATCTTCGCAACCGCGATCTCGGGCAGCACGGTGTAGTTCGAGAACGTCGAGCAGCCCATGTAGTGATGCACCATGCGCCCATCGAGGGAGAAGCGGCTCGTGCCATCGGGCATGACGCCCTTGCCTTGGGTTGCGCGTATCGCGGTGCACAGATTGGTCTTGCGCGACAGGCACGACTTGCACTGGCGGCACTCGGGCGTGTAGAGCGGAATGACGTGGTCGCCCCGCTTGACCGAGCTGACGCCCGCGCCCACATCCACCACGATGCCCGCACCCTCGTGCCCGAAGACGACCGGGAAGAGGCCCTCAGGATCGGCGCCGGAACGGGTGAACTCATCGGTGTGACAGACCCCGCTCGCCTTGATCTCGATCAGCACCTCGCCGGGCTTCGGGCCGTCCAGATCGAGCGTGACGATCTCGAGCGGCTCGCCTGCCTTGTACGCGATGGCAGCTTTGGTTTTCATTTACCCCTCTTCGGCGCACGGCGCGCCGAGGCAATTTATTCCGCTGCCGTCCCCCTCGCCAGCGTTTTTTCGGGCGACAAGAGCTCGACAGCAGCGCGGAGGACTTCCTCATCGCCGATCAACACCGGCCGGCACCATCGCTCGAGCTCCCCTGTGAAGCTCTCGAGCGGGATCCACCGGCCCGCCTCGAGCCTACGCGCAGCACATCCGGCGGCGTGCACCAGCACGACTCCGGCAGCCGCATCCCACAGGCTCGGTCGCGCAAGATAGGCGAGTCTCAGGAGTCCAGCTGCGGTGAACGCGAATTCCAGGGTCGCCGATCCGAGCGCCCGCAGATCCCACTCTCGGCCGAGCTCGCGCATGCTCCCCGGCTCGGTGGCAAGTCCTCTCCACGGTCCCGCGCACAGCCGCTCGAGCGGGGCGCCGTCGAAGCACAGCGGACCGCCGCGGCGAGCGTGGTAGACGCCGGGCCGCAGCGCGTGCGTGCACGCGCACCAGATCGCGCCCGCAAGCGGTGTCCCGCGGTGGAGTACCCCGATGGAGGATGCGAAAAGCGGCAGTCCGTTGACGAAATTCGTCGTGCCATCAACGGGATCGACTGCCCACACCACCTCCCCGCCGCCACTCGCGCCCAGCTCCTCGCCGATGACGGCATGAGCGGGATATTCCGCGGCGAGCTCTGTGCGGATGAAGCGTTCCACGTCGCGATCGACGTCGCTCACGGGGTTCGAGTGGGCGGATGCCCCGGGGCGCGGCTCTTTGAAGTGCACCGCGAAGCCGCCGCGCCCGGCGGCCGCGAGAATCCTCTCCCCCGCGGCGCGGGCGAGCCGCACGGCAGAGCGCTCGAGGCGCGCAGCATCCGGTTCTGGGGTTCGCTTCACGGTGGTTCGCATCGGCAGCAAGGTGGGGGCCGATCCCGTGCCGCATGGCGTAACGCAAGCAAGGCCGGCCGCCCGGCTGCCGCGGGCGGCACGTTCATTCTACTGTCGTCTGTCGTCCGGAGCGTCTTGCTGGGCGGCGAACCGCCCCCCGTTTGGCGGATGGCCGAGCCAGCCCTTCGAGCGGCTCGCCCGGTCTACCCCCGCTTGGCAGCACCCGTGTCTTCGAATGGTGCGAACCCGACTTAAGTTATCTTATCCCAAGCTGAAGGTGCTGTGCGGTGCGTCACGATCACCCCACCCCCAAGGACAACGATCGATGTGGCTGAGCGGCGCCGAGTGGGAAGCTCTCCGGCTGAGTCTCACCGTGACGCTGCGCAGCGTCCTCATGAGCCTGCCCGTCGCGATCGTGATCGCGTGGGTGCTCGCGCGCCGGAGTTTCCCGGGCCGCACGCTCTTCGATGCGTTCGTGCACCTGCCGCTCGTGCTGCCGCCGGTCGTCGTCGGTTACCTGCTGCTCCTGCTGTTCGGGATTCACGGGCCGCTCGGCGGTTGGCTGCTCAGGAGCTTCGGCGTGCGCGTCGCCTTCACGACGAACGGCGCCGCGCTCGCAACGGCCGTCATGTCCTTCCCGATCATGGTGCGCGCCATGCGCATCTCGCTCGAAGCGGTCGACCGGGGGCTCGAGGATGCCGCCCGCACGCTCGGGGCCGGGCCGCTCGACCGCTTCTTCAGCGTGACGCTGCCGCTCATGATGCCCGGGGTGCTCGCGGGGGCGGTCACCGCGTTCTCCGCCGGCCTCGGTGAATTCGGCGCGGTGATCACCTTCGCCTCGAATATCCCCGGGCAGACACGCACGCTCCCGCTCGCGCTCTACACGGCGCTGCAGACTCCAGAGGGCGATGCCGAGGCCGCGCGACTCGCCGCGGTCTCCTTCACGCTCGGACTGCTGGGACTTGCCGCCTCGGAGCTGTTCGCGAGGCGCGTACGGCGGCGTCTCGAAGCATGAGCTCCGCTCAGCCGTGCCGATGATCGAGGTGCAGCTGAAGAAACGGCGGGGCGAGTTCGCGCTCGAGGTCGCCTTTGCAGCCTCCGGGTCGGGGTTGATCGCGCTTTACGGTCCCTCGGGCTGCGGCAAGAGCACCATCGTCAACCTCATCGCGGGGCTCCTCAGGCCCGATGAGGGCGTGGTGCGCTTGGGTGGCACAACGCTTTTCGAGTCGGCGCGCGGTGTCGACGTGCCCGCGGAGCGTCGCCGCATCGGCTACGTCTTTCAGGATTCGAGACTCTTCCCGCATCTCGACGTGCGCGGGAATCTCGTCTATGGGGAGCGGCGCTCGCCCCCCGGGGAGCCGCAGATCCCCTTCGATGAGGCGGTCGAGCTCCTCGGCTTGGGTCCACTCCTCACTCGACGGCCGCGCCAGCTCTCGGGCGGCGAGCGCCAGCGCGTTGCGGTCGGACGCGCCCTCCTCTGCCGTCCCCGGCTACTGCTGCTCGATGAGCCCCTCGCCTCGCTCGATCTTGCGCGACGCGAGGAGCTGCTGCCGTATCTCGAGCGTCTGCGCGACCGGCTCTCGATCCCGATGATCTACGTGAGCCACCAGTTCGAGGAGGTGCTGAGGCTCGCCACCCATGTCGTGCTGTTGCGCGCGGGCGCGGTGGTGGCACAGGGGGATATTGTCGCGGTGAGCCGCGACCCGCAGCTGCGCGCCATGATCGGCACGGAGGCGCTCGGGGCGGTCGTCGAGGGCGAGATCGAGTCCGTCGAGGCGGTCACCGGGCTCGCCCATCTCAAGATCGGCAACGGTAGACTCAACGTCCAAGGTGGGGGTCTCACACCCGGGCAGCGGGTACGGGTACAGCTTCTCGCTCGGGACCTGATCCTCGCGGTCGAGCCCCCACGCGGCCTCAGCGTGCGCAACTGTCTCGAGGGCACGCTTTCGAGCCTCGAGCCGGATGTCGGTCAGACGTACCTCGCGGAGATCGACGTGGGTGGCCCGCGGCTCATCGCACAGGTCACCTCGAGCGCGAGCACCGAACTCGCGCTCAGCGCCGGCCGCCGGGTATGGGTGCTGGTGAAGACCGTTTCGCTGCGCGGCCACGTGTACTCGGCCGCGCAGTCCCAGCACCCGTCGGCGGGGAGGAGCGCCCGGTCGGACGCGACAGGGATGGGGGCGAGAGGGCTCTGAGCGTCCGCCCAACCGTGAGCCACCCGAGATGCGCCGCGGCCAGGCCCTGGCTGGCATGCTCGACTTCGCGGTAGGCGGCAATGAGCTTGCGCCCGAAGTCCGTGAGCCGGGCGCCACCGCCCCCCGCCCCGCCGATGCTCGCTGTGCTGACCGGTTCCCCGAGCGCGTGATTGAGGTCATCGAGCAGCAGCCAGGCGCGGCGGTAGCTCATCCCGAGCTCGCGGGCGGCCTGCGAGAGGGAGCCCGTCGCCTCGATGTGCTCGAGCAGCGCGATCTTCCCCGGTCCGATCGAGCTCCCGGGAGCCAGATCGATTCGCAGCCGCACACCGAGAGAGGCGCCCCGCTGAATCACGCGTGGATGGTAGCGCAATCCGTGCGCTCGAGTGCCGCGGGGGAGCAGGCGCCCGCCCGGCCGTTCGCATCTGATGTGGTATACAGCGGCACATGAGACGCAAAGCGGTGCTCGGTGCGGGGCTCTGGCTCGCGGCCGCCGCGGGCGTTTGGGTGGGCGGGAGCTCCACGAGCGCCCGCGCCGCACCGCGCCCGCTCCTCGTTTTCGCCGCGGCATCGCTCACCGACGCCGCCCGCGCGATCGGTCGGGCGTACACGGCCCAGACCGGGGAGCCGCTCGAGTTCTCCTTTGCGGCGAGCTCGACGCTTGCGCGCCAGATCGAGGCCGGCGCCCCGGCCGGTGTCTTCATCTCCGCTGATGCCAAGTGGATGGACGCGTTGCAGGTCCGCCAGGCGATCGACCCGCGCACGCGACGCATCGTGGCGACCAATCGTCTGGCGCTCATCGCGCCCGCTGCGAGTCGCATCGAGCTCACGATCGCCCCACACTGCGCACTGGCCGCTGCCCTCGGCTCCGGGCGCCTCGCGATGGGCGAGCCGAGCTCCGTCCCTGCCGGAATCTATGCTCACGCTGCGCTCGTGTCCCTCGGCCTGTGGGGAAGCGTTGCGGATCGGCTGCTCCCCGCCGAGGATGTGCGGGCCGCCCTCGAGTACGTGGCCCATGACGAGGCGCCCCTCGGCATCGTCTACCGGACGGACGCCCTGATCGAGCCGCGTGTGCGCATCGTCGGGCTGTTTCCACCGCAGTCTCACCCGCCGATCACCTACCCCGCCGCCGCGGTCGCCGGCGCCGGGGCCGACGCGGCGCGCTTCGTCCACTTTCTCGCCGGCGCCGATGCGCAAGCCATTTTCCATAAATACGGCTTCGGCTCACCGTAGGCTGCACCGCAACGCGACCCGTGTCCGCGCAGAGGTCTTCGCGCCGCGAGCACCCCCGCCGGTGCCCCGGAGGGCTCGCCGCGGAAGGCCCGATCCGCTACAATTTCGCCCCCTCGTTTTCGGGGAACCTACCCGGAAGCGAGTTTGTTCGAGGAGGCGTAGGCCATGGCATTCGAGCACGCGCGGATATGTGAGGCATGTGGGCGGGAGTCTCCGAGCTGGGCGGACCGGTGTCCCGTTTGCGGCGGTCTCTCCCTGGTGCACCGGATCACGATCGTTCCCGCCGCTCCGGTCGCCGCAATCGCCGGTTCGAAGGGTAGCGGCCGCAAGAAAGCCCGCCGCGCGCGCATGGTGGGGCGCGAGCCTCCCCACACGACCCCCGCACGCTCGACGGCTTGAAAGACCGCGCTTCCGCTCAATCCGCGCCCGTCGTGGCGATCGTCGGCGCGACGGGAGCTGTCGGCGTCGAACTGATCCAGTGTCTCGAGAAGCGCCATTTCGCGCTCGCGGAGCTGCGGCTGCTCGCCTCGCCACGATCTGCGGGCCGCACGCTGCCCTACCGCGGCACCCCGCTGCCGGTGCATCCGCTCGGGGAGCAGAGTTTTGACGGAGTGGACCTCGCACTCTTCTCCGCCGGGGCGGCGATCTCCAGGCGCTTTGCCCCGCTTGCGGTCGCGCAGGGCGCCGTCGTCGTCGACAACTCCTCGGCGTTCCGCATGGACCCCGCCGTGCCGCTCATCGTGCCGGAGATCAATCCGGAGGCGGTGCACGAGCACAAGGGCATCATCGCGAACCCCAACTGCTCGACGATCATCGCCATCACTCCGCTCTGGCCGATCCATCGCGTGAACCGCATCGAGCGCATGATCGTTGCGACCTACCAGGCCGCCTCCGGAGCGGGTGCCGCGGCGATGGAGGAGCTGCGCGAGTCCACGCGTGCGTATCTCGAGGGCCGTGCCTACCGTAACGAGGTCCTGCCCCACCCCTACGCCTTCAATCTCTTCAGCCACAACTCCACGATCGACCCCGCGACGGGGTACAACGAAGAGGAAACGAAGGTCGTGCGGGAGACGCACAAGATCTTCGGCGACAGCCGCATCCGCATCTCGGCGACATGCGTGCGCGTGCCCGTGCTGCGCGCGCATTCGATCGCCATTCACTTCGAATGCGAGCGGCCCATCACACCCGCCGAGGTACGCGAGCTCGTGCGCTCGGCCCCTGGCGTGACGCTCGTGGACGACACGGAGCGCAACCTCTTCCCGATGCCGCGCGATGCCTCGGGTCAGGACCCGATTCTCGTCGGACGCATTCGGCGGGATACGAGCGACCCGACCGGCCGCTCGATCGCGATGTTCGTCGCCGGCGATCAGCTCTTGAAAGGCGCAGCCCTCAACGCCGTGCAGATTGCAGAGCTCCTGGTGCGCTCGAGCGCCGCGGGCGCTGCGGGCTCTCGAGCCCCCGCTGCCGCGACTGCCTGACCCTTCGCGTCCCGAGCCTAAGACCCCGGCGTCGCCTCCGCCGCGCTGTTCACCCCGACGATGAGCTTCGTCGCGCTGGCGAACGCATACGGCATGATGTTGAGGTTGATCGACGCCGGTGAGCCATCGAACACTCGCCCCGCAAGATCGAACCGCGATCCGTGACACGGGCACAGCCACCCGCCGGGCCAGTACGCGCCGAGGACGGGATCGTGGGCATCGAAGTGCGGCTTCGGCAGGCAGCCGAGATGCGTGCAGGTGCCGATGCAGACGTACCACTCCGCGGTGCGTGAGCGCATCGGGTTCTTGCAATAGTCCGGCTGATTGGAGTCGGCGGAGCTGGGGTCCTTCAAGAGGTTATCGTGCTGCTGGAGCTGCGCCATCATGGCCGGGGTGCGGTGCACGACGAAGATTGGATTGCGCCGCCAGACGGCGATGATCATCTGGCCGGGCTCGATCTTCGAAAGATCGACCTCGGTCGGCGCACCGAGCGCCCGGGCGCGCTCGGATGGCAGCCACGACTCGATGAACGGCACCGCCGTGAAGGCAACGCCGACCGCACCGATGAGCGTGGTCGCGCTGAGCAGCAGCTTGCGCCGGCTGTCATCCAGTCCCTCCGCCCCCGACTCAGCCGCAGGGCCCTCGTGAATCATCTCCGCCATTTCAACTCATCTCCTGCGCGACAGCTCACTGCCCCTATTCTACCCGTTCACGCGCAGGTGGGCCTCGCGCGCCGCAATTCCATCAGCAGCACCGGTTGATCCCGCTCCACTTGCGCCGCTCCTCGTCCAGGTAGAACGCGCGGCGCGAGAGCGGCGCAGTGCCCGGGTGCGCCCGCGCATGATGCGCAAGATAGCGCTCGTACGCATCGTCCCCGGACAGGGCCCGCAAACCCTCCCACAGAGCCCGCAGCCACCTCACGATCCACCCCCGGCGGGCTGCAAGCGCGAGACCTCGCGCGGCGCCTCCGAGCTCGCGTGGGTCGGCAGACCCCGCGCGCAGCGCACCGCGACCCGCAGCATGTCGGCGATGACTAACCACACGATCAGGGTGAAGATCACGGTGAGCCACGCATCGAGCTGCTGATTGAAGATGAGCTTCGGGGCGACCGCCGCACTTGCCGGCGGCAGGGCACCGCTCGCGAGCTTGTGCGCCAGCTGCGAGGCGCCCGCGAAGAACCCGAGATGCGGATCGTGGCTCATCACCTTCTGCCACGCTGCGGTCGTTGTGACGATGGCGAGCCAGGCGAGCGGCCCCCCCGTCACCCACGAGTACTTGAGCTTGCCCGACTTGATGAGAATGCCCGTGGCGACCGAGAGCGCGATAGCGGCGAGCATCTGATTGGCGATGCCGAACAGCGGCCAGAGGATGTTGACGCCGCCGTTCGGATCGATGACGCCGATGTAGAGGAAGTATCCCCAGCCCGCGACGATCAAGGCACTGGTGAAGAGCACAGAGGGATACCAGGAGGTGCGGCCGAGCGGCTCCCAGGCATGCCCGAGGAAATCCTGGAGCATGAACCGACCGACGCGCGTACCGGCATCGATCGTCGTGAGAATGAACACCGCCTCGAACATCAGCGCGAAGTGGTACCACATGGCGAGCAGCCCGCGCCCGAACGTCGAGCTGAAGATGCTCGCCATGCCGACCGCGAGCGAAGGCGCCCCGCCCGTGCGCGCAAAGAGCGTGTGCTCGCCCATCTCACGGGCGAGGTGCTGCATCTGATCGACGGTCACCGGGAAACCCCAGCCGGAGATCGTCGCGACGGCGGCCTGTGGAGTCGCACCCACCACGCCCGCACCCGTGTTGATCGCGAAGAACACGCCGGGATCGAGCAGCGTCGCGGCGATCACCGCCATGATGGCGACGAACGACTCGAGCGCCATGCTGCCGTAGCCGACGAGACGCACGTCGGTCTCGCTGCCGATCATCTTCGGTGTGGTGCCGCTCGAGATGAGCGCATGGAAGCCCGACACGGCCCCGCAGGCGATCGTGATGAAGACGAAGGGGAAGATCTTGCCCGCGAAGACGGGTCCATCGCCGTTGGTGAATTGCGTGAGCGCGGGCATCTTCAGCTCGGGATGGATCACGACGATCGCGATGGCGAGCAGCGCAATCACGCCGAGCTTGAGAAATGTCGAGAGGTAGCCGCGCGGCGCGAGCAGCAGCCACACCGGGATGATCGCCGCGAGCCAGCCGTAGACGATGACGAACCCCGCGAGCCCCGCGCCGGACCAGTTGAAGAGCCCGCGCAGCGCCGCGCTCTGATCGACCCACCCGCCGGCGGCCACCCCGAGAACGAGCAGCCCCATGCCGATGATCGAGGCCTCGAGCACGCGCCCCGGCCGCAGGTATCGCAGGTACACCCCGATCAGAATTCCGATCGGAATGGTGGCGGCCACGGAGAAGGTCGCCCACGGGCTCCCCTTCATCGCATTCACGACGACGAGCGCGAGCACCGCGATGAGGATGATCATGATCATGAGCGTGCCGCCGAGCGCTGCGAACCCCCCGAAGGGTCCGAGCTCATCGCGCGCCATCTGCCCGAGGCTGCGCCCATCACGGCGGGTGGAGAGGAAGAGGATCGTCATGTCCTGCACGCATCCGCCGAGTACCGAGCCGAACAGGATCCAGAGCGTGCCGGGCAGATAGCCGAACTGGGCGGCGAGCGTCGGACCGACGAGCGGGCCTGGACCTGCGATCGCCGCGAAGTGATGTCCGAAGACGATCCAGCGATGCGTGGGGACGAAGTCGCGGCCGTTGTTCAGCCGCTCGGCCGGGGTTGCGCGACTCGCATCGACGCTGAAGACGCGCGCGGTGATCCAGGCGGCATAGAAGCGATAGCCGATCGCGTAGATGCACACGGCCGCGGTGATGAGCCAGAGCGCGTTGATGGGCTCGTGCCGGTGCAGCGCGATGCCACCGACCGCGAACGCGCCGATCACCGCCAACGCTATGCCGAGGAAGCGTCCGAGCATGACTGCACCCTCATCTATGGGAACGACCGGCCTGCGGCCGCTTTTCGGAGGCAGCTGCGTTGCCGGCCGCAAAAGGCGCGACCTTTGCGGCCCGTGCAGCAGTCTCCGACACCTCTTGATGATGCCGCGATTACAGGCCCGCGCGCCAGTAGGCGGCGTCGACGGTGTTCGAGAGGAGCATCGCAATCGTCATCGGTCCGATCCCGCCCGGCACGGGCGTGATCCATCGCGCCCGCTGCGCGGCGGTCTCGTACTCCACGTCCCCGACCAGATTTCCCGACGGTAATCGATTGATGCCCACGTCGAAAACCGCCGCGCCCGGACGAATCCACGCGCCGGGGACGAACCCGGGCTTACCGACCGCCGCGACCACGACCTCGGCGCGCTCGACCTCGGAGCGCAGATCGCGCGTGCCGGTGTGACAGACCGTCACGGTCGAGCGGGCCAGCAGCAGCTCGAGCGCCATCGGGCGGCCGACGATGTTCGAGGCGCCGACCACCACGGCGCGCAGCCCCGTCAGAGCGATTCCATACGCCTGCGCAAGCCGGATGACCCCGTAGGGTGTGCACGGCCGCAGCCGCGGGCGCTTCTGCGCGAGCAGCCCGGTGTTGGTCGGGTGAAATCCGTCCACGTCCTTCGCCGGATCGACGGCATCCACGATGCGGTCGGAGTCGATGCCCTTCGGCAGCGGCATCTGCACGAGGATCCCGTCCACGCGCTCATCGTGGTTGAGCTTTGCAATGAGCTCGAGCAGCTCGCCTGCGGGTGTGCTCGCAGGCAGGTCGTACGCGAAGGACTCGATGCCGACCTCCCCGCACGACTTGCGCTTGCTGCGCACGTAGACGCTCGAGGCCGCGTTATCGCCGACCTGCACGACGGCAAGGCCGGGCTTGCGCCCGGCCTTGAGCGCGAACGCCGCGGCCCGCCCCGCCGTGCGCTCCCGCTCCTTCGCGGCGGTCGCCTTGCCATCGAGCACGATCGCGGCGGCGCCCGTCTCGAGGTTCGCGGTTTCGCTCATCGAGTCCCCGATCAGTACCGGTAATGATCCGACTTGTACGGACCCTGCTTCGCAACCCCGATGTAGCGGGCCTGAACGTCCGTGAGCTCGGTGAGCTGCGCATTGAGGTTCTTCAGCTGCAGGCGCGCGACCTTCTCATCGAGATGCTTCGGCAGCGTGTACACGCCCACCGGATATTTCGCAGTGTGCATGTAGAGCTCGATCTGCGCGAGCGTCTGATTGGCGAACGAGGAGCTCATCACGTAGCTCGGATGTCCCATCGCGCAGCCGAGGTTCACCAGCCGCCCCTTGGCGAGCAGGATGATCCGCTTGCCGTCCGGGAAGATCACGTGATCGACCTGCGGCTTGATTTCCTCCCACCCGTACTGCTCGAGCGCGGCCACATCGATCTCGTTGTCGAAGTGACCGATGTTGCACACGATCGCATTGTTCTTCATGCGCTTCATGTGATCGTGCGTGATCACGTGGAAGTTGCCGGTCGCGGTGACGAAGATGTCGGCCTTGTCGGCCGCGTAGTCCATCGTGACGACGCGATACCCTTCCATCGCCGCCTGCAATGCGCAGATCGGGTCGACCTCGGTGATCCAGACCTGCGCGGAGAGCGCGCGCAGCGCCTGCGCGGAGCCCTTGCCCACGTCCCCGTAGCCGCAGACGAGCGCCACCTTGCCGGCGACCATCACGTCCGTCGCGCGCTTGATGCCATCGACGAGCGATTCGCGGCATCCGTAGAGATTGTCGAACTTGCTCTTGGTGACCGAATCGTTGACGTTGATCCCCGGGAAGAGCAGCCGCTTCTCCTTCGCCATCTGATAGAGGCGGTGCACGCCGGTCGTCGTCTCCTCGGTGACCCCGCGGATCTCCTGCCCCTTCTTCGAATACCAGTCGGGATTCGCAGCGAGGCGCTTCTTGATGGCCGCGAAGAGATACCGCTCCTCCTCGCTGGCCGGATGCGAGATGGCCGAAGGATCCTTCTCGGCCCTGGCCCCGAGATGAATGAGGAGCGTCGCATCACCGCCGTCGTCGAGGATCATGTTCGGCCCCGACTGAGGCTCCCCATGCTTGCCGAACTCGAAGATGCGATGACTGAATTCCCAGTACTCCTCGAGCGACTCGCCCTTGTAGGCGAAGACCGGGGTCCCGCTCGCGGCGATCGCCGCTGCCGCATGATCCTGCGTGGAGAAGATGTTGCAGGAGGCCCAGCGCACGTCGGCCCCGAGCGCCTTCAGGGTCTCGATGAGCACCGCCGTCTGAATGGTCATGTGCAGCGAGCCCGAGATGCGGGCGCCCCGCAAGGGCTGCAGCGCCGCGAATTCCTCGCGAATGGCCATGAGGGCAGGCATCTCGACCTCGGCGATCGCGATCTCCTTGCGGCCCCAGTCGGCAAGCTTCAAGTCGGCGACTTTGAAATCGGCAAAGCCCTCGGTGGGCTTGAGATTGGCGTTCATGGTTTCACACTCCACGTGTCGTGTACTGAGCGCCGTTTTACCTCTGTGATCGCCCGTGCGGCCGAGCCTGGCAAGGGGGCCCTGAGCCCGCTGTTGCAGCGCTCCTCGGCCGTCGAGCGATTGAGCCGCGCGTACGCGCGGCGAGTGAACTCACGCCGCGCGCGCTTCCCCCTTCACCTCCGCGGCAAGCGCCTGGGCCTTGTCGGTCCTCTCCCAGGTGAACTCGGGCTCGGTGCGCCCGAAGTGCCCGTAGGAGGCGGTCTTCTGATAGATCGGGCGCACGAGGTCGAGCATCTCCCGAAGCCCATAGGGGGTGAGGTCAAAGTGCTTGCGCACGATCTGCGTCAAGCGCTCGCGCGAGAGGCGGCTCGTGCCGAAGGTCTCGATCATGATCGAGGTGGGCTCGGCAACCCCGATCGCGTAGGACACCTGCACCTCGCAGCGCTCCGCGAGCTCCGCGGCCACGATGTTCTTCGCAACGTAGCGGGCGGCATAGGCGGCCGAGCGATCGACCTTGGAGGGATCCTTGCCGGAGAAGGCCCCGCCCCCGTGCCGGGCAAACCCGCCGTAGGTATCGACGATGATCTTGCGGCCCGTCAAGCCGCAATCCCCCACCGGACCGCCGATCACGAACCGGCCGGTCGGATTGATGTGGTACTTGGTGCGCTTGTCGATCCACTTCGCGGGCAGGACGGGCTTCAAGATCTCCTCCATCACCGCCTCGCGCAGCACCTTGGTGGACACCTCCGGGCTGTGCTGCGTCGAGAGCACGACCGCCTCGAGTCCAACCGGTGCGTCATCCTCGTAGCGCAGCGTCACCTGGCTCTTCGCATCCGGGCGCAGCCACTCGAGCTTGCCGGCCTTGCGCACCTGGGCCTGACGCTTGACCAGCCGGTGCGCAAGGGTGATCGCCGCCGGCATCAATACATCGGTCTCGTTCGTCGCGTAGCCGAACATCAAGCCCTGGTCCCCGGCGCCCTGCTTGCGCTCGTCCTTGCGGTCCACCCCCTGAGCGATGTCCGGGGACTGCTTACCGATGATGTTGATGACCCCGCAGGTCGCCCCATCGAAGCCCATCTCGGAGGTGTTGTAGCCGATATCGAGCACGGTCTTGCGCACGAGCGCCTCGACATCGACCCAGGCGCTGGTCGTGACCTCCCCGGCGACGACCACCACGCCCGTCTTGATGAGCGTCTCGCAGGCGACGCGCCCGCGCTTGTCGACCGCGAGAATCGCATCGAGCACCGCATCGCTCACCTGATCGGCCATCTTGTCCGGGTGACCTTCGGATACCGACTCGGATGTGAAGAGATAGTTGCTAGCCATGGGGGTTGAGTCCTCGAGCTAAAGATGAGCAGCCGCCGCGCTCGCGCCGGCATCGGGGGCGAGCGCCTGCGCGGGCAATGCCGTGCCGAAGCTCTCCTCGAAGCGGCGTGCGAATTCGACGCCGGTGAAGCGATGATTCTGGGTGCCGCGCGTCTCGATCTTCAGGGCACCGAGGAGCGAGGCGATGCGCCCCGTCAGCTCCCAGTCGAGCCCGTGGAGGAGGCCATGCAGGAGGCCCGCCCGGTAGGCATCGCCGCACCCGGTCGGATCGACCACCGCGCGCGCGCGGGCGCACGGAATCCGGTACTCGTGGTCCTTCACGTGGATGACCGACCCCTCGGCGCCGCGCGTGACGATCAGCGCCTCGACCTGACGCGCGATATCGGCGGCCGACCAGCCCGTTCGCTGCTGCACGACTTGCCATTCGTAGTCGTTCATGGCGACCCACGTGGACTGCTCGATGAAGGTGCGCAGGTCCTTGCCATCGAAGAGCGGCAGCCCCTGGCCGGGGTCGAACACGAATGGAATGCCGTCACGGGCAAACTGCTCGGCGTGCTGCAGCATGCCGTCGCGGGAATCCGGCGCCACGATCCCGAGCGCGACGTCGGCCGCGTCGGTGACCTTGTTGAGGTGCGACTGCTGCATCGCTCCCGGATGAAACGCCCAGATCTGGTTGTCCTCGAGGTCGGTCGTGACGAAGCCCTGCGCGGTGAACTCCCCCTCGACCAGGCGCACGTGATCCCGTGGCACGTTGTTCTTGTGCATCCATTCGGCGTAGGGGCCGAAGTCGTGGCCCACCGTCGCCATGGGATAGCCCACATCGCCGAGCAGTCGCAGGTTGTAGGCGATGTTGCCCGCGCAACCGCCGAACTCCCGGCGCATCTGCGGCACGAGGAAGGACACGTTCAGAATGTGAATCTTGTCGGGCAGAATGTGGTCGCGGAACCGGCCGTTGAACACCATGATGGTGTCGTACGCGACCGACCCGCAGATGAGCGCTCGGCCGCCGCGCGCTCCACGCTGCCGAGACGCTGCGTGGCCCGCCGGACGGGCGCGATCGGCCTGGGCGAGCGGCCTTCCGTTTGAGGGCATGCTCAAGCGCTCACCGTGAACTTCTCGCCGTTCTTCTCGAGCTGGAACCGTCCCGCGACGACCCCGCTCAGCCAGCGAGCGGTCGCCGCGACGCCGCCGAAGGCGTAGAAGTGCGGATGTACGAGGTGCGAGGAGCCCAGCCGCGCGCGCGCGCGGACGAGCTCGATCAGCATCTCATCGGGCGAGGTGGCGAGCCCCGCCACGCGGCCCACGAGGCCCATGCCCTTGCTGAGCGCGCCGAGCGATGACCCGATGCCGCACTGGACGGCGAACTTGATGAGCTTCGGGAGCGGGGTGGGGCCTGCGATGCCGATGTGCACGGGAAGCTCGATGCCATGCTCCCCGAGTTGGCGGTCCCAGGCGCACACCGCCGCCGGGTTGAAGCTGAACTGGGTGACGATGTGCATCCTCGTTCCCGTGCGCGCGGCGAACCTCTGCTTGGTTTCGAGCGCGCTCCAGAGCGTCTCGGGCCCTACGGCCGGATGACCCTCCGGGTGCCCCGCGACGCCGACCGAGCGCAAGCCGTACTCACCGAGCGCGCCGGTATCGAGGATCTCGAGCGTGCTCGTGAACTGCCCCGCCGGCGGGTTGCGATCGCCCGCGACGAGGAGCACCTGCTCGACACCGCGGTCGTGCAGCCGGCGGAGCGCCTCGCGCAGCGTGCGCTCATTCTCGATGCGCCGTGCGACGATGTGCGGCGAGGCCCTGAGGCCCGCGGCCTGCACGCTCGAGGCGACGCGCACCACATCATCGACGGAGGCCTTCGGCGTGTGGGCGACGTAGACCGTCGTGCCCTTGGGCAGGACGCTCGCAAGCTCGGGCACGAGACCCTCGTCGTGGGGAGAGATCTCCGT
>Ga0335074_10002833_pt1 | contig 23633 bp, 16 predicted proteins | sample Lox_Sample_23_FD_206715 | JGI IMG/M metagenome (GOLD analysis project Ga0335074, IMG submission 206715) | Soil microbial communities from Loxahatchee National Wildlife Refuge, Florida, United States - Lox_Sample_2.3 | ecosystem: Environmental > Terrestrial > Soil > Wetlands | place: USA...
CCCCGGTGACCAGGGGCAGCAGGAGCAGGCGCGCGTTCAGCTGGCCCGCGTAGTGCCGGAGCTGCCCGATGTGGCGCTTGTTCAGCGGCCGCCGGGTGACGTAGGCCAGCACGTTGCCGCCGGCGTGCTCGGACCGCACCTCGTCAGGCCGTCGCCGCAACTGGCGGAAGGGCCCGTGCTCTGGCTCCCGGAGCGCCGTCACTGGCCCGGCCAGGCGCGTGAGCACAGGATCGACCCGATCGCCCGCGCCACCGGGCTCGTCGAGGGGGTGTCGCTCCGTGATCGAAAGAACGGCCAGCGGCGAGCCCTCCTGATCCTGCAGGACCAGGTGATCGGTGTCCGCCGGGCTCACGTGTTCGGGCACGTCCAGCGTGACGGCTAGAGGCCAGGGAGTGCCGTCGGCCAGCGTGCCGCGATCGGTGACCGCGGCCACGTCGGCGGCGCCCATGAAACCACCCAGTGGCGCGAACACGCCCGAGGTCAGCAACTCGAGATCACCTAGCTGCGCCTCATCGAGCGTGCATGCCGGCCAATCCGGTAGCTCTGCGGGCAGCCCAGGCGATGTTGAGGACGATTGCGCGGTCAGGTCAGCCTCCGGGCAGTTCTCTGGATTTCTTATCACGTAACAACGCCCCTCGCGGAAACAACTCGAAGTACGGGGCGCCGGCCAGGACCACGAGGCCAGTCCGGCCCCACCGGTCAAACGTGTCGCATTTGATACCAACGGGTCACGATTGCGACACGGGGGTTCCCTTCTCGGCCGTCATCTGATAGTCCGGCATGGCGGGGAGTGAACGGGAGCAGCCAATTGCCAAGCCTGAGACCCTAAATCCTGGCAGCTGAGCACCCAGTCGCGACGGTGCACTCCCAGTTACCTGAACACGTTTAACGTTCGCGCAGGGAGGACGAGAGGAACGATGAGATTCATCACGAGACTGCTCAGCGTCTGTGCGCTCGGGCTCGCGCTTGGGCTGGCCACCGCAGGGGCAGCCAGTGCGCACACTGACGGTGGTCCCCCGCCGGGATGCCAGGGAGGCTACAGCCAGTGCTGCCAGGCACCCAACTGGAACCAGGGCCCGTCACAGGGTAACCCCTGGCAGGGTCAGAACCAGTGCTGCCAGGGCAACGACCACAACCCCTGGGGGATGGGTCAGAGTGAGTGCTGCCCGTCGCCCGGCGGGGTCATTGGCCTGTTCTCGGCGTTTAATCATGGCGCCAACTGCTACCAGCCCCTGCAGTGCACGTTCCCGGGCAAGCACCACAAGCACCACAAGCACCACAAGAATCACAAGCACCACAAGCACCACAAGAAGTGGCAGCATCCGGGGCTGTTCTGCTGACGTCGAGTGGCGGCGCCAGGCTTAGCTGACCCTCGGTAGACGTGGAGGGGCTCGCGATGCTACGCGAGCCCCTCCACGCATGGAGAGCAGGCAGCGGCCTTCTGGTGCGACCGCCGCTGATCGCCGGACCCGCGGACCTGCCTGCTCCGGGGTCCGCATAGACTTGGGTCGACTCACCACGCTTCGTAGAAGGCCTGGCCTCACGTGTGCCCGGCCGGTCCGTGCTGCCCGGGCAAGGCCGTCTGACCGCCCGGAGGATCCGGACAAAGGCTAACAGCGACCACAGGGACATCATGAGCCTCGCCGGACTGCTCACCATTCTCGGCGATGACCCGCAACTACATCAAGTAGTCTCGCGTGCGGAAGCCGATACCGCCTCTGGCGCCGGGCGAAGCGCCGCCACCCTGGCCGGGGAAGACCTGATCGCGCCGCCAGCGCTGCGGCCGGTGCTGGCCGCGGCGCTGACGCGGGGCACCGGCGGCTCGGCTGGGTCAGACGGCTCCGAGGGCATCGTGGCGGCCAGCCAGTTCGTGCTCGCCGTGACCGCCACCGCGCGCGAAGCCGACGACCTCACCGCGGCACTCGGCTCGTTTCTGCCCGCGGACAGCGTGGCCTGCTTCCCCGGCTGGGAAACCCTGCCCCACGAGCGGTTGTCGCCGCAATCGGATACGGTCGGGCGGCGGATCGCGGTGCTCCGGCGGCTGGCCCACCCGGCCGAACGCGGCCAGCCGAACGGTCCCCTCGCGGTCGTGGTGGCGCCGGTGCGGAGCCTGCTGCAGCCGATCGTCGCCGGGCTCGGTGATCTGGAACCGGTCAGCCTCCAGGAGGGTCAGGCGTGCGAGCTCGATGATCTGCTGGCCAGGCTGGTCGAGATCGGCTACGCACGCGCCGACCTGGTCTCGGCCCGCGGCGAGATCGCCGTTCGGGGCGGCATCGTCGACGTGTTCCCGCCCACCGAGGAGCACCCGCTGCGGGTCGAGTTCTTTGGCGACACCGTCGAGGAAGTCCGCTACTTCAAGGTCGCCGACCAGCGCAGCATCGCGCGGGCCGACAACGGCCTGTGGGCGCCGCCGTGCCGGGAACTGCTGCTGACCCCGGCGGTCAGGGACCGCGCCAAGGAACTCGCCGATACCCATCCCGCGCTGGCCGACATTCTCGGCAAGCTCGCCGAGGGGATACCCGTCGAGGGCATGGAGGCGTTTGCGCCTGTCCTCGTCGACCGGATGGACCTGCTGCTCGACTACGTACCGCGGGGTGGCATCGTGCTGGCCTGTGATCCCGAACGGATCCGGGCCCGCGCCGAGGACCTCGTCCGGACGAGCCAGGAATTCCTCGAGGCCTCCTGGGTCAACGCCGCCGCCGGGGGCGAGGCGCCCATCGACCTCGGGTCCTCCGCGTTCCAGCCCATCGCGCGAATCCGGGCGGCAGCGGCCGTGCTCGGCCTGCCCTGGTGGACGATCGCGCCGTTCGGCGTGACCGACGCTCCAGCCGACCAGACCTCGGTGCAGGCAGCCGGGAGCTCGGAACGCACACCGTTCCGTATCGATGCCTCGCTCGCACCGGCCTATCGCGGCGATACGGCCCGCATGATGACGGACGTGCGGGGCTGGCTGAGGGATGGCTGGCGGGTGGTGCTCGTCACCGAGGGGCACGGTCCGGCTCAGCGGCTGGCCGAGATGCTCCGCGGCGAGGGAATCGGCGCCCGCACGCAAGACCTCGACGATGTGCCGGAGCCGGGCGTCCCCTACGTGACGACCGCGCGCCTGCAGAACGGCTTCGTCTGGCCCGCGGTCAAGGTGGCGCTGCTCACCGAGAGCGACCTCGCCGGGCATCCGGCCGGGCTGCCGACCACCAGGGACATGCGGCGGATGCCGAGCCGGCGGCGCGGCGGCGTCGACCCCCTCCAGCTCAAGGCCGGCGACTACGTGGTGCACGAGCAGCACGGGGTCGGCCGCTACGTGGAGATGACCTCCAGGACGGCGGCGGGCGCCACGAGGGAGTACCTGGTCATCGAGTACGCCCCGGGCCGGCGGGGCCAGCCGCCCGACCGGCTCTACGTGCCCACCGACCAGCTCGACGAGGTGACCAAGTACTCCGGAGGCGAAGCGCCGGCCCTGCACCGGCTCGGCGGAGCCGACTGGGCCAAGGCCAAGGGCCGGGCCCGCAAGGCCGTCCGGCAGATCGCCTCCGAGCTGATCAGGCTGTACTCGGCCCGGATGGCCTCACCCGGCTTCGCGTTCGGGCCGGACACCCCGTGGCAGAGTGAGCTGGAGGACGCGTTCCCCTACGTGGAGACCCCGGACCAGCTTGGCGCCATCGACGAGGTCAAGCACGACATGGAACGCCCGGTCCCGATGGACCGGCTGATCTGCGGCGACGTCGGCTACGGCAAGACGGAGATCGCGGTGCGCGCCGCCTTCAAGGCGGTGCAGGACGGCAAGCAGGTCGCCGTGCTGGTCCCGACCACGCTGCTGGTCCAGCAGCACTACTCGACCTTCTCCGAGCGGTACGCCCCATTCCCCGTCACGGTCAAGCCCCTGTCGCGCTTCCAGGGTCCGGCCGAGACCGCCGAGACCCTGCGCGGCCTGGCCGACGGGACGGTGGACGTGGTCATCGGCACGCACAAGCTGCTGTCCCCCGAGACCAGGTTCGCCCGGCTCGGCCTGGTCGTCATCGACGAGGAACAGCGGTTCGGCGTGGAGCACAAGGAGTACCTCAAGCGGCTGCGCACCGAGGTGGACGTGCTCGGCATGTCGGCCACCCCCATCCCGCGCACGCTGGAAATGGGCGTCGCCGGGATCAGGGAGATGTCGACCATCCTCACGCCGCCCGAGGAACGGCACCCGGTGCTCACCTTCGTCGGCGGCTATGACGACAAGCAGGTCGCCGCCGCGATCAGGCGCGAGTTGCTGCGCGACGGCCAGGTCTTCTACGTGCACAACCGGGTCAGCTCGATCAGGAGGGCCGCCGCCCGGGTCGCCGAGCTCGTCCCCGAGGCGCGGATCGGCATCGCGCACGGGCAGATGAACGAGCACGAGCTGGAACAGATCATGGTCGACTTCTGGGAGCGGAACTACGACGTGCTGGTCGCGACCACGATCGTGGAATCCGGCCTCGATATCCCGAACGCCAACACGCTGATCATCGACCGCGCCGACGTGTACGGGCTCTCCCAGCTGCACCAGCTCCGCGGCCGGGTGGGCCGCGGCACCGAGCGCGCCTACGCGTACTTCCTGTACCCGCCCGAGGCCGCCCTGACCGAGACGGCCCACGAGCGGCTCGCCACGGTCGCCCAGCACACCGAGGCCGGCGCCGGCATGTACGTCGCCCTGAAGGACCTGGAGATCCGGGGTGCGGGAAACCTGCTCGGCGGCGAGCAGTCCGGGCACATCGCCGGGGTCGGGTTCGACCTGTACGTGCGGATGATCGGCGAGGCCGTCAACGAGCTGAGGGGCGACGGCCCGGCGGAAAAGCCGGAGGTCCGGGTGGAGCTGCCGGTCAACGCCCACGTCCCGCACGACTACGTGCCCGGCGAGCGGCTCAGGCTGGAGGCATACACGCGGATCGCCGCGATCGACTCCGAGGCCGACGTCACCGCGGTCCGCGAGGAACTGTCCGACCGATACGGGCAGCCGCCCGAGCCGGTGCTCAACCTGCTCGAGGTGGCGCGGCTGCGCGCCGCGGCGCGCCGGGCCGGGCTCACCGACATTACCGCAGGGGGTCAGCACGTCAGGTTCGCCCCGGTCGTCCTGCCCGACTCCCGGCAGGTTCGCGTTCAGCGGATGTACCCCAAGACGGTGCTGAAGCCCGCGGTGCGTACGATGCTCGTACCGGTGCCGAAAGCCGCCGTCGGCGGAGCGCCGTTGCGAGATGCCGACCTGCTGGCCTGGTGCGGCGAGGTCATCCAGTCGGTACTGTCTGACCTACCGCCCGTCGCGTGAGAGGGGACATTCCGGTGCTCCGGAGGCTTATCAAGGTATCCGCCGCCGTCATCGGCCTCGGACTCGCGGTGACCGCGTGCGGCCGGGTCGAGATGGGCGCCGCGGCGGTCTACGGCAACCAGCGGATCACGATCGCCAGCCTGGACACGGAGGTCACCAACCTCAGCCAGGCGGCCAAGCAATACCCGGGCGTCGTCAACCTGACCGCGACGCAGGAGACACGGGAGACGCTGACCTGGCTGGTCCGGTTCCAGATCAACGAGGAGATCGCCCGGCAGGCCGGCATCACGATCTCGACCCGGCAAGAGGAGGCCGGGCTCGCGCTGCTCTACAACGCGGCCAAGTCCGAGGCCCAGGCCGAGGGCCTGTCCAACGTCACCCTCGACCTGATCATGGCCGCCAACGGGATCCCGCCGAACCAGCGCGACGAGCTCGGCCGGTACCAGGCCATCGAGACGCAGTTCATCGAGAACGCCAACGGCGGCACGATACCTACCTCGAGCTCGGCCCAGGCCGCCAGCACGAAACAGTTCCAGCACGCGCAGTGCGTGGCGGCCAAGGCCCTCAACATCCTCATCAACCCGCAGTTCGGCCGGATGGACTATTCCACGTACCTGGTGATCGCCACGCCGGTCAGCGTCTCGCGGCCCGAGGGACCCGCCGCGGCGCCGTCGCTTTCCGGGCTGGCGCCCGCTTGCTGATCGTCCTTGCGACCAGCCCCCGGGTGGCGCCCGGGCTGCTCAGCTGGCCAGCCTGGGAGGCCCTGCGGTCGGCGGCCTCGGTGCTCGCGCCGCCGGGCCACCCTCTGCTCCCTGCCCTCGATGAGGCGGGAATCGCCTACCGGGTGGTTGAGGAACCCGGTGTCGAGTCACTCGCGCCAGAGGCAGTCGTGGTGTGGCTGCCCTGGCCAGGTAGCGACCCGCCGCTCCCGCCGGGTGGCCGGCTGATGCACGGCGCGGCGGACCTGCCGGGCGCTCACCTGATCGACCTGGTTGCCACCATGGATCGGCTGCGCGTGGACTGCCCGTGGGACGCCCGCCAGACCCATGCCTCGCTCGCGCCGCACCTGCTCGAGGAGCCCTACGAGGCTCTCGAGGCCCTGGAGTCCGGTGACGAGCGGGCCTTCCGCGAGGAACTCGGGGACGTGCTGCTGCAGGTGATATTCCACGCGCGCATCGCGGCCGAGCGCGACGACGGCACCGGGTACACCATCGACGATGTCGCGGACGGGATCGTGGACAAGCTGGTCCGGCGGCATCCGCACGTGTTCGGCGATGTCACGGTCTCCGGCGCCGACGAGGTCAAGCGCAACTGGGACGAAATCAAGAGAAGGGAAAAGGCAGATCTGGCCGAACGGACCGGGACGGCCGCGGCCGGGGATGCGGCTCCGTCCGCGCTGGACGGCGTGCCGTTCGGCCAGCCCGCTCTCGCGCTGGCCGCGCAGCTGCAGCGACGGGCGGTGCGGGCCGGGGTGCCTGAGGACCTGGCCCGGCTGGACGGAGACCCGGATCCTGGAGGCTCCGCCGGTTCCGGCCGAGCCGACCATGACCTGGGCCGGGACCTGTTCCGGCTGGTCGCCGAGGCGCGCGGGCTGGGACTCGACCCCGAGATGGAACTGCGGGCCGCTGCCCGCCGCTACCGCGACATCGTCCAGGCCTGGGAACGATCGGGCCAGACCGCGGGCACCTGAGGGTCCTGGTGCCGTATACGCTTTCACCGCATGTGGCGGGACATGCCCGTTGTGTCAACCGCGCCGGGAGCCTGCGCGTCTTTGGACGTAGGTAGGCGTGACGGGGGGGGTAACCCCGAGTGCTGAGGAGGTACCCGGTCGATACGAGTACGCCTGCGGTGGTGCTGAAGTTTGACCCGAACATCATGCACCACGGCGGACTAGGCGTTATCCGCAGCCTGGGCCGAGTCGGCGTGCCGGTGTTCGGCGTCCATGAGGGCCCGTGGGCTCCCGCCGCCAGTTCCCGGTACCTGGCCGGGCGCTGCTTCTGGCAGCCGAGCCCGGCCGATGTGGACCGCGCCCTGGCCGGCCTGCTGCGTCTGTCCGATCACATCGGCTGTCCTGCCGTGCTCATCACGACCGATGACGCCGGCGCGATCTTCCTCGCCGAGCACGGCGGTGACCTGCGGCCGCGGTTCCTTTTCCCGGATCCGCCGCGCGACCTGCCCCGTCGGCTCGCCGGTAAATACTCTTTGTACGAGACCTGCCTCGAGCTCGGCAGTCCCTGCCCGCACGTCACCCTCCCCAGCTCGCTGGACGAGGCGCGGAAATTCGCTGCGGCCGTGGGCTACCCGCTGATCGCCAAGCTGACTACGCCGTGGACCGTGGCCGGCGGCCTCCGCAGCACGACCGTCGTGGCTAGCGAGCGGCAACTGGACGACGTCTACCAGCGCAGCGAGCAATACGGTGCCGGGCTCATGCTCCAGGAGTTCATCCCTGGCGGCCAGGGACATGACTGGTTCTTTCACGGCTACTGTGACGCGGACTCGATGTGCCGGCCCGCCTTCACCGGCATCAAGGAACGTTCCTATCCGGCCTCTGCCGGGCTGACGAGCCTCGGGCGTTCAGTCCCGAACCAAGAGCTCTGCGACCAGGTCACTTCGCTACTCGCGCGGCTCGGCTACCGCGGGCTGCTCGACCTCGATATCCGACTTGACGCCCGAAACGGGCGATACAACCTGCTAGATTTCAATCCCCGGCTCGGCGCGCAGTTCCGGATATTCCGTGACACCGCGGGAACCGACGTCGCGCTGGCCGCCTATCTCGACCTGACCGGCCAGCCCATCCCCGTGGGCGAACAGGTCAACGGACGGACGTTCCTGGTGGAGAACTACGACCCGCTCAGCGCGCTGGCCAACTGGCGGCGCGGCGAACTAGGCCTGCGATCATGGCTGTCTTCCCTGCGCACTGTCGATGAAACCGCCTGGTTCGCACGGGACGACCTGAGGCCGTTCGGCCTCATGTGCGCGCGCATGGGCTGGCGAATGGCGACCCGCCCGTTCGCACGCGACCGGAAGCGGGCCGACCCGCTGCGCTTCCGCTACCGGGCCGGCCGCGCCGCGGCCGGTACCGGCCGGGCGCCGATCGCGCGGCCAGCAGCGCCGCGACCGTAAAGGAAGGGAACACCAAACATGACCGACATGGCCGACGTTGCCATCATCGGGGCAGGCCCTTACGGCCTGTCGCTTGCCGCGCACCTGCGGGCGGCCGGCGTAGGTTACCGCCACTTCGGGATGCCCATGCGCCTGTGGCAAGCGGCCATGCCGCGGGGAATGTACCTCAAATCGCAGGGTTTCGCCTCAAACATCTCCGACCCCGCAGGCACCCACACGCTCGAGGCCTTCTGCCGGGCGACGGACCGCCCCTACGCCAGTTACGGGCTGCCGGTAGCGCTAGATACCTTCATCAGCTACGGCCAGTGGTTCCAATCCGGGCTCGAGCTGCCGGTCGAGACGATGCTGGTTACAGAGGTGACCCAGCGAGACGGCGGTTTCGAGCTGAACCTGGGTGGCGTCGAGTCGGTCCTGGCCAGGAACGTTGTCGTCGCCATCGGCGTCGAGCACTTCGCCTACGTGCCTGAGCCCCTGTCGGTGCTGCCGGCCGCACTGTGCACGCACAGTTCCGCGCATCGGGACCTGGCGGCATTTCGCGGGCAGGAGGTCATCGTGGTCGGCGCCGGCCAGTCGGCCCTGGAGTCGGCTGCGCTCCTGCACGAGAACGGCGCCGCGGTGAAGGTACTCGCCCGGAGGCGGGCGCTGGCCTGGAACGGCGAGCCGCTCCCGCTGGACCGGCCGCTGCTGCAGCGCCTCAGGGAGCCAGAGGCCGGCCTCGGCTCTGGCTGGGCCACCTGGTTCTACTCAAACCATCCGGACCTGTTCCGGAAGCTGCCGGAAGACACCAGGGTGTACCGGGCCCGGACGGCACTCGGGCCGGCCGGGGCCTGCTGGCTCCGCGACCGGGTGGACGGGCAGTTCCCGGTCCTGACCGGCCACGCGGTGACGTCGGCGGAACCGCAAGACGGGAGAGTACGGCTCGAGGTCACCGCACCCGACGGAGCGAGCCGGGAGTTCGAGGCCGATCACGTCATCGCCGCCACCGGCTACCGAACCGACCTGGCCCGGTTGACGTTCGTGTCCGAGGCGATCCGGTCCAGGCTGCGAACCGTTGGGGGGAGTCCGGAGGTAGGGCGAGGCTACGAGTCCTCCATCGCCGGCCTGTACTTCGTCGGGCCTGCGGTCGCGCCCACCTTCGGGCCGGTCATGCGCTTCGTCTTCGGTACCTGGCACGCCGGGCCCGCGGTGGCCCGCCAGCTGGCGGGAGTCTCAGGCGCGAGGTCACGGCCTGCCGTGACAGCGGGCCGGTAATGGCCGGAGATCAGGAGCAGGCCCTGGCGGGGCCGCGGTCCGCGCCCGCCGCGGCCACAGGCAGGCTGGGCCTGGGCCGCGTGCCGATGATCCTGATGTACCACGGCGTGGCAGAAGTCGCCGAGGACCCGAACCAGCTGTGCGTGACACCGGCCCGATTCGCGGAGCAGATGAGCTGGCTGAAGGCGCGCGGTCTGCGCGGGGTCGGGATAGGGACCCTGGTCGACGCCACGCGCGCGGGCCAGCAGGGCGGGCTGGTCGGCCTCACCTTCGACGATGGCTACGTCAACGTGCTGGAGGCCGCGGTACCTGAGCTGCGACGTCACGGATTCACGGCCACCATGTTCGTCATCTCCGACCGTCTGGGCGGGTCCAACGACTGGGATGAGGGCCCGGCGTGGCCGTTGATGTCTGCCCGCCAGGTCGGTGAGCTCGCCGATGCGGGGATGGAGGTCGGATCACACGGCGCCACGCATGTGCGGCTGGCTGGCCTCGGCGCGGATCGGCTCGAAGCCGAAGTCAGCGGGAGCATGGCGAGCATCGGCGAGCTTGTCGGTGCCCCGATCCGGGGTTTCGCTTATCCGTACGGGTCGATGGATGCGGCGGCCAGGCGCGCGGTAGGCCAAGCAGGCTACGAGTATGCGTGCGCCGTGGAGACCCCGGTGGCTGAGCTCGGGATGATGGCACTACCGAGGATCTACGTGGGCCAGCGCGATGGCCCCCGCCGGATGGCCGCCAAACGGCTCCTGTTCAGGGGTTACATCGCCGTCAGAGGGAGACCCGCATGAAAGTGCTGCACGTGATCACCGGCCTGGAAGCCGGAGGGGCCGAAATCCAGCTGGCCATGCTCCTCCGGCACACCAGGCACCAAAGCGATGTGGTGACGCTGTACAACCCCGGCTCCGTGGCCGAGCAGATACGGGCTGACGGGACACGCGTCCGTGACCTCGGGATGACGCGCAATACCCAGCTGGGCGCCCTGCTGAGGCTGCGATCGATCATCACGGCCGGCCGTTACGACGTGGTGCACACCCACCTGTACCGGGCCCAGATCTACGCCCGCCCGGCGGCCCGGCTGGCCCGCACGCCCGTGGTGGTGACCACCGAGCATTCCATCGGGGAGACGCATATCGAGCGCCGGAAGATGACCGCCGGCGTCCGCGGCCTCTACCTCGCCTCGGAACTGTTCTCCGACGCCACGATCGCGGTCTCCGATGTGGTCAGGGAGCGGCTCATCCGCTGGGGGGTTCCCGCCAGGAAGATCATTGTCGTGCCCAATGGCCTGGAAACTGCCGCGCTGGCCTTCGACCCGGCCGCGCGTAACCAGGCCCGCGAGCAGTTCGGCATCGGGCCTGACACCTACGTGATCGGCGCGCTGGGGCGGATCGACGAGAACAAGCGCGTCGAGTTGACGGTGGAGGCCGCGGCCCCGATGCTGGGCGCCCGGTGCAAGATGCTGGTGATCGGCCGCGGCGAACACCGGACGCAGGTGGAGGCCGTGGCCGCCCGGCTCGGGGTGACTGACCACGTGATCTTCGCCGGGTTCCAGCCCGACACGGCCGCGATGATGGCTGCATTCGACCTCTACGTGGCGTCCTCGGTTCAAGAGACGTTCGGGCTGGCCGTGCTCGAGGCGATGGCCAACGGCCTGCCCGTGATCTACACCGCCTGCCCGGCGCTGGACGGGATTCAAACTCCTCAGGCGCGTCAGGTAGACGGGAACGCCGAGGCCATGCGGGCCGAGATCCGCAAGGCGGCGGAAGCGGGACCGCAGCCGCGCCAGCCCGATAGCACGGTCTTCGAGCGTTACGGCATGGAGTCGGTTGCCGAGCGCATTGACGACCTCTACGAACGGATCATGGCAGGCCGCAGGCGCCAGCGCCCGTGATCGTGTCCTGTGACGGTCGGGCCCGTCACCGACTGTCCTGAGCCGCCACCCGGGACAACGGTGCAGCCCGCCAGCCGTTCTATCATGTCTCGGGATGAGTGATCGCAGATCCGTCGGTGCGCCACTGCGGGTGGCGGCGATCATCACCCGGTTGGAGGGCGGGGCTGGCGTTCTCACGCTGCGCGGAGCCAAGGCGCTCGATCCCCGTGAGTTCCAGGTGACGATCATCACGGGCAGCGGGAACTACTTGCTGGACCAGGCCGTCGCCGCGGGCCTCGAGATCATCGTCGAACCGGCGCTGCGCACGCCGATCGATCCGCGGAGCGATCTGCGGGCGCTGCGGGCGCTGACCGAGCATATGCGGCAGCGGTCCTATGACGTGGCGCACACGCACACCTCGAAGGCGGGGGCGCTCGGCCGGACGGCGGCACGCCGGGCCGGAGTACCGCGGATCGTCCACACTTATCACGGCTTCCCCTTCCATGAATTCCAGTCACGCGGTCGGCGCGCTGCTTACATCGCCATCGAGCGGCGGCTTGGCCGCATTACCGACGTTGCGCTGTGTGTCGGGGCCGGGGTAGCCGTCGAGGCAGTCCGGCGAAGGCTGGTGGCGCCGGAGCGGATCCGGACCATCGGGGTGGTCGTGGACGACGCGCCGGGGCCGGGAACTCCCGCGTGCGTTCCCGGAGCCCGCGAGCGCGCGCGCCGTGCCCTCGGCCTTCCCGCCGATGCGACGGTCGTCGGTGCCGTTGGCCGCCTCACCTACCAGAAGGCGCCCGAGGATTTCCTCTCGATGATGGGCCATCTTGACCGGCCCGGCGTGGTCGGCGTGTGGATCGGCGGAGGCGAGCTGGCCGAACGCATCAGCCGCCTGGCCAGGGAGCGGTCGGCCGCGCACGTGGTGCTGGCTGGCGAGCGGCGGGATGTGCCGGAGATCCTGCCGGCGTTCGACATATTTGCCCTGCCAAGCCGTTACGAAGGACTGCCCACGGCCGTAGTTGAGGCCATGGTGTGCGGAATCCCGGTGGTGGCTACCGCCGTGAACGCCGTGGCCGACGTGGTGGTGCCGGGCGAGACCGGGTTGCTGGTACCGCCGCGGCGCCCGGACCTCATGGCTGACGCCGTGCGGTACCTCATAGACCGGCCTGGGGTGGCCGCCCGCATGGCGGCGACCGCCCGTGCCCGGCTAGGCGAACGCTTCGGCGCGCCGGCCCTCACGGACGCGCTGGTGACCGCCTACACCGAGTCGGCGCAGGCGATCCGCACGCAACTCTGATCCGGGGGCGGTCGCAGAGCGGCGTGCGGAAGTCATTCGTACCAGGTCGATGGCCGGTCAGGCGCGGGGCACGCCGCCGCGGCGATTGTCACTATCCGTAATGGAGGCTGACCCCGGGCAAGCTGGCACGTATCACTACAAGTTATTACCTGCACCCGTAAACCAGTTGATTTGCCCATGCGTCATCTACGTGGAGTCTCACGACAACTAGGTGGGGAGCGTGAGCAATGCCGCGCTGGTCTGGTGTTGCCCGGGTGAGGAGTAGCTGGCATGTCTGGTTACACCGTCGTCCGCGGTCGTCCGACCCTCCGGCCTGCGGTACTGACAGCCACCTGGGCACGCGACTATGTGCGCAAGGCCGCGCTCGCCGATCTCGGCTGCGCGGTAGTCGCCGTGTTCGCCGCGGTCCAGATTCGCTTCGGTAATCACGTCACGCCGACCTACGTCGCGCTGAGCCTCGCCCTTCCCGTGCTCTGGCTGGCCGTGCTCGCACTGGCCGGGGGGTATGACGTCCGCTTCGTCGGGACCGGATCGGATGAGTTCCGCAAGGTCTTGAACGCCGGCGTGACCCTGACCGCGGCGGTCGCGATCTTCTCGTACGTGCTCGACACCGAACTGGCCCGCGGCTACGTGCTGGTCGCTCTGCCGTTTGTCACCTTGTTCGACCTGTTCGCCCGCTATGCGCTGCGCAGGCATCTGCACAAGCTGCGCGCAGCGGGCCGCTGCATGCTCAGCGTGATAGCGGTGGGTCATGAGCCGTCCGTGGCCGACCTGATCACCGAACTCGGACGGGAGTCGCACCACGGTCTGCAGGTGGTCGCCGCCTGCCTGGCGCGGCCGTCGGCATGTAGCGAGGTCCTCGGGGTGCCAGTGCACGGCGGCCTGGACGATGTCGCGGATGCTGTGCGTGAATTCGGCGCGGACACGGTTGCCGTCCTCGCCTGCCCTGAGATAGACGGCATTAAGCTGAGAGGCCTGGCGTGGGAGCTGGAGAAGACCGGTACCGACCTGTGTGTGTCGCCGGCGTTGCTCGACGTGGCCGGCCCTCGGACGACCGTCAGAACGACGGCCGGGCTGACCCTCCTTCACGTCGATCATCCGCAGCTGGATGGTCTCGGGCTGATCGTCAAGGATCTGTTCGACCGTTGCGTGGCGGCGGTGGGCCTGATCCTGTTCGCCCCGGTCGTGGCGGTCCTTGGCCTGGCCATCTGGCTCTCTGACCACGGGTCGGCGTTTTTCACCCAGACACGGGTCGGCAAGGACGGCCACGCCTTCCGGATCTTCAAGTTGCGCACCATGGTCGTGGACGCCGAACAGCGCCGAGCGGGGTTGCTGGAGAGCAGTGACACAGACGGCGTGCTTTTCAAGCTCCGCCAGGATCCCCGTGTGACGCCTATTGGCGCCCATCTGCGGCGCTGGTCAATCGATGAGCTACCGCAACTCGTGAACGTCCTCCTAGGTCAGATGTCGCTGGTAGGCCCCCGGCCGGCAGTCCCGGACGAGGTCGCGAAATATGCCGATCACGTGCGTCGCAGGCTTGCGGTCAAGCCAGGCCTGACCGGCCTCTGGCAGGTAAACGGGCGATCGGATCTGTCCTGGGATGAATCGGTCCGGCTGGACTTGCGGTACGTGGAGAACTGGTCTTTCGCCCTCGACCTGCAGATCTTGTGGAAGACGATCTGGGCGATTCTCTGGAGGTCAGGGGCCTACTGATGCCCTCCGGAGAGTGGCTGCGACAGACAAGAGGGTGGTGCACGCCGACCTCGCATGAGGATCTGCCTGAAATCTAACGGCTGTGCTCCGACGCAGAAGCCGTGATCGCGGTGGCCGATTGCGATTCTCTTATACAGAAAGTAAGAAATGATGCTGAAGAAAGTTAATGATGCGCCAGATGTGGCTTCCCTCGTGCGTCGTGCCGCCGAGGGAGACTGGCGGGCCTGGGAACGCCTGGTTGACCAGTTCAACAGGCTCATCTGGTCCATCACCGTGGAGTTCAAACTGGCGGAGACCGATGCTGCTGACGTCGTCCAGACCACCTGGTTGCGGTTGCTCGAGCACATCGACGGTATCGAGCATCCGGATCGCGTGGGTTCCTGGCTGGCGGCGACCGCGCGGCATGAATGCCTGCGGAGCCTCGCGGCACGCAGAAGAGTCGTGCTCAGCAGCGATGGCTCCGAGTTCGATGGCATTGTCGCCCAGGAGCCCGAGATCGACGAGCGCCTGCTCGCCAGCGAGCGCGCGAAGGTCGTTGGCGATGCCCTCTCACACCTGCCGATCCGGTGGCAGCGGCTGCTCGAGATGCTCATGTCCGACCCGCCGGTACCGTACGCCGAGATTTCGGACAAGCTCGGGCTCCCCGTCGGCAGCATCGGTCCCACCCGGGGACGCTGCCTAGCTCAGCTGCGGGTCCTGCTGCAGGCCTCGTGAGCCGCGTAGCTGAGCCCGGGCTTATCCATCTCGTCTCAGCAGGCTCTCATAGATCTTTATCAATGACGCGGCAGCGGCTGCGGGCGAGCAGTTCTCGACATAGAACTTCCGCGCTGCCGTCCCGCGCGCCTCAATGTCGCCCTGAGTTATCGTGTCCATTGCCTTGTGCCATGAACCGACCGTAGGCTCAATGCGCCATGAGAAATCGTCGCTGATGACCGTCGCGAAACTGGTATCGCGGTTCACCATTACCGGGCGACCATGACCCAGCGCTTCAATAGCGGTGAGCGGGAGCCCTGCCTCGTAGTACAAAGAGGGGACGACCGCGACCCCGCAATTCGCTATCTCGGACATCACCTGATCTCGCTCAACGTAACCGAGATAGTCGACGTCATCTTCGTTCAGCGCCATTGAGCGAACCTCGTCCGCGAGCGGTCCGGTGCCCACGATCCGCAGCCTGCGTCCGCCTCGGTCCTTCCTCGAACGCCAAGTCTCGAGCAAGAACAGGATGCCCTTGCCTTCCTCCAGGCGCCCATGAAAAAGGAAATTCTTTCCCGGGCGCGCCGTCGGTTCCCCAGGATCGGGAGCGTAAGATGGCAGCACTGTAATTTGTTTCTGGTCGATACCTGCCACGGCCAGCCTGCTAGCCATAAAGGGCGTGTGCACAAGAAACTGGTCGACCATGCCCCAGGTACCGCGGTGCACCGTCTTGGCGAGAACCCGGCCGGCTGACTGGGCATGTGACCCTCGGTAGCACCCGTGTCTTATTGCCGGCAGCGCAATCCGGCGTCCAAGACAGTCGTCGCACTGATGACCATCACGGAAATGCGCTCCGCTGACACAGGTGTGCGAATAGTTGTGAACCCGCTGCACGACAGGAACGCCAGCCGCCTTCGCAACCCTGATCACAGGCGGGCTGATCAGCGGGTAAACGTTGTGGAGGTGGACGATGTCAGGGCGCTCCTCCCGCAGCAAATTCCTGAACCGCCGCACACCGGTGGGCGAGTACAGCAGACCGAGTGCAGCATTGGCCATATTCAGGGGACTGCCGCTGATGATGGAGTCGTTTTCTTCGAGCATCGGGACAACGTCAATCCCGGTACCACGCAGCAGCGCAATCTCATCGTCCACATACCGGTTCTCGCCAGACGGGACATTTGAGCGGTAGCGATTGTGGCAAACCAGGACCTTCATCTATCGGGCTTCCTGCTGACATTGACGGTATCGCCTACGGGGACGCACGTCCTACACCTGGATCAGATCCGAACCGGTCTAGGGCTGACATCGTGACTAGAAGAGTGCCGCGCAGTCGGCGCTGATACAACCCCGGCCCGGTCAGAGTGTGACCTTGGCCACCGTAGAATGCCGGTGTGGCCTCGGTGCAATCACGGTCGCGCCAGCAGAAGATTATTCGGCTGCTCTCGGCGTTCGCTGCCAACCCGTTGAAGGTGGGCCTAGCGCTGCCGGGACTGATCCGGCAGCGACGTGGGAGCGACCAGCATTATCAGGTGGACGAGGCCTGGGAGGAGCATCTACACGGCCTGCTCGGTGCAGCCTGGCCGTGCCCGCTGGGCGAGCGGGTCGACGAACTGATGGCGGACGTGCGTGCGTTGCTGGCGGCCAGGGGGCTAGGCTTCGGCCGCTTTACCCACGGCTGTTTCAGCGATGCGGACAGGTCGCTGTGCCGTGCTGCGTGGTGCACGGTCTTGCATATCCGGCCCGGCATCGTGGTCGAGACCGGTGTGGCGCATGGCGTTAGCAGCAGAATCGTCCTCGAGGCCATGAATCAGAACGGCTGCGGTCACTTGTGGAGTATTGACCTGCCGTATCCCATCGATCGTCGGTTGCACGCGCAGACAGGCGCGGCCGTCACCGACGCCTGCCGCCCCCGCTGGTCGTACCTGGAGGGCGAGAGCACCAAGCGGCTTCCGCCGCTGATCGCTCAGGTCCGCCACGTGGAGTTCTTTATCCACGACAGCCTGCACACCGCCAGGAACACCTTGTTCGAAATGGAGCAGGCGGCCCGGGCCATGACGCCGGGCGGCGTCATGCTGGTGGATGACATCAGGATGCACGAGGGATTCTCAATCTTCTGCCAAAGGCATCCTGAATACCAGACCATCATCTGCCCGTCGGCGGACAGAATCGGGATGTTCGGTATCGCAGTCAAATCGCCGGCACCTCCCTCTCCCGCCGATGAGTAACGGTAGCTTGTTGACGTCGGCGCTGGCGGACTCCGTACGTCCACGGCTCGGGGCACCGACGGCATGCGAATGACCACCGCTGGCCCGGTGGGTAACCGCCCGCCACGTCACAGGCTGGTGCCGGAGGTCCATCCTCACAACGCGTTTATGAAATACTTCCGCTTGCCGCTCGGGCTTCGTTCGATGGCAGGAACGTACTCGAACTTAAGGCCAACCATGGGCAGCCGCCGTTCGAAAGTCCGCTGGATCTGATCCTTATTTGCCTCAGGGCTCGCGACAAGCCGGACGCGCAGGAAGCCCGCTCTGTCCTGAACGAACTGAATATCCCGTATCTGGTCCCAGAACGGTGCGGGATCCAGGTCATCCCCAGGCGCATGAGCCAGGAGTGACCTCTTCCGCCCTGCATTATCGAGGAAGGTTTCCTGTGATCGTCCCAGAATGGCGCCGATGCGGGGGAACTGGTTGGCGGAGCAACTCCCGGAAGGGGCTAGAGCCAGGTCGCCCGTGTCGTAGCGGACGAACTGCGTGCCAATTCGGTTGAATGATGAAACTACAATACGCCAGCTATCTTCTGTGTCCGAGGGGAGCAACTCCAAGTAACCGTAGGTCGGGTAGAAGTGGAAGCCGCGGCACTCTCGGCAGCAGTATGCGAGGGCCGCGTATTCACTGTGACCGTACCAATGGGCAACCCGGATACCGAACTCCTGCTCGAAATGTGCTTGTTCGCCTACAGGGAATGCCTCGGATCCTGCGAGAACACCCCGGATCGGAAGACGGCGAAACAGATCTTCCCCCATCAGGTCAATGAACGTGGACAGGGAACTTGGATACACGTGCAGAAAGAACGGCGCCAGCGTCTGTATCCACCGCCGCAACTTGCTTAGTTCCTGCTCCACTGTCGCAGCCGGTGAAACAACCCACGCGTTCTCCAATCGGTCGTAGCGAACGAGGCCGCCAGCATCACCGCGGTAATGGACCCTGAGGTCATACGGCGCATATCCGACCTGTGACCAGATATCGAAGAGATACGCGCGCTCCTTTTGCCTACGCGCGAACGTGTCGGCCCGGAAACGAAAGGGAAGACCCGATGTCCCGCTGGTCCTGACAATGTGCGTGAGCGGCGGCACATCCCAGCGAGTGAACCGACGCGGGTTCCGGCAGTAGTCCTCCTTCCGCGTGACGTCATCGCCATATCTCCGGATCAGCCGCAGGAACCGAGACTCCTGGTACTCGCGAATCTCATCAACCGACCAGTTCCTCGAGTGCTCGATGAGGAGGCGATGATGGAAGTAGCTCGGACCTAGCAGGCCCTCTCTCACCCTCGTCATGCAACGGCGGGTGTTGTGGGCAGGCACGACGTCCCGGTGCCGATGTGGCCGAGGCTGAACCCTGAAACCGTCATCACATCTCCGCACCCGGTTCGCTCGCAGGACCTTGCGTGTATATGAGCACAGGACAGCAGTCATGATACGAGGAGCGGGCCAGGCCGGGTTCAGCCAGCCGGGCAGACAGCCCTATTCGGTCTATCCGCGGTGCACCGTGATCACTGTCCAGGCGCCAAGATTGATGCGGTCCCCATCATGAAGGGGGACCAAGTCTCCGATCGCTATCTTACGGCCGTTCAGCAGCGTACCGTTGGCCGAGCCCGGATCGAGCAGCGCCCAGGTGCCATCCGGAGCGGCGATCAGGATCGCGTGCAACCGGCTGACGCCTGGGTCCGCCGCGGGCCCGGCCAGGTCTATCTCCAGTTCGAGATCGCGGGTCGCGCTGCGTCGTCCGATGCGCATCTGGTTCCCGGTGAGCCGGAATCGCCGGTCGTCGCTGAAGATCGGAAACACGATAAACGGGCCTGGGAGCATTCCAGAAGTGCCGGACAGAGCGCTGGACAGTCGCATCCTGTCGTAGTACGCCGGGTCTGACGTAACCACCGCAGTCCAACTGGTCGGGGTGAACGAAGGTTCAGGCGTTGCCGGCGGGCTCGGTGAAGCGGACCAGTCCTGTTGCGCAGGTAGGCTCGCAGGCCCGGACACAGGTGCACCCGACTTGCGGGCGGCTGGGACGGTCACGAAGGGCTCAGGCAGGCGGGCCTGTTCCCGTTGCCCGTTGGCACCGTTAACAGCCTGGCTCACGGTGGCGCTCGCCGCGAGCCCGGGTGAAGTCTCGCGCCGCGGCGGTTCCGTGGCCGGCGTCTGGTGACCGACAGGCACAAGGCCAGATTCCTGAATGGCCGCGTGTAGCTGCCACCACCACACCAGTGCGCCAATCCACGACGTCACGGCGAGCCCGCGGACCGATCCGACGGCTCCTCCCTCAAGAGCTCCCAGCAAGCCACCTGCGAGACTGGCGGTTGATGCCAGAACCATCGCACGCAGGCTCCGCCGGGCAGCCCCCAGGGCGTGCAGCCCTGCGGTGGCGCCGCACCATATACAGACGGCTGTCAGCGCAAATGCGTACGGCAGAATAACCGGATACATAGGTCGCCAGATGGGACCCACCAGCAAGGTACCGAGACCCCTCGGCAGCGCCACGAGCAGTACCGCCCCCCACGCGACCGCCACGACGGCGAGCCCACCGCTCAACAAGACGCAGAACCGCCGCAGGTGCTGTACGGACCGGTGAAGAATCCGGGCGGCCTCCGGGATCCCCACGATGCTCATCCCCATGACGAGAACCAGGACCGGACCCATGAGCGTGCCTGCAGCCTGCACGTAGCCAACGGCGGCCAGACCCGCGATGCCGCCGAGGCCGTACGTGCGAAGCTGGCCGGAAAGGCTGTTGGAAAGGTTCTCCGCGAAATAGCGGAGCCCGAGATCGCGGTGGCGCGACAACCATCCCCACGAGCCGGAAGGGCGTGGCGTGACCCGCGCCTGCACCAGCCCCGCCACCGCGGCAACCCCCGCTGCCGCACCCCACGCGAACATGAACCAGAACACGTTCCGGGTATGCGCCGCCCGCAGCAATATCAATGCCGGAATTAGCGCCACCGCCCAGATCAGGTCGTTGAGGAAGGCCTGGCTTCCCCGGCCGATGGCGAAGAATGCAAACCGCCAGCTGTCTTGCAGCAGGAGAACCGGCAGCGTCAGTCCGAGCCCGACGAAAGCGGACCCAGCCGTCCTGCCAAGCAGTGCGGCCACGGCGAGGACGCAAGCACCGACGGCCAGACCCGCAACGGTAGCGGTCCCGGTACAGCTCGCGACGGCACGCCGCCACGTCTGCGGGTCGGTGTAGCTGAACCTGACAACCAGCGGATCGGAAGTAAGACCGCGTGACGCGTTGAGCGCGAACGAGTAAGTCACGTACGCAAGGCTGAACGCACCGAACGCGGCAGCATCCCGCACCGTATGGGCCACGTAGAGCACCATGACGGCATTCGTCACGCTCGACACTGCCTGGTCTGCGACACCCCAGCCGAGGCGGCGCACCTGGTTTAGCAGCCGCCACAGCACCGCCGACGGTGGCTGTCGGATCGCTACCACCAGCGCACTAGCTCAGGCAAGGGGCAGCCGGATCGAGCGATGCCGCCACGCAGGAGGAGAACCGCGCCGACTGCACGAGGAACACTCACAACCCGGACCCTAACCAGTCGATCCAGGCACAGCAGGCGATTCGACGGCGCTCCGAGGCAACAGCTCACAAGCAGAGGACCCCAATAATGCCGATCATGATACATGTCGGGGCATGCGTTGTATCAACGCCGCCCGTCTGGCGCTCTCCTTTGGGTGACGCGCGTCCTTATCATCGTCCAGAACCTGCCGGTGCCCTTTGATCGCCGTGTATGGCTGGAGTGCCAGGCGCTCGCCTCGGAGGGCTACGAGGTGGCCGTCGTATGCCCGAAGGGTGACGGTGACCCGTCATACGAAGTCATCGACACGGTGGAGCTTTACAAGTACCGGCCTTATGCACCGGGCGGCAGCAAGTTCAGCTTCATCATGGAGTACGTCTACTCCTTCCTGGCCACGGCGCGGCTGACGTTCAAGGCCCGGAGATCGGGGCGGTTCGACATAATCCAGGCTTGCAACCCCCCTGACATCTTCTGGCCGATCGCCTTGCTGCTACGTGGCGTTGACCGCAGCCGGTTCGTATTCGATCATCACGACCTGTGCCCAGAGCTTTACGAGTCGCGTTTCCCTGGAGGTCCGAAGCTACCTCACAAGGGCCTGCTCATGCTGGAGCGAAATACGCACCGGTTCGCAGATCACGTGATCGCTACGAACGAGTCCTACCGGAACATGGCCCTGACGAGAGGGCACAAGGCGATCGGTGATGTGACGATCGTCCGGACTGGCCCGGACCCGTGGCAGCTGAGGCGCAGTGAGCCTGTTCCCGAGCTGCGCCGGGGCCGCCGCTTTCTCGCTGCGTACATCGGCGTGATGGGTCCGCAGGACGGCGTCGACATCGTGGTTCGGGCCGCCGACATCGTGGTCCGTCAGCTCGGCCGTGAGGACATTGCGTTCACGCTGATCGGCTCGGGTGACTGCTATGCCGACCTGGTGGCGTTGCGAGACGAGCTGAACCTGGCCGACTACGTCGAATTCACCGGGCGCGTGCCGGACGAGGACGTCCAGCGCATACTCTCCACGGCCGACGTAGGCCTGTCACCCGATCCGAAGAACCCGCTGAACGAGCTGTCGACGATGAACAAGTCGATGGAGTATATGGCCTTCGAGCTGCCCGTCATCGCCTTCGATCTGCGTGAGACGCGCGTTTCCGTTGGCCAGGCCGGCGTCTACGTGGCGTCGGGCGACGTGCGTGACTATGCCGAGGCGGTCGTCGCACTCCTGGACGACGAACCCCGGCGATCTCGGATGGGGAAGCTGGGCAGGGCCCGCGTGGAGCAGAAGCTGGCCTGGAGCCACCAGCGGCGCGCGTATCTCGACGTTTACCGCAGCCTGCTTGGCGACCGAGCGCCCGCGGGCCGGGCCGGGGCGCAGGAGCACAGCAACGAGGGCCGCTCCGAGGCGGCCGACGGCCAGGAACTCGTTGACACGACCAGCGACCGGACCGCGCAGGGGGCCGGGGACGCTACTGACGGCGCGCAGTCCACGGCGCGGCGCACCAACTGACGAGGATGCGATGAGGCAGATAGCTCAGAACTATAAGTCCGGGGAACTAACCGTTCTCGATGCGCCTGCTCCGGCGTGCCGTCCCGGGGGCGTCCTGGTCCACTCGCTGTACTCACTGATCTCGACCGGCACGGAGATGATGAAGCTGGCCGAGGCCAAGATGTCGATGGCGGGCAAGGCCCGGGCGCGCCCTGATCAGGTCCGCAAGGTCCTCGACGCAGTCGCGCAGCAGGGCGCCGTGGCCACCTATAAAAAGGTCATGAGCCGTCTCGACTCCTACACGCCGCTCGGGTACTCGCTCTGCGGCGTGGTGACCGAGGTGGGGCGGGGAGCGGAGGATTTCCACGTCGGCCAGCGCGTCGCGGCGGCGGGCAACGAGTACGCCCTGCATGCCGAGTACAACTGGATTCCCGTCAATCTGTGCGCGGCAGTGCCTGAGGGCGTGCCAGCCGAGCATGCTGCCTTTTCCACCGTCGGGTCGATCGCCATGCACGGCGTACGCCGCGCCGAGGTTCAGCTGGGCGAAACGGCCTGCGTCATAGGTCTCGGCCTGGTCGGTCAGCTCGTGGTACGGCTCCTGGTCGCCTCGGGGGTCCGTGTCGTCGGGGTCGATGTGATCGAGGACCGATGCCGGCTGGCGGAAGGCGCTGGCGCATCGTTGTGCGCGGCACCCACGGACGAGGGCCTCGACGCCATCCAGCGCGCGCTGGGCGAGATGACGAGCGGGCGTGGGGCTGATCACATATTCCTGGCGGCCGGGGGTTCCTCCAATGGCCCGGTTGAGACCGCGGCGAAGTTGGCCAGGGACCGGGCCCGCATCATCGACATCGGCAAGACCAGGCTGGACCTCCCGTGGAATGCCTACTACGACAAGGAACTCGACGTCCGATTCTCCAGATCGTACGGGCCCGGACGGTATGACGAGCGATATGAGCTCGAGGGCATCGACTATCCGGCGGGCTATGTCCGCTGGACCGAGCGGCGCAACCTGGAATGCTTCCTCGACCTCCTGGCGCGTAAGGAAATCGAGGTCCAGACGCTCATCTCCGGCGTCTTCCCGTTCGACCAAGCGGCCACCGTGTACGCGGACCTGGCCTCTGGCTCACTGCCCGCCGTCGGG
>Ga0335074_10002834_pt1 | contig 23630 bp, 15 predicted proteins | sample Lox_Sample_23_FD_206715 | JGI IMG/M metagenome (GOLD analysis project Ga0335074, IMG submission 206715) | Soil microbial communities from Loxahatchee National Wildlife Refuge, Florida, United States - Lox_Sample_2.3 | ecosystem: Environmental > Terrestrial > Soil > Wetlands | place: USA...
CCTCTGCGACGCGCACAGCAGCACCACGCGCGCTGGCTCAACAGGGAACTGGTGCGGCAGCCATCCCGGCGGGGTCATGCGATTGCCTAAGCTTGAAACCGCAATCTCCGCGCCGATATGCGCCTTCGTCCCGCACCCCTGCGCCGCCGTGTGAAAACGCGCCGCGCCATAAACACCATTGCGATCGGCTATTGCCATCGCCGGCATCTCCAGCTCTTTCGCCCGCTCCATCAGCTTTTCCGGCAGCGACCCTCCGGCAAGAAAACTGAACGCGCTCGTCGCATGCAGTTCGATGTAGCTGCTCTCCTTTGCTGATGCTTGAGGTTGAGTGTGAATTCCTGTCTTGCAACCGGCCACGGCTTCGGGGTCTTCAGATAAACCCTGCCGATGCGCGCTTTGTAACAAGGGCACGGCTTCAGGGTCCGCTGAAAAACCCTGCCGATGCGCGCTTTGTAACAAGGGCACGGCTTTAGCCAGGCCGATCATGTCGGAAAAATGATTGGGGGCTTTAGCCCCTGAGGAATCATCGGCCCTCCGCAAAACCTGCGGTCGAACCGCGTCGTTTGGGTGGCACACCGGCGTTCCCGGACTACGCTCGTTCGCAACACGGATGCCATTGTCAGTCATAAAACGCTTCCAGCCGCCATGTATTTCGCGTCCGGTCGTGAACCAGCAAACACGCAATCGTCGCGCCTTCACTGCATGCAGCAACAATTTCCTGCCTGTCATCCTGAGCAAAGCCGCGCGCAGTGTGGCGCAGTCGAAGGCTCTGCGGCTGCTTTTCCTCTGCAAACTTGATTCTTGAAACTTGATTAGCTCCTGCGGGTAGCTCTTCTACACGCACCGCCAGCACATCCCACTCCTCCGTGTCCCACTCGTCAACTGCCCACCAGCACCCGCTCGTCCTCCACGGCCCATAAGCCGCCTCAATCGCGAACCGGTTTCCTCCGTCACTGAATGCTACGGGCTTCATCGCAGCAGAATTCCACGCATCCGCACGAGAAACTGATCCCCGATCCCTGATCCCTGATCCCTGTATTTCCACCCGCACCTCTCTCGCCGGCCTGATCCGCCGCAGCGCCATCCGCGGGCTGCTTTCCATCGGCGCGTCCTGGATGCCCCACCCCCGGCGCGTTCTTGCGCCTGGCGTGGGCTCGCTCCCTCGCTTCGTTGCTCCCTCGCTCCCTTGCTCCCTTGCAATCAGAAACCCCACCATCCTGAACCCGACCCTCCGATGCGTATCTTCCAGCACCGGCGAACCCACGCGCTCCTCGCCCACCAGCGTGCGCAGCCGCGCCAGCGTTACATCCAGCCGCGAGCGTTCCGGTGTTTGCGGCGTGAACAAACCAAGCTGTACCGTGCTGGTTTGCCCCGCTTCAGCCCGCAACGTGAACGCCACCACCGCAGCCTGCGGCGGATGCGCGCCAATCTCCAGTTGCAGCAGCTTGAGCAGAAACTTGCGGTCCGTCGTTGGCAACGCCGGCCGGATCGCTCCACAATGCGTTCTGCCTCCTTCCATACGCATCTCCGCCGTAAGCGATTTGAGCGCCAGCGCCCTGCCCGCAGCCCGCGACGCCAGGCAGTCAATCATCCGTGCGCCCACAAAGAGCAGGGAATCGATCTGCTCCACAGGTATCTCAAATTCGCAAAACTCCTCGAGCGAAAGCTCCGGCTCGATCGGCACAAACGCATGTTCTCCCTCGCCGCGCGCCAGCGCCCGCCAACGCCGCGCCTCAGGCCCCATCCGCGCCACCAGCTCCGCCTCCGGCAACATCGCCAGTTCGCCCAGCGTGCCGATGCCCCACAGCGCGAAAGTCGCCGCGCGCTCCTCGTCCAGGCCCAGCGCCGCAACCGGCAACTTCGCCAGCGCATCAGCCTCTGCGCCTTCAGCAATCGCCGCAATCCCGCGAATTGCTGCCGCCTTCATCCGCGCTGCATCGTAGTTCGCGCTCACTGCAATCGACACGCGAAATCCTGCATCGGCCATCTTGTCGCGCAGCCGCTCCGCCAACTGCTGCACCGGCCCGAACAATCGCTCCGTCCCTGCAATGTCCAGCACCAGAGCATATTCCGTTGGCATCGGTGCCCCTGGTCTCGATTTTGAGACCAGGGATTGCAGCGTCATCTGCCGCACATCATCGAATCCGTCGTCGTTCGCCTCTTCGATCCGCGGTGAAAACTTCGCTGCACACTCCAGAAACACCGCGCGCGCCGCCCTCTCGCTCTCCGTCGACCGCTTCAGCAACCGAAGCCCACAAATGCTCTCCGCCTCCAGCCGCGTCATACCCACTGTTGCGCCCTGTTGCTCCGCCGGCCGGTTCATGGCGCAAACCCGCTCCTGCGGCGCGCGTCCGTCCATCACCACCACCGCTTCGGTCTGCCAATCCGTGCGCAGCCGCAGCAACGCCTGCGCGGGAAACTCCGCGGCAAACACGCACGCATACAGTTGTTGGCCGCTCATGCGCGCGGCCTTTCTCCGTTCGCTCGATCTTCCGCAACAATGCTTGCCTCAGGTTTCGCTTTTGAGACATGCAAACTACGATCGAAAGGGGATAAATTCACGCCGTTAGAAGTTTGTGTTCGTTCGCCAGTCCACGCGGCATCGGCTTCCCAGGTCGCAGCCGGAGGTTTGCGCGTCCCGATCTCCACCGGCGCAAACCGCTCCCTTCCACGCCGCACCGCATAGGCGAAGCCGCGCAAAACTGTTCCATCCGCAGTGTTCTCGCCCCCCGCAACGGCGCGCACCGCTTCGCACTCCAGCACCACACCTGCAGCCGACTGCGCATACGTCCGCTTGCCCAGCACCATCAGGCTGCATCGCGTCCGCTCCGCCGCCTGCCGGTAGCGAAACCATGTCGCCAGCGGAATCCGATTCGCCTGCTCCGGCGCCGTGTCGCCCAGGTCCAGCACAATCGCGGCAAATCCCCCCGCCTGCAACAGCAGATCCGTCGCCCGCAACCCCTGCTCCAATCTCGCCCATGTTGGCACCGCCCACCACATGGGGTGCCCCATCCTAAAGTTCGCCGTATCGCGACGAACTTTAGGGTGGGAACTAACCCACGCTCCCTGGCTCCCTGGCTCCCTCGCTCCCTCGTTCCCTTGCTCCCTGTCTCTGCACCTCACCCAAAGCAACTGCTCCAGCCTCACTCCATTGGCCGCAGCCGACTCCGGATCGAGCGCGTCGCAGCCATCCACCCACCCGCACGCCCGCCCCTCTTGTGTCCTTCGCGCCAGAAACTTCAGCGCCAGGCTCGTCCGCCCCGACGATGCCGGCCCCGTCACTTCGCTGATCGCCCCCACCGGCAACCCGCCGCCCAGCAGCCTATCCACTGCCTCGATACCCGTCTCATAAACCTCACGGATTGTGCGCGGTACAGGCGATAGCGCCGCCGGAAACCTTCTTTCCAGCGCGCGTTCAATCTCCAGGCGAAGTGCGGCGGCAGTGGGCATAATCTACAAGGCGATTCCCAGTATTTTCGCCTTTTGTTCGCCTAATGTACCGCCAAATGACTCCGCCTGTCAAAGCCCCATCGGTGGATTTTTTCCAATATTCTCTCCAATGAGCGATTTGGCGATTTTCTGCTCGTCCACTTGGGCGATGAATAGGCCCCGATCGGGGCAGGCACAAATCACCATAGGCGACTCTACGGCAAGGTGGATCGCCAGACCGTCTGGATGAGTGGTTTAGGCTGAAGGCGCCAATTGAGGCGTGGCCAGGATGACCACGCGCCCTCCTGCCTCGAGGGATTCGGGCCCATTCGACCGCGCAGAAGCGAAAAGCGCTCGCCTTCCTTGACAGCTTAGGAGAGAGACCGTACATTCCTAATATGTTTAGGAGAGATTACGCATGCCCGATCAGGCTCAACTTCTTCCGGGAACTCTCGATCTGCTCATCCTACGGGCGGTCTCGCTCGGTCCTTTACACGGATATGGCATTCTGCTGCGTATCGCGCAGATTTCAGGACAGGCTCTTATGGTCGAGCAGGGCGCACTATATCCGGGACTGTTCCGATTAGTTCGTCAGGGACTGCTGAAGACGAAATGGGGTGTTTCCGATGCAAATCGACGTGCCAAGTTTTACGAACTGACGAATGCCGGACGAAAAAGGCTGCAGGATGAAACTGAAAGCTGGAATCGGCTGGCAGCCGCCATTGCCTGTGCACTTTCCGCACAACCGGAGGAGCTATGAGATTTCTCGACGCTATGCGGGCGCGTTGCTCGGCCCTTGTGCACCGTTCGGCTCTGAGGGACGAACTCGAAGAGGAGCTGCGGGTCCACCTCTGGCATCGCGCCGACGATCTCGAACGCAGCGGGGTTTCACGGGCGGAAGCAGAGCGACAGGCGCGCATTGAGTTTGGCGGATTCGAACACTACCGGGAAGAATCGCATGCGGCCCAGGGCTGGCACTGGGCGGAAACGCTCTTGCGGGACGTACGGTTTGGACTGCGGGTTCTGAAGAAGTCGCCGGCATTTACCATCGCCGCGGTCATCACTCTGGCACTGGGCATCGGGGCAAATACGGCCTTGTTCGCGCTGGTGCGCGGAATTCTTCTGCGTCCACTGCCGGTACGCGCCGCCAGCCGCTTGGTTGTGATCTGGGACAGCAATCCAGGAGCGGGGTTAAGCCGGGTTGGGCCAAGCGGGCAGGACTACCTCGACTGGAGAGAGCAAAAGACCCGCGCGTTTGAGGATCTCTTCCTCTTCGAGCACGGCACCGGCACGGTGACGGGGAATGGGGAGCCGGAACAGGTGGCCGGACTGCGCGTCACAACCAATTTCGGAGATTTTTTCGGAATCGTCCCCGTGGTGGGAAGAACGTTTCTGCCAGAAGAGGAAAATGCGCGGCATACTCTGGCCATTCTGAGTTACCGCTACTGGAAGCGGAAGTATCAGGGAAATCCGGACGTCTGCGGGCAGAGCATGACGCTCAATGGAGAGGATTACACCATCATCGGTGTGTTGCCCGCTTCCTTCGATGAGATGTTCCCGGTGGATGTGGTGGTTCCTTTTGACGATGGATGGCTGCACCGGGCCGATTCCGATCTTGGTGTCTTCGGTCGCCTGCGGCCGCACGTGACCGTCCGCCAGGCGGCGACCGAGATGAGCGAGACGATGGCGCGCATCGTCCGACAGCGCCCCAGCCGCAAGGGATTCGGCGCGGTTCTGGTACCGCTGGAATCTGTGCGCATGGAGTACATTCGGCCGGCACTGCTGGTGCTGCAATGCGCGGTGGGATTCATTCTGATCCTCGCCTGCGCAAATGTCGCGAATCTGATGCTGTCGCGCGGCATGAGCAGACGCCAGGAAATGGCAGTGCGCATGTCGCTCGGAGCCACACGAAAGCAACTCGTCCGGCAATTCCTTGTGGAGAGTTCCTTGCTGGCGATCCTCGGGGGAATGCTGGGGCTGCTGCTAGCGGTGGGAAGCGTGCATTTGTGGGCCCGATATGGACCGACCCAGATTCCTGTTCCCAATGCGGCCTACGAAGTGACACTGCCGGCGATCCATCTGGGGGTGAGCGAGATCGTGTTCGCGCTGGTTGTATCGCTCGCGACGGGGATCCTGTTTGGGTTGATTCCTCCGCTCCGGCTGTTCGGCGGCAATATGCAGGACTCCCTGAAGAATGGAGGACGCGGTACGATCGGCGAAGTGCGGGGACGGGGAACACGCACCGTCCTGGTGGTTGCGGAGGGAGCGCTCGCTCTCGCCCTGGTGGTTGGCGCATCCCTGATGATCAAGAGCTTCTCGCGCTTATTGTCGATCAATCCTGGCTTTGAACCGAACAGGCTTCTGACCCTGCGGATCAAGCTGTCCGAAGATGCCGTCGGTTCACCATATCGAGACCCGTGGAAGCGAGGCGCAGCATTTCATGACTTTCTGGAACATGTTCGCAGCGTGCCTGGCGTGCAATCGGCTGCTTTGACTGAGATCGTGCCGCTCAGTCAGGACGATATGGACCGTGGGCCCTTTGCCATCCAGGAGAAGCCGGGCTCGGATGCCACATCCTCTGCGGATTATCGGGACATCAGCCCTGGGTACTTTCAAACCATGCGGATTCCTTTGCTGCGAGGCAGGAGCTTCGCGGAGAGCGACGACGCAACGCATCCGCGAGTGGTCGTCATCGATCAGACTCTCGCGCGAGAGTATTTTGGATCCGAAAACCCTCTAGGGCGTCACGTCGTCCTTCCTTACGACTCGCGTATTCCCCGGGAGGTCATCGGAATCGTCGGCGCGGTGCGCGATTCATCGCTGAGCGGGGCGCCTGAGGCTACCCTCTATTTTCCGTATATGCAGGGGCCGGACCAAACCATGAGCATGGTCGTGCGCACGGCACTCCCGCAGGGCACGATTCTTCCCGAAATTCGGAAGGCGATTTGGTCCGTGGACCCGAACCAGCCTGTATTCGAAGTTCGATCCATGCCGGAAATCATGGGGAATGTCACCTCGGCTCCCCGGATTGCCTTTGTCCTGCTCGACATTCTGGCTCTGGTAGCCCTGGTTCTGGCGGCGACTGGAATCTACGGTGTGACCTCGTATAACGTCGGCCAGCGAACGCAGGAGGTTGGCGTGCGACTGACTCTTGGCGCTCCGCCCAATGCGATACTGTTCATGCTTGTGCGTCAGGCAACAACGCTCACTCTTCTCGGCGTCGCGGCCGGCCTGCTGTGTGCGTTGTTCATGACACGGCTCATGTCCAGCCTTCTTTATGGGGTCAGCAGCACAGATCCCGTCATATTCCTGGGAGCGACGGCGCTGGTTACGATCATGGCGACCCTGGCGTGCTATCTTCCTGCACGCCGCGCGGTGCGCGTCGATCCGCTCGCAGCCCTGCGCTCTGAGTAGAGGCCTTTCGTTTATGTAAATGGCGGCCGACTGCGTTCTCCATTGAAGCATGATCGCCAATGCACTCACCGATTTGGATAGCTCCTCAAAGATCGGGGGGATCCATAGATCCCGTGTCCCCTCAAGTTGACGTAAAACGGGCTAGCCTGACAAGTGCGTATGGACGTCCCTTGTCGGTAACAGGGCAACGCGCTCATTCACTCGTGCCGCAACGCCTTCATCGGATCCACGCCCGCTGCCCGCCCCGCCGGAACCCAGCTCGCCCCCAGCGCCACCGCGATCAGCAGCGTCGTGGCTCCCGCCACCGTCGCCGGGTCCCACGCCTTCAGTCCGTACAACATCGACGCAATCACTCGACCCAGCGCCAGCGCTCCGGCTACGCCCGCCGCCACGCCGATCAGCGTTATCCACGACGCCTCGCCCAGCACCATCCACTGCACCTGCCGCCGCTCCGCGGCCCGATCTTTTCAGCAGGGTAGAGCTCCTCACGCGTGACCTTCGCTACCTCCGCTGCCCCGCCAGCTCCGCCCGTGCCGCCAGCGCAATCGCCATCGCCATCACCCGGTCGTCGTGCGTTCCCGCCTGCGCGCCCATCCCGCCATTCGCCAGCCGCACAAAGCTCCGGCACTCCGCCAGCAGCCGCTTGCTCTGGAACCGCTCCGGCTCCTCGACCAGCGCTGCATCCAGCCGCCCGATCACCGCCGGCCGGCTCACGCTTGTCGTCAGCCAACCCGCCTGCCCGCCTTGCTGATAGACCCGTCCGTATTGGCACACCGTCTCCACCAGCGCCAGCACCCCGCTGCCATGGTTGTTCCGCTCCACCACCAGCCACGCCCCGTTGTACTCATTCGCTAGCCCCGTCACCAGCTCTGCCAGCTCCAGCCCACCCACATGACCCGCGAACTCCGCGCACTGCAGCCCGCTTTCCATCTCCAGCACTTCGGCTGCGGAGTAGTCGCCCCCGCTCCCACCACCCGCCGGATCGACGGCAACCACGTACTGCTTGTTCTTTACCGGAGGCAGCCACACCTCCAGCTCCCCATTCCTCCGCGTCTTCACCGCATCCTTGGCCGTCTTCAACCTCTCGTCAATCACGCTCAGCTCAAATACGCTTTCCCCGCTCGCCAGAAAACAGCTCTCCTCATCTTCGGCAAACTCCTGCCGCGTCAACCCGCGAAAATTCGACCGCACCCGGCGCCGGTACGCGATCTGCTTCAGGTCCAGCCCATGCTGCGTCACCAGCGCTCGCTCCTCCTCCGTCAGGCTCGCCTCGTCCACCGCGGGCGCGCGATAGCGTCCTTCCATCCACCACGGGAAAAAATGCCGCACCGTGCCCGTCTCATGCGCCTTCAGCCACTCTTCGTGGAAACAGCCGCCCACGCCCTGCGGCGTCGACTCCAGCACCAGCTCTCCGGTCGGAATCATCGCCGCGCGCAGTCCCGCCAGGATCTCCGCCGCGTCATCCGGCCACCGCGCCAGCTCGCTGCAGTGCAGGTTCTGCACCGTCATGCCGCGCCCGGCATTCTTGTCGGCCGCGCTCACCACCCGGTACTGCGAGTCGATTCGGGGAAACACGACCTGCCGCACGTTTGACCGCGCCGTTTTCAGCCGTCCGTTCCGCAGCTCCTCCGGCAGCCATTCCAGAAAACGATGCACAATGCGAAAAATCTCCTCCGCCGCCTCCTGCGTGTGCGCCACCTCCAGCGTCAGTGTTCCCGGCTGGGTGATCGTCTTCAGAAAAAATCGCGCCGCCACCCACGTCGTCAGCCCCATCTGCCGCGCCTTCAGCACAATGTTCCGGCTTCCGCGGCGCATCTCAAACGATTCCTGCACGGCGTTGGCTTGCAGCCTTCCCGGCCTTCCCGCGCGCGTTCTCACCACCAGCAGTTTTTCCGCCAACGCCATTCCCACGGTGCGCCCGCGCAGGCTTTTGGGGCGTTGATCCAGAATCTTTCCCCACTTCTCCAACTCCTCCCCGCGCAGCCCTTCCAGGCACAGTTTCTCTGCGCGCTCAACCTGCTCTCTCTCTCCTTTCCCGCTCCTCACGCCTTCCCTCCAAAAGCGACACCGCCGCCCCGTCCGCTCGATCTCGAACGAGCAGCTCGTGTTCAACCCGCAATCTCGATCAAGGTGCTTTTCCCGTCCTCTTCGCTCTCTCGCGAAACGGCGGGCGAGAAGATGGCAAAAATGCTACACCGGTTTCCAGTTACCGTACCCCGGAGCCGCAAAAGCTAAGTGGCTTTTTCTCCAGGAAAAAGCCACCTTGATGAGGGTTTGAAAGTGGACATACCAACTGTGAAACCGGTCTACTTGCGCATCGTCGATTCAAAGACGTTCAGATACCGCCGCGCGACGTTCTCCGGGAGAAACTGTTCGAGATGCTGGCTTCGCTCGGCCAGCAGTCTCTCCCGCCGCGGCAAACTGGTCAGCAACTCCTTCAGCGCCGCGGCCAGCGCCTCGGCATCTCCATTCGGGAACAGCATCCCGCACGGGCCTACAGCCTCTGGCAATCCGCCCCCTGAAGACGCAACCACCGCGCATCCCGCAGCCAGGCCCTCCAGCGCCACCACGCCAAACGGCTCCGCCCAGATTGACGGCACCACCATCACCTTGTGCCGCGCAACCTCCTTGCCCAGGCCTTCGCGCATCGCGCCCAGAAAAGTCACTTGCTCGCTTAACTCCAGCTCCGCCGTCAACCGTTTGAGCGCCAGCGCCTCCGCTCCATCCCCGATCACCGTCAACGATGGCCGCATCCCATCGGCCTTCAGAATTGCCAGGCTGCGCAACGCCAGATCGCACCCCTTCGCCGTCACCAGCCGGCCGGCAAAGACAATATCCTTGGTGCGATATTCGTTTCCCAGGTCCCGGAATTCTCCCGCCTCAAACGGGTTCCCGATCACCACCGCCTTCGCCCGCAGCTTCTGCGCAATCGCCTTGCTGATCGCCACATTCTCGACCGCCCCCAGCGCCGCCAGCTTCAGCCGGTCCTGCCATCCTCGCCTGCCGTCATTGCGCGCGATCCACGTTTGGTGCGTCACCACCACGGGCCGGCGCGCCGCCAGCAACGGGGGAAGCATGTTCATTGAAATGTTGTTCTGCCACGCCACGTCGGCCGCGCGCGCCATCCTGTAAAGCTGGCTGAACCGCGGCCGCCGCAGTACCTCGTGTCCTGCTTCCATCCCTGGCCCCGGCGTGTACGTCGCCACCGTCACCGTCGACCCCATCCGGCGAAACTCATCCGCCAGAATCTTCGAGACCGTTTCGATTCCGCCAAGGCTCGGTGCGAATGCGTAGGAGCACAAAAGTATCTTCAACTCGTATTTCACTCCGATCCCCGGTCGATTCCGGTTCTGCGTGCCGCATCCGCCCGCGCTCGGCGCGCGGCTTGCGCGCCCTGCGCAACCTGACAGTTGTAATCAGACCCTCCATTTTAGCCGCCCTCACACCCTCATCCCGCCCCAAAGGGAGCCTTCGCATTCACTCCTTCACCCCTTCACTCCTTCACTTCTTCACTCTCCCCCTCAATTCCCTCCGCACCAATACTTCAACGTGTAGGTCGTCGACGCCGCCGGCGCCACATTGGCCGTGATCGTGATCGCCGTCGTGCTCTCCGCCCACGTATTGCTCGTGATTACGGCGCTTCCGCTCGCCGTCGTCACCACGCAGTTCGCCTGGTTGGTATGCGTGTTCGGGAACCCAAGCGTCGCCAGTGTCCCCGTCGTCGTGCTCGTCCCTGTCGTTAAGGTCACGGTTCCGCTTACGCCATCGCACACGTGGCTTGCCGCGCAGCCGATTGAGGCACTCGTTCCCGCCGCGGCGCCCGCCGTGAACGTCATGGTCCCCGTGCCGATCATGAACTTGCCCTGCAGAAACCCAGTCGCCGTCGTATTTCCGCTTCCCGTCACTTGCAGCGCTGCGGTCGACGCGTTCGTGCCGCCCTCGTATACCGTGAATCCGCCCGTCCCCGAGCCGCTCGTATTGTTGATCGCGACCGCATTTGACCCCGCTCCCGCGTTGATGATCGTGTTCCCGTTCTGGTAGAGCACCGCGCGATCCAGCGAATTGACGGCGTCCGTGAACCGTAGGTAGTTGCTCGCATCTTTGCGCAGCTGCCATTGCGACGTGCCCGTATAGTTGTTGAACTGTACTGCGCCAACCTGGTCCGCGCTCGTGCCCGGTTGGATCGCCAGCGTTTGGCTCGTGTTCGCTCCATTCTGCAGCGTCACGTTGCCCTGCATGGTCGCCGCTCCGCTCACGCTGAGCGCTCCGCTCACCGTCGGCGATGAGATCGTCGCTCCGCTCGCCAGCACCACGTTTCCGCTTCCCGTCGTCGCCGCGCTCACCGCCTGCCCCGTGCTGTTTGTGCCCAGAACGCTCGCGCTTGCCGGCACCGCGGCCCCGTTGATCTTACTCACTGTCGGATTCGGATAGCTTCCGCTTAGATCCCCGCCGGCCGCTCCGGATAACGACACGGATGTGGACTCGCAGGTCACCGCTTGCCCCGCCGCGCTGCCCGGCGGCACGCAGCCATGGTACTGATCCTGCCTCGCCTCCATCACCTCGTCGATGGTGATGCTGCACGTTCCTGCCGCCGTGCACGCCGGATTGTTCGGCCCCGGAATAAACGCCCAGAATGGCTCCGCAATCTGGTTGCCGTTCCCTGAGCCGGTCGGATTCCCCGCCGTGCTGCCCGCTCCAATGTAAAAAGTGATGTTGTGTGAAGTCGCATTTCCCGCGGCGATCTTGGCCACCGCAACTTGCGGGAACCACCCGTTGTTTTGAATGTTGGTTCCGAATGCCGAAGGAAACGCCGTGCCGGGGCTCGTCGGCTGCACCGGATTGGCGAATGAGTCGCTGCCTGAATAGAGATTGAACGCGTTTTGCTGGTTCGAGTTATAGCCGTATGTGTACGCCCGGTTCGCGCCCGGCCTCACCCACGCGCCATAAATGAAATAGTCTCCCGCGTAGGTCGCTCCGGTCCAGGTGCCGATTCCCACCCCGCCGCCAATCGTTGCCACCGAGTCCAGCTCGGCAGCCGTCATCTCCCCGCTCGGCCCATCCGGTCCCGGCACCTTGGTCACCGTGCAATCGCTCTGCGCGGAACACTGCGACGTCCAGTAGCTGATCGAATCGTTGATGGGCAGCGATCCATACGGCAGCACGCTCGGCCCGAAGTTCGCTCCGCTCCCCTCGATCTCGCTCTTGATTACGCCGCCCGGCTCGATGTGTGTGCCGTTGCGTGTCGACGCCCCTGCCGGGTACGGCATCGCAAACGGCTCTACGATGTTCTCCGCGACCAGATTCCCGTTGAAGTAACTGTTCACCAGCGAGCCGAAACTTGGCGCAACGCTGTCCAGCTTTACGCAGCCGCCCGCCACCCCGTTCGTCAGATAGGAGACAAAAGGAATCGGCGGAGCCGCGCCGGCCCCCGTTCCCGCGCCAAAAATCTCGTCCTGCAGGAATGTGTTCTTGATCGTCAGGCACGAGCCCCAACTCGTAATTCCGCCCCGGTTGTCGACCATGACGCCGGTATTGGGCACCTGCTCCATAAACGCGTCGTCAAACGATGGCAGCGCTGCATTGCTCTCGTTGCTCGCGATGTATATCCCGCCGTAAAACACCGTCTGCGCATCGAACACAAATCCCCCGCAGGCCGTCGAGTTCGAGAAGTAGTACATCCCCGATGTCAGGTTGTCGCACACCAGCGCATAAGGCAGTGAAGCCTGCGGCGCGTTGCCGCTGTAGTACTGGCCGTAGTTTCCATAGTCCAGAAACGTGGAATTGCTGATGTGGGCAACATAGCCGGAACCGCTGAAGTGCAGTGTGCCCGAGGTGTTGTTCCCTGAAGCCATCATGCCCACGCGGTTCATCACCAGGTTGCTTGTGCCGAAGGCCCCGAAACAGTCGCCATAACAGTTATCGATTGAGATCGAATCCCAGATTTGCCCGCTGGTATTGTTGAACTGCGGCGTCGCCGCGACCATGCCCCACGCGTCCCCCGCCCCATGCGGGAACTGGAAAACCGCCGAGATCTGGTTTGCCCCGCAACTGTAAGTCTCTGACCCCGTTTGCGAAGCCACCACCCCGTTGCTGCAGCCGATGTAGACCATCTCGCGCGCGTCCATGTTGAGGCTCGTCACCGTGCAGCCCGTGGCCGTGCTCGCCGTATTCGTGCTCACTTGGGTGAACACCGTCTGGTTCACATAGTCGAAATGGAAGATCTTATAGCTGCCGTTCATCGTGCTGTCGGAGCACCCGGCAATGGTCAGTTGCTCGCCATCGACAAAATGGAACGGGCCGCCGCTCAGCGTGAACGTCTCCTGCCCGTAGGTCGAGCCCACCACGCGCACCGCCGTGGCGCTCGCCGTCGCATTGGGCGCAATCGTGATCGCCGAGCCGGCCGGCAGATTGGCCAGGCTGCCGTTGGTGAAAGTCGGCGCGGCCATCGTCACCGGGCTTCCCGTCGTGCTGACCGCCGTGCCCAGCGTTCCGTTCACTGTCGGCCCCTGAATCGTCCCCGGGGGCCCCTGTTCAAATTGCACCGCAGATCCGCCGGCATCGCCATAGAGCATCGCCCATGACGGCAGCACAAATGTCGAGCCCACTCTCAGCGTGCCCTGCAGGTGCAGATTCACCACTCCATGGATGCTGCTGCTGATGTTCATCAGCGCCTGCCCGTTTTGCAGATAACAACCGGGGCTCCCGTTGCTGCCCACGCAGGGCAAAAGAATATCGGCGCTGAATCCCGGAGAGCTCAGCGCCGCCTCCACGGCATTCTCCAGAGCCGTGTCGATCGGCGTGCTGTTGTTGATCGCCGCTCCGTAGGCGCGAATGTCGGCATACGGCGAAGTATTGGGAATGCTCTGCGCCGCCGTCATATTGCCCTGCGCCACGATGCCTTGCTTCCCGTCTGAAGCGATCCCCGGCAACAGGTTGTTCACCGCGCTTGCCGCGCTCGCCACGTCGCTCAGATTATTCGCGGGCTGCAGGTTGCCGCTGGCCGTCCCGGTCACATTCCCGGTCAACCCTCCAATGAAGCCGGGCGCCGTCAGCGGCCCCGTCATCACGCCGCCGCTCGCTGAAACTCCGCCCAGGTTCGCCAGCGCGCCCGCCGCCGTCGCGGCTCCGGTCCCGCCGGCGCTCACCGGCACTGAACTCACACCGCCCACCGTCGTTCCATTGGTCGTGTAGTAGGCAATCTGCCCGGTGTTTCCTGAGTTGATCGTTCCGCTGGTGCTGCCTGTTCCCGTCCCGCACGCCGATCCCGTGTTCGTCACATACCCCGAATTATCGATTTGCAGGCAGTAGGGTCCGCCGGTTGCCGCCAGACCCGGAAACTTGATGCTCGCCGGCGAAAGAAACGCCGCATCCAGGCTCGCGCTCGATCCGGAATAGATATCTGTCTCCGCGCCCGAGCCTGTCTCGTAGTTCAGCCGGATATGCCCGCCCGAGTTACTCGTATTGATGTAAGTGTCGCCGCTATTTGTGCTCTGATACGCTTTGAAGCTATCCAGGCCTCCCGGCGCCGAGTTAAGTGCCCAGTTATTGCTCGCGTCCTTCACCATGTACCATTGGCTGGTTCCATTCCAATCCTTGTAGGTGTAACTCCCTTTCTGGCTGGTCGTCAGCCCGGGCCAAAGATAGTAATCCACCTCGGCATCGGCATTGTTGCGCACGCTCATGGTTCCCGTCGATTGCGACGTTCCCGCCACTTGCAGCGTCCCGTCGAACTGTGCGTTCCCGGCATTGTCGATCGTCGCCACCGTCGCCGGCGAAGCCCCGCCGCTGGCAAAGCTCACCCCTCCGCTGCCCGAATTCGTCGAGCAGTTGAAGCACACGTTTCCTGTGCCCGCCGCATTCAGCGCCGTCTGGTTGCTGGTGCTGCTTTGCCCGGGGTTCCACTGCTGCACTTGCAGCCGGTACACGTTGTTCAGCAGATCCTGCAACTGGTAGAGCTGTTGCCCGCCTGTCCCGTCGCTGAAGCCGTAGATCCACCGGTAGCCTGAGTCCGTCTGAATCTCGTTCAGCATCCCGCGCTCGTTCCCCGTGCCGATTCCCAGCCGGAAGTGATTGGTCACCGTCGCGTCCTGTTGGCTCCCGTACCAGTCACCATTCAATCCGTTGAAACTTCTGTGAAACGTATCGAGGAAGCTGTTGCGCGTGCCGTTGTCGCTGAGCTTGCCGGTAAACATCGTGCCCCCGGTGATCCAGCTGTTGTACGAGCTCCCCGCATCCGCCACAACCTGATTGGTCGAGTTCTCGTTCCGCAGCCCCACGATTGTGTTGTTCTGTGCATTCGGTCCTAAGTGCAGCGCGGTCGCGCATCCTTCTACATCTCCTCCCGTAAACGTGTTTCCGTCGCCTTGTTGTAAGTTGATCCCATAAGTTCCACTAATTGGGCTGCCATTACTCGTCGGGCAGTCGATATGAAGCCTTACGAAGGTGCTGGCATTCATCCAGTCCGTGGTCGCCGCGTTCGCGATTTGGTGGCCGATTGCGTTCACCGCCGTCTGGAATCCATTGAATTGATCCGCGCGGAAAGTCCCTCCCGTGTAATTCCCCGTTCCATCCAGCGTCATGCCCGTCTGGTTTCCATTTCCCAGGAAGTACACCTCTTCCAGATCCATCTCCTGTGTCCGGAACGCCACCAGCCCCTGCGCCGTTGCCGCGGTCGACCCTGTCGTTTGAATCACCACGTCATCCATATGGAATCCCGATGTGTCCGCGGCATAAGTCGGATCCCCAACCTGGATCATTGCCCCGGTGCCCGAATACGCAAAGGCCGTTCCGCCCTGGCTGCCGCTCGCCGCGCTCCCGCCGCGCAGTGCGCACCCGCGCAGCGACACATTGCGCGTGCCCGCCGTCACCACAATCTGATTCGCCGTCGCGATGGTCGCGCACGGCAGTAAGATTGCGATATTTCCTCTCGAAATCGTGACACTCGATCCCATCTCCTGGTTGCCCGTGAAGTTACGCGCATCGCATGCGCCGCCATAACTCGCGCTTACCGCATTCACGCACGCCTGTAACTTGGCTCCAAAATCCCCGCCCGGAAATTGATCCACCTGGTATGCCGATCCTGCTTCACTGGTTCCCGCCAGTGCCGCGTATGCCCCGCCGCCCGGCAGCGTCCCGCCTCCGCCATCCAGTTGCGTCCCATAACTCGCCGAGTTCGTCGCATTCCATACCGTGTATCCGCCCATGCCTTTCAGCAGGTTCCCGGCAAAAAAGGTCATGTTCTGTCCGCCGATCAGGTTCACCGGCGCCGCCGTATCCCAGGTCCCCGCCGCGTTCACGCTTGCCGTCGTCGTCGACGAGCATCCCACTCCGCCCTGCGTCACCGTTACCCCGGCGATCGTTCCGCTGGCGCTTACCGCTGCCGTGGCTTCGGCCGTGCAACTTCCGCTGAACGCCACCGGCACGCTCGTCCCATACGGATCCCATCCCATCCCCTGCTGGCTTCCCACCGTTACTCCGGTCACCGCGCCGCCTGATGCCGTCACCGTCAATGCCGGCTGCACTGCGTTCCAAACCGGCATCACCACCGCATTCCGCACCGTCCATCCCTGAGCATTCCCGTTCAGGTCCAACACCAGTCCCGTCGGCGGCTCGCCCGTTGCCGCCGAATTCCCGGCCCGCGCCACCACGTTATCCAGAACATTGTTTGATCCGGCCCCCGCCGCAAACACATGGCTGGCCGCGATCGTCAGATCCTGCCACCGGTTTGAGTCCGCATTCAGCCCCGCGGGCGCCGTCACCGGCAGCGCCGGAATCGCCACTCCCGTGTTTACCCCCCGGATATCGATGTTCCGGAACTCGCTCCATTGCGGCCACTGCGCCAGATACATCCCGCACGTGTGCGTCGAGTGCGCGCCCCCATACTGTGCCGCCAGCGGATCTACGCCCGTCGCCGCAATCTCCACGTTCTCCATCTCGGCAACCTTCAACCCGTTGCCCCCCATCCCCGTATTCGCCGGCATGGCGATCGCGCAGTTGCCCACCCACCAGCCCGCTCCACTGCCCGCCGTATTGGTCAGCCCGTTTCCGCCCGGCGAAAAAATCGAGTTCTCCTCCACCGGCCGCCCCACCCCGCAACTGCCCGCAGCCGCCGCCCCTTTCGCCGGCGTGCACGACACGTCCATGCTCTGATCCACATCAAGCGTCAGATCGTGAATCCGCGTGTAGCTCAGAATGTTTGGCGCGTCCGGCGCGCTCGCCAGTACATCCTGCCCCGGAAATCCCATCAGCGCCGATACCTGTTTGCCCAGCCCTCCAATCGACTCGCCCCGCCAGTTCAGCGCCCGCGTCTTGCACGTGCCCGCGGGAATCGTCACCGCCACCCCGTGCGCATTCGCATAATTCAACGCGGCCTGCAGCGCGCTCGTATCGTCCGTGACTCCATCGCACACCGCGCCGAACTCCTTCACGCTGCGCTCGGTCTGCTGCGCGCCCGCGGTGCGCAGATCCTCCACCCTCACCCCGTTCGCATTCGTGAACGTGTCGCTCCCCGCATAGTTCGGCGGAATCACCATCGCCCCGTTCGTCCCTGCCGCATTCATCGCAGCCTGCAGCGTCGTCTGTCCGCTTCCCGTCGCCGGCGCTTCCACTCCGTTCACTGCCGGTGTCGTCAGCCCGCCCGTCATCGCTCCGCCGGCCAGCGGCACCGCCGTCGACACCTGCGTGTCCACGTAGTGCTTCGTCGCCGCCTCCATCGGCTGCGTCGGATCGCCATTCAAATACAGCGGCCCCGTCAGCGTTCCCCCCGACGCCGTCAGCAAGCTGCCCTCCAGCTCGGCAATCGACTCGTCCACGTACGCCTTGCTCACCGTCTGCACCGCCTGCGCCGCAGGCATCACCTGCGCCTCCACCTGCGCCAGGCTCGCCTGCGCCGCCGCCGGCACCACCCAATACTCCGTGTTCACGCTTCCGTCGCTCATGTAAAACACCGCGGTGTAATACTCGCCCGCCGGCGTCGCGCCCAGGTTCGGCGCCAGATTCACGCTCACAAACCCATCGGCGCCAATCTGCACGCTCAGCGAGTCGCCTGCAATCGCCTGCCCCGCCGCCGTCGTGAACCCCGGCCAGCTCACCACCAGCGTTCCCGCCCCCGCCTGCCCGTTCGCCAGATACACCGTGCCCTGCACCGTCGTCGTGCTCACCGCCTGCGCCATCGCCGCCGCCACAATTCCGGCACATCCCAGCGCCGCAACCGCGCGTCCCATCCATGCCGCCCAGCGTTCACCCATCCTCCTCGCGCCTTTCGCAAAAGCCGCGGGAGCCTGCAACCAACCTTCCCTCATGAGCTTCATTCCCATCGCACCCTTCTCTTGACCGCTTCTTCCCATCGCCCTCGGATCTCGGATCTCCCATCCGCGTGATCCCTGTTCGTCCCCAGTTTCTCTGTCCTCAAGTCCCCTGCGCCGTCTCCTTGCCATCCCGTCCCTGCTCCGCCTTCCTCTCCATCGCCTCCGCCGATTCGTCTTCCCACTGCTCCTCCGACCCCAGCAGATCCGCCGTCGTCATCCCGCCATGCCGGCTCGCCCCGTTGTCCCCTTTCTTCTTCTTCTCGATCAGCGAAAACATCATCTCCGTGCACCGCTTATCGCCCTCTGCCACCTTTTTCACCAGCGCCGTAGCAATTTTCTTCCTCTGCAGGCGAATCTCCTCCTTCACCGCCTTGCGCAGCGCCTTCCTCACCTTCTTTGGCTTTTTCCCGTTGCCATCCTCGTTCTGCTCTCCCGGGCTGCCTTGCTTGTCTTCCGCCTCCTCTTTGGCCTCGGCGGCGCGCGCTTCCTTTCGCGGTCTGCCTCTGCCCCTCTTCGCTTTCTCATTCTCTTTGTCAAGCAGGTTCTTCGCCATCCTCCACCACCCTTTGCCGTGCCGCGCCTCAGCCGCAGAAACAGAAAGGGGCAACTCCTCTGAGTTGCCCCTCCGCATTCGCCTTCTTCAATTCTCGCTGCCGCATCTGCGCGGCCCCGGCCAAATCTTCAGCGGAACATCATCTCCGCGTCGCTTCTCACCATCATTTTCTCACCAATGTTTCTAGCTTACCCGATTTCACCAAAATGATATGAACTGTCGCTCGACAAAATTTGCATCGCCTTTTCAGCCACTTACACCAAAAATCGCCAGATCGCCTCTTGACAACCCCAAAATCGCTCCCGCTCCCTAGCTCCCTGCCCCCTAACTCCTCCCCAGCTTCCTCCTCCACTTCTGGGTCTCTGCCAGTTCCAGCATCGTATTGACCCCCCGCGGCACAATCGCGTACACCAGCTTGCAGTCCATCGCCTCCGCCGCCTTCTCCAGCGAGTTCAGGCTGATCGACTTCTTGTCCTCGCTCTTTTCCAGCCGGTAAATCACTGACTTATTCACCTTCAGCGCCCGCGCGATGTCGGTCACGTGCAACCCCAGCGCCTGTCTGACCCTCCGCAGCCAATGCGGAAAATACTCAGCCTTCTTGCCCGCAATGATGAAATGCCGCAACTCCCTGTCCAGCCTCTCCCGCCATATCGCCCGATCTTCGCTCCCCATCTTCTCGCCCCTCGTCCCTACTATTGCCTATTGCCTATTGCCTATTGCCTATCGCCCATCGCCGATTGCTTATTGCCTATCCCCTATCCTCCCTCTTCTAGCTTAAAGAAATCACGCAAATGACATGAACTCTTCGTTCACAAAATTTGCGCCGCCTTTTCAGTCACTTACATCGAAATCCACGATTTTGCCTCTTGACACGCGCAAAATGCCCCTTCTCCCGAGCAGCCGTCTCTTCTTTCCCGATGCGGTCGGTGAGCAGGCCGGCGATTTGGCGCAAGCCTGGATCTCAAGAAATTAACCTCGTTGACCATCATCGATAGTAGAGCCGACAGGCAGGTCCACTTCAAGACAGCCCAGAGTCAGCGCGAACGGAAACGGGCCGGGCTCAGCGGTTCGGTACAATCCATCGAAGAACACCAGCGCGCGCTCCCCGCCCGGGTCGTTGAACTGCAATGATGGCTTGAAAGCACCGGAGTGCCACCCGCAGTCTTCGGCCGTCATAACTTGCAGCGGCTCCCCCCAATCCGAGAGCTTGCACGAAGGCGCGGCGGCTCTGCACCACCACAAGCCGGTTTCAGGCGGCGGCGCGCTGTCCCTGAACAACCAGACACGCGCGAAGACCGCGTCGAATCCGCCTGCCCGTTCGCGCACGCAGAAGTCGAACATCCTGAATTCGGGCTGCGCAAACAGCACATGCTCGGTCCAGCCGCTGATGCCGTCTTCACTTTCTGAATAACCGTGAACGAGATGATCGTCCCGGATCGATCCGGCGACGTACCACATCTTCCATTTTCCATCGTGGTAGATGAGATTGGGTTCGAATACGCTTCCGCGCTCCCAATCTTCGGTGGCCGCAAACACCGGCGCCGGGCCGTCCAACCATTTCTCCCCATCCCACTGCAAGAAACCGATCCGGTACGGTCCGGAGAGATGTTCTTCAGATCCTGCGTAATAAATGCGCTCAATCGTCTTACCGGAGTGCGCGTCCCGTCCCGTGACATGAGCGGGACAGTGCCGCCCTCCTCTGCCATCCCACGCCTCGCTGAGGGTCCGTCCTGCCACCGGTGACAATTCCCCATTCGGTCCGCGAGTAAGGTTCCAACCTCGGGCAGCAAGCCCCGCCCCCGGCGCAAGCGACGCGCTGAAAATGTCAGTGGGCCCAAAGCCGGCAGCCTGGCCCGCCAGGAACATCCACCACTGCCCATTGCGCTCAACCACGCTCGCATCCGTCAATTCCGCTCCCCCCAGGCCTGTCGACGCATCGTTAGGGTCGAAGATCTTCACTTTTCTTCCCGGATGGGGCAATCCACGGCTTTTCATAAACTCCCTCCAGTTTTCCAGGCGCTGTCTCCATCTCTCGTCCAATCACTCCCGTGGCTGACTCCAAATCTCCGGCGTCTCATCCATATTCGCAAACCAGCGGCCCGAGGCGGCTGGCCACGACCTCAACAGACAGACGATCCAACCGGCGGCGCCCACGCCGAGCCAGCAGCAGCCTTCAGCCCGCCGCACGCCTCCCCAGACCCGAAAAGCGGAATACCTCATGCAGTTCTTCATAGCGCACCGGCGTGAACGGCATACATCATAAGGATCAGCCCCGCGGCGATCGGCGCCGAATTTGTACCCACGCTGAAGCGGTTCACGAACCGCACGACTCCAGGAGCTAGTCAGCCGAGGGCAACGCCGAACACCATCGCGGCGAAGATCCATCCCGTCAGATCGCGGTCCAGAGAAAACAACCGGCCCTGTTTCATCGCTGCCTGCTAAGACCGGCCAATCTCGTCGAGTTCCCGCTTGATCGCCATGTCTTCGAGCGTCGTGAACGGCAGCGAAAGAAACAGTCCAATTCTGCGGTCGAGTGTGGTGAAGGCATCACGGAAAGCGCGGGCGATCTCGTCGGCACTCCCTTCGGCTGCGGCGGGATCGGCAACACCCCAGTGCGCCGTCATCGGCTGGCCGGGCCAGTAAGGACACTGTTCCTTCGCCGCGTTGTCGCATACCGTGAAGACGAAGTCGAGCTTTGGCGCACCCGGACCCGCGAACTCGTCCCACGACTTGCTGCGCAGCCCCGCCGTCGGCAGACTCGCCGCTTCAATCTGCTGCAGTGCCTCAGGCCGTGGCCGTCCCGTCGGATGGCTGCCTGCGCTGTACGCCGTAAACCTGCCCTTGCCTTTGTGATTCAGGATCGCTTCCGCCATGATCGACCGCGCTGAGTTGCCGGTGCAGAGGAACAAAACGTTGTAGTGATCGGCCACCTCTTATTCCTTGGCTCCTGCCAGAGCAGGCGCGCAGCATCCGGGCTGGCAGCAGGCGGCTTTCGGTTTGTTGGCTCTCACGAACGCACTGAAGAACTTGTCATTCACCTGGGGCGCGATTGCGTCTACGTCAACGCCGGCTTCAGTCAAGAACCGGCGCGCATCTTCCACGTTGTAAACGCGCGTCGCTTCGACCGATACGTTCTCGAATCCAGCCGCAGTCAGTTTGGCGATGTATTCGTTCTCTTCAAGAGCGCCGGCGATGCAGCCCACCCAGAGCAACATGCTCTTGCGCACCTCGTCCGGCACGCTGCCGCGTACAACCACATCCGACACAGCGAACCGACCGCCAGGCTTCAGCACGCGGAAAGCTTCGCTGAGAACGCGGTCCTTGTCGGCCGAGAGATTAATGACGCAGTTCGAGATGATCACATCAACTGAGTTGCCGGGCAGCGGAATATCCTCGATTTCGCCTTTCAGGAACTCGACGTTCTCCACGCCCGCCTGCTTCTGGTTTTCGTGCGCCAGCGCCAGCATGTCATCGGTCATATCCAGGCCGTAGGCTTTGCCCGTTGTCCCCACGCGCTTCGCTGAGAGCAGCACGTCGATGCCGCCGCCTGAGCCCAGATCGAGCACGGTTTCTCCCTGCCGCAGGTCGATCAGCGCAGTCGGATTGCCGCACCCTAGAGAAGCTCTTACCGCTTTCTCAGGAACGATCCCCGTCTGTGCGGAGCTGTAGAGATCTGTAGTGATCGGATCGCAGCACCTGAGCCCGGGGTCGCAACATGCCTGCGCGCTGCCCGATTCGGCCACCGCGCGAGCGGCGCTGCCGTATTTGTCTTTCACCTGTTCCTGAACGCTCGACTCCATGATCGCGCCTCCTCGTATACGCTAAAGCGAATATATGATTCACTGGACACATCTGTCAAGGCGTATATCATGGAACTGTGAAACGCTCCGCGAAGACCTTCGATCTGGCGCTCCTGTTTGCCGCGCTCTCCGATCGCACCCGGCTCCGGCTGCTGAACCTGATGGATGGCAGGGAAGTGTGCGTTTGCTACTTCGTCGAGATTCTCGGGCAATGCCAGCCCAAGATTTCGCGTCACCTGGCATATCTGCGGCGCGCCGGTGTGGTTGCCGCGCGGCGCGAGGGAAAGTGGGTGCACTACAGAATTGTCGTTCCCGGCAACACCGGCGCGGTCAAGATTCTCCGCGAGACACTGGCAGCGCTTCGACATGACAAGGGGATGCAGGCGGACCTCAGTCGGCTCAGCAAATCCTGTTGTGAACCTCACAAGATCTCCGCTTTAGACGGAGTTCCCCGGCCAGGCATCGTTGGGGCCCTTGCCTGTTCGTCCTGATGAGCTGGCGCTGCCTCGTCTGCGGTCCCACTCATATCCCGGCGGCGGACTCAATGATCTGCGAGCCTCCGGGCCGGCTGGCCCCCATCCCGATGACGATTCCCAACAAAGTTGACGGTGCTCCCGGTTCCGCGGGGTGGGGTGGGGTGGGGGTGCCCCATCCTAGCTTGCTAGGGTGGGCGGCGGCTGCCCCGGCCCCTCGCAGTTGGGAACCGGGGAAGCAATGGCCCCGATCGAACGAACACCCTTGCTTCCCCAACCACTGTTCACCGATCACTAATCACTGATCACTGATCACTGATCACTGACCACTGACCTCCGACCCCGCTCCCTCGCTCCCTGTCTTTCTGACTCCTGACCCCGATCACTGGTCGGCCCGCTCTCCCATCTGTTTACCGGAAAACTCAAGGAAAATCGCTGAAGGGGGCGTGAATGTTGGGGATTTGCGGTGTCCGAATAGTTTTGGACACCTTGCGAACTGCCGGTCGCCGTGCGGGGCGCGGGTTACGGCGTCCAGAGTGGACACTCAGACTACAGCACCGATGAGATGTGACGGCGCGTACGCGTGTCGCGTGTTGAGACGGTACGAGTGCACGTTGTCCGTGTGGGAAAGTGAGCACGGAATGCCCGGCCGCGC
>Ga0335074_10002835_pt1 | contig 23628 bp, 18 predicted proteins | sample Lox_Sample_23_FD_206715 | JGI IMG/M metagenome (GOLD analysis project Ga0335074, IMG submission 206715) | Soil microbial communities from Loxahatchee National Wildlife Refuge, Florida, United States - Lox_Sample_2.3 | ecosystem: Environmental > Terrestrial > Soil > Wetlands | place: USA...
AAACCCGACAGCATCAGCGCCGGCATGAAGGTGGCGAGCATGGTGAGCTGGCTCGCGACGAGCTGATTCCTGAAGTAAGAGGAAATCAGCAGCCCGATGCCAACGGCCACCAGCACATAGAGCATCGAGCCGCCGATCAGCACCGCGAGGGAGCCGACGATGGGGACGTCGAAGAGGAACTTCCCCGAGACGATGCACAGCAGCAGCCCGATCAGACCGAGGCCAAAGTAGGGAACCGTCTTGCCGAGCAGGATTTCGCCGCTTCTCACCGGGGTGACGAACAGCGCCTCGAACGTGCCCCGCTCCCACTCCCGGGCGACCACCATCGCCGTGAGGAAAGCGCCGATCAGCGTCATGACGAGCACGATGAGTCCCGGCACCAGGAAGTAGTGGCTGTCGTTGGCGGAGTTGAACCACATCCGGCTCTCGATGTTGACCGGACCTGATGCCGCGGCCGATGCTCCCTCGGATTGCTGCCGTGCGCTCCAGGCGGCGATCGCCCCCTCGACATACGATTCGATGATGCGCGCGCGATTGGCATCGCTCCCATGGACGATCACCTGCACATGCGCATCGCCCGCGCTGACGCGGCGTGCGAAGTCCATCGGGATGGTGACGATTCCGTCGATGGTGCGCGCCGCCATCAAGCGGTCGGCTGCCGCCTGCGTGTAGACGATCTGCGGGCGGAAATACGGCGAGAGCTGAAAGCCCGCGACCAGGCCGAGCGCCTGCGGCGAGCTGTCCTCGAGCACGACCGCGATCGGTACGTTCTTGACATCGAGCGAGAGGCCGAAGCCGAACAGGAGAATGAGGATGGCCGGCAACACGACCCCCACCGCGATGGTCGCGGGGTCGCGGATCATCTGCCGGCTCTCCTTTCTGATCAGGGCAAGGACCCGGCGCAGCTTCGAGCGCAGCTCCTGCCTCATGCGGCCCGCTCCGCGGCTCGCTCCCGCCGGCGCGCCGCTTCCACGACGGCGATGAAGGCGTCCTCCATCGTGGGCTCGCGAGTGGTGACCGAGGGCGCGCGACGGCGGATCTCCCCCGGCGTGCCCTGCGCGAGCACCTCGCCGCCGTCCATGATTGCGATGTGATCGCAGTACTCCGCCTCCTGCATGAAGTGAGTGGTGATGATCACCGTGACCCCCTGCTCCGCGAGCGCCGTGATGCGCCGCCAGAATGCGCGCCGGGCCAGCGGGTCGGCGCCGCTCGTGGGCTCATCGAGGAAGAGAATGTCAGGCTCATGAAGGAGGGCCGCGCTCATCGAGAGCCGCTGCTTGAAGCCGCCCGGCAGCTCGCTGCTCGGCAGGTGCTCGTGTTGTCGCAGGGCGAACTGCTCCATCGCCCAGTCGATGCGCTCACGGCGCTGGCGGCCGCGCATGCCGTAGGCGCTGGCGAAGAATTCCAGATTCTCGGTGACCGTCAGCGCGCCATAGAGGGAGAACTTCTGGGCGACGTAACCCAGGCGCTGCCGTGCCACAGGACCCGCACGGCCCACGTCCACGCCCGCCACCCGCAGCACTCCCCCGCTCGGGGCGAGCAGACCGCAAAGCATGCGAAAGGTGGTCGTCTTGCCGGCGCCGTTCGGTCCCAACAGGCCGAAGATCTCTCCGCGCCTGACCTCGAAGCTGATGTGATTGACGGCGGTGAAGCCGCCGAAGCGCTTGAGCAGATCACGCACCTCGACCACCGCGCCATCGTCGCCGGCCGTGACGGGACGTTGCAGCGCGATGCTGGTGAGGGACTCGTGGCTCGCCCGCTGGCGCAGCAGAACCATGAAGCCGTCTTCGAACCGGGGCTCGATCGCCACTGATTCGGCCCCGCTCGCGCCTTGCTCCTCGCGCGCGCGGTTCTCGGAGTAAACGACCCTCACCCGGCCGGCGTCCGGCACGGCGTCGATCACCTCGGGATCATCGAGCAGCCGCGCCTGGATGCCGCGGGCAGTGTCGCCGGCGGCCGGCGTCAGCGCGAAAGTCCTTCCCGCGGCCACGCGGGTGACCGCCTCCGGCTCGCTGTGAGCGAGCACCCGGCCCTCGTGGAGCACGATGACCCGATTGGCGCGCTCGGCCTCATCGAGATAGGAGGTGCTCATCAGCACCGTCAGTTCCTGATCGCGCACGAGCCGATGCACGATCTCCCACAACTCCCTGCGCGAGAGCGGGTCGACTCCGACCGTCGGTTCATCGAGGAGCAACAACTCCGGCGAACGCACCAGCGTGCAGGCGAGCCCGAGCTTCTGCTTCATGCCGCCCGAGAGCCGACCGGCGAGGCGCGCGGTGAAGCGCGCGAGATCGGTCATCTCCATCAGCTTGGGATAGCGCTCAGCGCGCTCCTCGCGCGAGACGCCGTGCAGGTCCGCATAAAGATCCAGGTTCTCCTGCACGCTCAGATCCTCGTAGAGACCGAATTTCTGCGGCATGTAGCTGATGCGGTCCTGGATCGCCTGCGGGTCACGCGCCGGATCGATGCCGAGGACCTGCAGCGTGCCGGAGTCGGCCCTCATCAGACCCGCGAGCAGGCGGATGAGCGTTGTCTTGCCGGCGCCGTCGGGACCGACGAGTGCGGTGAGCTCTCCTGCGCGAACCTCGAGCGAGACGCCATCGAGCGCACGAGTCTCGCCGCCCTCGCGCGGCGCGCGAAAGCTCTTGCGCAGATCCGCTCCCTGCACCACCGGCATCCCGCGGGCGCCGGCGTTCATTGTTTGAGGCTCAGCGGCAGATAGACCGTGGCGGGCATTCCGAGGCGCAGGTCATCCTTCGGGTCCTTGACGAAGACCCGCACCTCATACACGAGGCTCGAGCGCAGATCCGGCGTCTCCACCGTTTTGGGCGTGAATTCCGCCACGGGTGAGATGAAGCCCACCCAGCCGTCGAAACGGCGACCCGGAAAGGAGTCCACCTCGATGCTCGCGCTCATCCCGGGATGCACGCGGCCGAGATCGGCTTCCGAGACGTACGCGCGAACCCATTTGGGGTCGGTGATGGCAAGCGTGAAGGCGGTCTTCTGCGGCGAGGCCATGTCCCCCGGCTCGGCAATGCGGGAGCGCACGGTGGCATCGAGGGGCGCTCTGAGGGTGGCGTCCGCGAGCTCCTGCTCGAGCAACGCCACATTCGCCTGATCCGCCTCGAGCATCGCCACTGCCTGCTCGATATCCTCCTTGCGCGGACCGATGAGGGCGAGCTCGAGCGCCTTGCGATTCACGGCGACCCTCGCTTGCGCCACGTCCGCCTGCGCTTCGGCGTTGTCGAGATCCTGGCGACTGACGGCGCGTCCGCTCGAGGTCTCAAAGACCTGTTTGACGCGCAGATAGTTGTCTCGCGCCTGCCGCGCGTCCGCCTGCGCGAGCGCGAGGTTGGCGCGCGCCTGCGCGATCTCCTGCGGGCGACTACCGTTGTGCAGCCGCTGTACGATGGCGGCCTGCGCTTGCGCCTGCGCTCGAGCCTGCTCGAGCTGCGGCCTCAGCCGGCCGGTGTCGAGGAGCGCCATTACCTCGCCCTTGTGGACGCGATCGCCCTCCTGCACCAGGACCTTGGCGATCCGCTCGCTGTCGTTGAAGGCGAGGTCGACCTCCCGCAAGTCGACGTTGCCGTAGAGCACGAGCTCATTGCCCGCCGTATGTCGATGCGTGAGCCACCAGGCAAGAGCCGCGACGGCGAGCGCCAGAAGGGCAACGGAGATGATTCTCTTCTTCATGCCGACCGCGCTTTGCCGATGACCCGGCAAATTGTCTATCACTTGATAGATATGTGTCAAGTGATAGAATTTCACCCCCGCTACCCATGATGGTCCGAATATTGTGACCGCGACATCGTGAGAAACCGCAGCACGGCTGCCCCGAAGAGGCGCGCGACGGTCCCCGGGACGGGCCCGCCGCGGCGGCGCCGCCACTGCGCGGGCGGCGGCTACGCCCGCGGCGAGCACACCCAACAGCGCCTCCTCGATGCCGGCATCGAGCTTTTCGCCGAGCTCGGGTACGAGCGCGCCTCGACGCGCGCCATCGCGCGCCGCGCCGGCGTGAGCCTGCCCGCGCTGCAGTACTACTTCGGCGGCAAGGAGGGGTTGCACCGGGCCTGCTCGCAATACATCACGGAGGATGTGCGCTCGCGGCTCGGTCCGGCCGCGGAGCGCGTCCGACGGGCGCTCGGCCGGCGAGAGCTCACGCGCGCCGAGCTCCTCGAGCTGCTGCGCGCCGTCATCGAGCCGTTTCTCGAAGGCCTGGCCACCGACCGACCGGAGAGTTGGGCGCTTTTCTTCGCGCGCGCGCAGGGCGAGCACAGCGCCAGCTTCGATGCCATCTTCCAACAGCTCAGCGGCACCCTGATCGCGCTGGTGACGGAGATCATCGGCCGTATCCTCGGGCGGCCGCCGGCGAGTCCCGAGGTCGCGATCCGCGCAGTGGCCATCGTCGGACAAACCGCGCTCGTGCGGCGCGCGCGGCCGATCATCCTGCGCGTGCTCGGCTGGCCTGACTTCGAAGGCGAGCGGCTGAAGATGCTGAAGGAAGTCCTCTGGCAGGGAATCGCCGGGTCGTTGATGAGCTTCGAGCGCACGAGATGAGCTTGAGCTGAGCGAAGGATGAGCCGCAGCTTCGGGGCCCGCGCAAGCCAACCCGGTTAGCCCCTTGGGCCGCGCAAGCCAACCCGGTTAGCCCCTTGGGCCGCGCAAGCCAACGCGGTTAGTCCCTTGGGCCGCGCAAGCCAACCCGGTTACCCCCTTGGCCAGCGCAAGCCAACCCGGTTATCCTTTCAGCCTCTTAAGCTCGCCTTCAGCTTCAGCTCCTGGCGGCATACAGGGGGACATACGGCCACACTCCGCGGCAACGGTTTGGTTTGCCTTGCGCTCGCCGCGGCCGCCTCCTTTGCCGGGGCTTGGCCCGCGTGCGCGGCCGATTCCATGGCGAGCGGCACGGAACAGCTTGCCCAAATGTCGCTGCAGCAGCTGAGCAGTCTCGAGGTGACCTCGGTCGCGAAGACGCCGCAGACGCTGAGCGAGGCACCGGCCGCCATCTACGTCATCACGCACGATGCGATCGTGCGCTCGGGCGCGACGAGCCTGCCCGAGGCGCTGCGCCTCGCCCCCAATCTCGAGGTGACGCAGGTGAGCGCCAGCGACTATGTGGTCTCGGCGCGCGGCTTCGACGGCGCGCCGCAGGCGCAGAACTTCTCGAACAAAATGCTGATCCTGATCGACGGGCGCAGCGTCTACTCGCCTCTTTACTCGGGAGTGTACCTCGATGCCGACGCCGTCCTCCTGCGCGATGTCGATCGCATCGAAGTCATCAGCGGTCCCGGGGCCGCGCTCTGGGGCGCCAACGCCGTCAACGGCATCATCAACATCATCACCCGCTCGGCACGCGCCACCGCCGGCACCTACGCGAGCCTCGGCGGTGGCAACCTGACCGAGCAGCTCGAGGCACAGTACGGCGGCGATGCCGGTGACTCGGCCGCCTTCCGGATCTACGCCCGAGGGGTCAAGCGCGGCGCCATGCAGCTCGCCGACGGCTCGAGCGCGCATGATGACTGGGCGAAGACCGAGACCGGCTTTCGCGCCGACTGGTCCCATGCGCAGGATGCCCTCATGCTCGAGGGTGATGCCGAGCGTGCGCTCGAGAATCAGCCTACCCCGGGTGAGGGCGACCTGTTGGTCGCCGGAGCCGATGTCCTCGGCCGGTGGCTGCACAGCTTTGAGAGCTCGCAATTGCAGGTGCAGGCCTACATGGATCAGAGCGAGCGACGCGAACCCTTCGGCGGCCTGGGCTTCGTGCTACATACCTACGATCTTTCGCTGCAGCAGAATCTCACGCTCGGCGCCGCCGGCGAGCTCGTCTGGGGCGCGGGCGAGCGGGTCGATCAGTACTCGATCGCCAACACCTTCGCGCTCGCTTTCCTGCCCGCGCGGCGCGCCCTGACGCTGGGCAACCTGTTCGCGCAGGAGACCTACCCCGCGGGGGCGGATCTGAAGCTGATCGCCGGCGCCAAGCTCGAGGACGACCCGTTCGCCGGCTGGCAATTCCAGCCCGATGCGAGGCTCGCGTGGACCCCGCGCGACGAACTGCTCCTTTGGGCCGCGGTCTCCCGCGCCATCCGCTCGCCCACGCCTTTCGAGACCGACGTCGTGGAACGAATAGGCCCCAACATCGGTCTGGTGGGCAATCCGGGATTTCGGCCCGAGCGAGTCACGGCCTACGAGTTCGGCTATCGCGGGACTCCGACCTCCACCTTATCGCTCTCGCTCTCGGGCTTCTACAACGTCTATGGCGAGCTGCGCACCATCGAGCCAACCGCGGTGACCTTCTTCCCGCTCACCTGGGGCAATCTCATGCGAGGCGACACCTATGGCGTTGAAGGCTGGGCCGACTGGCAGGTGCTCGACTGGTGGCGGCTCTCGCCCGGATTCAGGACGCTCACCGAGCATCTGAGCTTCGAGCCCGGCGCGAGCGGCATTCTCGGCACCGCTCAGGCGGGCGATGACCCTCGCGCGCAGTTGAATCTGACCTCCTCCATGACACTGCCGGGACGGCTCGACCTCGATGCGACGCTTCGCCATGTCGATGCGCTGCCCGATCCGGCACTGCCGGGTTATTGGGAGCTCTCGGCCCGGCTCGGCTGGCGCCTCACGAGCACGCTCGAGCTTTCGGTGACCGGCTCGAATCTCCTTCACGCACGGCATCTGGAGCTGCCGTTTCCTTACGGGGAATACATCGACCGCAGCGTCTTCGCGCGCATCGATTGGAGCTTGCGCTAGACCATGACAGAACTTCTCAGGCTTCTTCGAGTGTTGCCGATGGCGGGCCTCCTCGGCGCCCTCATGCTCTCATCACTCGTGCCTGAGCCCGCGCTTGCGGCTGCGCCGAGCTACTCCGAAGATCAGGTCGAGGCCGCATTCCTCTACCGCTTCGCAGGCTTCGTGAGCTGGCCGAAACCGGCTCTCGATTCATCCGCGTTCACGGTTGCGATCATCGATGACGATGCGGTGGCGAGCGACCTCGAGCGCATGCTGCCCCACAACCAGCTCAAGGGCAGGCAGGTGCGGGTGAGGCGGATCACGAGCATCGAGCAGCTCGGCAATGCGCAGATCCTCTACATCGGCCAGAGCAATCCCCGTACGCTCAGGCGCTGGATGGGGATGATCGCGGGCCGGCCCGTGCTGGTCGTGACCAACCAGCCTGGCGGTCTCGAGGCCGGTAGCGTGATCAACTTCCTCGTGATCGATCGGCACGTGCGCTTCGAGATCTCACTCTCCGCGGCGCGGCGCTCGGGGCTGGATATCAGCGCCGATCTGCTCTCGGTCGCGACGCACGTGCAAGGGCGCCCCATCGGCTCGGAAACCCCCTGTGAGTTCGCGCCGCCGCAATTCCGGGCGCGCCCCTCGTGCTCACCCCGGCTGGCATCGCGATGATGCAACTGCGCGCGAGCTCACCGGACGATGAGGTGCCTTCCGCCTCAGTGCGAGCGCGCTACCGGCCACCGCTGCCGCGCAGATTGGGTGGCGCGCGGCGAAGTGTCCGCGGCAAGCTGATGACCGTCGTTCTCGTCACCACCTCCTCCGCACTGATATTCGCCAGCATCGCGATGATGCTGCGCGATCTGACCGTGTACCGGCATGACTGGCAGAATCAGATCCACGCCCAGGCGAAGATCATCGAGCTCGCGACGGCGCCCGCGCTTGCCTTCGACGATCACACGCTCGCAACCCGTAACCTCGGGGCGCTGCGGGCCAACCCGGCCGTGCTGACTGCCGCGCTCTATCGACTGAACGGAGCGCTCTACGCCGAGTACGTCCGGGCCGGAGGACCGCCCCCTCCCGCCCGGATCGCCGTGTCGCAGCAGCAGCAGGTGCGTATCTCCGGCCAGTATTTCGAGCTCACCTATCCCATTCAGCACGGCGGGGAATTGCTCGGCGCCGTATACCTCAGGGCCCGCTACAACGTGATGAGCCGCCTGTGGGGTTATGTCGAGATCTCGGCGGTCGTGAGCCTGTTGAGCCTCGCCCTGGCGCTCGTGCTCTCGAGCTCGCTGCAGCGCGGCATCGCGCGACCGCTCGGCTCCATTGCCGAGGTCGCCCGCCAGGTGGTACAGCGCAAGGACTACTCGCTGCGCGTCAGCGAGAGCCCGAGCGATGAGATCGGTCTCGTGGTCGATGCCTTCAACGGCATGCTCGATGAGGTGCAGTCCAGGACCGAGGCGCTCGAGCGCTCGAATACGGCGCTCAAGGAGGAAGTCGGCATCCGCGAGGCCGCCGAGGCGGAACGGGCACAGGCGAACGAGCGGCTGCAGATGACGATGCAGGCGCTGCGCCAGGCCGATCGGCGCAAGGATGAGTTCCTCGCAACTCTGGCGCACGAGCTGAGAAATCCCCTGGCCCCGATCCGCAACGCGGTGAAGCTGCTCGAGCTGCCGGCGATCGACGAGCGGCGCCGGCAATGGGGGCGCGATGTGATCGCCCGACAGGTGCAGCGCATGGCGCTGCTGCTCGATGATCTGCTCGATGTCTCGCGCATCACCCGCGGCCGCCTGCAGCTGAGGAAGGACTACATCGATCTCGCCTCGCTGATCGCCTCGGCGGTCGAGACTGCGCGGCCGATGATCGACGCCAAGCGACACGTTCTCGAGACAGTGCTGCCCGAGGAGCCCGTCGAGCTCATGGTCGATCCGCTGCGCCTGTCGCAGGCGCTCGCGAACCTTCTGACCAACGCCGCCAAGTACTCCGATCCCGGCGGCCACATCACTCTCACCGCGACCCTTGGGCCCGATGAGCTGACGCTCTCGGTGCGCGATACCGGCATCGGGCTGGGTGCAGCCGACATCCAGAACGTGTTCGAGATGTTCTCGCAGGTGGACTCGGCGATCGACCGCTCGGAAGGCGGTCTCGGCATCGGACTGGCGTTGGTGAAGGGACTCGTCGCGCTGCACGGTGGCACCGTCGAGGCGCAAAGCCCGGGGCTCGGACTGGGCAGCACCTTCACCATCCATCTACCCGCCGCCGCCGTGCTGCATCATGGTGCGCGCTCGGATACGCAGCTCGCCATGCGCTCGCATGCCGGGGAGCCCCGCTGCTCGGTGCTCATCGCCGACGACAACCGCGACGCGGCGGACAGCCTCGCGCTGCTACTGCAGATGTCGGGCTATCGGCTGCATGTCTGCCACGGCGGCCGGGAGGCGCTGCTGCTCGCGCGGCGCGAGCGACCGCAAGCGCTGGTGCTCGACATCGGTATGCCCGGCATGAGCGGCTACGAGCTCGCGCGCCACATCCGCGAGGAGGACTGGGGCCGCGAAGCGCTGCTCATCGCGGTCACGGGCTGGGGGCAGCAGGAGGACCGGGAACGCTCCCGCGCCGCCGGTTTCGATCACCACCTCACCAAACCCGTCGATACCGACACGTTGCAGAGCCTGCTCGCCGCCTACGCGAGCCGCCGCCAGAACGAGCACCCGGACGCCGTCGGCGAATCCCCGAGCTCTAACGCATAGCCGCCTTGCAGATCCGCTCGAGGAGAGCGGAGAAACTGATGCCCGCGGCGCTCGCGGCCTGCGGCAGCAGGCTCGCCGCCGTCATGCCGGGAAGCGAGTTGGCTTCGAGACACCAGATGCCCCCCTGCGCATCCATCCTGAAATCGATCCGGCTGTAGGAGCCGAGCTTGAGCGCGCGATGCGCACGCACGGCGAGCTCCTGGGCGCGCGCGGTGATCTCAGGAGGAAGATCGGCGGGGAAGATCTCGCGCGCACCGCCTGCCTGGTATTTCGCCTGATAGTCGAACACTTCTCCCGGCGCGATGATCTCGCCCACCGGGAGTGCCGCCCCCTCCAGCACGCCGACCGTCAACTCGCGCCCGGCGATGAAGCGCTCGACCATCACCTCATCGTCAAAGCGCTGCGCGAGTGCCAGAGCCGCCGCCAGCGCCGCGGGCGCGCGCACCACGCTCAGTCCCACGGTCGAGCCCTGTTTGTTGGGTTTCACCACCACGGGCCAGCCGAGCGAGGCCGAGATCTCCGCCGTCGTGACGGGCGCCATCCTCCACTCGGCCGTCGGAACTCCCGCGGCGCGGAAAAGCCGCTTCGAAAGATCCTTGTCCATGGCGGTCGCGCTCGCGATGTGATTGCTGCCGGTGTAGGGCAGGCCCGCGAGATCGAGCACCGCCTGAATGCGGCCGTCCTCTCCCGCGCCACCGTGCAGCGCGAGAAACACCACATCGACACCGCGCATGTCGGCGGTCTCCGCGGCAAGCGCGGGCGCGCCCTGCTTCATGCCCGCGAGTGCCGCGCCCGAGGGAGGCTCCGGCCCAACACCGCTCGTGAGCAGCCGCTGCTCCGCCGGCCCGGTGAGCCTGCCGCTCGCCGTATCGACCGCCACCACCTCGTGCCCGAGGCTGCGCAGGGCCGGGATCACCTGCGCGGCGCTCGCGATCGACACGTCCCGCTCCTCGCTCGTGCCGCCAAAAAGAACCGCGATTTTCATGCTGTGAGTTGCGCCTGCGCCTGAGGCTGCCATGGGGGAAGGATATTTTGACAGGTCACCTGCGCCGCAGCGCTGTCGGATGACACGCCGCGACGCAGCAGGTACGATTACCGTACTGTAGCTGCGTGTCGCGCATGCGTTCCAGGTCGCAATCGAAGGCGCCTCCGAGAAGCTCGGGTACGGTTACCGCACTGGGTACCGACGCCGCGCGTGACCCGCGGGCGGCGCTCTACCGCGGCGGTGATCCGGACTACATGACCTCGCTCGCGCGCGGACTGCATGTCATCCGCGCGTTCTCCGGCGTCGACCGGCGTCTGACCATCGCCGATGTCAGCCGCGCGACCGGCCTTACGCGGGCGGTGGTGCGCCGGTGTCTGTACACGCTGCGGGAGCTCGGCTACGCCGAGACCGACGGGCGCACCTACCGGCTGCAGCCGAGAATCCTCAATCTCGGATACGCGTATCTCTCGACGGCGCCCATTCCGCTCGCCGCGCAAGCGGTGCTCGAGGAGCTGAGCGAGCAGCTCGGGGAGGCCACATCGGTCGCCGTGCTCGATGATGGCGCGGTGGTGTGCGTGGCGCGCGCGGCGACCCGGCGCATCATGGCCGTCACGTTGAGCGTCGGCAGCCGTCTGCCGGCTTACTGCACCGCGCTCGGGCGAATGCTCCTCGCCAGCCTGCCGGCCGAGCAGGCGACGCAGGAGCTGTCGAAAATCGAGCTCGTAGCGCACACCCGCTTTACCGTCACCTCACGCCGGCGGGTCGAGGAGATCCTGACTCAGGCGCGCGCCGATGGCTTCGCCATCAATGACCAGGAGCTCGAGATCGGGCTGCGTTCGATCGCCGTGCCGGTGAGGAATGTCGTCGGCGCGACGGTGGCGGCCATGAACGTGAGTATCCAGGCCTCGCGAATCTCGCGGCGGGAGTTGCTCGAGAAGGAGCTCCCCGCGCTGCGGGCGGCGGCCGAGCGCCTCGGCAGTCAACTTCCACCCTCGCGCTAGCCGCCGGACCATGCAGCTGCGCGACGCCACCGAAGCCGATCTCGCCGCTCTCGTCTCGATCTACAACGGGGTGATCGCGACATCGACCGCGGTGTTCTCTTCCGTGCCGGTGACGCTGGAGGAGCGGCGGCAGTGGTGGCGCGTGCGCATCGCGGCCGGCTACCCGGTGCTCGTCGCGGTGGACGAGTCGGGCGTTTTGGGATTTTCGACCTTCGGTGAGTTCAGGTCCTCTCCGGGCTACCGCTTCACGGTCGAGCATAGCGTGCACGTGCGCTCCGGCTGCCGCGGCGGCGGCATCGGCACGAAGCTGCTCGCCGCCCTCTTTCCCCGCGCCGCGGCGCTCGGCAAGCACATGATGATCGCCGCGGTCGATGCCGCGAACGCCCCGTCGATCCGCTTTCACGAGCGGCTCGGCTTCCATCAGGCGGGATTGCTGCGCGAGGTCGGGCACAAGTTCGACCGGTGGCTCGATCTCGTGTTCCTACAGCGCCGGATCGGCGCGTAGACTGCGCGGATGTTCCCGAAGCTCACCCCCACCACGCGGGCCATCATTCTCATCAATGTGCTCGTGTGGCTCATCGAGAAGATGGCGTGGGTGCCCATGGCGAAGCACTTCGCGCTCTGGCCGCTCGCAACGCCGGAGGGGCTCTTTCGTCCCTGGCAGCTCGTGACCTATGCCTTTCTCCACGACCCCACGAACATCCTGCACATTTTCTTCAACATGTTCGCGCTCTACGTGTTCGGCCCCGCGTTGGAGAGCTACTGGGGCGCACGTCGTTTCCTCGCCTATTATTTCGTCTGCCTGATTGCCGCCGGCTGCACGCAGCTCGCGGTCCAGTACGCCGCCGGGTCCGGCGAGCCCACCATCGGCGCCTCCGGCGCCATTTTCGGCATTCTGCTCGCCTTCGCAATGCTCTTCCCGCGCGTGCGGCTGCTGCTTTATTTCGTGATTCCCATGCCCGCGTGGCTCTTCGTCGCAGGCTACGCGGTGCTCGAGCTCTTCTTCGGGGTCACCGGCAGGGAGGGCAGCGTCGCGCATTTCGCGCACCTCGGCGGCATGCTCGGCGGCGCGGTCATGATGCTTTACTGGCGAATGCGTCCCGACGGCGGCGGATGGCGACCCTCCTGAAGGGAACTTTTTACGATTGCCCGCATCTACCGCAGCCTCGGAGGTAGCCGACCGCATGATAAAAACCGAGCATCTGTCCAAGCGCTACGAGTCGGTGACGGCCGTGGAGGACGTCACCTTCCAAGTCGGTCCGGGCGAGGTGCTCGGATTTCTCGGACCCAACGGAGCGGGCAAGACGACCACCATGCGCATGCTGGCGGGCTTCGTCACACCGACCTCGGGCAAGGCCAGCATCTGCGGCCATGACGTCGAGACCGAGCCGCTCGCCGCCAAGGAGCGGCTGGGTTATCTGCCCGAAGGCGCACCGGGCTATGGGGAGATGCGCGTGCGCCGCTTCCTCGAGTTCATCGCCGATCTGCGCCGCCTGGAAGGCTCACGCCGCCGCGCCCGCCTGCACTACGTCATCGAGCGGCTGCAGCTCGCCTCCGTGCTCGAGCAGTCGATCGAGACCCTGTCGAAGGGCTTTCGTCGCCGAGTGGGCCTCGCACAGGCCCTGATTCACGATCCGCCGGTCCTCATCCTCGATGAGCCCACCGACGGGCTCGATCCCAACCAGAAGTTCGAGGTGCGTGGCCTGATCAACGAGATGGCGCGCGAGAAGATCATCGTCATCTCGACCCACATCCTCGAGGAGGTCGACGCGGTGTGCAATCGCGCGATCATCATCGCCCGCGGCCGGATCGTCGCGGACGACACGCCGCTCAAGCTCGCCGCCCGTTCACGCTATTACAACGCGGTATCGCTGCAGCTCGAGCGGCCGGAACAGCTCGCCGCGGCCCGCGCCGCGGTGGCGGCGCTCCCCTCGGTGGCGGACGTGGAGGTGAGCGAGCGGGACGTGCGCCTCACCGCGCTGCCGCGCTCCGGTGCCGCGATCCTCGCGGCCGTCTCGGAAGTGGCCAGCAGCAAGGGGCTCGCGCTCAAGGAGCTGCATCTCGAATCCGGACGGCTCGACGAAGTCTTCCGCTCCATCACCGCTTAGCTGGACCAACCGGGGGCGCCATGCGCAACGTCGGCATCATTCTGCGCCGCGAGCTCGCGAGCTATTTCGCGACTCCGCTCGCGTATGTCTTCATCCTCATCTTCCTCGTGCTCGCCAACGCCTTCACGTTCTATCTGGGCGGCTTCTACGAGCGCGGCCAGGCGGACCTGGAGCCGTTCTTCGCCTTCCATCCGTGGCTCTACCTCTTCCTCATTCCCGCTCTGTCCATGAAGCTCTGGGCGGAGGAGCGCAAGTCCGGCAGCATCGAGCTGCTGATGACCCAGCCGGTGAAGCTCTGGGAGGCGGTTCTCGGCAAGTATCTGGCGGCGTGGCTCTTCACCGCGCTCGCTCTCGCACTCACCTTCCCGATCTGGATCACCGTCAACTACCTGGGCAATCCCGACAACGGCACGATCCTCGCGGGCTACCTCGGCAGTCTGCTCCTCGCGGGCGGCTTCCTCGCGGTGGGCTCGTGCATGTCCGCCCTCACCCGCAACCAGGTCGTCGCCTTCATCCTCGGCGTCGCCGTCTGCTTCGCCTTTCTCCTCGCCGGATATCCGATGGTGACCAACGCCTTCCAGAGCTGGGCGCCGCAGGCGCTCGTCGAGGCCATCGCCTCGCTCTCCTTCCTCGCCCACTTCCAATCGATCTCCAGGGGCGTGCTCGAGGCACGCGATCTTCTTTATTTCGCGATGCTGATCGGCTTTTTCCTCTTCACCACCACGGTCGCGCTCGACCTGCGCAAGGCGGACTAGGAGCGCCCCATGACGAAACGCTCGACACTCGGCTGGGGCGCGGTTCTCGCGCTCGCACTCACCTTCATCGGCCTCACGATCCTCTTCAACTACTCGCTCGCGGGCTGGCAGCTCGATCTCACCCAGAACCGCCTCTACACGATCTCACCCGGCACCGACCGGATCCTGAAGAGCATCAAGGAGCCGATCAACCTCTACTTCTTCTACTCCGCCGGGGCCGCCGAATCCCTGCCGCAGATTCAACCCTACGGCCAGCGTGTGCATGACTTCCTCGAGGAGTTGGCGCAGCGCTCCGACGGCATGATCCGCCTGCACGTCATCGACCCGAAGCCGTTCTCGGTGGAGGAGGACCGCGCCGCGGAGCTCGGAGTGACCGGTACGGCCATCGACGAGGCCGGCAGCAAGTTCTACTTCGGCCTCGCCGGAACCAACTCCACCAACGGCCAGCAGGCGATCCCCTTCTTCGATCCGGACAAGCAGCGCTTCCTCGAGTACGACGTCGCGAAGCTCATCTACCAGCTCGCGCATCCGACCAAACCCGTGGTCGCGTGGCTCTCGACATTGCCGATGACGGGCGGCTACGACCCGCAGACCGGACAGATGAGCCGTCCCTGGCTGGTGTATCAACAGGCCGAGCAGCTCTTCGACCTGCAGCCGTTGCAGCCGACCGCGACCTCGATCGCGCCGAACGTGCGCGTGCTCGTGCTCGTCGATCCGAAGAATCTCTCGCCCGCCACGCAGTTCGCGATCGACCAATACGCGCTGCGCGGCGGCCACATTCTCGCGTTCGTCGATCCGGACGCGGAAGCGGACCAGTCGGCGGGCAACCCCATGCAATCGATGGGCGCCGACCGCGCCTCGCACATGGGCAAGCTCCTCTCGGCGTGGGGGGTGGACTTCAATCCCAATGAGGTCGTCGCCGATCGCGGCCATGCGCTCACCGTGGCCATGCGCGAGGGGGAGCCGCCGGTCGTGCACCTGGGAATTCTCGGTCTCGGCAAATCCTCGCTCTCCCAGAGCGATGTCATCACCGCGGGGCTTTCCAACGTCAACGTCGAGACCGCCGGCTACCTGACTCCGATCAAAGGCGCGGCGGTCAAATTCGAGCCGCTCATTCGCTCGAGCACCGACTCCGAGCCGCTGCCGGCGCAGCGCTTCGCCATGCTGCTCAATCCGGCCACGCTGTTGGACGGCTTCAAGCCCACCGGCCAGCGCTACACCATTGGCGCGCGGGTTACCGGCATGGTGAAGACCGCCTTCCCCGAAGGTCCACCCAAGGGAGTGACCTTGCCCGCCGGCGAGCGGGATCTTAAAGCCTCGATCAAGCCGTTGAACCTGGTCATCTTCGCCGACACCGACCTGCTGTCCGACTATCTCTGGGTGCACGAGGAGGAGCTCTTCGGCCAGCCGATCGCCCAGGCCTGGGCGAGCAATGGCGATCTGGTGCTCAACGCCCTCGATAACCTCACCGGCAGCTCCGACCTCATCAGCGTCCGCGGGCGCGCCGGCTTCACCCGGCCGTTCCTGCGTGTCGAGGCCCTGCAGCGGCAGGCGGACGCGCGCTTCCACGTCCAGGAGCAGCAGCTGCAGCAGCAGCTGCAGCAAACCGAGCAGCAACTGACGCTGCTGCAATCGAAGCGCAACGACAAGTCGGCGCTCATCCTGACGCCGGCACAGGAGCAGGAAATCGAGCACTTCGAGGCGGCGAAGCTCGAGATCCGCAAGCGCCTGCGCGCGGTGCAGGCGGGCCTGGTCAGCAACATCGATCGGCTCGGCACGGAGCTCAAGGTGATCAACATCATCGTGATGCCGGCGCTGTTCGCGCTACTGGCGCTGCTCATCGCCGCGCTGCGCCGGCGCGGCCCGGCCACGCTCCCGAACAACAAGGACAAGCTCCCATGACCGCACGCCGCGTCAGCGTTCTTTTCGGCATCGGCATCATCGTCATCGCGCTCGCCGCCTGGGTCTCGAGCCGCAACCAGGGGGCTGGGGACTCGATCGCGGGCACTCCCGTCCTGCCCGGGCTCGAGCGCTCGCTCAACGACGTCACCCGGATCCGCATCACCAAAGGCAAGACGCAGACCACCCTCGAGCGACAGGCGAGCGACTGGGTGGTCGCCGAGCGCGGCTATCCCGCCGATTCCGGCAAGCTTCGCAAGCTCCTGCTCGATCTCGGCTCGCTCGAGGCCGTCGAGCGCAAGACGAGCATCGCGCGCAATTACCGCGTCCTCGGGGTGCAGAATCCGACATCGCCGCAGGCCACCGGCGCGCGCATCGACCTCATCTCCCCCGGCAAGACCTGGTCGCTCATCGTCGGCAACTCGATGGACGCCAACAACTGCTACGTACGGGTGGTCGACTCCGCCCAGAGCCTGCTCGCAAAGCCCCTGATCCTCGTCGATGCGGACCCGAAGCAGTGGCTCGACCCGACGATCCTCGATATCGGGCAGAATCGCGTGAGCGCTATCCTCGAGCAGCCGGCGAAGGGGGCCGGGTTCAGCGTTTCACGCGCGCAGAAGGCTCAGGCCGATTTCACGGTGCACGGCATCCCGCGCGGTCGCGAGCTGACGGGCGCCGACGCCGCCGACTCGATGGGCAGCGCGCTCTCGAGCCTCACGCTCACCGATGTGCGCAAGAGCGCCGCTGCGCCGAAGGGCATCGAGCTCTCGCACGCGGTCTTCCGGACTTTCGACGGCCTCGAGATCGACCTCAGCGGCTACAAAGAGGCCAGTGACGACTACATCGACGTGTCGGCGAAGGCAACCGACAAGTCGGCCGACACCGAGGCTGGACAGATCAACTCGCGGGTGCAGGGCTGGGAGTACGAGATCCCGGACTATCGCTACAGCGAGATTTTCCAGCCTCTGGAGGGGCTGCTGAAGCCGCTGCCCGCGAAGAAGCCGGCAAGCCACACACATCACGCGAAGTAGTCGGCACGAGTGTCGTGCCGCCAGAGCTACCGCGCCCGCGCGAGCAGCAGCAAAGTCACGGTCGCGAGCAGCGCCGTCGGCAGCCAGGCGAGGATCACCGGATCGAGGTTGAAAACGATCGTCCCGCTCTCGATCAGCCGCTGCAGCAGAAAGAAGCCGATACCGATGATCAGGGCCAGCATCGTTCGTGTGCCGGACCCCGCCGAGCGCATCGAGCCGAGCACGAACGGAATCGCGAGCAGGACCGAGAAGGCGATCGCCACCGTGCGCGCGATCTTCGACCAGAAGGCGAAGAGGTATTGCCTGGCATCGAGCGAGTTGGCGTGGAAGTATCCGATGAGCTGCCAGAGCGAGCTCAGCGTCAACTGCTCGGGATCCTGCACCGCGAGACCGAGGAAGCCCGCAGTGAGGTTCGATTGCAGCTCCTTGCGGCTCGGGGCGCTGGCCACCACCCGATCCACCGGCGGCGGACGGCATTGCGCGGGAGGCTGCCCGCATCCCGTTTGCGCGGCCGGGACAGCGGTTTGCGCGGCCGGGACAGCGGTTTGCGCGGCCGGGACAGCGGTTTGCGCGGCCGGGGTGGCCGGGCTCCCATAGAGGAAGCGCGATTCGGTGTAGCCGCCCAGCATCCAGGTGTGATGACCCACGGCGGTCGCGTTGGCGGCGTGACCGATGGCAAGAAGCGTGTGCTGCGGTGAGAGCTCGAACACCTGCATGCCGGCGAACTGTCGCGAGCCAGACTGCCTCGCGACATTGAGGATCAGGTCGCCGTCGCGGACCCAGGCGCCGGTGCCGCCGCCGAAGCCGATGCTGTTGAACTGGCTGAAGGCCTTCTGCTGGTTCGCAGCCTCCTGAAGCTGCGGCGCCCACTCGCCGAGCGCGCCTTCGAAGAGGATGAGAAGGGCGGCGGCGATGAGCGCGGTGCCGGCGAGACGGGCGACCGAGACGCCGGTGGCGCGAATGACCGTGATCTCGCTGCCGCGCGCGAGCTGCCCGAAGCCAATCACCGAGCCGATGAGGGCGGTGATCGGCAGCAGCTGATACACCTGTTGCGGCAGGTTGAGCAGGGTGTACCAGAGGGCATCGACGACGGTGTAATGGCCCACGCCGATATCGCCCTGTTGGCTGATGAAGAGGAAAAGGCCGCCGAGGACGAGCAGCACCGCCATGACGAGCACGACCGCGCCGAAGACGGTACGTACGATGTAGCGGTCGAGCACGCTCATGGACTGCCCAACCGGTAGCGAAGACGTTGCGCGGCGCGCGGTCCGAAGATCACCGCAACCGCAAGCAACACGACCGCCGCGTGTGTCCACCACAGACCGACCGCCACGGGGACCTCGCCGTGGGCAATCCATTGCTGACCGGCGGAAATCAGATTCCAATAGATGATGTACACCACCGGGGCGAGCCACACACGCGCGTACCGGCCCTGCCGCGGCTTCAGATGCGCGAGCGGTAGCGCGAGCACCGTCAGCACGATGCACATGAGCGGCATCGAGAGCCGCCACTGAAACTCCGCCTGGCGCTTGGGGTCCGGGGAGCCAAGGAGCGCCGCCGTCGGTTGCGCATCGAGATCGGTCACCACGGCATTGGCCGGCGGCACGTGCACCGGAATGCTGAGCTCGGTGTAGTTGCTGGTGCGGAACTGCCGACTGCCAGGTACGCCCTCGAAGCGCTCGCCATCGAGCAGTTCGATGGTCTGCGTATTGCCATCCGGAGCCACCGTGTGCAACGCCTCGTGGGCGACCGCCACTTCCACGACCGGGCCCTGGTTTCTCTCGACGAACACGTTCTGCAGCGTGCCATCCGGATCGACCTTCTCCGCGTATACGACTCCGCTGCCGCCGCCGAAGGCGCGGAAGGTACCGGGTTGCAACGGCGCGAACTGCCCGGCGCGTACGGCGGCGTTGCGGATCGTCAGTGCCTGCGCCGTGGCGCCGGGGGCGACGATGAGCGTGAGCGCGGCAAGTCCGATCGCCAGAACTATCCCGAGGCCGATCACCGGGCCGTATAAGGTCATGGGCCTCACGCCGCAGGCGAACGCCGCGGCGAGCTCGCTATCGTGGTACAGCCTGCCGAGGGCGAGGACGATGCCGAGCAGAAGGCCGAACGGCACGAGGAAGCTGAGATACTGCAGCATCCCGAGGTAGATGAGCTCGAGCACCACACCCTGGGGAAACTGGCTCGATGCGGCTCTCTCGAGCACCTCCGCCACCTGATTGGCGAGCAGGATGACGAGCACGACGCCCATCACCACGATCCAGGCCGTGATGACTTCGCGCAGAACGTAGCGTCCGAGAATCTTCCCCAAAGGATGGCCTGCCGTGACTTTCCCCGCCGGACCGTCCGGTGGGTTACACTAAAATAACTAAGTTAAAGCAGACGGTTGCGCGCCTCAATGGTTCGCCGCCGCGAGCCAAGAATCTTCGGCGCTGAGCCGGTCTGGGGATATGCGATGCGATTTGAGACCTGGAGCAAGGGGGTCGTCGCCCTCGACGTGGACTGCCTCGTACTCGGGATTTTCGAGGAGGGCGAGCTGACCGAGGAGGGGCAAACGGTCGATGCCGCCTGCGGCGGGCGACTGAAAAAACTGCTGGCCCGGGGGGACTTTGCGGGCAAGCCGGCCGAGACGCTCCTCATCGCCGATCTTCCGGGTCTCACCGCCACGCGCGTGCTGCTCACAGGCCTCGGCGCCAAGAAGAGCTTCGGTCGCAAAGCCTGGCGGAAAGCCTGGTCAGCCGCCGTCGCGGCGCTCGCGAAGACCGGTATCGCAAGCGTCGGGCTTGCGCTCGAAAGACCTGCCGCGAAGGAGCTCGATGACTACTATTTCGGCCGTGCGGTGGCGGAAATCGCCGGCGCGAGCCTCTATCGCATCAACGATCTCAAAAGCGGCAAGAAGCCGAAGCCGGTCTCGCTGGAACGGGTTCTCGCCGGTCCGGCGGCCAGGAGCGCGGCGGCCAAGGTGAGCCGCGGCCTGGCGCATGGCGCGGCGATCGCCGAGGCCTGCAAGGTACAACGCGACCTCGCGAATCTGCCGGCCAACGTCTGCACGCCCCTGTTTCTGGCCGAGGAGGCCCGGGCGCTCGCCAAGCGCCATCGCTCGCTCAGCGTGCGGGTGCTCGATGAGCCGGCCATCCGGCGGGAGAGGATGGGCTGCCTGCTGGCGGTCTCGCAGGGGAGCGCGCAGCCGCCGCGGTTCATCGTGATCGAGCACAGCGGCACCGGCAGCCGCAAGGGCCGAGCGGGCCGATCGGCCGCGCCCCCGGTGGTGCTGGTCGGCAAGGGCGTGACCTTCGACACCGGCGGCATCTCGCTCAAGGATCCCGGGGCCATGGACGAGATGAAATTCGACATGAGCGGCGCGGCCGCGGTGATCGCCTCGCTCACGCTCGCCGCATCGCTCGATCTGCCGCTGCGCGTGGTGGGCCTGGTCGCCGCGGTCGAGAACATGCCGGACGGAAAAGCCGTGAAACCCGGCGACATCGCCACCAGCGCCTCCGGACAGACCGTGGAGATTCTCAACACCGATGCCGAGGGGCGGTTGATTCTCTGCGATGCGCTGCACTATGCGCGCCGTTTTCAGCCGGCCGCGGTAGTGGACATCGCGACGCTCACGGGTGCCTGTGTCGTCGCGCTCGGGCATCACCACGCCGGCGCCATGGGCAATGACGAAGCGCTAATCGCGGAACTGGTCGAAGCGGGCGTGCGCGCCGACGATCGCGCCTGGCCGCTGCCGCTGACGGAAGAGTACGCCGAGCAGCTCAAGAGCAATTTCGCGGATTTCGCCAACATCGGCGGGCGGGACGGCGGCGCCATCACGGCCGCCGCGTTCCTCGGCAAATTCACGCAGGGGATGAAATGGGCGCACCTCGACGTAGCGGGCACCGCTTATCAGAGCGGTGCGCAGAAGGGCAGCACCGGGCGTCCGACGGCTCTTCTCGCGGATTTCCTCCTCCGCCGCGCCCGTCTCTGAGACGCCACGGCGTAAGTCATGGCCGGCAGCGACGGCATCTCAGCTACTGCCGGCCCGAGCGGCGCCGACTCCTCGCCGCCCGGCTCCTGCGCCGCTGAGCCGCGCGTCGACTTCTACGTGCTCGAGGACACCGCGAGCGCGGCGCGCCTGAAACTCGCCTGCCGGCTCGCGGAAAAGGCCTATCTTGCCTCGCAGCGCGCGCTCATCTGGCACACCGACCTCGCCGAGCTGCAGGCGCTCGATGAGCTGCTGTGGACTTTCGCCGACGGCAGCTTCGTTCCGCACGAGTGGCTGACTTCCAACTCGGTCGCGGAAAACTCCGAGAGCCCACCGCCGGTGCTGCTCAGCGCCGGCTCCCCGCCGGGGGCGGAGCTCGATTTCGTGGTGAATCTCGCATCCGACCCGCCGCCATTCCTCAAGCTGACGCGCCGGATCGCCGAGATCGTCGATGGAGATGAGGCGCGCCGTCGCGCCGGGCGGATGCGCTTCAAGGCCTACCGCGAGCTCGACATCGAGCCCGGCACCATTCCCGTGCGCTGAGCGCGGAACCGAAGAACTGGCCGCTATAATGTCCTGAATTCACTCAGGGCCCCTACCTCGGCATGGATAAGGCGTACGCGCCGCACGATATCGAGCGGCGCATCTACGAGCAGTGGGAATCTCACGGCTGGTTCGCTCCCAGCGGCCATGGCGCGCCCTTCTGCATCATGATCCCGCCGCCCAACGTGACCGGCACGCTGCACATGGGTCACGCGTTCAATCACACCCTGATGGACATTCTCACCCGCTATCACCGCATGCGCGGGGACGACACGCTCTGGCAGCCCGGAACCGATCACGCCGGCATTGCCACGCAGATGGTGGTCGAGCGCCAGCTCGAGGCGAGGGGGGTGCGGCGCGCGGACCTCGGACGCGAGGCGTTCGTCGAGCGCGTGTGGGAGTGGAAGGCCCGCTCGGGCGGGATCATGGCGGCGCAGATGCGCCGGCTCGGCGACTCCGTGGACTGGTCGCGCGATCGCTTCACCATGGACGAGGGCCTCTCGCGCGCGGTGACCGAAGTGTTCGTGCGCTTGCACGAGGACGGCCTCATCTATCGCGGCAAGCGACTGGTCAACTGGGATCCGGTGCTCCTCACCGCGCTCTCGGACCTCGAGGTGCAGAGTGAGGAGGAGGAAGGGCATCTTTGGCACCTGCGCTATCCGCTCGAGGACGGCTCCGGCCACGTGGTGGTCGCGACCACCCGTCCGGAAACGATGTTGGGAGACAGCGCCGTCGCCGTGAATCCCGACGATGAGCGCTATCGGCATCTCATCGGCAAGCGCCTGCGACTGCCGCTCGCCGAGCGCTCGATCCCCGTGATCGCCGATGCGTACGTCGATGCCTCCTTCGGCTCCGGCTGCGTGAAGATCACTCCGGCGCACGACTTCAACGACTACGAGATCGGGTTGCGCCACGGTCTCGAGCAGATCAACATTCTGACGCCGCACGCCACGCTCAATGAGAACGTGCCGCAGCGCTTCCGCGGCCTCGATCGTCTCGAGGCTCGCCGGCGCGTGCTGGCGGAGCTCGAGGCGGCGGGCCTGCTCGGCAAGACCGAGAAACACAAGCTCGTGGTGCCGCGGGGCGATCGCAGCGGCGCGGTGTTGGAGCCGTATCTCACCGATCAGTGGTACGTGCGGATCGCGCCGCTCGCCGCGCCGGCCATCGCCGCGGTGGAAAGCGGCCGCACGCGCTTCGTGCCGGAGAGCTGGTCGAAGACCTACTTCGAGTGGATGCGCAACATCAAGGACTGGTGCGTCAGCCGCCAGCTCTGGTGGGGACATCGCATCCCGGCATGGTACGACAGCCGCGGCAACATCTACGTCGCGCGCAGCGAGGCGGAGGCAAGAAGCAAGCACCGCCTCGGCGCCGAGGTCGCGTTGCGCCAGGACGAGGACGTGCTCGATACCTGGTTTTCATCGGCGCTGTGGCCATTCTCGACCCTCGGTTGGCCGCAGCAGACCGCCGCGCTCGGGAAGTACTATCCCGGCACGGTGCTGCTCACCGGTTTTGACATCATCTTCTTCTGGGTCGCGCGCATGATGATGATGGGCCTTAAGTTCATGGGTGACGTGCCTTTCCGGCACGTCTACATCCACGGACTCATCCGCGATGAGCACGGCGAGAAGATGTCGAAGTCCAAGGGCAATGTCATCGACCCGCTCGACATCGTCGACGGCATCGATCTCGAGTCGCTCATCGCCAAGCGCACGAGCGGGCTCATGCAGCCGCAGATGAAATCGAAGATCGAGAAGGCGACCCGCAAGGAGTATCCCGAGGGCATCGCCGCGCACGGCACGGATGCGCTGCGCTTCACCTTCGCCGCCCTCGCCTCCCCGAGCCGCGACATCCGGTTCGACCTGGCGC
>Ga0335074_10002836_pt1 | contig 23626 bp, 19 predicted proteins | sample Lox_Sample_23_FD_206715 | JGI IMG/M metagenome (GOLD analysis project Ga0335074, IMG submission 206715) | Soil microbial communities from Loxahatchee National Wildlife Refuge, Florida, United States - Lox_Sample_2.3 | ecosystem: Environmental > Terrestrial > Soil > Wetlands | place: USA...
GACCAGGAAACCGGGGTGCTGGTGCGCGCCCCCTGGCTCGGGGCCGATACCTCGTCGGCCGATCTTTTCACTCCCGCCGTCGTGCCAGCTCATCCGGCCGCGGTTGCGCTCGGCATCCTGATGGAGCGCCTGCAACAGGCCGCGCCAGTGCGCGGAGCTGCGGTTACAGTTCTTGAGCCGGCCAGCGAGTTCGGCCGCGCCGCCATGGACGAGCTTCACCAGCAGACCATCAACCTGCTCAGCTTCCAGACGCTGCCCCGCGAAGTTTACGACGCGCAGGCTGCCTACAATCTGCTCGGCGGCATGGGTGAGAGCGCGAAGGTGAATTTGAGCGCCGCAGAGGCGCGCATCCGCCGCCATTACCAGGCGCTGTCACAGGGCCGCTGGCCGTCGCTCGCCATCCAGGTGGTGCATGCGCCGGTCTTCCACGGTCACACTTTCTCACTCTTTGTCGACCTGGACAGGTCCGTCGAAGTTCCCGTGCTTGAAGAGGCACTGGGCGGCGAACGCGTCGACCTGGTGCTGGAAGATACTGATTCGCCCTCGAATCTTGCGGCCACCGGCCAGAACGATGTGCTGGTGCGGATGCGTCCCGAGATTCCGGCGCGGGGAACTGCTGTGTCGCGACTGTGGCTCTGGGCTGCGACCGACAATCTGCGCCTGAACGCGCAAAACGCCGTAGCCTGCGCCCTCGATCTGCGCCGGCTAAGGCCTCAAGGGCTGGTGCAGTAGGACCGGTGCTGAATGCGCGCACAATACCATTTTCGAATGTCTCCGCAAGGACTTTGCGCATGGAATATCAAGCGCCTGGTAAAGTTGTCGTCTTCGCTTATGCATGAGCGGGTGGCCTTGTCGGCGATCCGCGAGTTGGACGAACCCTATTGGGGTAATGACGGCAACAGGCCGTTGACTTGCCGCGAGATTGCCGAACACGGGCGCCTGATTATCGATTCCGATCTCTCCTATCCAGTGATACTCTCCAGCGACGGGCGGGTTATGGATGGAATGCATCGTCTTTGCAAAGCCCTGATTCAGGATTTGGACGAGATTGAAGCTGTCCGCTTTTCCGTTGATCCGGAACCTGACTACATTGGAGTTCAACCCGACGATCTTCCCTACGAAGACTGAATGCTGACAGCGCAGAGGCATACCTCGAAGATAGGCGATCTGTTTTATCGCCTGCACCGTTCCCACATCTGCTCGATGTAGCTGTCGGTCATGCCGGCAATATAGTCGGTTACCGTGCGTGCCAGGCCTTCAGTGGCGATCTGCGCCTGGTGGTCGGCCGGCATCAGCCCGGGTTCGGTCATCAGCCTGGCAAACAGTCCCCCCACCACCCCTGCTGCGTGCGCATGCGCCTCGGCCTGGCTGGGCGAGTTGTAGAAATTCTCATACAGAAAGCTCTTGGCCTTCGCGCGCGCCTGTTCCATCTCAGCGCTCAGATTTGCCAGTCTCGCCGGGGCGCGGCGAATCTCGCCGAGCGTGGTTGCGCCCAGCCGCGTCACCCGCGCTCGCACCTCGTCCAACAGATCCGTTACAAACGCGTTCAGCAGCCTGCGCAGCGCGTCGTAAACGGCCGGGCGCGGCGCGGCGTTGGGGTAGCGTTCGAGTGCGACATCGTGGAAGCCTCGGAAAAGCGGCACCGCTTCGCGCACATCATCCAGCGCCAGAATCTCCGAATCCAGCCCGTCGTCGAGGTCCGCCGTCAGGTACGCGATCTCATCGGCCAGATCGATGATCTGCGCCTCGAGCGGTGGAAACTGGTCAACGAAGTACTCGCTCAATTCGGGATGCTCGGCCGAAGAATAATCGCGCGAGTGCTTGATGATGCCTTCCCGCACGGCCAGCGTCAAATTGAGCCCGCGGAAGCCGGGGTACCGCTCCTCGAACCAGGTGACGATGCGCAAAGCGTGCAGGTTGTGGTCGAAGCTGAGCCCATGAGCTTTCAGAGCTGTGTCGAGAGCCTTTTCGCCCGCGTGCCCATAGGGTGGATGTCCAATATCGTGCACCAGCGCGAGCGCCTCGGCCAGCTCCGCGTTCAGGCCCAAAGCCCGGGCTATGGTGCGCGAAATCTGCGCCACTTCGAGCGTGTGCGTCAAACGGCTGCGGAAGTGATCGCTCAGAAAGATTCCTTCGGGATCGCCCGCCAGCCGCGTGAAAACCTGCGTCTTGCCGGCCAGTCGCCGAAAAGCGCGAGCGTGCAGGATCCGCGCCGCATCACGCCAGAAGGGCGAGCGATAGGCATGCGGCGGCTGTGCAAAGGTCCGCCGCGTCAGCTCAGTGCCCTCATCGCCGCAAACGGCGATGCCGGGCGGCAGCGGAACCATCGATTCGGTTTCATGCGCCATCGGATCTCTTGTTCGCCACGCGAACGCAAGGTTCGCGGTTCTCGTCTGGTTATACCGCAAAAGGGGACGGCGGAGCGCGATCGGGATATGGGAATGCAGGTGGCTACGGGCCACCACTGGCGGTGACCACTATAATCGGCTCGGTGTGCACCAGTATGGACAAGGCCATGCGCAGGGGAGTACCATCCTGCCGAATTTTTGTACAGGCCGATGCACGCGCGCAGCGGTCCATACAGGTCGCAGCGACGAATTCTCGCATGAATGGGAGGGAACAATGAAATTCATGAAGAGTATGGCGTTATCCATGGCAGCCTTGGCGCTGGTTTTGATCCCGGGTTGCGGATCAAGACACTCACTCAAGGAAGTGTTTTACCTGGTCGCCTCTAACATGTCGACCAACTATTGGACTACAGCCGTCGCCGGATTCAAAAAGGCGGCCGCGGAATACGGCGTGACTGCCAGGGCCGTGGGACCCGACAATTACGACCCGCAAGCGGAGATGGCAGAACTACAGAAAGCGATTGCCGTCAAGCCTGCCGGCATTCTCATTTCGGTCGCTGACGCTGGGGTACTTACGCCGGGGATCAATGCGGCAGTGGATGCAGGCATTCCCGTCATTACTATCGATTCTGACGCCGCCGGCAGCCACAGGCTCTACTTTATCGGGACCAACAACCTCGATGCGGGCCGGTTGGGCGGCCGCCGGTTGGTCGACAAACTCGGCGGTAAGGGCAATGTGGTCTTCTTTACCATCGCCGGCCAGCCCAACACCGAGGAGCGGCTGAAGGGTTTCAAGGATGCGTTTGCCGCCAAGCCCGGAATCAACATTGTTGAAGTGATCGATGTCAAGGGCGATACCGGGATCGCATTCGACAGGACGCAGCAGTTGATCGCGCTGACGGGAGCCAAGAAGATCGACGCGTTTGTCTGCTTGGAATCGGCTTCGGGCGAAGCGGTAGCCGAAGTGATCAAACGCAACCACGACACCAGCCGGACGGTAATTGCCTGGGACGTGAATCCCGATACGCTGAACGCGATCAAGGATGGCGAGATTGACGCAACGATCGTGCAGAAGCCGTTCACCATGGGATATGTGGGACTCAAGGCCCTGGACGAGGTCTTCCACTATCCGCCTGCGCAGCTCTCGAAGGACTGGAGTTCAGACGCGTTCGCGCCGTACCCGGCGTTCATCGACACCGGTACATCGCTGGTGGACAAGAGCAATGTGGATCTTTATCTGTCAGCAGCCGCGGCGCACGCCAAGTAGGAGGGTTGTAAAGAGTCGGGGCGCGAGTCGGCGCCTCGCCCAAAGCACAAACGGCGGCCAATCCCAGGCAGGTTGGCCGCCGCGCGCTGACGTTTCGTCTACTCCGGCTTGACCTGCGGCTCCATCGCGTGATCTTCCTTGGCCAGGCGGACCCGCGCACTTTCAAGCTTCTTTTGCACCCTGGTTACGTCGCTCGCCTCGTAATCGGCAGGCAGCGATTTGGCAAAAGCATCCAAAGAGACCTGCCATTGCGCCGCAGCCAGCCGGATGCGTCCGGTCTTCTCATACAAATCGCCCAGGTGCATGTGCACGGTGGGATCGGTCTGGTCGCGCGCGACGGCCTGGCGCAGATTGTCCTCGGCCCGTTCATAGTCGCCCAGCTTGAAGTAAACCCATCCCAGTGAGTCAAGATATGCACCGTTGATCGGCTCAATGTCCACGGCTTTTTTGACCAGCGTGAGCGCCTCGGGCAGGCGCACTCCCTTATCGGCCATCATGTAGCCCAGGTAGTTGAGGGTCATCGCGTTGCTGGGATCCAGCTCCAGCGCCTGGCGGAAGAACCCCTCGGCCTGGTCCATCTTCTTCTGGCGGTCGGCCAGTTCGCCGCGCAGGAAGAGCAGATAGGTGCGATCTTCCTTCTTGGTGCACAGCGGTTCAGCCTTGCTGAATGCCTCTTCCGCGTCCTTCCAGCGGCGCGCGCGTATGTCGATCTGGCCGATGGCGAAATAAACGGTGCGATCGTCAGCCGAGTTGCTAAGCAATCCATTCGCCATCTTGATCGCGTCGTCCACCTTGCCCTGGTCGGCCAGTTCCTGGGCCAGCATCAGTTTCATGTCGTGGTTCTTGGGGTTGGCGGCAACCGCCTTCTCCGAAACCTCAACGGCCTTGTCGATATTGTGTGCCGCGCGATATGCATCCACCTGGCCCTGGTAGCCTCGCACTGCGCTGTCACCGCCCAGGTCGATCATCTTCTGATAGGTAGACAAGGCCTGGTCAATCTTGTTGTCTTCGAGATAAACGCCGGCCAGCCGCTCCAGGAAGATGCTCCGGTTGTTCTTTTCTTCATCGGTATAGGCGCCGTTGGCGTGTGAGATTGACGATTGGTCGAGCATGCTCACGTAAGCCTGCTCGGCGTCTCCAAAGCGGCCAAGCACGTCGTAAAGCAGGCCCTCGTTGTAGCCCGCTTCAAGGTTTGTGGAGTCGATCTTCAGCGCCTTTTGTATGGTGGCCAGCGCATCTTCGTACTTACCCTCGTGGCGCTGAATCTCGGAGATGTGCACCAGGGCCTCGGTGTTTTCAGGGTCGGCCTCGGCAAGCTGCTGGTACTGTTTCAGCGCCTCATCGTATTGCTCGTCATTAAAAAGCGCCTCTGCCAATGCGTCGATAGTGCGCAAATCGCTTGGTTCCATGTCTTCGGCGCGCTGATACGCGGCGATTGCGTCCTTGGGCTTTTTCAACTGCGCGTAGGCCGCGCCCAGTGTGAACTCAATCTTGGGCGTGCGGTCGTTCACCGGAACCGACTCGAGCACGGTAATAGCGTGCTGAATATCGCCGCTCTCGGCATAGAGCCGCGCCAGGTTCAGCACCACGTCTTCTGAATCCGGCTCGATCGACCGCGCAATCTTGAACTGCTCTTCAGCCTTCTGCTGATCGTGCTTGACGGTGTAGAGCTGACCCAGCACCATGCGGTCTTCAACGCTGCGCGGCTGCAGCGAAATAATCTTCTCGAACTCTGCAATCGCCTGATCGAGCACGTTGCCCGACGGCGACGAGGAAGAAACGCCGCTCTCGTTTTCGCCAAGCTGGCGCAGGTAAATGCGGCCCAGCATCTTGTGCGCGTTAATGTCGTCGGGGTGTGTCTTGAGCAGCGTGCGCTCGGTAACCTCGGCATCGTGCTCGTGGCCCGGGGTGCGGAAATACAGGTCCGCCAAAGCATTCATCAACTCCGGCGAATCGGGATCGGCGTCAAGCGCCAGCTTGTACTCTTCAATGGCGCGCGTGATGTCTTCGGGCCGCCCATCGGAGAGAGCATCGTCTTCGTAGGTAGCCGCCAGCGCAACGTGAAAGTAAGCCTGGGCGCGGTTCGGCTGAGGCGCCGTGGTCGCGGAGGGCGCCGCGGGCCTGGCGTCGGCCATCGCCACCTGGGCCGGCTGCTGTTTCCCCTGCCCCGCCGGCGCTGAGGTTGCAGGAGCGTTCTGGGCAAGTGCGAGCGCTAGAGGCAGCACGGCAAGGGCGGTGGCGGCGGCAAGCCGTAGGGGCGTGATATGCAGTCTAAGTGTCATCATTCAGGGGATTCCGCGCCGTTTCCTGCTCCATGTAGGATGCACAAAAATCTCCCACGGAGCCAAAAACCTGCGCAGGCGGCCAACAATCCCTGAGCCGCCTGCTGTTAAAGACGATTTTACGCGCCATTTGTTGCTCGTGCGCGGCCCGGAGCTGGAAATTCAATCAAACCGAACCGCAAACTATTCCGGCAGACCGCGTCAACTCCTGCCGAATCGCTTTATTTCGTCATCCATCAGTGCTTGAAGTGCCGAATCCCCGTGAATACCATGGCCATTCCTAGTTTGTCCGCTGCCGCAATCACGTCCTGGTCCTTCACCGAGCCGCCCGGCTGGATCACCGCCGTCGCGCCGGCTGCGGCCACCGCTTCAAGCCCATCGGGGAACGGGAAGAACGCGTCGGACGCCGCCACACAGCCTTCGAGCGGCAGCAATGCCTTCTGCGCGCCGAACTTTGCTGCGTCCACGCGGCTCATCTGTCCCGCGCCCACGCCCAGCGTCTGTCCGTCGCGTGCGTAAACAATGGCATTCGATTTCACGTGCTTGCACACGCGCCAGGCAAAGAGCAGGTTGCGCAACTCTTCGGCGGTGGGCGGGCGCCACGTTACCACGTCGAGCTCGTCTTCGGTAACGCGTCCGGTATCGGCATCCTGCAGGAGCAGGCCGCCCGACACATTTTTCACCACCGGCTTGGGCGGCGCGGGCTTAACTTCCACCAGCCGCAAATTCTTTTTCGCCGCAAACCGCTCGCGCGCCTCGGCACTAAACGCCGGCGCGGCGATCGCCTCAACAAACAGCTTCGCAATCTCATCGGCCGCGGCTCCGTCCACCTCGCGATTGATGCCGACCACGCTACCGAACGCCGAAACCGGATCGGCTTCGAGAGCCTTCTTGTAAGCTTCAAGAATGTTTGCGCCCGTCGCCGCGCCGCAAGGGTTGGTGTGCTTGACGATGATGACTGCCGGCTGCTCAAACTCCTGCGCCAACTCCCAGCACGCATCGAGATCGACCAGGTTATTGAAGCTGAGCTCCTTGCCCTGCAACTGCGTCGCGCCGGCGACACCGAGACCGGTGCCATCGCTATAAAGAGCCGCCCGCTGGTGCGGATTCTCGCCGTAGCGCAGCGACTGCGCACGCGGCATCGTGATTCGCAGGGTTTCAGGGAAGGCCTGGGGATCGATCGTCGCCGCTTCCTCGGGGTCGGGCGCAGGCTCGAGCTGCTCCAGCGTGCCTGCAATTGCGCTGTCATATGCCGCCGTGGTCGCAAAGGCCTGTTTCGCCAGCTTCCAGCGCGTCTCGCGGGTCAGCGCGCCGCCGTTCGCTTTCAGCTCTTCCACCAGCGCCGGGTAGTCGGCCACGCGGGTAACAATCGCCACATCTTCAAAATTCTTGGCTGCAGAGCGCACCATCGACGGGCCGCCGATATCGATGTTTTCTATCAGGTGGCCGAAGGTCACCAGGGGCGTGGCTGCGGTCTTTTCAAATGCGTACAGATTCACCACCACCATGTCGATAGGCTCTATGCCGTGCTCGGCCACCGCCGCCTCGTGCTCCTGGTTGCCACGGACGTAAAGCAGGCCCCCGTGCACCCGCGGATGCAGCGTCTTCACGCGGCCGTCGAGCATCTCGGGGAAACCTGTTAACTCGCTGATGTCCTTGACCTTGAGCCCCGCCGCGCGCAGAGCTCTGGCCGTGCCGCCGGTCGAAATCAGCTCCACGCCGAAGCTCGCCAGCGTCTCTGCCAACTCCACCAGCCCAGTCTTGTCAGTGACACTCAAAAGCGTTCGCCGAATCTGCTTTTTCCCGCGTTCAGATTGCACTCAATGACTCCTTTTTGATCCAGATTCAGGATAAGGCAGGGAAGCGAGGACCAGGGACCAGGGACTAGGGACTAGGGACTAAGGGACTGAGGGAACATCGCCGCCGGCGGTTCTTGCTCCGCTAACGCCGCTAACTCCGCTCGCCCCCGGTAACCACCCTTGTGGTGACCGAAAGCCGCTCCGTCGTGCGCTCTAAATGCATTAGAGTGAGACTATGGGCAGTAACTCCCCCGAATACCTTCCCTCCGGGTCAGATTCTCAAAATGACGGCTCCGGTGGGGAAAGTGCGTCCCAAATCGTGCCCGGCGAGCCCCGTGGTCCTCAGCCGGACGCTCCGCGCCGCCGCAAGCCCATGTGGCTGGCAGCTCCTGCCACGCACATTCTGGTTGCCATCAACTGCGCCGTATTCATCGCCATGGTTGCCCGCGGAGTCAGCCCCATCAGTCCCACCGTCGACCAGTTGATGAACTGGGGCGCAAACAGCGCCGGCAACGTGCTCATCGACGGCCAATGGGTGCGCATCGTGACCGCCATGTTCATCCACGTCGGAATTCTGCATCTGGCCACCAACATGTGGTGCCTTTGGAATCTCGGCCTCCTGGCCGAGCCGCTCATGGGTTCCTGGGGCGTACTGGCGGTTTACGTCCTCACCGGCGCGGCAGGCAATCTGCTTTCCACCTGCGTTAACTGGCTCCGCTACAGCGACGCGAACGTATTTCCCGCCGGAGCGGGGGCTTCGGGCGCGGTCTTCGGAATTGCCGGCGCGCTCATCGTTTTGCTCAAGTCGAACCGGCTTCCGGTCCCGCCCATCGAACTCAAAAAACTACGCCGCTCGGTTATCTACTTCGCTGCTATCAACTTGTTTATTGGCTTTTCAATCAGCCTCGGCACGGCGGTCATGGGCAAGGGCCTCAGCATCGACAACTACGCCCACGTGGGCGGATGCGCCTGCGGCTTGCTGTTTGCGGCGCCCATGGTTCCGCGCCTGGGCTCGCCCAGGCCCGCTTTCAATCTTCGCCTGCGTATTGCCGTAGGCATGATCGTGGGCATTCTGGTGCTGTTCGGATTCTTCCTGGTGCAATTGCCGCCGCAGAACTGAACGTCACTTCCCCGGGTCTTGCGGGATGTCGAGTGGAAGCACTCGCTATTTCGTGCCAGAATGTTCCTGTAAGCGATCCGCCCAACTCCTCTCACCTGGAGGCAGATCATGGAACGCCGCCAATTCCTGAAACAAGCCGCTCTCACTGCTGCAACGGTCGCGTCCGCCAGCCGCATTCACGCCGCCGAAGGCGCAACTTCGCACTCCCAGCCCATCGCCCGCCGCACGCTGGGCAAAACCGGTGAGCAGCTTTCGATCATCGGCTTTGGCGGCATTGTGGTGATGAACGAAGACCCCGGCGCCTCGGCCAATATCGTGGCTGAAGCCGTCGATCGCGGCATCAACTACTTCGACGTCGCGCCCAGCTACGGCAATGCACAGGAACGGCTGGGGCCGGCCCTGGCGCCCTACCGCAAAAACTGTTTTCTGGCTTGTAAGACCGACGGCCGCATGAAGGACGACTCGCGCGCGGACCTTGAAAACTCCCTCAAGCTGCTGCAGACCGATCACCTCGACCTCTACCAGTTTCACGCTCTGACCAAGATGACCGACCTTGACAAGGTGCTGGGGCCGGAAGGCGCCGTAGAGACAATGGAAGCCGCAAAAAAGGAAGGCAAGATCCGCTACATCGGCTTTTCAGTGCATTCGGTTGAGACGGCGCTCGCCGCCATGGACCGCTATGATTTCGATACCGTGTTGTTTCCACTCAATTGGCTGCTTGTCAGCCAGGCCAACTTCGGGATGCAGATACTGAACCGCGCGCGCGAAAAACAAATGGGCGTCCTCTGCCTGAAGAGTATGGCCAAGACCGTCTGGCCGGCCGGCGAGAAGCAGAACCACCCCGAACCCAAGTGCTGGTACCAGCCCGCCGGATTCCCCGACGAAGCGTCGCTCGGCCTGCGCTGGACCCTGGGCCATCCGATCACCGCGGCCATTCCTCCCGGCGATGAGCGGTACTTTCGCCTGGCTATGGACGTGGCGCAGAATTACAAGCCGCTGAAGGCGGAAGAAGAGCAGACGCTGCTCGCCGGAGGCAAGGGACTGGAGCCGATCTTCCGGTTGGGAAACGACGTGTAACGCAGACACGCAGAAGGCCGGAAAGTTACTAACTGCCGCAGGGCGGCCAAAAGCGTGCTCGCGGGAGAATCCGGGATTATCGCGTCGCGGTTGCCGCGAATTTCTTCACCATCGCCAGCAGCAGCTTGCGGTCGCTTTCGTTCAAAGTGGTCGAGTAACGGCGAATCTGCGTCAGAAAGCGCAACTCTTCGTCAGAGAGTTTCTGCGTGTTGAATTGCCGGCCCAGCGAGTCGTCGGCAAAGAACTGCGCTATCGGCAGATCGAGAGCAGAAGCTATCTTCGAGAGCGTGTCGAGCGAGGGAACAGTGTGGCCGTTTTCAACTCGCGACAGGTAACAACGCAGCAAGCCGGTTTTCTTTTCGATGTCACCCTGAGAGAGCCCCTTTTGCAATCTGTAGGTGCGAATCGTCGTGCCGATTTTCATCAAGCGTCTTGCCTTTCGGTTGCTCCAAAGTTACTAGTGCGGTAGCAATCAGAAAACTATTAGCACAATAGTTAACATTTCCAATACCCCATTTTCAACCTATCTTCCGATAGCTGTTTGATTCGAAATACGATGCGATCTTTATGAAATCCTTATGGATGCAGCGTGTTTTCAAAGAAGCGGTCGATTCTCGCCAGCGCGTCGGCCGCATCGGCTGGCCGGTAGCCCGTGACATTGGTTGGATTCTCGAAAGCGTGGCCTGCGTCGGGATAGATCTTTGCATCGACTGGTTTGCCAAGCGCCTGCATCGCCGCATCAAAAGCGTGAACCGAGTCGGGAGTAATGCCGCGATCCTGCCCGCCAAAGTTGCCGAGTACTGTCGCGTGGATGCTGGCCAGCGCGGTTTTGTCGGTGGGCAGCGCTCCGTAGTTTACGGCTACAGCCTTCAGGTTGGGCGCCGCAACCGCGAGCTGAATCGCATACCCTCCGCCCATGCACCAGCCCACTGCGCCGATGCGGCTCTTGTCCACATCCTTACGCTGGCTCAGATAGGTCATCGCTGAGGTCAAATCGCGCACGCCCTGGTCCTGAGGCAGTCCGCGCATCAGCTCATGAGCCATCTCGGCATCGGTCGCCACCTTGCCGCGATAAAGATCGACCGCCAGCGTCACGTACCCCTCCGATGCATAGTGCGCCGCCTCCTGCTTGATCCAGTCGGCCATCCCCCACCACTCGTGAATTACGATAAGCGCGGGATGCGGTCCTGGCCCCTGCGGCAGGTAGAGCAACCCCTGGCCAGTCCCGTCGCCGCTGGGAAAGGTGACGGGCTGTTGTGCGCCCGCGGAAAGAACGAGCAATACGAACAGCATTGGTACGGCGCAGAGAATCGAACGGAGTGTTTTCACGGGGAACCTCATGCGAAGGAAGATTGAATACACCATTGAATTCCTTGAGCGCATCCAGATATATCACTCAAAATCGCCATTCACCAGTCATTTGCGCAAAGGAAAATGTCCTGGCAGCCGAATCTTCACGGCCCGGAGCCTTCAGTAAACCTTTGCAGGGGTTGGGCCGTCAGTCAGAATGCAGAGACACAATGCCAGCAAAGGGGAAGACAGCGGATGGCCTACGAGCGCTCGATAGCGGTGTGGACAGTTGCCATCGCAGCTCTCTGGGTTGCGTCGCTGGGCCAGGCCGCTGTTGGCCAGAACGCGACACCTGCTTCGCCGCCCGCGGCGATTCCATCCGCGCCAGCTCCATCCAACGCTGATTCGGTTACCGGTGGACGCCTGCACGGAGTTATCAAAAGTGGCAACATTCCGCTGCCCGGCGTCACTGTTACAGCGCAAAACACGCTCACCGGCAAGCGCTATTCCACCACCACCGACATCACCGGCACGTGGTCGATGACCATTCCGCAAAACGGCCGCTACGTGATCCGCACCGAGTTTGCTGCATTCGCGCAGGCATCCGCGGAGGCGCTGCTCAATTCCACGGGGCATGATCGGACCGTGAATTTCAGCCTCGTGCTAGCTTCGCGCGCTGTCCCGCAGGAACAACAGGAAGCGGGAGCAGATGGCCAGGATAGCGGGCAGCCGGGGAGCCGGCAGGACATAAGGCAACTGGCCGGCAACGCGCCTGAGAATCTGAGTCTCAGCAGCACGCTCTCAGCGGGCACTGAAACAGGCGGCTCCGCAACCGGCGTCAGCGGCGCAGAGTTGCCCTCTATCGCCGCCAACAGCGACTTTGGTGACGAGTCGGTGGCCATCAGCGGACAGGCCGGCCAGGTGAGCCCGTTGGCCGGCGTCGATATGGATCAGTTGCGCGCGCAGTTCCAGCAATACCGCGAGCAGAATGGCGGACAGGCGCCCGGCGCAGGAGGTCTTTTCGGAGGCTTCGGCGGTGGTGGATTTGGCAGAGGCGGCTTTGGCGGAGGCGGATTTGGTGGTCGGGGCGGCGGCCGTGGCAACTTCCGCGGCTTCGACCCGTCGCAACCTCATGGCGCGGTGTTCTGGGTCGGTTCGAACGGCGCGATTAATGCGCTGCCCTTCTCGCTCGACGGGCAGCAGCAGGTGCAGCCTCCCAACGGATCGAACCGCTTCGGAATTACCTTCATGAGCGAGCCCTACATCCCGCACCTCACCAAGCCCAGCGGAAAAGATGTTGTCTTTTTTACCCTCTCAGGCACGCGCCAATCCACGCCCGAGGATGAGTACGCCAACGTGCCCACCGATGAAGAAAAGGCAGGCAACTTCAGCGCCATCGGATTGCCGGCCATCTACAATCCCGCTACCGGCCTGCAGTTCACGAACAATACAATCCCTTCGACAGGGTCGCCGGGCCAATCGATCTCGTCACAGGCAGCCACCTTGCTCGCTCTTTATCCCGAGCCCAACCTTTCACCCTCCGGTACTTTGAATTACAACTACCACCTGCTCACCACCGAGCAGTCAAACTCCACGCAGGCCGGCTTACGCTATAACCGCAGCATTGGGCCCAACGCCTCGCTGCCAATGGGGCGCGGCGGGTTTGGCGGCTTCCGCAGGAATCAGAACCAGGGCCTCCGCCAGAGCATCAACTTCAACTACAACTACAGCCATTCCGCATCTGACATTGTGAATTTCATCCCCGTGCTGGGCGGCAAGTCGCAGACGGATTCCTATTCGCTGCAGGCCGGATACACGGTGAGCTATCACCGGATCACCAGCATCTTCAACGCCACGTGGAACCGGAGCAACGCGCAGACAATTAATTTCTTTACCAACACGGCGAACAATGTTGGCCAGGATATATACGGAGTTACCGTTCCAAATGACATTCCCCTCAACTACGGCATACCTTCCATCCAGATGAACCAGTTCAATGGTCTCAGCGAGCAGCAGCCGAGTTTCGCATTGTCGCAGACCATCGCCGAGTCCGAAGTCCTGAGCTGGATTCATGGCAAGCACAATATGCGTTTTGGCGTCGATTATCGCCGCGTGCATCGCGATTTCCTCGCCGGGTCCGACGCCACAGGCAGCTTTACCTTTACCGGACTGTTCACTGAAGACTCCTCGGGCGACGCAGATACCGGCTCCTCGCTCGCTGATTTTCTGCTCGGCTATCCGCAGTCCACCTCACTGAACTCATCCGTGGCCAAGAGCTATCTGCGCGATAACGCCATGGACGCCTATGCCATGGACGACTGGCGCGTGAAGCCCTCGCTCACGCTCAACTACGGCGTGCGCTGGGAGTACTACGCGCCCTACATCGAGAAGTATGGACACCTTGCAGAAGTGCTGACCAATCCCAGCGGCGGCTTTACCACGTTGGCCGAGGCCGAGGCCGGCTCCAATGGCCTGCCCGCTTCACTGGTCTTTCCCGATCACCGCGCCTTCCGGCCAAGTGTGGGGCTGGCATGGCGTGTCCCCAAGATCAAGCAGACCGTGGTGCGCTCGGGCTTCGGCATGAACTACACCGTGGGCGAGTACGCAACCTTTGCCACCACGATGGCTCACCAGCCGCCCTTCACCACGGAAGAAACCAACGAGGAAGCGGTGAGCGGCTCGCCGTCGTCCGCGTGTGCGCAAACTTCAACCTGCTTCACGCTGGCCAATGGATTCCCGGCGGCCCAGACACTCGGCAACATTGCGCTCGACGCTCACTTTCCGCTGCCCTATGTGATGGCGTGGAACCTTGACATCCAGAAGACGCTTCCGTGGGGCGTGGTGGTGAACATCGGTTACAACGGCGTGCGCAGCAACCACCAGAGTACGGTGCTGGCGCCGCGACCGCTGCCCAACAGTCCATTGACCGATCCCAGCGATGTTTGCCTGAACGGTGTGTGCCAGCCTCTGCAGTTCACGTATGAGGAAGCCCAGTCATTCTCGAAATTCAACGCGGGCACGGTGCGGGTAAATAAACGCCTGACGCGCGGCTTCGCGGTAGGCGCGAACTACCAGTATTCGCACTCGATTGACGACGCGGGCGCATTGGGCAGCGCCGGCGGAGTGGGCGTGCAGGACTGGCAGAATGTTCTTGGCGAGCTTGGCAACTCGTCGCTCGATGTGCGCCACACCGTCAGCGGCACCTATCTTTATGAGCTGCCCTTCGGCTCGGACAAGTTCTGGGTTACCACCGGCGTTGCCTCCCACATCCTCGAGGGCTTTTCGATCTCAGGCACGTACCAGTTCGCAACCGGAACCTGGCTCAGCCCGAGCTTTGCCTCGTCGGTTGCTACCACGCTATGCGGCACCGGCGGCGCGATGCGGCCGAATTTGACCGGCGAACCCATCTACGCGGGCGGAGGCGGGTTGCACCAGTGGTTCAACCCCAGCGCGTATGAAGCGCCCACCAGCACGCCTGGCTACTGCAATTATTTCGGAAACGCGCCGCGCAATTCAATCGAGGGTCCGGGCACAGTGACCAACAACATGGCTCTATCAAAGACCGCGCAGCTTGGTGACACGCGCAGTCTCGAACTGCGCGCCACGCTCACCAACGCATTTAACACTGTGCAATACAAAGGCGTGGGCGCCACGGTAAACCTGCCCACCTTTGGCCAGGTCACTTCAGTAGGTCAGATGCGGGAATTCCAGTTCACCGCGAGGTACAGGTTTTAGAACGGCAGCGGAGTTAGGAACAGCAGCAAAGCCAGCGGCGTTAGCAGAGCTAGGAAAGGCAGCGAGTCAGCAAATCGGCGAGTCGGCAAGTCGGCAAGTCGGAGGGAGCAGGGGCCTTCAGGCCCCTGAAACCGGCAAGGTTTGAATCGGGGCTTCAGCCCCGGAGGGAAGCAAACGAACCGAGAGAAGCACTTCATGACGCACCTGTCCCAAAAACTCGTCGCCACGGCTGCGGTTCTCGCGCTCGTGCTGCCGGCCGCGCAGTCGGCGTTTCCGCAGAACTCCACCAGCGTGGTCACCTCCACCCCGCAAGCCGGATATGTTCTTAAAGAGAACGCCGAGCTCGTGCTCACCAACGTGGTTGCGCGCGATGCCAAGACCGGCGAAATTGTAAAAGGCCTCAAGCAAAGCGACTTCAAGATCTACGAGAACGGCAAGGAACAGAAGATCTCCACTTTCGACTTTGAGAGCGTCGACATGGCCACTCCGCTGAATGAAGCCACAGTCAGCGGCCTCGCAGCAGGTCCGTCGGCGAATGGCTCCAAGGCCGTCGTTGTCGCCAAACCCGAGGAGCTCCGCAATCACCGGCTCATCGTGATGTTCTTCGACCTCACCTCGATGCAGCCTGAAGATCTTGAACGCAGCGTCGAGGCGGCGCAAGACTTCCTTAAAAACAAGCTGCAGCCTGCGGACCTCGTCGCGCTGGTTTCGCTCGGCGATACGCTCACCGTCGATCAGGACTTTACCGCCGACAAGAACGCGCTTATCAACGAAGTAGGTGCATACAACGGAACCGAAGGTCAGGGCTTTACTCCAGGCGCGACCGCCAATTCAAACCAGGTTGAAGACACCACCGCGTACACGCCTGACGAGAGCGAGTACAACGACATCAACACCGACCGCGAGCTCTTCGCCATCAAGGCCATCTCGCAGTCGCTGTCCAAAATCGATGAGCGCAAGTCGATGCTTTACTTCTCCGGCGGCATTTCGCGCGACGGCATTGAGAATGAAGCCTCATTGCGTGCCGCGATCAATGCGGCGGTACGCGCCAACCTGGCCATCTACAGTGTTGATACGCGCGGCCTGCAGGCCATTGGCCCGCTCGGTGATGCCTCAACGGGCAGCTACCGCGGCAGCACCGGTTACAACGGCACCGGATTGCTCAACAACATGAACGCGAACTTTGACTCGCAGGAGGTGATGGGCACTCTCTCGCACGACACCGGCGGAACGGCCTTTTTCGACTCCAATGATTTCGCGCCCGCATTTGCAAAGGTGCAGAGCGACACCTCGGCCTACTACGCCATCGGCTTCCACTCCACCAACCCCGCGCGCGATGGCAAATACCGCAAGCTTACGATCAAAATCGATAAGCCCGGCATCAAGCTGGAGTACCGCCCCGGCTACTACGCGCCTGCCGACTTCAGGCACTCCGGCCGCGAAGACCGCGAGCAGGAGCTCCAGGACCAGCTCGCCAGCGACCTGCCCGCCACTGATATCCCGGTCTACATGGATGCGATGTACTTCCGCCTCAATGAGAATCGCTTCTACGTTCCGGTTTCGCTTCTCATCCCCGGCTCGCAGATTCCGTTTGTGAAGGGCGGCGACAAGGACAAGGCCACGCTCGACGTGATCGGCGAAGTGATCGACGAGGTCAGGCGCCCCGTCGGCCGCGTTCGCCAGACCGTCAAGCTCAATCTCGATCAGTCTCTCGGCGCCCGTCAGAAGAACATCCAATACACCACCAGTTTTGATCTGCCGCCCGGCAAATACGAGGTCAAGTTTGTTGTGCGCGAAAATCAGACCGGCCGCATGGGTTCGTTTGAGGCCACTATCACGCTTCCCGATTTGAAGAAGTCGCCGCTCAAGATGAGTTCGATTGTGCTGGCCTCAACGCGGGAGCCCTCGAAGGTCAAAGGCAACGAGCCTGACCCGCTCATTCGCAACGGCGAGCAGTACGTGCCCAACATCGCCCACGTCTTCCGCCAGAACCAGCACATGTACCTGCTCTACGAGATCTACGATCCCGCGCATGAGAAGCCGGCCGCAGGCACAAAGGAAGACAAATCTGCCATCGACCTGCTCAGCAGTCTTGAACTCATCCAGGGTAGCACCAAGGTGTACGAGACGCCCATCGTGCAGGCCAAATCGATCAACGTTGAAGGCCGCGATGCCGTTGCCGTCGAACTCGATGTGCCGCTCAACGGCCTCAAGCCCGGTCAGTACCTGTGCCAGTTGAACGTGATTGACGATGCCGCCGGCAGCTTCGCTTTTCCGCGCTTTGCGGTGCTGGTGCGCGAGCCGGCGCCCTCCGCTGCACCTCCGGCGGCTGCGGCAGGCAGCGGAATGGGCCAATAACCTCGCCCGGGTGTCTGTTCCTGAAACCCGCCCTAATTCAAATGCGGTTCCGCCGCCCTCGATGGCGAGAGCGGCGGAAACTGCGCATGCAGAGTCAACCTCGTTTGCCCGTGACCAGGCGGAAGAGAAACACGAGCAAAATCGCGCCGAGGACGGCGATGATGAGCGTGTAGATCAGCCCGCCCGATGACGCAAAACCGAGGCGGCCGGCGATAAATCCGCCCACCACGGCGCCGCCAATGCCGATGAGCATATCGACCCAGAACCCGTAGCCTGAGCCTTTCATGATCTTTCCGGTAATCCAACCGGCGATCACGCCTATAACGATCCACCAGACGATTGTCATGCGTTCTCCTTCTTCTTACGTTGAGTGCGGCGCCGGGCATGACGCAGATACTGGATCCCAGCGGTTGTCCGGCCAGGGCCTTTTGATTCCGGTGTGGAGTTATACCATTCGCGCTCTACAAATGGCCATCAGGAAATTTGCGGCTACGAAGAAGGATCGCAAACGGTCATCGGGCATGCGGGGAGTTTTCGGAAGCTTCGCCCCACTCGCCGTACGGGCAATGCCTGCACCCTGACCCGCAGCAATATCCGCGCTTCAGGTGATACGCCGCGGTAAACACCACCAGCCCGCCCTCCATGTAGTAGTCCTCGGGTTCGAGCGGCTCCTGGTCGGGCCGGTTTGCGGGAGAATTCTCTGCCATGGAAGTATTTTCTCGCAACGCCTCGGTGCGCGCGGAATCTAGTCACCTGAAGATGAACATTGGCGCCGACGTCGCAACTTCACACTCGCACTCACACTCACACTCACACTCTCGGTCGCACTCACACTCACACTCCTCGGCGTAATCGCCCGCTAGAATTAAGTTATGACCCTCTCCGCTGAAGACCGCGCCCGCAAAATCAAGATCATTCTTTTCGACGTGGACGGCGTGCTGACCGACGGCAGCATCTGGATCATTCCCGTGCCCGTTGCCGCCGAGGGTGGAGTGGTTTCGAAGATGCTCGAAGCCAAGGGTTACAACGCCCACGACGGCGCGGGCATTTCGCTGGCGCGGCTGGGCGGCCTCAAGTGCGGCGTCATCACCAAGCGCATCAGCGAGACGGTGGCCATGCGCGCCCGCGACCTGAAGCTCGAGTTCGTCTACCAGGGCCAGGCCTTCAAGATGAAACCCATCCGCGAGATCGTTGAGAAGGAAGGCGTGACCCTCGACGAGATCTGCTACGTGGGCGACGACGTCATCGACCTGCCCGTAATGCGCCAGTGCGGATTCGCCGTGGCCGTGGCCGATGCCCGCGACCGCGTGAAGGCTGAGGCGCACTACGTCACGCCCAGCCGCGGTGGCCGCGGCGCCGCGCGCGACGCCATCGAGTTCATCCTCGCCGCCAAAGGCGTTCTCGACCATTGCATCAACGCATACATCGACGAGAGCAACCCCATCCCTCCCTCGATGGACATCGGCAAAGGCGGGGCGGAATGAAACCCGCCGTCGTCCTCCTGAGCGGCGGGCTCGACTCCGCCACCGTGCTGGCCATCGCCCGCTCTGAAGGCTACGAGGCCTACGCGCTCTCATTCTTTTACGGTCAGCGCCACGCGTGGGAGCTCGAAGCTGCTAAACGCGTCGCCGCATCGCTCGGCGCGGCTGAGCATCGCATTGCAGCAATTGACCTGCGCATCTTCGGAGGCTCGGCCCTGACCGCCGACATCGAAGTACCCAAGGGCCGCGCGCTCGACGACATGACGCACGGCATTCCCATAACCTACGTGCCGGCGCGCAATACCATCTTTCTCTCGTTCGCACTGGCCTGGGCTGAGGTGCTGTCTGCGAGCGACGTCTTCATCGGCGTCAATGCGCTCGACTACTCCGGCTACCCCGATTGCCGCCCCGAATTCATTGAGGCCTATGAGAAGATGGCCAATCTTGCCACCAAGGCTGGCGTCGAAGGTACGCAACTCCTGAAGATTCACTCGCCGCTGATTGCCATGACCAAAGCGCAGATCATCGCGAAGGGACTTGAGCTTGGCGTCGACTACTCGCTTACCAGCAGTTGCTACGATCCCGGCCCTGACGGCGCGCCATGCGGCGCATGCGACTCGTGCCTGTTGCGCCGGAAGGGCTTTCGCGAGAACGGAATCGAGGATCCGTTAAAAGCGAGCTCCTAGCTTCTAGTTTTTTTTCGCGCCGAGTTGACGGCGGGGGCTGTTGCACGATGAGCTAGAAGCTGGAAGCTGCATTTATGTATTCGGCTAAAGAAATCTTTTACACCCTGCAGGGCGAGGGCGCGCAGACCGGACGCGCCGCGGTCTTCTGCCGCTTTGCGGGGTGCAATCTCTGGTCGGGCCGCGAAGCCGATCGCGCCTCGGCCATCTGCCAGTTCTGCGATACCGACTTTGCCGATACCAACGGTCCCGGCGGCGGCAAGTTTGCTTCGGCGGATGAACTGGCCGATGCGGTCGCTTCGAGGTGGGGAGTTCCGGGTATCCCAGGTCTCAAAAGCGAGACCTGGGGCACCCAACTTTCTGGCATGACACACGGTAAGCCGTTCGTGGTTTGCACCGGCGGTGAGCCGCTGCTGCAGCTTGATGCGCCATTGATTGCCGCCCTGCATGCGCGCGGCTTCGAGATCGCCGTCGAGACCAACGGTACCGTCGCCGCGCCTGCAGGCATTGATTGGATCTGCGTGAGCCCCAAGGCCGGTGCGCTACTCGTTCAGACCAGCGGTGACGAGTTGAAGCTCATCTATCCGCAGCCAGGCGCCGAGCCCGAGCGGTTTGAGCGGCTCAACTTCAGGAATTTCTTCCTGCAGCCAATGGATGGTCCGGTTCGCGAGGCGAATACGAAGCTCGCGCTTGATTACTGCCTTGCCCACCCGCGCTGGCGTATGAGCCTGCAGACGCACAAGCTGCTGGGAATTCCGTAAAGACAGCGAATGGCCAATAGCCAGTAGCCGGTTGCCCGTAGCTGCACGCTGGTTTTCTACTCCCTACTGGCTATTCCCTATTCCCTATTCCCTGTTCTCTCCGTTTCTCCGCTTCCGCCAGCCAGCCGCGCTTCAGCTTCTCCACCGGAATGCTCGAAAGATACGGCTTCACATCCAGCACCGGCGTGCCGTCGAGCATGTCCACGCCTCGCACCCGCAGCGCAGCCCCGTCGCGGCCCAGCAATTCCACTACCGTTAACGCAATCGGATTCGGCCTTCGTGGCGAGCGTGTGGCGAAGACCCCGTGCGGGCGGCCTTCGTCTGTGGGCGGCGTGGCCACAAGGTCGTAGTCCGTCGAGTGATCGAAGACCCACAGAACATAGAGGTGCGAGAAGCCCTCGATGTCTTTGAGCCCCGCCTCAAACTCGCGCAGAAATTCGATTGCGCCCTCGGCCTTGTGTTCGGCGCCCGGGCCTTTGGGGATTTTGGATGTTTCGGTATAGGGACTGCGAATATAGGCGATGGGCTGAGGGGTGAACATGCGCCTATGGTATCGCTACAGGTTCCCCTTGTTCATCTCGCTTGCCAGGTACTCCGACGCGCGCATCGACAATGACAGGATCGTCATGGTCGGGTTCTGCCATCCGCCGCTCGTGAAGCAGGCCCCATCAACTACGAACAGATTCTTGTGGTCGTGGCTCTGATTCCACTTGTTCAACACGCTCTTTTTCTGGTCGTCGCCCATGCGGCAGGTGCCGATCTCGTGAATACTGTAGCCGGGTGGATTGGGCTTTTCGTTTTTTGAAAGTACCTCGAACCCCGCCGCTTCGCACAGCTCGGAGCCCACGGCCACGGCGTCCTTCGCCATGTTGTACTCGTTGTCGGTGTACTTTGTGTCCACGTGCAGCACCGGTATGTCCCACGCGTCCACCTTGTCTTTATCGATGCGCACGTGGTTCTCGTAACGGCCCAGCACCTCGCCCATGATAGTCATCACGAATCCGCTGCCGTAGTATTCATCGAGCCTTTTCTCGAGCTCCGCGCCGTAGGCCGCAAAAAATCGCGCACCCAGAGCGCCGGTCATGCTGGTCACGTTGAACGCGTATCCGCGCAGAAACTTGTCGCTTTTGGCGTCGATATTGCGGAAGCGGGGCACAATTGCGCTGCCGCCCATGATGTCTTCGCCCTTGTGATTGCGCGCCTCGGGCACCGAAGCCACAACGCCCGCACCATAAATCTGATCTGTCAAATAATGGCCCAGCACGCCGCTCGAATTGGCCAGCCCTGAGTTGAGCAGCAGCCGCGTGCTCTCGAGCGTGCCCGCAGCCAGCACCACCACGCGAGCCTTCACGCTCATCTCGCGGCGCGTGATGCGATCGACAAAATTGCAGCCGTTGGGCAGCCCGGAATTCTTGTCCACCGTAATCTCCCGCACCACGGCGTTGGCAATCGAAGTCAGATTCCCCGTTCGCTCCGCATCGGGCAGCAGCAGGTTCACCGAACTGGCCAGGCCGTTCACGCCCAGCGCGCGCCGTTGCTTGCAGACAGGTATGTTGCGTGGCTTCGCGGCGTCGATAAAGCGCTGCATTGACGCCGTCCACGGTTCTTCGTCGAGGATGAAGGCGCCATCGGGCATCTGCGGCGGCCCGTCGAGCGCGCCGGCCACGCGAAAGATCCGCTCCACGCGCGAGTAATATGGCGCCAGATCCGCGTAGCTGATCGGCCAGTCCTCGCCAAAGCCGTCATGCGACTTGCATTTGAGCTCGTAGTCGCTGAGCCGGAACGATTGCCGCGACCAGAACAGCGAACGCCCGCCGAAGAGCCGCACGCGCACCCAGTTGTACGGCTGGTTGGGCTCAAAGGTGTAGGGAACCTCCTGCTCGTCAACCCACACATTGGCATTGAACTCGTTGGCCTGGAAGACGTGCTCGAGCCGGCCCGGCGGCCTGAATCCGCGATAGGGCAGATCGCTGGCCGGCAGCCGCTCGGCGTCGCGGCTCACGTCGGCTACCGGTCCGGCGTTCAGCATCAGGCAGCGAATGCCTGCCTCAGTGAGGATTTTTGCGGCCATGCCACCCGAGTGGCCCGACCCGATAATCAGCACGTCGTGGATTTCATTTGTCATGGTTCGATTTGTTGCCTGATTTCCCAAACGTAATTTGACTGGCACGAATGCGCAGAAACTCTGCGCGATGCTAGCGCGGATAAACCGGCATCTTCTGCCCGGCTTTGGGCACCGCCAGCACGTGTGGTGCGGTGTGAGCGTAGGCCGGATTCTCGCCGTACACATCCGGCTCGATCGGCAGCCAGTAAATGCCCTCCTCGGTGCCCGGCTCGGCGCCGACTGAAGGCACAGCGTTCCATGCCTTCGAGTTCACCGTTGCGTTGCGAATGTCGTCGTGCGCAATGTTGATAAAGTCCGCGTGCGCTTCAGTGGGCGGATGATCGCTCATCCAGGTGCGCAGCCAGGGATTGAGCAGCTCGCCGGCCTGCTCATCGTCAAGCTGCGCAAATCCGGTCTTGTATTTCGACTGCGCGGCTTCTTCGAGCCAGTCGAGGCCGCCGGCGTAGATCTTCTGTCGCGGTTCGGGAGAGCTGCCAATCAAAAAGTCAAGAAACATGGGCGTTTGCGCCTTCACCGCCCCGGGCTTACCGTTCAGCGGAGGCAGCAGCACGTCGCTCAACCGCGTGAGGGTGCGCATCTGCAGCGGGGTAAAGAATGTGAGTTCGGTTGTGGCCACCTGGTCGGCCAGTTCGGTGGAGGGGATGGGGGTGCGCGAGTTCAGTCCCGTGGTCCACGGTACCGGCGCAGGCGGCGGCAGCGTGGGGTCGTTGATGCGTTGTTGTTGCTGCGCCAAGGCAGCCTTGCCGGCAACAAAAAACGAAATGAGCGTGCGGACAAAATCGCGTCGCTTCATGACCTCCTCCCAGCGAGCCAGGCAAATCTCAATGAACCCATCCACGCTACACGGCGCAAGCGGCCTGCGTCTACTCATTCCCCAACTCCATTGTGCGATTCAACCAAGCCGCGAATTGAAAGCATCGGCCGCTGCGCATCAACATCTAAACTGAAAGCCCAGTGGATGCGATCGAATCCAAAGGCGGAGGTCACCACCGATGCACGCAGCCGTAGTGAATGTTCTCGGCGAGGCGCCGAAGTATCAGTCCTTCCCCGATCCCGAACCGCAGGCGGGAGAAGCCCTTATTCAAGTGCGTGCGGTAGGACTGCACCCGGTGGTGAAGGCCATTGCCGCCGGCGCGCACTATTCGAGCGGCGGATCGCTGCCCGCCATTCCGGGCGTCGATGGCGTCGGCGCTCTTCCCGACGGCCGCAGGGTTTACTTCGGCTTTGTGAGCAAGCCTTGGGGGACGATGGCGGAACTTGCCGCTGCGCCGGTCAAATGGATGCTTACGCTACCCGACGG
>Ga0335074_10002837_pt1 | contig 23624 bp, 22 predicted proteins | sample Lox_Sample_23_FD_206715 | JGI IMG/M metagenome (GOLD analysis project Ga0335074, IMG submission 206715) | Soil microbial communities from Loxahatchee National Wildlife Refuge, Florida, United States - Lox_Sample_2.3 | ecosystem: Environmental > Terrestrial > Soil > Wetlands | place: USA...
TGCACCGACTGGCAGGCCCTCAGTTCGTCCGTCGGCAAAGCTGATCAGAACGATCCTGACTTCAGTCTCCGGAAGTTCCGCTGCCACGTGCTCAGTTGCTCCGCTGACTAGGTGTTCTGCACTAGGGACTGGCGCGCCGCCGCCTGGCCTGGCTCGGCCGGCGGCCAGCAGGCGCCGCCTCAGCGAGGCCGGCCCAGGCTGGTCCGTCACCGGGGCCGCCGACGTTGCCGGCCAGGCGATCAAGCAGGCCGCCCAGCTTGTCGACCTCAGGCTCGGAGAGGCCCCACCGCAGCTGACCATCGAAGCCCATGGCGGCATCGCGCAGGCGGTAGAACAGGTCGCTGCCAGCATCGCTCAGCTCGACGATGTGAACCCGGCGGTTATCCGGATCCCGCCGCCGGCTCAGCAGGCCGTCGTTCTCCATGCCGTTGAGGTGGTGCGTGAGCGTCGCCTCCCGCACGCCCACGGCGTCAGCCAGCTCTCGCTGACTGGCGTCGGGGTTGATCTTGAGATTGAGCAGCACAAGCCACACCGGAAGCGACCCCCCGGCCGCTGCAAGGACATCGTCGAACGCTCGGCTGACCACCCGAGCCACTCTGGTGAGATGAAGACCGATGGGAAGGGATGCCGCCGCGGGGCCCATGACCGCAGCTTACCACGCACTTAGATGGCAAAAGACTTTGACATCTAATGTTTAGCCGCCTATGGTTGCTCGAGTGAGCGATCAGATTCAGTCGCCGACAGACCCGGGCCGGTCGGTTTCAGTGATCTACCCGGACCTGGCTGGCAAGGTCGCCGTGGTGACCGGCGGGTCGCGCGGGATCGGTGCCGCGACCGCTGCTGCCCTGGCGGCAAATGGCGCCCTGGTGGCGGTTGTCGGCCGCGACGAGCGGGCACTTGCCGCGGTGACCTCATCCATTGAGAGCGACGGCGGCCGGGCCTTGCCGGTGACCGCCGACTGCACCGTCGGGGCCGATGTTGACCGGATGGTCTCCGCCATCGGCGAGAACCTGGGGCCAGTCGGCATCGTGGCTGCATTCGCAGGCGGGGACGGCATGCCGGTGCCGACCGACCAGGAGAGTCCCGAGCACTGGAGAGATGTCGTCGAGTCCGATCTCACCTCGACGTTCCTGACTGTCCGGGCGTTCTTGCCGCAACTGGCGGAGCGCCGGCACGGGGTGATCGTCACCATGTCGTCGGCAGCCGCCCGCCAGGCGGCCCACTCGTCAGCGGCCTACGCGGCAGCCAAGGCCGGGGTGATCGCCTTTACCCGGCATGTGGCCAGCGAGTTCGCCGGCCGCGGGATCCGGGCGAACTGCGTCGCTCCCTCGGCGATTGAGAACGACCGGATGCGCACCTGGATGACCGCCGAGCAACGCCAGAATCTGGGGCGGAGCTTTCCGCTCGGCCGGCTCGGGCAGCCGTCCGACGTCGCTGCGGCAGCGTTGTTCCTGGCGTCCGACGCGTCCTCCTGGATCACCGGGGCGACGCTCGATATCGCCGGCGGGAAGATCATGCTCTGAGCAGTCCGCCGGTCGGACCCCAGCCCTGCTCCTACTCCCCGGGTACCTATTTAATGACCGCCAGGAGCTCGCTGCAGGCTTGCTCGCACCGACGGCAAGCCTGCCCGCAGACCTCGCAGTGGGCATGCTCCGGCGCATGCCGCTCGCACTCGGCTGCGCAGCTTCCGCAGATGGCCGCGCAGGCTTCGACCAGCGGCCGGATCACGCGAACGTCCCAGTCATACGGGCGGCTGACCACCGAAACCACGGCGGCACAGATATCAGCGCAGTTCTGACACAGCCGGATGCACGCGACCATGTCGGCCACATGCGGCTCACTCAGGTCGGCATCGTTGTCCGTCGTGCAGGCCTGCGCACAGTCCGAGGCCGCGTCAATGACTTCGGCGAGCGCATCCTTGTGGGCGCCGAATGTGTCATCACTCGGATAGGTGCCCAGCATCTGGCGTGCGTAGCTCATGCATCCCCTTGCGTCGCTGCAACCGGCACCCTCAGGTCGTGAGGACCACGGTCGTGGTGCCCTTCAGTGCGGCCAGCTGCTTAGCCGTATAGGCGAACGGCACCCACTTCTTCTGCGAGTAGAGCCTGGTCATGTTGGCGTAGTACGGGGACAGCGGGTTCGTCGCCTGCGAGTAGGTGACGATGCCCTCCGAGACTGGCCCGCTGCGGGTCAGCTCGGTTGTCATGACCAGCGACGAGCCGTCGCCCACCTCGCCGTAGTCGCCGGGCAGGAACACGTCGCTGTTGTTCCCCGGGCTGGGGTAAATGGCATTGAAGCAGCCCGTGTCGCAGCCGTGGATCGGGATGACATCGGTCCCCCTGGTCGCATGCTGGACCTGCCCGTAGGAAGTATCGAGCGCGAGGTGCTGCGCCCTGAGATCGAGGACCGCGGTCGCGAGGTTCTCCAGTACCTCCGGGTTGTGCGTGTCCAGCCCGTACGGCGTCGTGAGCGGGTGCTTCACGTTGAACGGGACCCGCCAGAACGTCCCGGAGAACGGCAGGTTGTACCAGACCTCGAACAGCCAGCCGCCAGCCGCGTCCAGGTCGCCGTCCTTGTACTTCTCGTACCGGGCGAGAGCGTTACATGCCTTCGTCAGGTTCACCTCGGTGCCAGTCGAGGCCTTCTGCTCGGGCGACTTCCGGCATGCGGTCACGAGTGGCTTGAGGACCAGGTCGGCCAGCAGCGACCGGTCGTTCTCCCACATAGCCTGCAGGGTCGGGATCGTGAATTTTGGCTTGCCGAGGCCGTCCGTGCCCGCGACGCGCTCGGCGATCATCTCGTTCCCGAGGCGGGTACGCAGGCCCTGCTCGACATCGATCGGGCCGATGATCGGCGAGTAGGCCTTGAACGGGTGGCTGGGATTCGCGAGCCAGTAGGAGTCGTTCGAGTTCTCGACGTAGTCGGTCCGGATCGTGTGCGGCTCCTCGCTGGCCGGCAGGATACCCCTGACCGGTGTGCCCCTGGCGTTAACCCAGTCGCAGCTTGTCTTCGACCCGTTGAGCGTGACGAGGCCGTCGACCACATAGATGAGCTCGGGCAGGCCTGACGGGACGCACTTCTTAATGAGTGCTGCCGTCACTCCCGGCGTGTTCCCGACGTCGCCGTACAGGACGTGCCCGGTCTTGTCGGCCGCGATCGTGTTGAAGGTCGGGATCGCCAGGTACTTCGACTCGACGCTGAGCAGGTCGCGCACCGAGGTAGCCCGCCCCATTTCGAAGTACTGATTCGCGGCCCGCATCTCGTCGTCGAGATTCGCATCGTGCACCGCGTAGGCCGTGGTCTTGCTCCACGTGTAGTTCGCGGCCGGGACGACGACGACCGTGCCGACACGGGTGCTGTAGAAGGTGTGCTGAATCGTGCCGCTGCCAGTGTTGACGCTCACCGTCTCGGTGTGCATCGGGATGGTCTTGCCATTGACCACGTAGCTGGTCGGGTCGCCCTTCGCCAGCTTGAGCTGCTCAAGCGTGAAGCGCATCGACGTCGAGACCGTATGCGTCCAGGCGAGGTCGGAGTTGAACCCGATGCCGACGAGCGGGAAGCCCATCAGCGTCCCGCCCTCCACGTCATACTGCCCCGGCACGTCCAGCTGCTCAGCGAAGAACCGCTCTGTCCCGTTCCACGGGAAGTGCGGGTTGGCCAGCACCATCCCGTCCCGGTGCCGGGTGTCCTTGCTGCCGATCCCGATCCCGTTCGAGCCGTCCGATGAGCTCCCGTTCTCGACGAGGCTGCGCAGCGACCGGAGGCTGGACCGGCTGGGCGTCGAGCTGGTGCTGGCCGAGCTGGTGCTGGCCGATGGGGGCGTCGCCGCATCCTCGTAGCTGATGAACTGCTGGCTCGAGGCCTCCGTCGCAATCTGGAACCCGCGGAGCCACATGTCCTCCAGCGTGATCGGCCTAACCCACGGCTGGCCGGCGCAGGCCGGATCCGTCAGGTCGCCCGAGGCGAGGTAGGCGTTGTAGCCGGCCACATAGCCCTCGTAGATCTGCAGCACCTGGGGCAGGGGACCGACGGGCGGCTTGGCCTTCAGCTGAGTCTTGAACTCGCCCGAGTCCTTGACCTGCTGCCAGAACAGGTCCGAGTCGAGATTCGTCGGATCGACACCCGCGGAGTAGTTGATGGCGAGGTTGTCCGGCCCGAAGTACTGCGACCGGTCGCCATTCACCGTCACGAAGTCCTGGGCGAGCGTGCAGAAGTTGTCTCCGGCGAACGCCCACGCCTCGCCGTAGCCGAGCGAGTAGAAGTTCGAGGCAGTGATGTGGGGGATGCCAGCGGAATCGGTAACGATCTTCACCTGGTCCGCTGCCAGGCTGGCGGTCCGCGCGGCGGCCGCGCCTCCCGCAGTGGAGACCGCCAGCGCTCCGATCAACGGCAGCGCGATTCCCGCGCAGAGGACAACCCGAAACTTCATGCCACCGCTCCCTCGTCAGCCGGCCCCGCCTGCTTGGCTTACGTTAGGGCGTCAGGGCGGACAATTCCAGGTAAACGCCGGCCGGCACACCGGCGCATCGCGCTGGCTAAAGCCCAGACAGGGAACGTGGCCGTCCGGCACCCGGCCAGCTCGCCGGCAGGCCGCCGGCCTACGGGATCACTACCACGGCCTGGCCATTCAGCCGGGTGAGCTCGACAACGGGGCCCGCGTAGGTTCCCGAGGCGAAGTCGAAGGCCGCGACAAGGTCCTCCGATACGCAGTAGAGGCGACCCGCCGGCCCGAAGCGCAGGCCCCGCGGCCGGCGGAACCGGGTTGCTGGCTCCGGTCTGAGCACGCGCACGAGCTGGCCGGTGACCGGGTTGTACTCGCGCACGCTCGTCACGGCGTCCGGAGCGCCGAACGGGTGCTCGCTGGCGACCACGATGTTCCCGTCCGGCGCGATCGTCAGGTCAAGCGGGCTGAGCTCAGGGTCGGTGACCAGGCGGGGTGTGACCAGAGTGCCCGCCTGGTCGAACACGAGGATGGTGTTATCACCCCCGCCGGACGGCGGCTCGCCGGAGGCGAGGTAGAGCCGGCCGTCGGGGCCGAAGGCGAACCCGCGCGGGAACGGGACAATGTCGTCGGGCAGATAGCGCTCCGCTGCCGCGTCAAGCTCGGCAGGCATCGCACCCACCGTGCGGCGCCCGCGCATGGTCACGTAGTAGCGGCCATCGGGCCCGAACGCAGCGCCGCCCGGGTCCAGCCCCGGTACCGGCCCTGAGTCGTACACGACGCTGCCGTCCTGATCGAGTGCCAGTACCCGGTCGTCGGAACTGTTCAGGTAGACGAGCTCGCCCGATAGGTCAACAGCCATACCGCGCGGATCGGTGACCCGCGGATCGCGGATGAAGGGTCCGAGCGGCTCGCCCTCGGCGGTGAAGGTCAGCAGCGCGCCGTAGCCGTCGCCGTTGGCGCCGCTGGCGCTCGTGACAAGAATGCGCATGCCGACTCACATTAGGCGCGACCCGCCGTTACCGGCAGGACCGGGGCCGGAACACCTCCTTGATCGCCCTGAGGGCAAGGAAGGTCAGCAGGAGCGCGGTCGTAAGCCGGGCTGCTGGTGATGCGGGAGCAGCGGCCGGCTCGCCCGGAACGGCTGGTTCAAGACGGGCGGCGCGCCGCAGGTCGGCGTCGGTTCCGGTCTCGGTCAGCAGGTGCCGTTGCTGCAGGGAGTAGAGCAGCAGGAACCCGGGCACGACGAGCAGCACCGCAAGGCCGGCGACCACGAGCTCTGCTATGAGCGTCGCGGTCGGCGCGCTGCCCGCGGCGAGCGTGAGGGAGTCGGGGAACAGGTAGGGGTACTGGGCCAGCCCCCAGCCGAACACGACAGTCGCCACCGCGATCGCGGCAGTCGCCCGCAGCACGACGGGGTGGTACCAGTGCACCCACAGCATGACCAGCACGGCGATGCCGGCCGCGATCGAGATTGCAACTAGCGGCAGTGAACGGCCGGTCAGGCCAGCGTAGACATGAGGTGCGCTGGCCGAGAGCTCGGCGAACGTGCCGCCAGCGAGCGCACCGGTCACCACTCCGGCCGCGGTGGCGCGCACCGCGAAGTAACGCGTCAGCTCGAAGTGCCTCCGCTGGCGCGCCTCTGCGACGAGGTAGATCGCACTGATGTAGGCGCAGGCGGCGACGAACAGGAAGCCGGTAAGCAGGGCCGTGGGCGAGGTCCATGCGGCCAGGGCGTTGCCGGTCGGGTGCACCGGCACCTGGCCGGTGACGACGGCGCCGACGGCGGTGCCCATGAAGAACGGCGTGATCAGCGAGGCGGCCGCGAACAGTGCGCCAGTGAGCTGCCGCATCCGCAGCCGCTCTGCGGTGTGCCGGAACGCGAACCCGACTCCGCGCAGGACGATGCCCAGCGCGGACAGGCTCAGCGGAACAAACAAGGCGGTCATGATGTCGGCGAACGCGGGCGGAAACGCGGTCCACAGCAGCACCAGGATGAAGACCAGCCAGACGTGGTTGGCCTCCCAGACGGGGGTGATGGACTCGTCGATCAGCTCCCGCGGGCGTGCGCCGCGCTCGGCGCCGCCCGCGACGAGGTCCCAGATCCCGCCGCCGAAGTCGGCCCCGCCGAACAGCGCGTACGCCGCGATGACCACGACCAGGATCGTGGCGACCGCGGTGGTGTCCGCCGATGGGCTCATCGAGCCCTGGGCCGGCCGGCGGTCGCCCCTGCGCCGCTCGGCGAGGGGCCGTACGGCACCTGCTCGGTCTCCTCGTCGGCCGGCGTCCCTCGCCGCCACCGCCGGGACATGATCATCGGGACGCCGATCGAGACCACCGTCAGGATCGCGTACAGGACGAGCATCATCCCCAGCGTGACGGTCACGCCGCCGGACGGCGTGACCGCGTTGCTGACCAGCAGGACCTTGTACACGATCCACGGCTGGCGGCCGACCTCGGTGACGACCCAGCCCGCCTCCATCGCGGCCACCGCCGCCACGCCGCTAAGAGCGCAGGGCACCAGGAACCACGGGGTCACCAGCAGCCGGCGGTGGAACCACCACCACCAGCCTTGCCACGCCGCCAGCGCGAGCAGGAAGAAGCCGATGCCCACCATCAGGTCGAAGCTGAGGTGAATGAGCGTGACGAGCGGCGGCCGCTGCGACGCCGGGACGCTATCCCAGCCGATGACCCTGGTGTGCGGCGAGAACCCGACGAGGATGGAGTCGAACGACGGGATGGCGGCACCGAAATAGACCTTGCCGTTGATGAAAATCCCGCCCAGCCACTCCGGGACGTTGCGCGAGGTCTTGGCGACATACTCCATCGCGGCGAACTTGACCGGCTGGTTGCTGGCGATGAACCGGGCAATGATGTCCCCCATGATGACCTGCAGGGGGGCCGCGATCCCGCCGATCGTGAACGGGATGGCGAAGCCCAGCCGGTGGTAGCGGTCACGGCGTCCGCGCAGCAGCCCGACCGCGTACACGCCGGCGATGAGGAAGCCAGCCACCATGTACGCGGCGAGAATCATGTGAGTGGTCTCGTACGGAGTGGCGGCGTTGAAGAACACCGACACCGGGTCGACCCTGGTGAGCTTGCCGTGGCTGAGCGTGAACCCGGCCGGGGAGTTCATCCACGAGTTCGCCGCGACGACGGACAAGGCGCCCAGTATCCCGAACACCACGATGGGCATACCGCTCCACCAGTGCGCCCACGGCGGCAGCCGCTGCCATCCGTACAGGTACACCCCGACGAAGATCGCCTCAAGGAAGAAGAAGATCCCCTCCATCGAGAACGGGAAGCCGATCGCGGCACCGAACCGGCCCATCAGTCCTGGCCACAGCAAGCCCATCTCATACGAGAGCACGGTCCCGGATACGGCGCCGACCGCCACCAGGACAGCCATGACCTTCGACCAGCGGCGCGCCAGCAGCATCGCCGCGGCGTCGCCGCGCTTGATGCCGATCCACTCCGCGGTCATGACGACGGCAGCGAACGCGATGCCGAAGCAGGCGAGAATGATGTGGAAGCCGAGCGACGAGCCCATCTGCGACCGGGCCGGAACCGCGTTCACGGCCGGGTTAACGGCAAGACTTGCGGCCAGCATGTGCGCCGCTTCCATCGAATAACCCCCGTCCGCCTCCGTCCGCATCGCGCCTGCACGCCGCCGCGCCTGCGCGTATCGCTACCGTACTCTGGGTACACCCGGGCCGATCGGAGCGCATTCCCGGAGGGACATCCGGCACGTGAGCATCAGGAACGTCGCAGCCGTTGCACTGGTCATCCTGCTCGGCCTGGTTATCGGCGTGCTCGGGATCGTGGTGTCCGCCCTGTATACCGTCGGGGTGCTGATTCTCTTCATCGGTGCCGTCGGCTTCGCCGTCGTGGCCGGCGAGTACCTCATCCGGTACTTCAGCCGGCGGCGACCGCCCGCCTGACTGGCACTCACCACGAGCGGGCAAGTCACTGTGACATGAACGTAGAAAGAACGCACAGCGGGCACGAGACGCGTTATGCGGCATCGGATAGCTCCGGCCTGAGGTACGTCGTAGCTTTCGACGCGGGCGAGGACAACGGCGGACCAGCTGTCTGGAAGATCCTTCTTCCTGGCCGGAACGGTAGCGAAGATCTGTACCGAGCCGAGCAGTTCCTATCGCCAGACGCCGAACAGCTTGCCGCGTGGCTGACGCCCGTTACCGGCGACGACGCTGCCGGTGAGCTTTCCGCCGCTGTCGACAGGGATCCGCCGCCCGCGGCTGGATGGCAGCACACCTCACCCGGATGAACGTTTCAGGATCACTGTCCGCATCAGGCCCTGGCGAAGCGGATCCGCAGCCCGGACTGGCGCAGCACCCGGACGAACCACATCGCGGACAGGCACGCGCCAGCGGCGATGCCGCCTACGGTCACGGCAGTGGTGAGCAGCAGAACGACGCTGGCGGGCTCGACCGCCATGGCCGCCGCGAGACCCGCGGCTGAGGCCGCGAATATGGTGGCCCACAGCCAGGTCGCGCCCTGAAAGAAGTGGTCAAGGCCAGGATGGCCGGAAGATGGCTGGCGCAGCCCGACCACCTCGGCGGCCAGCCGGGCCACCAGCGGCTCGCGAGTTCGCGCAGTCCGCGCGAACAAGATGCACATCGCCAGGTTGGCCAGCGGGAACTGAAGCAGGAACACGAGCGTGCTGCCGGTTGCGATCACCAGAGCCGTCTGGAGGGTGAGCACCAGCGCCGAGATCGCGAGCATGCCGGGCACGCCGGTCGTCGCCACCTTACGCACGCCGACGGTCACCCACACCACGACGGTCGCGGCCACCATCCCGGCCGCCTGTCCGCCGAGTGCCGCGCCGGCCAGATAACCCGCCACGGGCAGGCCCAGGGATTCGGCGAAGTTCCATCCCGCGGTGAGCGCGAGCCGCCAGGGACGGGGCAGTTCAAGATTGTCGCCCTCCGCGTCGCAGCCGCTCTCTTGCGCCGCTGCAGGCAGGACCGGTCGCGAACCCGGCAGCAAGCTCATATCTGGCACTCCTTATCTCCGCTGGCCCCGACCCGACCGGCACCCGATCGGGGCGGGGCCGCAGCATGTTTGTCCGGCGTGCTCGTAGCGGGGCGTGGCTTAGCTGCCCCCGCCAGAGTGGTCTTCCGGCCGCCCCGCCCGCAGCGCCGTCATCCGCTGCCAGAACTCATCTTCATCGATTTCGCCGCGAGCAAACCGTTCGGCAAGGATCTGCTCGGCCGCGACCGGGCCAGGGCCCGGCCACCCCGGCTGGCCGTAGGGGCCTGCTTCCTGCGGGTTCGTACCAGGCCGGGCCTGGAGGGTCCCGCAGATTCAGTGCACCGCGCGAAGCTGAGGGCCTGCCGCAAATGTGCGGCACGGGGGCTCAGCCTTTCCACCAGGCCGCAGTGACCGGCCGACCACCCAGCCGTCGATGTCCTCATTTACTCGCATTCCACCTCGGCGTCAGCCTGCCCGCTGTCTACCAGGTCGCCATCCGCCCCTGAGGGCAACGTTGTGCCGGCACGCCGGCGCTTCGCCGGATCATGCTGGCGGCTGGAAGGTATGCTCACCGCCCTCGGGCGCGCCAGCTACCATCGCAGCAAGCCACGAGGTGGTCAGTCGATCGAGGCAGGGTGTTGCCATGGCCTACCGATACTCGCGGGGCTGGCGCGGTGTCACGATCGCGGTCGTGCCACCGCTATCGCGCGCGATTGCCAGCCGCGACTGGCGCGGTATGGAGCACGTCCCGGGAACTGGCGGACTGGTCGTGGCAGCGAACCACATCTCGGAGGCGGATCCGCTCGCGCTCTGCTACTACCTCTGGGCTAGCGGCCACTATCCGGTGTTCCTTGCGAAGTCAGCCTTGTTCGGCCACGGGTTCGTGGCCAGGGTCGTACGAGGCACCGGACAGATTCCGGTTGACCGCGACGGCGGCGCGGCTGCAGCCCTGAAGCCGGCGGAGGATGCACTTGCCGCCGGCCAGTGCGTAGTCGTCTATCCCGAAGGCACATGTACCCGGGATCCAGATCTGTGGCCGATGACCGGGCAGACCGGCGCAGCGCGGCTGGCACTGGCTACCGGCGCCCCGGTGCTTCCGCTGGCGTCATGGGGAGCACACGAGCTGCTGCCTTATCGCAAGGGGGAGAAGGGCGGCCTGGCCGGAACTCTCAAGCCCGGCTTCCATCCGTTCCCCCGCAAGACGATGAAGGTCATCGCCGGCCAGCCGGTCGACCTCAGCAGCTATCGGGAGCAACCGCTGACCGCGGCCACGCTGCGGGCCGCAACAACGGACATCATGCACGCCATTGCTCTGCTCGTCGGCGAGCTACGCGGCGAGTCGCCGCCAGCTGAGCTGTATGACCATCACAAGGCGATCGAGCAGCGCCGGGCTGCCGCACCGCCGAGTTAGCAGGATGGATCCCTCTCGCGCGCTCCGGCAGATCGCCTTCCAGCTTGAGCGGGCCCGCGAGCCGACGTACCGGGTGCGAGCTTTCCGCCGGGCCGCGCAGGTGATCTCGGACCTGCCGCCCGGCGAGCTGGAGCAGCGGATCGGCGCGAGCACGCTGACAGAGCTCAGCGGGATCGGGCCCGCCACCGCCCAGGCTATCCAGGAGGCTGTGGCTGGCCAGCAGCCCGCCTATCTCAGCCGGCTGATGCAGGACGCGGTAACCGCTGAGCCGACCGGGCTGCGGGCCGCGCTGCGCGGCGACTGCCATTCACATTCGGACTGGTCAGACGGCGGCAGCCCGCCGCTGGAGATGGCCGAGGCTGCGCGCGACCTCGGCTACGAATGGCTCGCGCTGACCGACCACTCCCCGCGACTGACAGTGGCGAACGGACTCTCGCCGGAGCGCCTCGAACAGCAGCTGGCGCTGATCGGGCGGCTCAACGCCGAGCTTGCGCCGTTCCGCGTTCTGACTGGCATCGAGGTCGACATCCTCGACGACGGCGCCCTCGATCAGCGCGAAGACCTGCTCGCCGAGCTGGACATGGTGGTGGCGAGCGTGCATTCCAAGCTGCGGATGCCGGCCCCCGAGATGACCAGCCGCATGGTCCATGCGATCGCAAATCCGCACGTCGACGTCCTCGGCCACTGCACCGGCCGGATGATCATGGGTCGCGGCAGGCCAGAGTCGCAATTCGATGCGAACACCATTTTTGCGGCGTGCCGCGACCACGGTGTCGCGGTCGAGATCAACTGTCGTCCGGAGCGGCAGGACCCGCCCGACCGGCTGCTGGCGATGGCAGTCACGGCAGGCTGCCTGTTCGCCATCGACACCGACGCGCACGCGCCTGGTCAGCTCGACTGGGCCGGCAGCGGCTGCGAGCGTGCGGAGAGCTTCGGCATCACCGCGGACCGGGTCCTCAACACCAGAACATGGCGCGAGCTGGTCAGCTCCCGGTCACCCTGATTGAGTCAAAGACGGGTCGTGCGCCGGCGCTAGCTCTGACCGGCAGACTCGGCCGGACGGGCGCGGCGGCTGTCCGGTTCCCGGCCGGCGCAGACCGCCGGGTTGCTACGACGCTTCCGAGGTGAAGTCCCACCGGTCAGCGCCGGTGCGGGTGCACTTGGCGAGCTTGATCTTCCCCGAGACGTCGGCTATGCACCTGGCGTACTGAATCCAGGCGATAGTGCCGTTGGGATTGATCTCCCACTGCTCTCGGTCGTTGCCATTGCATTTCGCGAACGTGATTGCGGCCCCGTACTTCCCGCTGGCGGTCTGCAGACACAGGTTGTGCTCGACGAAGAACGCGCCGTCGAAGGCGATGCGCTCAGCGGCGCTCGTGTCGCACGAGGTAAGGCGGGCGGGCGTGCCTGCCGTTGCGCTATCGCCGGGATCGGTGAGGCACTTGCCGGACTTCACGTTCTTGTACCGGCCGTAGCTCGTCTCGGTCGTCGCGCCGCCGAAGCAGTGATTGGTGCGAGTGTTGAACAGCGGCTCGGTGCTCACCGGCAGATCGGCCGGCGGGTGCTCGATGAACGGCGTCAGCAGCGGCGAGCCGTCTGGCATGCCCTGGGTCAGCCCGTCCTCGCAGTTGATCACGTCAAACTCGTTGCCGCCCTTGCCGCCTATCCAGATGTCGACGTGGTGCAGGCGCGGTCCGCCGTCCGGGCCCTTGCCCGACCAGTCCTGGTCGCACTCCTGGCAGTCGTCGCCCATCCGCACGTACTTCTCGATCGTGGGGTAATAGAGAATCGTGCCCACCGGGAACTCGTGCTTGTCACTGGCGAACGTGATCGGGTCCTTGTACGTGCCGGTTCCGTGTGCGCAGCCGGAGTAAGCGGTGGCGCAGCCCGGCGGCGTGTTGTCGTACCAGCCGTAATAAGTCGCGTACACCTCGACTGATGTCGGCTGCTTGGCCGCTGCGGCACGCGGATGCGCAGCGGTGCGGCTCGCGCCGCTAGCGGTGCTCACCGCCACCAGGCCGATTGCGGAGAGTGCGGCAACAGCCGCCACGATCCAGGTGCGGGCAGACGATCTCATCCTGAAGCCTCCGAAGCTGGCGGTGCAGCGCACGATGGCGGACCGGAGAATGTTAGGTAGTTAGGAAACTTACCTAATTAGTATTTCCCTGCGCAAGAGGACATTTCCGGCAGTTTGAAACGGCAGCGCTCCCGGCTTCGCCCGCGGCGGCAGTTCCCGGTCGACTCCGGCGCGCCCGTAATCTGAGCCGGTGCGGCCGGCGGATGAGACTCGTAGCCCGCGACTACCAGAAGGTGATCGGTCCTGCTCGCCCGCTACGGCACCCGCGGCTCAGGCTGCTAGCGGCGGTACCGCCTCGACGGGCGACGGTCGATTGCCGCGACGATGATCGCCGCGAAAATCACGGAGAGCACGAACCCCAGCAGCAGGGCGTAGCGGTAGTGCAGGCCGATGGCGTACCGCGCCACCAGTCCGCCGAGGAACGAGCCAGCCAGGCCAACTAGCGCGGTCCGGAACAGGCCAATCGGGTTCGGCCCTGGCACGAGCAGACGCCCCAGGCCGCCGATAATCAGGCCCCCGATTGCCAGCCAGATCACCAATGCGAGCATGGCTCAAGTCTACGGCGCGGAGCGCGTGCTCAACCCCGTCGCGCGTGCTCAGCCGCGGCTGCACTCAGTGCGTCAGGTAACTCTGGCCGTTATCCGAGATCACGGCCGTCTCTGAGGCCGTGTCGCCGTTGGAGAAGTAATCCACGCAGTGATCGGTGCTGGTCGCGACTGACGTGCACACCACCGAGGTGACCTTGACTCCCGGCAGGTAGTACTGGCTACCCGGGTCGCTGATCCGCTTCTGCAGCTCAGTCTTAATGGACGCTGCCACCACTGACGGGGTGTTGAAATTCGCCGCGGATCCGGCCGTGCCGATGATGACGACGAGCAGGACGATGCCGAGCGCGTCGAGCACAGTGGCGACAATCGACCAGGTCCGTGCCTTGCGGGACGCGCTCAAGGCGGCCGGCTGGTTGCCCGCTTCCCATTGCACCCGAACCTGCCGCCCGTGATGCTGGGCTATCAGTGCGGACGGGAGGCCAAGGATCAGGTTGAAGAGCACGCCGCCGACAGCAGCGATGCGTGCCCAGATCAGATAAGTGGGCGGTGGCTGACCGAGCGGCAGGCCGTAGCCTGGCGTGCCGTAGCCGGACGCTCCGTAGTCAGGTGCACCGTAGCCGGGCGTCCCCGAGGCAGGAGCGACGGCCGGGGGCTGCTCGAAGCTGGACGGCGACCAGCCTTCGGCGGAGTCTGGTCCACTGGTCATGTGGGGTCCAATGATCGTCGGGGCTGATGCCAGCAGTGTCTGGCTAGCTGATCAGGCATCGTACGAGTAATTCGCCGGTCAAGACAGAGGCCATCACGATCGACCGCGCGTGCCCGCACGGTGCCGTCGTTGTCCTGCCCGGCGGTACGCAGCATTTTCACTGGGCAAAATCAGGTGAGTACGTCACCCAGGTGACGGCAATCGGGCCGCTTGGCCCCGAGTACGTGGACCCGAACGACGACCCGCGCCATTGAGAGGCGGCGACTAATGCGTTCCGACATCGTTCCAGGCAGCGTTTTCCCCGACTACGCGCTGCCCGACCAGACCGACACCGTTCGCAAGCTGAGCGAGATCCAGGGCAGCGACCCCCTGATTCTCACCCTGGCGCGCGGCAACTACTGCCCGAAGGAGCACCAGCAGCACCTCGAGCTGGCGGCCAACTACCCGAAGGTCGCGGTGGCGTATACCCAGATCGCTACCATCGCCACGGACGACCATCACACGCTGCAGGAGTTCCGCGCTTCGGTCGGCGCCCAGTGGCCGTTCCTGTCTGATACCGGCCGGATAGTGCAGAAGGACCTCGACATCCAGGAGTACACCGACCCTGAGCACGACCCGATGATCCCGCATACGCTCGTGCTCAAGCCGGGTCTGGTTGTTCACAGCATCTACAACGGGTACTGGTTCTGGGGCCGGCCGTCGTTCTACGACCTCTGGCGGGACCTACGCGCGGCCATGGCCGAGATCCGGCCGGACTGGGACCTGAGCGCGCCCGGGCTGCGCGAGGCGTGGGAGGCCGGCGACTACGCCAAGTTCCACGGCTGGGACCGCAGGGCGCCGAAGTCGATGCCTACCTCGTACATCAAGTGAGTGTCGCGTCGTGACTGATGCTTCTGGAACCGACGGGCAGCGCGATACATCAAGGTCCGCGCGGACGCCGGTGTGCGAGCTGCTCGGGATTGAGCAGCCGATCGTCCTGGCGCCGATAGCGCAGCTTCCCGCGCTGACCGCAGCGGTATCGAATGCGGGCGCACTCGGGACGATTTCGCTGACCTGGGCCGACGATGTCGCCGACGTGGTCCGGCAGACAGCCGCGCTGACCGCCAGGCCATTCGCCGGCAACATCGTTCTGGCCGAGGATCAGCACCGCCGCCTTGATGACGCTCTGGCCGCCGGCCTGCGGATCGTGTTGTTCTTCTGGGGAGATCCCGGCGACTACGTCGGGCGCGTGCACGACGCCGGCGGACTGGCAATCCATACGGTCGGCACGGCCGAAGAGGCGCGGCGGGCCGTTGCTGCCGGAGTGGACATCATCCTCGCGCAGGGCTGGGAAGCCGGCGGGCATGTGTGGAGTCGAGTTGCCACGCTGCCGCTGGTGCCCGCAGTCGTCGACGCGGTGGCGCCGGTGCCGGTGATTGCGGCCGGGGGCATCGGTGATGGTCGCGGAGTTGCCGCTGTCCTGGCGCTGGGTGCGCAGGCCGCGTGCGTCGGCACTCGTTTCCTCATGGCTGAGGAAATGACGATCCACGATGAGTACCGGCGCCGGCTGGAGGCCGCGGCGGAAACCGATGCGCTGCTCTACCCCAACCTGTATGAGGTCGGGTGGCCAGACGCTCCGCACCGCGCGCTCCGCAATTCGACGGCCCAGGCGTGGGAGGCGGCCGGCCGCCCTCCACTTGTGCAACGGCCAGGAGCTGGTGACGTGATCGCGCACTTCGCCTCCGGCGAGGCGATCCTCCGGTACGAGCCGGCGCCGCCGATGGTCGGGACGACCGGTGACATTGAGGCCCTCTCGATGTGGGCCGGACAGAGCGTTGCGCTCGCACGCCAGACGCAGTCGGCGGCGGAGATCGTGGCCGAGCTGACCTCCAGGTTGTGATGGATTTGCGGGAGACGGCCGGCCGCTCCCTCGTTCGTACCGCGGCCCTCCAGCTAACCCGCCGGCCGACCGGTCAAACATCGGGGCCGCGATAGTTTGCGGTCTCGCTGGTGTCGCGTGCCTGCCTGCGGGTAGCGCCACAACGATGACGTCTTCGTTCCGGGACCGAGCGGACGCCGGCCGTCAGCTGGCCGCGCGGCTCGCTGGCCTGCAGCTCCAGTCGCCGCTGGTCCTGGGCCTGCCACGGGGCGGCATTCCGATCGCCGCGGAGGTCGCGGCGGGACTGGCTGCCCCATTCGACGCGTTTGTCGCGCAGAAGATCGGCGCGCCGGGACACGAGGAACTCGGGGTGGGCGCGATAGCCGAAGGCCTGAGCGAACCGGTGATCTCGCCGGCCGCGGCCGACATCGGTCTCAGCCCTGCTGACGTCGCTGGCCTGGCCGGAATCGCTACGGATGAGGTAAGACGGCGGGTCGACCGCTATCGCGGCGATCGCCCTGTTCCCGCGGTGGCGGACCGGGACGTCGTGCTCGTCGATGACGGGCTCGCGACCGGCATCACCGCTGAGGCGGCGCTGCTGGCGCTGCGCGAGCGCGACCCCTCCCAGCTGATCCTTGCCGTGCCGGTCGGGCCGCCGCAGACGGTTGGTCGTCTTGAGCCGGCCGCAGATCAGGTCATCTGCCTGAAGATGCCACGGTTCTTCCAGGCAGTGGGGGAGTTCTACCGCGACTTCTCTGCGCTGAGCGACGACGAGGTGGTGCGGCAGCTGGCAACATCAATCCGTCTTTTACGCTATATCCCGGACGATCTTGGCGTGAGGCGGGTAGCGCGCGGCCCGGCGGGGTAGCCCGAGCCACGGGGGTCTCATGGACGAGCAGGGAAATCAGTACCAGCTGAACGTCTCGCGCATTTTCGGCGTGCGGCCGCCAGCGCTGTACCGTGCGTTCACCGATCCCGACGTGCTGGCCGGCTGGCTCCCGCCGCCAGGCTGGATGATGCCACGCGACCAGCAGGCAGTCGACGCCAGGCCGGGCGGCCAGGTGAGCTACACCTTCGTCGATGAGGACGACCCAGCCCGGCGGATGACGACATCGGCCGTCTTCCGGGATGTCGAGACTGACGGCCCGGTTGCCTGGACCGAGGAGGGCGGGGTCGACCCGTTCACGAGCCGAAGCCAGAGCCTCTCGGTTGAGCTGGAGCAGCGCCCGGCCGGCCACACGCTGCTCGAGCTGCGCGAAGGGCCGATGACGTGGGACGAGGAGATAGCCGCACGCGAGCGGTGGAACGGTGCTTTCAGCCGGCTCGATACCGTGCTGGAGCATCCGGAGGACGTCGCCTGACGTCGCCGGCCGCCGTGCTGCCTGGTCCGCCAGGTGCTAACCGTCACGTAGCCGAGGAACGCGAGGCCAGCGACGAGGAAGCAGTTCGCGATCAGCGTCACGAGACCATGCGATCCGTAGTCGCCGCCCCCGCCCGAGTGCGGCGTCCACCACATCGGCGCCAGCGCGAAGAGCAGGTACCCGCACCCCGCCGCGATCCGGCTGCCCCGGCCGCCGCGGCAGAGCATGACGAGCGCCGGCAGGACCCAGACCCAGTGATGGGTCCACGAGATCGGCGACACCATCAGGCCGGCGATCCCGGTCACCGCGGCGGCTCCCAGCCAGTCGCCTCGGCGGGCCAGCACTGCAGCGACCACGAGCCCGATTCCGCCGATGACGACGGGAACGAGGTCGTACCACACTCCGACATGGCTAGCTCCGCCGAGTATCCGGACCTCCGCGGCGTACGGGGACTGGTTGCTGATGTAAGCGGCGCTGACTCGGGCCGTGTCGTAGAACACGTGGCGCCAGTACAGCAGCGAGGCTGCAGGATCCACGATGAAGCCGATCAGCGAGCAGCACGCGAACGTGACGGCTGCGGTGGCGGCATCCTTCGTCCGCCTGGTAAGCAACAGCAGGACGATAAAGATGCCGGGCGTGAGCTTGATCGCCGTCGCGATGCCGATGCCAATCCCGCAATGGCGGCCGCGTGCCGCGCGCCAGATGTCGGCCAGCACCAGCGCGAGCAGGAACAGGTTGACCTGACCGAGGTACAGCGTGTGATAGATCGGCTCCAGCAGCAGGCCGCCTGCCACCATGGCGAGCACTAGCGCGACGTTCGGCCGGTATCCGGCAAGCCGCACCGTCAGTACGCATGCCCACGCGAACGCGGCGACGGAAGCCAGCTCCCACACCGTCCCGACCACGACTGACGGGAGGGCTGCGAGCGGAGTGAAGAGGGCCGCGGCGAATGGCGGGTAGGTGAACCAGTTGGCGTGCGACTGGGCGAGATACAGCCGCACGCCCTCGGTGACGGCCCGGCCGCCCCAGAGGTAGACCTGCAGGTCGAGTGGCCGGTACACGAGCGCGAAGCCGGCGACGACGGCGAGCTGCAGTGCGACTGTGACGCAGATCAGCCGCCTGCCTCGCCCGGTGTCCAGCCATTCGGCGGCCCGCGTGGCGAGTGACGAGGCAGCCGCGGTCGTGCTGGTCCCGGCGGCGGTGGCACTGGTCCCGGCGCTGGCACTCTCTCCGACCGGATCGAGTTCGATCTCGTTCGCGCATGGAGGGGCGGTCGTCGTTGTCACTGTCTCAGCTAACACTGAGCGGGGCTGTCCGGCCTATCAGGAATATCCCTCATGCATCCCTCAGGCATCCCGGACATCACCGTTCTGCGTGAAGGCCACACGCAGCTCAGGCGAATGGCGCAAACCGGGCTTCCAGCCGCCTGCTCGGCGCCGCACCCTCATGCTGACCTGGGAGGTTCCAGGAGCACACCGGGCGTGATGATCATCTCGGGTTTGGCGCGCCTTTCTGCAGGGCACTATTACATTCGGTTATCGGCTCTAAACGCACAGTAATGGTGCGTTGCCATAACGACACTGGCACTTCCCCGCGGGTGCGCAGCGTACGTAGGAGCCGGAACCAAAGGCCACCGCTACCGGCACAACCGGACCATGCCTGTGCCGTCGCGTGCTCGTGCCGCCCGACCGGGCGCCATTCCAGGCGTTCCGGACCGAGCGGCGCGGACTGTCGGCTGCGCCTCGTCGCCAGCCCGGCGCTGTCTGCCGGGCTGGCGGAGCGTGATGGTCACGCGGCTTGACGCTAGGAGGATTAATGCGGATCGGCCTGATAGCGCCGCCCTGGGTACCAGTTCCGCCACCTGCCTACGGGGGCACCGAGGTCGTTATCGACAACCTGGCCAGGGGCCTGCAGGAGCTCGGGCACGAGGTCCGGCTCTTCACCGTGAGTGAGTCGACGTGCCCGGTTCAGACCGATTACATCTACCCGATGGCGATCGGGCCGATGGGCGCGACAGTCCCTGAGATGGCGCATGTCCTGGCGGCCTACGAGTCACTCGCCGACATGGACATCATTCACGACCACACCTCGCTCGGCGCGCTGCTCGCCGGTCTTAACGGCCTGCGTCATCCGCCTGTCGTGCACACGCACCACGGCCCGGTCAACGGTGAGACGCAGCCGATCGTGAACGAGATCTCCAAGCACGCTGCCCTGATCGCGATCTCGCACTCCCAGGCGCGCGCCATCCATACGTTCGGCGGGGCCAACATCGTCGGGGTCATCCACCATGGGATCGACCTCAACCTCTACAGGGCTGGCCCCGGCGGCGGTGGCTACCTGATGTTCATCGGCCGCATGTCGCCGGACAAGGGCGTGCACAACGCGGTCAGGGTCGCGAAGAAGGCCGGCCAGCGTCTCATCCTGTCCACCAAGATGCGGGAGAGGAACGAGATCGAGTACTTCAAGGCGGAAGTCGAGCCGCTGCTCGACCCGGACGAGGAGACGCCGTCAGAACTCACGGTCGAGCGCAGAATCGAGCTGCTGCGCGGGGCGGACGCCGTGCTCAACCCGATCAACTGGCAAGAGCCGTTCGGCCTGGTGATGGCGGAGGCGCTGGCCTGCGCCACGCCGGTGCTCGCGTTTCCGAACGGGGCCGCTCCGGAGATCATAGATCCAGGCAGGACCGGGTACCTCTGCCCTGACGAAGGGGAGATGATCAGCGCACTTGACCGGGTGGCCGAGCTCGATCGCGCCCAGTGCCGCGCGGCCGCGGAGGCGCGGTTCTCGCTGCAGCGGATGGCGCGCGATCACGACCGGCTCTACCGCCGGATCCTTGATCGGGAGTCGAGCTTCGTGCGCAGGATTCCGGCGGCCGGGCGGCCGCTTGTCAGCGCCCAGCCGGCCAGCGCGTAGCCAGCAACCGCACAGCCAGGCAGCAGCCCTCTGGCCGGAGGAAGCCAGATGACAGAGGCATGGTCGTCTGCGCAGTTCCCGCAGGGCCAGGGGGCTTGCAGCCCGGTCACGCTGATCGAGGGATCCACCTTCTGCATCAGCGAGCCGGGCGGCGATATCGTGCCAGACCGGTCCCAGGGGCTGTTTGTCCGCGACACCCGGATGGTCTCGCGCTGGGAGCTCACGATCGACGGGATCGAGCCGCAGCCGCTCTCCGCAGAACAGAGCGAGCCCTACGCGGCGGCCTTCCTCGGGCGCATGCCGCCCCGGGCTGGAACGGCTGACAGCTCGCTGCTGGTCATCCGGCGGCGCTACATAGGCGATGGCATGCGCGAGGACATCACCCTTCGCAACACGGCGGCTAAGGCGAAGCGGTTCCGGGTGGTGCTGACCGCCGAAGCCGACTTTGCCGACCTGTTTGAAGTTAAGGGCCGGTCCAGGTCGCGAGCCGTGGCCACCACGGCGATGGAGGACTCCGGCCTGGTCATCACCAGCGGCCGCCGGGAGCACCGCCAGGAGCTGCGGATTATCGGTGACCAGAGCCCGGAGGTGACCGACGAGTCGCTCGCCTGGCGGCTGACTGTGGATGGCCAGTCTGAGCGGACGGTGACTATCGAGGCCGTCCCGGTGAACGACGGCGTGGCCATGAAGCTGCGGCACCCGCGCGGGCACTCGGTCGAGCAAACCCGGCCAGCCAAGCGGATGCGCAAGTGGCGGCAGCGCGGGCCGCAGGTTCGCACCCCGGACGTCAACCTTGAAAACGTGCTCAGCCGGAGCGTGGAGGACCTCGGCGCGCTGCGCATCTTCGACCCGGAGCATCCGCGCTGGCCGGTCATGGCCGCCGGAGCACCCTGGTTCATGGCCCTCTTCGGCCGGGACTCGCTGATGACCGCCTGGATGCTGCTGCCGTGGGATCCCGGGCTGACGGTCGGCACGCTGCGGACGCTGGCCGCCTGGCAGGGCAGCGAGGTCGACGCCGCATCGGAAGAGGAGCCGGGCAAGATCCTGCACGAAGTACGATTCGGCCCGGCCGCGTCGTTCGCGCTCGGCGGCCGGAGCGCGTACTACGGCAGCATCGACGCCACGCCGCTGTTCGTCATGCTGCTAGCGGAACTGCAGATCTGGGGCGGCAAGGAGAACGTTATCGATGCCATGCTGCCGCATGCCGACCGGGCGCTCGAGTGGATGGAGAATTACGGCGACGCCGACGGCGACGGGTTTGTCGAGTACCGCCGCAAGACCAGTCACGGTCTGGTCAATCAGGGCTGGAAGGACTCCTGGGACGGCATCAACTTCGCTGACGGCACCATCGCCGAGCCGCCGATCGCGCTGGCCGAGGTCCAGGCGTACGTCTACGCCGCCTACCGGGGCAGGGCCCAGCTCGCCCGCAATGCCGGCGACGCGCGCACCGCGACTATCTGGCGGAAGAAGGCCAAGCAGCTCAAGCGCGACTTCAACGAGACATTCTGGCTGCCCGACCGTGGCTGGTACGCGATGGGGCTGGACGCGGACAAGCGGCCGATCGACTCGCTGACCTCGAACATGGGGCACTGCCTGTGGACCGGGATCGTCGACAAGGACAAGGCCCCGGCCGTGGTCAGGAACCTGATGTCGCCGGAGATGTTCAGCGGCTGGGGGATCCGCACGCTGGCCAGCACGATGACGGCGTACAACCCGATGAGCTATCACAACGGCTCGGTCTGGCCGCACGACAATGCCATCTGCGCGGCCGGCCTTATGCGCTACGGCTACGTGGAGCATGCGAAGCGGATCACCGAGGCCATCATCGACGCGTCCGCCGCTTTCGGCTACCGGCTGCCAGAGCTGTTCTGCGGCTTCAGCCGGGAGGAGTTCGGCATCCCGGTGCCGTACCCGACGTCGTGCTCGCCACAGGCCTGGGCGGCCGCGACGCCGATGCTGCTGCTGCACAGTCTGCTGCGGTTCACCCCGGAAGTCAGCAGCGGCCACCTCTGGTGCTCGCCGGAGGTGCCGGAGCGCTACCTGCCGCTGCGCGTGAGCGGCCTGCGCGTTGCGAAGTCCAGGCTCGCGGTCGAGATCGGTGACGGCCGCTGGCAGATCACCGGACTGGAGCCGGTCAGCATCGAGGTTATCCCGACCCCTCGGCCTGCTCGCTCCGGCTGACGCCGTAGCCAGGAATCTTCTCCGCCAGGGGGGCATGGATGCCGAGGTAGTGCTCGTCAAAAGCAGCGGGATCGGCGGGCTGCGTGTACAGGACTACCAGCCTGACTGTCATGCGGGGACGTTAGGGCCGCCGAGCCCGGAGGTCCAGACCACCACCTTTGTCCGGTCGCCGCGGAACAGGTCACGTGCGTACTCCAGCGGCTCGCCGGACTGGGCGTACGCGGTCCGCTCCACCAGCATCAGCGGAGCGCCCTCATCGACCTCGAGCGCCTCGGCTTCACGCACTCCGGCGACCACCGGTTCCAGGGACTCCCTGGCCCGGTACGGGCGCTTGCCGTACCGGTCGGCGAGCAGGTCGTAGAGCGAGCCGTCGAGCCGGCAGTCCAGCAGACCGGGGAACAGCCCGGCAGGGAACTGCGAGTGCTCGATGACGATCGGCGCGCCGTCGGCGAGCCTGATTCTGCGCACGTCGTAAACGGGCTCGCCGTCAGCCAGTTCAAGCGCTGCCGCAGCAACCGGACTTGCCGGGATCCGCGTCGCCGCAAGTACCCGCGCGCCGGCGACCTTGCCGTGCCGGCGAAGCTGTTCCGAGAGCCCGGCCAGCGTGGTCAGGTCCTGCTCCAGCTTGGGCTCGGCGACGAACGTGCCACCGCCGCGCCCGACCGCCCTGATGACCAGTCCGCGCTGGGCCAGTTCGCTGAGTGCCTGCCGGAGGGTCATCCGGCTCACGCCAAGCCACGCGGCGAGGTCGTGCTCGGTAGGAAGCCGGTCGCCCGGATTCAGCCGCCCGGCGGCGATCGCATCAGCTAGCCAGTCCTCGATCTGCGCGTGCGCAGTCGCGCCGGGCCCTCTGACGATCGTCGGCGGCTTGACCCGGGGGGACGACCGCGCGGAACCGACCGTGGGACTGACGGCGGCGCCCGCCGAGTCGGCGACTGTGGCCGCATCAGCTCCCGGCAGCTGCCGTCGCTGCATGCCTGTGCCCGCTCCTCCAGATACTCGCCCGCCAGATAGCTGTCCCTAAAATAACGGATGGCGCGCCGCCCTCCCCGCGTCAGCAGGGTCCGGTAGTCCCTGCCTCTTCGATCGGCGCGCCACCCGGCTCCATCTGCCCTGGTCTAGGCAGCTCCGCT
>Ga0335074_10002838_pt1 | contig 23623 bp, 15 predicted proteins | sample Lox_Sample_23_FD_206715 | JGI IMG/M metagenome (GOLD analysis project Ga0335074, IMG submission 206715) | Soil microbial communities from Loxahatchee National Wildlife Refuge, Florida, United States - Lox_Sample_2.3 | ecosystem: Environmental > Terrestrial > Soil > Wetlands | place: USA...
CGTGTCGCTCGTGAAGGTCGCGACGACGGCGGCACAGAAGAAGCTCTTCTTTAAGCTGCGTCGTCTCAAGCGGCAACACGGATTGCAGGACGAATGTGATCTGCCGCCAGAGCTCGTCGATGAGGTCGCCCGCAGCCTGGACGTGCCGGAGCAGGACGTCGTGCATATGAACCGACGACTATGGGCATCGGATCACAGCCTGAATGCCTCCATGCAGACCGGCTCTGACGGCGAGTGGCAGGACTGGCTGATAGACGAAGCCGACGATCAGGAGACGGCTCTCGCTGAACGCGAAATCCTGAGCACTCGTGCAGCTTTGCTGCGTCGCGCGATCCACGTGCTCGACGCGCGTGAGCTGCAGATCGTGACGGAGCGGTGGTGTCGCGATAAGCGAGCGACGCTGGACGTGCTGGCCCAGCGCCACGGAGTATCACGTGAGCGCGTGCGGCAGATTGAGGTGCGCGCTCTCGATAAGCTTCGGGCTGCGATGAACGAGAATCCTGGCGCACAGACTACGCTCCGGCGTGCCGCCTGACTGCCTGATCGTTAAGCCGCTTCAGAGCAGTTTGCGATGCAGGCAGTCCCGGCGGGGTGCGTCCGTGCAGGCGGTTCCGAGGGCACCAAGGATATCAGTGAGGCTCGAGCTCCCCTGGCGGGTCTTCCAGAAACTGGAATTTGTCCTTCCCCTCCGCCGTCACGTATTTCTTCAGCTTCCAGGTGTCGTTCAGACGAACCCACAGCTCGGGTTTCTTAGCTGGGTCGAGCTTCATGGTCCCGCCATCGACGGTTTCAAAGCCATAGACGCCGGCGTAGTAGCCGGGCGAGTTGGAGGCGTCGTACAGGCTCAGCAGGCCGCCCTTGCCCTCGCGCTGGGAATAGTTGACCGCCCATTCGACCATCACGACTCCGCTCCCCTCGGCCCCCTTGTGAGCCGACAGGTCCTCGATCTTGACCGAGTCATCCTTGACGCTCAGGCGCATCAACGCGGCCGGACCGCTGGCCAGCTTGTAGACAACCTTGACGCCGGGCTGACCGTAGACGTCCGCTTCGTTGATGCGCCTCTGGATGTCGTCATTCCATGCCCGCTGTTCGTCATCTTTCTTACCCTTGGCTTTCCAGCTTTTCAGGTCTTCCATGTAGGCCTCAGCATACGTTGCGAACTCTTGGTCCGTTACCACGTAGACCGGTGGCTTGTTCACCCAGCGCATTGGCTATTCTCCTCTATCGACTCACGTGCATCGCGATCACAGGTATCGTTCTGATCGATCTCGTAATCCGGAGGGGCGTCGTACATCAGACAAGTCGAAGCGTGCGCCAGACGGGCAACCGCTGCGACACGATCTTGCCCAGAATTTCGGCCAGCCGGGACGCTTGGTCGCCGTCCCTGCCATCTGTCAGCTCGGCGGCCCAGCGCCTCGGCTCCGGCTCTCCCTGGCAAGCACGGAGGCGCCCATAGACGAGCAGATCGAGCGCCTGACATGGGACACCATTTCCGAGCTCCGCGCTGGCGAACGCCATCCCGCGATCGAGTGCGCCACACTGCGAGATGGAGCGCACTGCAAGGTCGTTGAACGTTGCGCTCCGTTGTGCGTCCTGGTCATGATCCAAAACCACCGGCAACGCCTGCTCAGTCCCCACAAGCATGCCGGCCAGCTCTGCCGGGTTGTTGCGGTTGCCTTCGATATCAGGCAGTGCGAGCAACTCGGCAATCGATCGTGGCCGATCCGTTAGTGCGGCCACGATCGGGGCATGAAACGCCTGGCCAAAACTGGCGTGCCCGGCCGGCAAATCCATTTCGAACGCAAACGAGTCGGGGCTGACCAGCGGCGCCAGCACCACATCGCCCAATGCGGCGTCTCGGGCGGCCCGATCGAGCCGACGGACACCACGCACGAACACGTCGTGGCGGAAGCCACGCGACACAGCCATGTCCTTAACCAGCTCGCGCATCACCGGGTCATCGAAGCGGTCCTGAATCGCGCGCTGCTCCTCTGTCAGCATCAACTCGCGGAAATTCTCCAGCAGCTGGGCCGTGCCCACCCATTCCAACTTGGCGTCTACAAAATCGGCGACCACATCGGCATGGAAGCTTGGGCTCCAGTATTCGTTCATGTACTCATGAGCCAGATAGCCGCCAGGCAGGTGCTGTCTGTGGTCCAGCATGGCGGCGACGAGGGGGCTGCGGCGCAGGTGCTCCGCGCCCGCCACGCGTAATGCTTGCGCGACCTCCAGTCCCTCCTGAACCTGACGGTCGCTGCGCGACGCCAGGCGCAGCCCTGCCTCTCGCACCAGTCTTTGCAGAGCTAGCGCCTCCTGCCAGCCCGGCAGTGCGTTGTAGCTGACATGCACGATGCCGCCCGGCCGCACTTTCGCCCGCAGCAGCCGAACGATGCCGCGTCGCACCACCGGCGGCACCCAGGTCCAGACGCCGTGCAGGCTGACTACATCAGCCTCGGGGATGCCGGCAGCTTGCGGATCCTCGGCAAGGGTCGCCAGGTCGGCCTCGATGAAGCGTACGTTGGTGGTTCCTGACGCGGCCGCCAGAGCACGCGCGGACGCCACATGGGCCGGGTTGAAATCGATCGCAACGACTTGCCAGAGCGGATTGCTCGCCGCCAGAACCAATGCCCCGTAACCCTGCCCACAGCCAAGCTCCAAATAGCTAAGCGGCGCGTCGCGAGACATGTCGGGCGGTTCGACGCCGGTGAGCAAACAGGCGAGCGCCAGATGGCGCGGCGATTGCTGCCGGTAATAGCCGGACGTGTAGCCGATATCGGTGACGTAGCCGCCGCCCCACCCACTCATGGCGCGAGCACCTCGGCGGCGCCCTCCTGCTCGACGAGCTCGGCCTCGAACAGCGCCTCGGACCCGTCATGCCTCGGCAGGCCCCCAGGTGGGGGCGGCATCCAGGTGTTCCAACCCACTCGCGGTGGCGGATCGTTGCCGGCCTCCAGCAGTAGGGCTGGGATCGCCTCGGCGGCAAGAATCGGATTGACGGCGAACGCGGTTTCGAAGCCAAGGAACGCACGCACCAGCGATACCAGACGTCGCAGCCGGGGCTTTCCCGGGAGCAGGGCCTCGAAATCGAGGCGATTAAGCGGGCCCACGCGCAATACGATCCGTGCCTGAACGTCCCACGCGCGAACCCCGGTGACGGCATCGACGCTGAGCCGGTTGCACTGTCCCGGCACGCGGCCGACCGGCAAGCCGGTCAACTGATCCTGACCCAGCGTCAGCCAGGCGCCAGCAAACTGTTCAACTTCGACGGGGCGACCGAGCCAGTCCGACACCACCGCCGCCAGCCGATCGGCCGAGCGCGGACGGGTGCTGAACAACCCGGCGTAATGCAGCAGGGGATCCGCACCGACCAGCAACCGTGAGATAAGATGCGGTGTGCCATACCCAGTGAGCGACAGCAGCACGCTAGACACCGGATCGGGTGCTGCGGGCGTTTCGTGCGCCGCCACCTCCAGCGTCCGATGAAGCCGGTATTTAGTGCCGGCTCGCGCAAACAGCGCAGTGACGGATTGCGACAGCATGTCGAGGAAGTCGTGCAAAGCGTGCGACCGATCGCGCAGGCTCGCGCTCAGAACCTCGTTGTACAGCCCGGGCAGCACGCCGGACGGACCAACGAGCCCCATTACGGTGCTCTCGATGCTCGCCGGCCGCCCAGGCTGAGCTGGCTCCGCCGACAGGACGTCGGCGGGCGGAAAGGAGCGGCCGGGCGCACTGCGGAAGCGCATCGGGTTGGCCGCATCCGATGCCCCCGCAGCATGCAACAGCACGCGCACTGCCGCATCGAATTGGAACCGTCGTGGTTGCGCGAGCAGTCGCCCCAGCAGGGATATGCGTGTGCTCAAAGCAGCACCCGTGCTCCGGCGCGCGGTGGCCAACTCGCGACCCGCCCCGGACGGCCGCGCAGAACGACATTGGTGCGGACGAAAGAATTGACGGTGGCGTGCAGTGCCAGAAAGCGATCCAGAACAGCGGCGAGAATGTAAAGCCCCGATGTCTGCCACGCCTGCTGGTCGAACTCGAGCGTGACATCGAGCCCGCGGCAGAACGCGCCAAGACGGGAGCCCGGAACCCGGGCGGCACCCGGTGCTGCCGCGACGCCCACGAGTGCCGAGATGGCAGCGCGCGTTTCGGGCAGGTCGCGCAGATCATAGAGACGCAAGATCTCGCGCAGTGCCGCAGCCCCATCGTCATCGCCCACCACCGACAAATGACTGAGCGACAGATGCGAAACCAGGCGCCAGAAGCCCTTTTCCCTAAGTGGCGTGCGCAGCGTCCGGGTCGGCGCGGTCAGGCAGGTCACTTCTGCGACGGCGGACGATGCTTCTGCCAGCCGCAGTGCGGGATGGCCGCCACCGAATGGCAATTCCGCCGGCAGATCGCGGTTCAGGCACAATGCATCGAGCGACAGCACGGCATCGGCAGGTGCTTGCACATCGAAAGCGGGATCGTACGGGGTTAAATACATCTCGGTACCCGGAAGCGTACCGCTATCGCGCCGCACAGTCTGGTAAAAGCCGGCCGATTCACTCACCTCGCGGTCCCGTTCGGTCAGGCGGTAGAACGGCCGCCACGGTCGATGCGAGCCGTCAGGCCGCGTCTCGCGCACCTGCTCGATGCTCCAGACTTCCAACGCCGATGGGCGACGGACGTCCGGAACGATCCGGTACTCGATCTCCGTGTGGGTCAGCGCGATCGCCTCGCAGGCCTGCGGGAACAGGTTGATGAGGGGGCTGCATCCGAGCGCCAGAGCATCCCGGTCGATTGCCCGCTCAAGCTCCGGAATGGTTCGGTTGAGATAGACAAAGATGTCCATCCGGTTACCGGTGGCAAGCAGCGTCTTCGCATCGAGGCTGGTGAAGTCCAGAAACAGGAACTTTTCGGGGAAGGCAAAATATTCCGTGAGCAGGCGGAAGCCGGAAAAGCTCCGTGCTGGCCAGGGCAGCAGCGCTTCACTCGGCAGGAAACCGACCGGCTCGATGGTGTCGGGGCGCAGAATGACCGGCTCCGGATCCTCCGGGCCATCAGCCAGTGCAACAGAAATCGTATTGGCGCAAAGAAGCTCATAGAGCCGCGAGGCGAGGTTGGCCGAACCGCGCAGAAATACGCGCACGCTGTCAACGCCGAGCTGACTGAATGTCACCTCCGGCCGAACGCAGGCCAGCGAGATTCGCAGCACCGCCGCCGCGCCTGTCGCCTGCGGGTTTTGGGGCGCTCCCAGCGGTAACCCGGCCAGGCGAACATTCTCGATGTCGATGGGCCAGAGCGTAACCGGGTAAGCTGTCCGGAAGCGGCAGCTTTCGCCGCGCACCGGCTCGGAGTCGAGATCCACCCCTGACGGCATGCGGAACGGCACCAGCAGGTCAGGCTGGCAGGTGAACTTCGCAATAGCACAGGACGGCACCGGCGCGAGGTAGTGCGGATACAGCACCCCGAGCAGCGCGCTGGTGAGCTCTGGGAACTCGTCGTCAAGCCGGTGGTGGACGCGCGCCGCGAGGAATGCGACGCCCTCCAGCAGCCGCTCGACATGCGCGTCATCGACGGCGTTGGCGGACAGTCGGAGCCGACCGGCGATTTTTGGATGTGCGTCGGCGAACTCGGCCGCAAGCCGGCGAATTGCGACCAACTCGCGGTCATAGTAGGGTAGCAGGACGTCAGACATCGCTGGCCACCCTGACGGTCACCTCGGAGGTCGTCGTCTCCAGCACGGTATCGAAGGCAATCGGTTCCGGGGCCGGTTCGACACGCAGCATTGCCTCGATTTGCAGACGTAACGTCGCCGAAAGCTTGTCCGAATTTTCCAGCAGGCTCACGCGCACGCCGGAGAAACGCGGCTCAAAAGCCCGGATCGTTGCCTCGATCTCTGCCCGCAACAATTCACGCGAGCTGGGGTCGTGAATCGCTCCAGAGGTGAAATCAGGAATGCCGAACCCGACAGGCGACATCTCCAGCTCCCTGCAAAAGGTCGGCCAGGACCGCCAACGGCGGCGGGCGTTCAGCAACGCTTCAAGATCACGCCGCACGGAGCGACGCAGAATTCGCGTGGCCTCGCCCGCCGTCAGCGCTGCCTCGGTCGCATGATCCGGCGCATCATCGAGCAGCCGGTCCAACAGCGGCAGCTTGACGCGAAAATTCTCGCTGCGACCGCTCACGCGGCGAAGCTCAACGTCGTCAGGCCCATGATGTCATAGGCCTCGTCCCCGGCGAGGAAAGTGCGCAACCCCACACCGCGGACAAGACTTTCGGCCCCGCTGCCATCCTGCTCCCGCCACTCCGTGGCACGGCCCAGGCGGAACGTGTCCGCCAGATCAGGATCATCGTTTGCGTAAAGGGCCGGGAGGTACACTGTCCCGTCCGGACCCTCGAGCACTGAGACATTGGCTCGTCGCCAGGCGAGGTCGCGCGGGCGCCGGGGTACTACCAATTCGATGCTGGCGACACGTTCCGTAGGTATCCAGTAGTATTTTCCGGTAGTGGTGAGGATCTCGAAGACGCCAGAACATAAATCGTCGACATCACGCCAGTCATCGAACGGTGCGTCTCCGAGCTTGCCCTGCACGCGTGGCCGCAGCCGCTCCGCCTCGGCGGAGCAGCGCGCTGCCTCTGCATGATCGCCAGCACGTTGTGCTACACGAGCGGCCAGCAACGCCCGAAGCGCCGGCGTCGGCTCACCCAAAAACTCTGGCATCCTTCCGGTGCTGTCGAGCTGCCGCCGGGCGGTCTCCGCGCGCAATAGTTGCCGGAATTCGGCGACCGTCACCGCGACCTCCGGTTGGATCCGAGGTGCGGCATCGAGAACCGTGTCGGCACGATCGAGATTGCCAACCAAGAGCAGCAGCTCAGCCAGCAGCAGCCGGGCGCCAAGGTCATTGGGCATGGCACGCAACTTTGTCGAACACGCGTCGATCGCCGGGCTGAGTTTGCCGTCGCGGAACAGCGCCCCCGCCACGTCCTGGTTGTCGGATGACCGCGCTTCCAGCATCTTACGTTGCTCCCCTAATGCCGGCCGGCGGAGGCGAGCTCGGTAACCAAGCGGAACGTGGCCGACACATCGTCCAACTGGAACGAAGGCTGCAGCAGGATCGTGCAGCCGAACACGCCCGGTCTGCCGGGACGCTCGGCCACCGTGACCTGACCCGACGCCAGCGGATAGCGCGCACGTGAATCCGCACCACCGCGCACATTCGCATTGACATAGTTCGATAGCCACGCCTGCAGGCGGTGCTGAATCTCGCTTGCGGTGCGGAATGAGCCGACCGCCTCGCGCCCCAGCATCTTCAGATAATGGGCGAAGCGTGACACCGTCAGCATCGAGTTGACCTGCGTGGAGAGACGCGCGTTGGCCGCCGCGGCGGCCGCCGTCTGGCCAATGAAGCGTGCCGCGATTTGCAGGCTTTGCACCGAGGAGAAGATGGCCTCCTCGGTGAACGGCAGTGCCGTAAGTGGCATGATCCCTGCGTCGGACAACGCCCGTTCCTGTGCGTCGGTCATTACAACATCGAGCGACGGGCGTATCCAGACACGATCGCGATCGGTGCGGAATGTCTCGACCGGCAGGTCGGCGACAACGCCGCCGCCCAGGCGGTCGGTTTCAGAGCCACGAACGTCCGCGGGCCAGGCATGATTGGCGAAGGCTCTGGCGACCACGGCGGCGAATGCATACCCAGCGCTCATCCAGACCCGCGCCCTGCGATCCGGTGCATATTCGGCATAGCGGAAACCATCCGCGCGGGCCGGGTCGTCTCGCCATGGCGGCCTTGCCAGCACGCGCGGCAAGGTCAGTGCCATGAAACGCATTTCCTCGCGCGAGGACAGGCTGCGCCACCGCGCATATTCGGGGCCGCGAAACGGCGCCGCCAGATCCGAGACGTGCGTCAGATCGGCAAACTCATCCACTCCCAGCAGTGCCGGCGATGCGGCCACCACGGTTGGACTGAACGCCGCGGCGGCGACGCTTGCCAACGCCGCCAGCGCGGAGATGTCGTCGGTCGGCGCGGCATCACGCGGGTCGCGGGCGGCTGGCCGGTGACGCACCTCGCAGTCGATCACCAGCAAGCCATAGGGTTCGCCGCCCGGCGAGCCGAACTCGTCTTCATAGACCTTGCGGAACAGTTGGCTTTGATCGAATTCGACGGCACGTTCCAGGTCGCGGCAGAGCTCGTGCCAGCCAAGATTGAGCAGTTTGACCTTGACCCGCCCGACCGGATCGAGGCCTCGAACCAACCAGGCCACCCCGCGCCAGGCTCCCTCAAGCCGACGCAAACGGTCGTGATGCAGGATCGCGTCGAGTTGCGTCCCGATCAACGAGTCAATGGCAACAATGTCGCGGTCAAGCGCGCCTCGCAACGCTTGCCGAGAACGGATCAGGTTCCGGGTGCCCTGGGGGCCGAACCAATCCTCCAACGCCTCTCCGCCGCCGAGTGATGGGAAACTCGCCACCCTGTGCGCTGAATCGGAATGGTGGGCTCCGAAATAGAGTCCATTCAGAACTTTCTCGCGCAGTGCCGGGCGGAACGTCGTATCGTCCATGATATGCTCGACTTCCGCCGCTTCAAGCGACCAGCCTATGCACCGGGATTCCTCAGGTTTTCTTCGGAATGCGCGCCACCAGGCGGAGGCTGGTGGTCAGCTCCTCCATCTGCAGCCACGGACGGAGATAGGCGATGGCGTTATAGGAGCCGGGTCGGCCCGGAATCTCCTTGACCTCCACTCGCGCTTCGCGCAACGGATAGCGCGCCTTGTTCTCCTGGCCGGCGTTCTCGTTGCTGTTGACGTAATTGGTTATCCACCGATTCAGCCATTTTTCCACATCCTCCGCCTCCATGAAGCTGCCAATCTTGTCGCGGGCGAGCACCTTCAAGTAGTGGGCGAAACGGCTGCTGGCCATCATGTAAGGCAGACGCGCTGAGATCGCGGCGTTCGCCGTTGCCTCGGGTCGGTCGTATTTCTTGGGCTTCTGGGTCGTCTGGGCACCGAAGAACACCGCGTAGTCAGTGTTCTTATAGTGGCAAAGCGGGAGGAAGCCCTGGTTCGAGAGCTCGAACTCACGACGGTCGGTGATGCCTATCTCGGTCGGGCATTTCGCGTCCAGATCGCCGTCATCGGAGGTAAACACATGAGTCGGCAGGTTCTCGACCTTGCCGCCACCTTCGGCACCCCGGATCGCGACACAAAAACCATTTTTCGCGAACGAGTCGGTCAGCCGTTCGGCCATCAGATAGGCCGCGTTCATCCAACAGTAGTGGCTATGCTCCATCGGGCGAGCGGCGCCGGTCTCGTCCGTTACTCCTTCCTCGAAGCCGAACTCGTCGATTGGCCTGGTCGCCGCTCCGAATGGTTCTCTCGCCAGAACCCTCGGCATCACCAGCGATACGAACCGCGAGTCTTCGCTGTCGCGGAAACTCCGCCATTTTATATACTCCTGAGTCTCAAAGATCTTCGCCAGATCACGCGGCCGCGACAGGTCGGTCCAGTCCCGGAAGCCGAACATGCTGGCTCCAGCGGCCGAGATGAAGGGCGCGAACGCCGCGGCAGCAACATTGGACATCAGCCGTAGGGTATCGACGTCGTCGGGGTGGGTCGTCCATTCGTAATCGCCGACCAGCGCCCCGTACGGCTCGCCGCCCGGGGTGCCAAATTCGTTCTCATAGATCTTCTTAAAGAGCTGACTCTGGTCGAATTCCACAGCCCGCGTCAGGTCACGATTGATGTCGCGCTTCGATGCATTCAGGACCCTGATCTTCAGGTCGGTACCAGTTTCACTGTTCATAATGAGATGGTGTAACCCACGCCAACTCCCCTCGAGTTGCAGAAAGCGCGGATGATGCATGATCTCGTTGAGCTGGACAGATAACTTGTGATCAATGGCGGAAATCGCTCGATCAAAGGTCCGGGTCAGGTTCTTGTCGAAGGTGACCGTACCCGACAGCGCCTGCTCGACGAGCGCGCGCACCAGGTCTTGGGCCCTGTCCGGCTCGGTCTGCCTGGTCGCGGCAACGACCTGCTCGAGCAGATTGACACTCGGCTCGGCCGCAGCCGCCGCACTGGTATCCTCTCGTGCCGTCTCCGTGCCCGACATCGCTCAGCTCCCTGGCTTTTCCAGCCCAAGCTGGCCGGACAACGTCGTGAGTTCACTCTCGTTTTTCAGCACCTGCTCGAGCAGGGATTCGAGCTCCTCGGATCGATCCACCTTGCTCATCAGGTCACGCAGCTTGTTGCGTGTTTCGAGAAGGGCCTTTAGCGCCGGTACTTGCTCGGCCACCCGTGCAGGCTCAAAGTCGTCCATCCCGTTGAATTTCAATGCAACCGCCATCTCGCCGCCGTCATCAGACAGCGTGTTGTTAACCCTGAGATTCAGCCCTGGCGTCATTCTGGTCATCACTTCATCGAAATTGTCGCGGTCGACCTGGATGAACTTGCGATCGCTCAGCGGTCGAAGCGGCTGCGTTGGATCGCCGGAGAAGTCACCGAGCACACCGACAATGAACGGCAGTTCTCGCAGGACCTCCGCTCCTTCAGTCTCGACTTCATAGGTGATGTGCACACGCGGCTTGCGCACGCGCTTGAGTTTATCATGAATGCTTGCGCTCATAGATATGATCTCCATCCGGCTCACACAACGTGATGCCGGCAATACGCGTCCTCACCATCAGAGAGATGCACAACTAATTTCGCGTCGTCTGGAAAAGTCGGGAGGTCCCCGTCACGCATAACGCCTGAAATACCGTACAACTTCCCGTGATCAGTGCTGCTGTTGTGTGAGTTGCGGATCTAATATGCAGAAAATCAGTTGCCTGCGGATCTGATTCCAAGCGTGTTCAGGATCGCAGATCGCAAGGCCGGATCTGCCACAATCTCCTCCAGCAACGCTGGCCAGGGCAGCCGGGCCCGCCTTACCACCTCCTGCAAAGTGTAGGCGAGCGGGGAGTGCGGCTCCGTGTGGCGAAAGAAACTTGCGATCTCCTCGAGCAGGCGAAGAGCGTCTTCGCGTGTCGTGAGACGAAGCGGCACTTCTACGGCTGCGTCGATGCTCGCGGCAGCAGATCCCGGTTGCGGCTCCGTTCTGGTGGGAACGTCGACGACCGCCTCGGCCGGGTCGGGAGGCGCAAATCGCGACGCGATATCGATAATCTGCGACAGCAGATCGCGGACCCGGCTGGTCGGGGGGCTGCTCGGTCCGGCGCGCTGATCGAGGCGTGCAGCGAGCGTGTCCCACGCTGCGAGCGCGTCGGCCGTATTGGCACGGATTTCGCGGAAGTGCGCCTGGCCCGCCGCCTGCGCCTCGCGCTCCACATCGGCAAGTACCAGAGCGCCGGCATCCAGCCGTTGCTTGCGCCGTCCCGCATCGCCGATTCCCGCAACTTCAACCGCCTGCTCATACTGCCAAAACGCAAGCATTGCGCCGTTCGGCCGAGGGAACAGCGGCAGCTTTCGCAGCGGCTGGATAAGCGTTCCGTCCGCCCCCTCCCCGTTCAGGCCCGCGATTGGTGCCACACGCGTCTCCAATCCCTGCTCATCCGGCAATGGAAAGACGTCCTCCCAGTACAGATCGACGAGGTCGCCGAGTAGGGCGAACCCGAGACGCAGCCCGGGCAAGCCGTCGGAGCGCAGCAGCGCTTCGGTGAACCATGCGGCAAGCTCGAGGTCCTTGGCTTTCGCGGCGATCGCTTCGGCCGCCAGGGTTCGCACGATCCGCCATTGCGCCGGGATCGCCGCGTCCAGCGCGGCATCGGCGTCGGCGGCTCGCTCCGCCGCCCTCGCCTCAGCGCGTGCGTCACGCAACTGATAATAAACCGACTGTGGAGAAAAGTCCTGACGCAGATCGATGCCCGCGGCCTGCTCCCCTGCAATCGGCGACAACAACGACTGCAAATCAAATTCTTCTGACAATGTGGGCATCGCCATGATTCCTTGATGGTGGCTCTAGACATATCTGTAGCCAGGGCGATCTAACAAGAATGGATGGCGTGCGAGGTCGCTGCCACCACCTGTGTGCCCTGGAAGGCTGAAGTCGCGTGGCGTCGATCGATCTCAAGTCCCTCGTCGGGCATCTGAACGCCACCTGCCGTGGTGCGCTCGAGGCCGCCGCCGGGCTGACGCTGTCGCGCAGCCACTACGATATCGAGATCGAGCATTGGCTCGTTAAGTTGGCCGATGCCGCCGACAATGACGTGGCCGCCATCCTCCGCCATTACAACGTCGATGCCGGGCGGCTGCTCGCTGACCTGAACCGTTCGCTGGATCGGTTGCAGACCGGCAATGCGCGCGCACCCGCGATGTCGCCCGACGTCGTCGACGCGATGAAGCAGGCCTGGTTGTTCGCCTCGGTCGAACAGAGCCGCGGCCAGATACGATCCGGTGATCTCTTGTGGGCGCTGCTTGCCGACGAAAAACTGGCAATTCGACTGCGTGCCGCCACCAGTCAGGCTCTTGCTATTCCACCGGACACGCTTCGTCGTGACTTCGCAATCGTCACGGCGGACAGCGTGGAGGCAAGCACCGCCACCCTGGCAGCTCCGGGGACTCTGCCGACCGGCGACGATACTGCGGGCTCGCAGCGGCCGAGTGGGGAAGCTTCAGCGACGATCAATCAGTACACGACAGATCTCACCGCCCGCGCCCGAGCCGGCGCGATCGATCCGATTCTCGGACGCGATATCGAGATACGTCAGGTAATCGACATCCTGACGCGTCGTCGGCAGAATAATCCGATCCTCACTGGCGAGGCGGGTGTCGGGAAAACCGCCGTTGTCGAGGGGTTCGCCTTGCGGATCGCTTCGAGCGACGTGCCGCCGGCGCTGCGCGATGTCGTCATCCGGACGCTCGATCTTGGGCTGCTGCAGGCAGGGGCCGGTATCAGGGGAGAGTTCGAGAACCGGCTTAAAGCGGTGATCGAAGGGGTGAAAGCCAGCGCGCGGCCGATCATCCTGTTCATCGACGAGGCGCACACTTTGGTCGGCGCGGGCGGATCGGGCGGGCAGAACGACGCGGCCAACCTGCTGAAGCCGGTACTGGCGCGCGGCGAACTGCGTACCATCGCCGCCACGACATGGGCGGAATACAAGCGATACTTCGAGAAGGACGCGGCGCTATCCCGGCGCTTTCAGGTCGTGAAGATTGATGAGCCCGACGAGGCGACGGCGATCGCCATGGTTCGTGGCTTAGTTGGCACCCTGGAGAAGCATCACGGGACACGCATCCTTGACGATGCTGTACGAGAGGCTGTACGGCTGTCTGCGCGCTATATTCCAAGTCGACAACTGCCTGATAAGGCGGTGTCGCTGATCGACACTGCCTGCGCGCGGGTAGCAATGAGCCAGACCGTGGTCCCGCCTCCAATCGAGGGCCGCACACGACGGATTGGCTTGATCGATACAGAGATCGGAATTCTCGACCGCGAAATAGCGACCGGCGCAGACCACGCGGTGTGCCGCTCAGAGCTGGTGGCCGAGCGCGAGCGGATGGAGCACGAGCGCGCGGCGTTAGTCCAGCAATGGGAGAGCGAGCAGCCACTCGTCGCCGCCATTGCCGAAACCCGTGCGGCATTGGAAAGCGCCGAGAATGCCCAGAAGCGGCCGCGGCTGCGGGAGCAGCTTGGTGAACTTGATCGTCAACTGCACGAGTTGCAGGGCGAGGTGCCGCTGATCTTTCCGGTGGTTGATGGACAGGCGGTTGCGGAGGTCGTCGAGAACTGGACCGGCATCCCTGCCGGCAGGATGCAATCCGATGAGATACGCACGATCCTGAACCTTAAGGAGGTGATGGAACGCCGTGTCGTCGGACAGCCGCACGCCCTGGAAGCGGTGGCCCAGGCAATTCGTACATCTCGGGCGAAGCTCACCGATCCACGCAAGCCGATCGGTGTCTTCTTGATGGTCGGAACCTCCGGCGTCGGCAAGACCGAGACGGCGCTGGCGCTAGCCGAGCTGCTGTACGGCGGCGAGCAGACGATGACGATCATTAACATGAGCGAGTTCAAGGAAGAACATAAGGTCAGCTTGTTGATGGGCAGCCCGCCCGGCTATGTCGGTTACGGTGAAGGTGGAATCTTGACCGAAGCGGTGCGGCGCCGCCCGTACTCCGTCATCCTGCTCGATGAGATGGAGAAGGCGCACCCGGGCGTGCAGGACGTGTTCTTCCAGGTGTTCGACAAGGGCCGCATGACCGACGGTGAAGGTCGTGATGTGGACTTCAAGAACACCGTCATCATCATGACGTCGAATACCGGCAGCGACCTCATCGCCTCCCTGTTTGCCGATCCGGATACGGCCCCGGACGCCGCTGGTCTGGCCGAGGCGCTGCGGCCGGAACTGGTGAAGTATTTCCGACCGGCCTTCCTGGGCCGGGTGACAGTCATTCCCTACCTGCCGTTGTCCGACCTGGTGATTCGGCAGGTCGTCGAGCTGCAATTGCATCGTATTGGGCTGCGCCTTCACGATGCTTACCGTACGGAGTTCAGCTACCAGCCAGCACTGGTGGATGCGATTGCCGCCCGTTGCACCGAGAGCGCATCCGGAGCCCGCAATATCGAGCACATTCTGTCGAGAAGTTTGCTGCCCGAGCTCTCGGCGCAACTGCTGGCGCGCCTCGCGGACGGAAGGCCAATCGGGCATGTGTCGGCTGATATAGATGCCGCAGGTTCGTTCCAATACCACATCAACTAACTTCGAGGACTCTCAAGGAGAGCTGTCATGGCAATCTACATGAAATACGGTAGCGTGAATGGCGATGTCACGACCACCGGCTACACACAATGGATCGAGCTCGACTCCATGGAGATGGGTGTCGGTCGCGCCATTGGATCGGCCGAGCGTGGCGCCGAAAACCGCGAAGCGAGCGAGCCAAGCATCAGCGAGATCGTTGTGCAAAAGCGGATGGATGTTTCCTCGACCGGCCTGATACAGGACGCATGGGGTGGCGAGCTGAACAACACCGTCACCATCAAGCTGACGACTACCACCAAGAATGGGGTTATCGACTTCCTGGAATACGACTTGGAAAATTGCGGGCTTAGCAGCTACTCCGTTATGAGCAAGGGGGATATGCCAGTCGAGAGCCTCTCGCTCAACTTCACCAAGATTACTCACCGCTTCAAGGGCCTGGATCCGACCACGCAGGGAAACCCAGCCTCGGCGAGCTACGACCTGACCCAGATGAAGGGCAGCTAAAGACCAGCCCGCGGCGCAGGTTCTGTCAGTTTTCGGGCCGGCAAAGTATTCCTGGACGACGGTCGCGGCCAAGGGAATCACGCCGGCTTCGAGATCCCAAGGACAGCGACCAGCCAGACACCCTAGGCTTGGCGCGAGGCCTGACAGAATCCGGACGCCACCCCCGCCGGTTTGTCACGAAAGGAGACGTCCACCCATGGCGAAGCTGCCTGGCACGCCAGCCTCGACCGGCCTGATCCATATGCCGCTGATCCCGGCTCCCGGAAGGGTCGAGTACGTACAGATCGGCGGTTTCGGACCTTGTTCACGGCGGCAGGCACTTGAAGCAGCGAAGATTGCAGGTCTGGTCGGACATTCGCGACCTGGGAAGGTTTGGGTGCAGCGGCCGAAAAAGGACGACGACTGTGGCGAGTTTCTCCTTAGAGCTATCCAGAGGTTGAAATCAGACAATATCCGCTTCGGCGAAATCTTCAAGGAGAGTGACGCCAAAGCAGGGTTCGGCATCTACTACATGTACTATGATAAAGTCGTGATGGAGCATACAAGCGATCCGGAAAGCAAGGTAATAGTTGATGGCACGCTAGGATTCTACCCGCATGTTCACATTGAAGTCGTGGATTATGCTGATATTGCCAATTCGGAAGTGCAAATGTCTGACCGCATCAAGAAGATCAATAACTTTAAGATCTACGACGACACTGGGTACTCTCCCAGCGCGGTTCGGCTCACCAGGCTTGGGGTCCAGGATCCTTCAGCCGGCGACCTGGACAAACCCAAATTCAACCATCACATCTATTACTATCCCGAATACTGACAATAGGAAGCGCCTCGATTAGGGCCTGCGCCACAGGCAGGATTTCTGGCTGGTGACGTGGTGGTGCGTGAGGACCTCGCCCTTTCCGAGAGGGTGGGCTGACGGGACCTGGGTTGCAGTTTCGGCCGTGACGGGTGACTGCGTTTCACGACTCTCGGATAATCGTCAGTTCCGCCGCCGCGAGTGCGGCAGGCAATTCAACAAGCGCGGTGCCGGCCAGCTGAACCGGACGCAGTAGGTCAGCGGCGGTGTCATCGTGCTCGCGGTGCTCTGGCGCCTACGCCACAGCCACACGGCAAAACGGGACTTGGGTGGCCAGGGAGCTTTGTCATCACCCTCCGGCGCATTCCCGCGACCGACGACGGCGGAATCATCGCAGTGACGGGCACTGGAAGCCGTGCAGCAGTCCGGGCGAGAAGGGGCTGGTGACCGACCCGGCCTCGATCGCGAAAGCGGCGCGCCGATCGCCCTCATCGAAGCTGAGTACGTACTGGTTGGACGATCCGTTCCGCCGCAAGCTGCCTTGATCGAACAGTCGCAACATCGCCCAGGGCCCGGACGCCTGAAGCGTGCCGCCGGCCGCAGCGGGCGCGAAGGTGAGACTGGCCTGGTTGGTACCACCGGCTCCCGGCCAGGTGATCTGCGTTGCACTCGCCGGACCATGAGCGTAACCGATGGTAGTGCTGCCGAGAGTCAACGTGACCTGCTGGGAGCCATCATCCAGGAATTGCGGGGTGATGATGAAGAGCGCCTGCGGCATCGTGCCGCCAGCGCCGAAGAACGCATCGCGGATCGCCGCGGCGCGTTCGAATTCCGCAAGGCCCGCCGAGGAAATCGGCGGCGAAACGCCGTCTACCGATCTGGCTTGCCAAGGTTGGTGCGTGGTGTCGACGTAAGGCCGCAGTCGAGTGTTGAAGAAACCGTCCAGCAGTCCGCCGGGCGCGAACAAGCGCGCGAAATCCTCGAGCGGGGTGTCGTCTGTGGCATCAGAACTGAATGGATAGTGCCCGTCGACCGCCCGCTCGCAGAGCTGGCGGGGACCGCTACTCGCGTCATAGGCGGCGACGATCTCCTGGCGCGCACCGCCGGCACGCAAAGCTGTGGCATCGCCAGCGATAGCGGCCAGCCAACGTCCGACCGGCTCCGGCAGCGTCGACGCTTCGGCTCGCAGCAACTGCGCCGGATCGCTCGTGGTGGGCGGTGTTGGCTCCGCGCCGGGCGTCGCCGCGGCCATCTGCCCGAGTTGCTGCTGCACTTGATTGAGCAAACCCAGCACCGTCTCGATGGGTGCCGACGCGCCGCCCGCTACCACCGCCCGCAGGCCGCTAAAATGGTCATCGACTGCCTGGCCGGGCAAGGCCGTGGCGGCGGAGTTTGACGGAAGGCCAAGCACATTCCTCAGTTGCGCCTCGGTGCTTTGGGCACGCTTCGACGATGCGGCATTCCCCGACGTGGTCGTGTCTGCCGCCGGCGAGCGGGGCGATGGCGGCGGGACCGTCAACGTCAACTCCTCCGCCACGCCGTCAAGCAGGGAGCGCATGGGCGAGGCCGGCGATCCGACGATAAACAGATCCTGCGATGCCTGCGTGAGGCTATGGAACCCGGCCACGTTCAGGTCACCGAGCATGGTTTCCCATTGATGCTCATAATCGATCTCGTACGCCGCGATGACCTGGTTCTCCAGCACGTTGATCTGTGGGCTGTCTGGCGCGATGGTTTCGGACTCTCCGAGTACCCAGCTTTCATCGGCGACATCCCGGGAAACACTACCCAGCGCCGGCAGCAGCATCCGGTAGAAGCCCTCACGTGTGTAGAAACCGGGAATGCCGTCGTGGAGCGATTTCCCAGAGGCACGGACGAACAGACGCTCTCCCGCGGGCCCCAGCACTTGCGCCGGTGACCAGGAAGGTACGCTCTGTGTTGCCTGTCCGGGCTGGTCAGCCTGCGCCATCGCCATTGCTTTAATCCGCGAGTAAACGCGCTGCGCCGGCGGTACCCGGCTGAAAGTGGCCCTCGCAGCCGCAACCAGGGCACCATCCAGTTGCATCGCCGGCAAAGGTTCGCCAAGCAAGGCGTCGAGATGACGTTCCAGGTCCTCGCGCAGCGGTTGCCGGGCCGGTCCTGGATAGGTCTGCTGCCAATCCAGCCGCATCCAGGACCGCACCAGGTCTGGATCGAGCGGGCCCGCGCTACCCAGCATGAGGTAAACCTGCGTCGCCTCAAAGAGAAAGTCCGGACGATCGAGGTTGCCGCGCATCTGTGCTTCCAGGCGCCAGATCAGCTGCGGTAGCATGATGTTGTGCAAAGCGTTGCGATAAACGGAAGCCGTGGCAGCAGCGAGTTTGCGTCGCTGTGACAGTCCGACCCCGTCAAGTATCCCAGCTCCGTCTGCGCCGATCTGACTCTGCTGCGTGAGGGCCCTTGCCTGATCGAGCAGCGGCACGACGCGCAGCAAATCGCCATCTGTCACCGGATCGAGCGGCAGGGCGGCCGCCGAACGGTCATATGCATCGAGCGCCTGCGCCGTCCGGTCGATCGCCACCTGGTTGGCGGCGCGAGCACGCAGCATCTCGCCGCCCACGATAAGCACCACAAGGACAACCACAGCGTAGCCGGTGCCGCGCAGCAGCCAGCGCCGACGCAGCGCCCGCGGATCGCGCGAGACCAGCATTGCCTCGCCGAACACGACCTCGCGCAGCAGCCGGCTGAGAAAATAGCTGCGTCCCTGCACCGGCTTCAGACTCGGCGCTCGGCGCTGATCAATGCCGAAGCTACGCGCCAACAAGCCGGTCAGCCGGTCGATCGGCGTTCCCTCCTGCGTGCCGGACGAAAAGTAAACCCCGCGCAGGAATGGCGCCGGGTCCAAACGCGAGCCGCTGAACGCTTCGTCCAAAAATTCCTTAATCGGTTGCTGCAGGCTGGCGAACTGCACGGGGAAGCCGGCCAGCAAGGCCCGGCGATCGGGGCTGCGCTCGGCCTGGAGACGATTGAGCAACCGGGTGTTGAGCCGTTCCACAAGCAACTTGAACTCCTCGGCGAAGGCGGCCAGCGATACCGCCGCCGATGGGGGGCTGGTATTCGATTTCCAACCGGCGAATATGGTGTTCCAGAGCCGGCGCAGCTTTGAACCCGATTTCTGGACAGGGCCCGACTGTCCTGCAGTGAACGTGGTGCCCCAAACCTGGCTGCGCGTTTCGTTGTCCAGGTCATCGAAAAACTCGGTAAACCCGGCGAGCTGATCGGCCTTGGTCAGCATCGCGTACACTGGCACGTGCAGATGCAGCCGTGTCTCGATCTCCTTCACGCGACGGCGGATCGCATGCGCGTGGGCCATCCGTTCATCGCGGGATGCTGCTGCTACATCGGTCAGCGACAATGCTACGATCACGCCATTCAGCGGCTCTCGGGGCCGGGTACGCCGGAGCAGATCGAGGAACCCCTCCCAGCCTGCACGATCCACTATCGCGTCGGAATCTTGAGTCGTGTAACGCCCGGCGGTGTCGATGAGCACCGCGCTGTCGGTGAACCACCAGTCACAAAGGCGGGTCCCACCCACACCGGCCACCGCACCCTGTCCCAGCTCCTCGGCAAGCGGGAAGTTTAGACCCGAGTTCACGAGCGCCGTGGTTTTACCGGCGCCGGGTGGACCGACGATCACATACCAGGGTTGTTCGTAGAGGTACCCGCGCGACCCGCTGGCACGGCGCAGGAGGCCGAGTGCCCGGGTCAGCTTCTCCCGCTGAGCCGCCACCTCTTCGGCGGCGGCATCGACTTTCGGATCGGCACCGCCCGCCACGACGCCTTCGGCAAGCGTTTTCTCGCGCCTACGGCGCCGCCGATCGGCCCAGAGATTGGGGCCAGCCCAGAGCAGCAGCAGGACGAGCACGACCGCCACTCGAGCAAGCGGGCTGCTAAGCGGAGGCCACAGAGGGCCGTAGTTCCACAGCGTGAACGCCAGCAGGATGACGCCGACGAAGCCGAAGCCCCAGCGTCCGAGCACCATCGGCAGAATATAGCCTATGTTGGTCATATCTTAGCCGCTCCGTTGCAGCAGGACGACTTCGATGCGTCGATTTTGGGCACGCCCGTCCGGCGTATCATTGGAAGCAACAGGATCGGCATCTGCGCGTCCCTCCGCAGACACGCGGGAGGCATCGCCCAACGACGCAGCGATCACGCTGCGCGCCGCTTCGGCACGCGCGGCAGAGAGCTGGAAGTTCGACGGAAACTGCACCGTGTGAATCGGCTGGTTGTCGGTGTAGCCGAGCACGGTGACATGTCCTTGCTGGCGCTTGAGGGCCTGGCCAACCAGCTTGAGCAGCGGCAGGGCCTCGGGCTTGAGCGTGGCGCTGCCGGAGTCGAAAAGGCCGAGATTGCGAATGCGGATGATCGGCGAGGACGGGGTGCCGACGATCGCTACCAGCCCCTGATCCACCTGCGGCTTGAGGAATGTACGTAGCTCATCCTGCGCGGTCGGAATTACCGGCGGCGGCTCGACGGGAGGCACTACCTGGGCGGCACGCTCAATCGCCGGCATATGGGCGAGAGGCGCGGATAGCGTCCTCTCGTAGAGCAGGTCAGAACTGGCGTTCACCGCCGTCGAGAGCCAGAGGTAGAGGCCGCCGAGCACAGCCAACCCGGCAGCAGCAGCGACCCAAACCGGCAACACTGCCCGACGCGGGCGATAGGCGGCGTCCACGCTTTTCCAGTGCGGCGAAAGCGCCGGGTCTGAAGCCCGGCGCTGGCGCATGATCAAAGCGTACAGCTCTTCACGCAACCGATCGAGCTCACCAGGACCGCGCCGCGAGAGCCGGTATCGACCCATGAGCCCGAGCGACAAACACAAATACATCAGCTCGAGCACGGCAAGATATGCGCCTGGATGCTGACGCAACTGCTTGAGCAGGTCGAAGAACCGCTCGCCGCTGCGGACCTCATGATGGAAGGTCGAGACCAGCGATTGCGCGACCCAGGCGCCGTGACTGCCCCAGGGCGAGTTGAGCACCACGTCGTCCAGGCTTGCGCACAGCGTGTAATGTGCCGGACGCAGCTGCTCGAGCGGCACGCCCGCCGCACGCGCTCGCTGTTCGAACTCACGCATTGCCTGGATCGCCCGTGACCGCAGCTCCCCTGGGTCCGGCTCGCTCGACAGGTTGCGGAGGCTTGCGAGCAAGGCCAGCAGTGGGCCGGCTGCCTTGGTCAACGGCGACAGACCAGTCGGGATCCTGTCCATTCCCTCGGAAACGGCCGCACCATCGGAGATCGCGGTCGGCTGCGTGGGCGCACCGGGCTGCGTGGGTTCCGACGCGGGAAACGCCCGCCTGCCGCCGGGCACTGGACGGATGACGGTGCGATCATTGATATCCGGCTCGGAGAATGGATTGTCGCTGTTCATTCTCCACTCCTTGGGCCGTACTCCGCGTTACTCATGATGGCGGAGAGGGTTCGGTCCGCTTTTCACGGGTGTGCCGCGCCACTCGAGCCGTTCGACCAGCGGACATACCTCGGCTGTTGGGAACACGTCGCAGGATGAAGCCGACTTCCGAATAATCGGTTTCACGCGCACGAGTACGGTGCTTCTGGGGGTAGAAAAAGTGCCGGACAACTCATTGCGAGCCTCGATAATCCTTTCGCCCGTCGCCACCGGTCACAGCGCCTTGCCGCCAAACAGCAACCAAGGGATGCGGCTGTTCGGCAGACCTACTGATGCCGAGAGATGCGAAACGCCACGCGGGGCAGCGTTGATCCCAGCAACCTACCCCTCTCCTACCTGTTAGCTCGCATCGGAAAGTCCTTTTTCCAGCACTACTCAACCTCTTTTTTCGCTGCGGACCAACCGTGTTCGCCCTCAGGGATTGTGAAGTCGTAGATCGCGACGATATTTGGATTACATGTGTCGTGTCGCCGCGTGGGCGCGCGCCGGAAGCAAGCGAGGTAGGCTGCGCGCCGGTCGCCTTAGAGGCAGATCGGTGGCGCCGATAGGAACTGAATGGTCGCCGTCATGAGCGCTTACTCCCGGAGCAATGCCTTCATGTCGATGACGAGCCCCCTGGGTCAGGACGTCTTGATCCCTGTCACGTTCCGCGCCGAAGAATCGATAAGCAGTCCATTCTCTTTCTCGATCGAGATGGTGTCAGAATTGGAGCGCATCGACCCGAACAGTCTGCTGGCCATGACAGTCTGCGTGATTCTGCGGCGTCCGAACCAGCCGACCCGTTACTTCAATGGCATCGTCCGCCGGTTCGCCCCCGTCGGCACATCCTTCCGCGGCCTCTACGGCTACACTGCGGAAATCGGCCCGAGCCTGTGGTTGCTCCGCCAAATCGAGGACTGCCGGGTATTTCAGCACAAGTCGACACTCGACATCGTCGAGGAGGTGCTCACCGGCACCGGCCTCACAGATTACGAACTCCGGGTGTATGGCGAGCGTCCCACGCGCGAATACACTATTCAGTATGATGAAACAGATCTCGCCTTCATCTCACGGTTACTCCAGGAAGATGGCTATTTCTACTTCTTCGAGCATACTGCGGACGCGCACACCCTGGTCATCGCCGACGCCAACGCCGCCTTTCATGCGATCGAGCAGCCAGAGATCTATGTCGGCTCGGCGCAAGATACAGCAAGCGACGCACTCTCAGCCTGGCGGGGCGGCACCGACCTTACCCACGGCAAGATCGAGCTACAGGACTACGACCCTGCGGTGCCATCGAAGTCGTTGGATGCCACCCAGAACACCACTCTCAAGGCCTCCGGTGCCGCGAAACGTTCTGTTTATCATTGGCCCGCACACACATTTCAGTCGCCGGAGGTGAGTCGCCGCACAAGGCTACGGATCGAGGCGGACGAGACGGCAGCGTGTCTGCTCGACGGTGCCGGGAACCATGAGGGATTCTATCCCGGGGGCAAGTTCACGCTGGTAAAGGACCCGTATGTCGGCAGCGATGGCCAGGAGTATGTGCTGCGTCGCGTCATTCATACCGCTCGCGACGCGAGCTGGATAGCTGGCGGCGAAGTGCCCAGCTACTCCAACAGTTTTTCTACGTTCGCCGCGACCCGCCCCTGGCGTGACCAGATAACGATCCGCCGGCCACGCATGGACGGGGTCTATTCCGGGCAGGTCATCGGTGTTCCCGGAGAAGAAATCTATACCGACTCCCTGGGTCGGGTGAAGGTCTGGCTGCGCTTCGATCATCACCATGACGCGACACCAGAAGGGTCGATCTGGGTGCGGGTGAGTCAACCCTGGGCCGGCAACGGCTGGGGTTGGCAATACCTGCCCCGGGTCGGTACAGAGGTTGTCGTCGCCTTCGTGGACGGCGACCCCGACCGGCCCATCGTCATAGGCGGCGTCTACAACGGCGAGCAGATGCCGCCATTCCCGTTGCCCGAGCAGAAGACGAAAAGCGGCCTGCGCACGCGATCCACCCTGAACGGGACGACATCGGAGTATTCCGAATTCTCGGTGGACGACAAACAGGGCCAGGAACTGGTGTTCCTTCACGCACAGAAGGACCACCAGGTGGAGGTCGAGCAAAGCCAGACCGTAACGATTGGCACCGGTCGCACCGTGACGATCAAAAGCGGCGGCGACAGGCTGACCGTCGAAGAGGGTAATCTGTCGATC